>OBZB01000003.1_pt1 | contig 322442 bp, 248 predicted proteins | sample 1476861 | NCBI WGS metagenome assembly OBZB01 (sample SAMEA2580226, study PRJEB22360) | human gut metagenome | biome: human gut; feature: human-associated habitat; material: faeces | place: Denmark | collected 2008/2010
GCCTTATTACCTAATTACTGAAAAAATAGTCGCATAGACAAAAAAGAGGAACGACTATTTTATATTAAAAAAAGAAGGGGATGTGCCTTAGTTTTGACACAGCCCCATTAAGATAGTTTGGATAACGCAAAAGTAACTTGCGAAACTTGAATTAATCATAGTTTACTAATAACTTTGTCATCACTGGAAGAAAGAAGCCTATTCAACGCTGTTGAAATTGTATTCCTACCTTCGTCCGGTTATTCATATTTGTTGTAGTGTATATATTTACAAATGAATGAATGGAAAAGTACTGCCACTAAATGCTCCATACTGACAGAGTGTGCATGGAATTAATATTTTATATGTTTATAATGTGTTGATAATTAGTAATGTATGCAAACGGAAAAAGAAATGTTATTATTAAAGAAACGCTAAAGTGGCAGTTGTCAGTGTCAGTAGGGAATAAAGGACTTTTTAATGGTGCAAATAGTATACATATGTGAGTGCGAAAGAACAGAAATACAAAGAGAAAAGAACGAAAAGTGAAAGGAAATGAGGCAGAGGAGTGTAACGATTGAAGTACTTGAAGAGGGAAAATGATGTACAAGAATGTAAGAAGTAAAGTACTGGAGTTGAGAGTTTGAAGTACTTGAGTTGGAAGTATGAAGTACGAGAAACTGCAAGATGAAGTACAAGAGTTGATGGGAGTAAGTACTAGAATCAATGGAATGAAAAATAGCAGACATGCCATTTCTTAGTATAACACACTATCAAAGTCTTGAAAAAAGCGTTTCAATACAATCATTAATACACTGATTTAAGTTATCTTTGCGGTTAAGAATAGATGATTGTCATTATGAAAAGATCAATAAAGCGTTTGCCCAAACGCACACAGGAAGAGTTGGCAGTGCTGCAAGAACTGATATTGCAGTACCTTGTGAATGTACGTATGATTATCCTCTATGGGAGTTATGCACGTGGAGAATATGTCATTTGGGATGAAACATACGACGAACGAGGTGGACTTACTTACTACCAAAGCGACCTTGATATTCTGGTGATATGTGATACGGGCGATGCTATTAAAGCGGAGAATCATGCGAACGCCTTTGTTGTTCCTAGGTATGATAAACGAATGGAAGGAAGGAGACATCCTGCACCACCTCAGATCATTGTTGAAAGCACGACAACTTTTAATCGGGCTATCCGAAGGAAACATTATTTCTTTTATGAGGCCTTAAGAGACGGCATTCTGTTATATGATGACGGCACGTTTCAGATTGGCAAACCGGAGAAGTTGCCGTATCGGGAAATAAAGCAATATGCGGAGGAAGAATATGCAGGATGTTTCGACATGGCAGAGGGATTATTAAGACATGGAAAATTGGCTCAAGTGGAAAAAGAATATAAATTAGGTTCATTCTTTTTACATCAAGCTTGCGAACGTTACTACAAGACGTATATGCTTGTCCATAGTGGCACTCGCCCTAAATCCCATAAATTGGAAGTGTTGGGCCCGATGGCTAAAAGCCGTTCACGAGGTTTCGCGAATGTATTTCCAGTTAATACTCCCGAAGATAGAGAAGCGTTTGATAAATTATGTCGGGCGTATATCGAAGCTCGGTACAACCGACTATTCACTGTCAGTGAAGAACAATACGAATACATGCTGGCACGAACGGAAGCATTGCGCGAGGTGACTATTCGGGAGTGTGCCGCACGCATTGCGTATTATGATAAGATGATAGAGAAGGAAGAGCGTTATGCAACAAATAGATAGATTGTCATTATGAAAAGATCAATAAAACGTTTACCCAAACGCACACAGGAAGAGTTGGCAGTGTTGCAAGAACTGATATTGCAGTACCTTGTGAATGTACGTATGATTATCCTTTATGGGAGTTATGCACGTGGAGAATATGTCATTTGGGATGAAACATACGACGAACGAGGTGGACTTACTTACTACCAAAGTGACCTTGATATTCTGGTGATATGTGATACGGGCGATGCTGTTAAAGCAGAGAATCATGCGAACGCCTTTGTCGTTCCTAAGTATGATAAACGAATGGAAGGGAAGCGGCACCCGGCACCACCGCAAATCATTGTTGAAAGCACGACGACCGTTAATCGGGCTATAAGAAGAAAACATTATTTTTTTTATGAGATCATAAAAGATGGCATTCTATTATATGACGACGGCACGTTTCAGATTGGCAAACCTGAGAAGTTGCCGTATCGGGAAATTAAGCAATATGCGGAGGAAGAATATGCAGGATGCTTCGACATGGCAGAAAGTTTTTTAAGATCTGGACAGACTGCCAACAAAAGCAATGATTTAAAATACGGTTCGTTCGAATTGCATCAAGCTTGCGAACGTTACTACAAAGCCTATATGCTTGTCTATGGCGGCACTCGCCCTAAGTCTCATAAATTGGAAGTGTTGGGCCCGATGGCTAAAAGCCGTTCACGAGGTTTCGCTAATGTCTTTCCAGTTAATACTCCCGAAGATAGAGAAGCGTTCGATAAATTATGTCGGGCGTATATCGAAGCTCGGTACAACCGACTATTCACTGTCAGTGAAGAACAATACGAATACATGCTGGCACGAACGGAAGCATTGCGCGAGGTGACTATTCGGGAGTGTGCCGCACGCATTGCGTATTATGATAAGATGATAGAGAAGGAAGAGAATTCTCTGATTTGAAGCTTTGGAATTTTAGGGTGACGCACGATGAAAGTCACCCTACTCAATATACTATTACCGTTTCTTCCGAATCTTAAATGTAGCAAGATTACCTTTATGGTCGCTGGGCCAAATACAAGAAGGCGTCAGAATCTTATCTTTAGAATCATTTTCTGTTATTTTTCCCCGGACAACTGTTTCGGAGGGACCTACCAACTTGCTATTCTTCATGGAAAGCATCGACTCCAATGGATAATAATAAATGAAATCAATCCGGTCACGTTCGTCTGCCTCAGGCGCCCAAGCCAACTTTTCCAGTTTAGCCTCTTCTGCGAGTTTGTTTCCGGCTGGGAATGTAAAACCGGGATATCGAACTGTATTGGGATATTTTTCGCGATATGTATCTTTGAATCCTGCTTTGCTCAACATCATTGAGCAGTCCCAATGAATGACAGCCCCATTATGATCCCACAAATCCTTTGTATCTGCCTGCCAGTCTAAATGAGAGGGCTCATTAAAATCTCCTCCCATGATTATCGGGCGGCCTTGTTGAATGTCAGATTGTACTTCCTGAATAAAAGCACGGATGGTTTCATCCCGGAAAGACTGTCTGTTTGCTTTCAAGACTTCTTCTTCATCCGTTATCGGCTTATCCATTTTCTTCCAGGTAGTACCATTATATCCACGTGGCATATAGCATTGATAATGCCGGTAGTCCAAATGACAAGAATAGAAAGATACGGGTTGGCCTTCGATTGTTGCAACCATTTTCACCATAGCACGACCTTCGTCACCAGGTACGATGCAGCATTTGGTCCAACTGTCCGGCTTGAATTTACTCAAAACACCGATTGCAAGATCAAACGTTTCACCATAGTAATGTTTTCCTCTCTTCTCCAGCTCTTCGATCACATGAGGGATAAACTGTTTTCCGTCTCTGATTTCGCACAGAAAAACGACATCCGCATCCATCTGATCCAGTACATCAATAATGCCTTGATCTCCGTTGGGTACTTTAGTACATCCATGCCACAGGTTTAATTGGAAAACGGTAAAAGTGTCTTTCGCTTTTGCATGGCAAACATTGACCAGACAAAACAAGCAAAGTAATAATAGTAAGTTCTTTTTCATATCGTGTCCTTTATATTCTTTGGAATTTCAGTCATTGTGAAATTCATTGATATATTCCATACCATAGGTCATTAAGAATTCATGCAAAAGTAATACATTTTTTATTTATTCCAATCTATTTATGTGCTTTTTGAATTTTCTTCTTCGGCTAGTTCTTTTATTTCTTTATTCAGAAAGACTGATAATACAGTTCTTACTATAACTACACCTCCTAAAATAGCCAGTTCGTCTAAAGTCGGGTCTACTACGGTCTTTAGTATGTCTGATGCAATTAGAAATTCTAATCCCAATAAGAGGTAACTGCCGAAATCAGCTCTCAGCTGCCGGACATTATTGATGGTATAGGTTCCGTTGATCCGTTTGAATTCGTTACGGAGAAAAGCGATGAATCCTACGAATACTCCATAGGTTACAATCAATAAACTGATTACGCCAATGATGGTGGCCAGTATGTTTAAAAATGTCAGTAGCATCGTTTCATGATGTTTGGTTATATTGTAATAACAAGTTATCCTGTATAAAAGTTTTGTATTGTGATGTAGAAAACGGATAATTAGTTGTAATAGTCAAGACTTGTTCTGACATTTGACTACTATGGAGGAACAGTCGATGAAATACTTGCTGCCCCGTTTTACCTGATTATGTTATTTCATTATACATATTGGCAAATTCAATCTGCCTTGTACGCCTCTGGTATCTATTCTGCTTTCTTTGGGACCTGGAATCAGTGGGCTATAGTTTAAGATATGGCGTATTCTTTTTCGTTGTTCTAAAGTTATTTCATTATAAAAGCAATATGCATAGTCCATAATGTTGTGTGCTTCATATTCTCCTTTTTCACAGCTATATCGTTTAGCTAAATCTTTTAATTGATATTTATTCTGCTTATCCAAATTGTTAAGCCATTGTTCATACTCACTACGGTTATAACTGGGAGTATCTTTGCAATAATCCGTATCGGTACACATTGAAGTGGTCCCTCCTTCTGAGAATACATGACGTAATCCTAAATAGTGTCCGAGTTCGTGTGCTAATGTTATTGCAGCATCGTTTTGATTAATTCTTTCATCTGTACTTTGCTCATAAATATATGAACTATTGATCGATATACAATATGGGAAACTCAAATTCTCTAAAGTGATCCACGAAGCTGATACCTGTTGAGTCCCTTCTAAAAAAAAGTCCTTTAAACTATATGGAAATGTAGATATGCCTAAAATCTGCGAATCCGTAAAAGGATATACCATTATGTTAATGTATTCATTGGGTTCCCATAGTAAAGATGTATATTTTCCTGTATTATCTCTCATAAACTTTTCGCAATCAATAGGAAGCTCATTAAATGGCACTCTTTCTACTCCAGGTTCTGGTAATGTGGTTCCATTCTTATCTTTGGTTGCTAATACAAATTCGAGATTTATATCAATTCCACACTTTTCAGATTGATAGAAATGGTTAGTTCGCACTAATACATCTTTTAAATGGTCTTCTTTTATATATTGATTTATGTCATTTTCGTTTTGATAAAGAACATGGAAAATAACGGGTAATTGATAGTGTATTTTATCTAAATCTGGATTAACTTCTCCTTTTTGTTGTGAAATCTTGATTGTTTGGTTTATCCCTTGGGCGGATATGATTAGATTAGTTTGTCTGTTTGCATGTTTGGTGTTAGCTAGAATTTTTATAGTAAGTATATCGTTTCCTTCTCCTTGATATTTGTCTGGTATGCACCAATCAGCTGAATTTGCGATGATCCATTCAGAATTAGATGTGATAGCAACAGTTATTTTCCCTCCGTTATTGTCGATGTTGCGGAAGATGTTTTGTGAAATTTCAAGTTTTATATCATCGATTTTCTCCGAATGATCACAGCTTGTGGCTAGAAATAGTAATGTAAAGAGAATAGTGTTATATACAATTTTCATAGCTTTTATTTATAAAAGCCGTAATTTCTCATTTTCAAGAAAAGGGAAATTACGGCTTTGGGATATTTGTAACCTTTACTGAATTTCTACTTTTACTGTAAAGATTGGTGGGCTTTAATCACGAGTTCCGGTAAAAGTGGTCATACTTCCTGCATTATTAAGGAAACTTATAGTCATTGCTTTACCTGTAACAGTTATGTTGATACCAGATGAGCTTTCGCTTGAAAGAATGTATTGATTGCCTTCTTTAGTAACATTGTAATTTTCACTACCGTTATCTGTGTAGAAGTCAGCGGTAACTTTTACTACAGAAGAAGATACTTTGGTAACAGTGACTACATATGCATCAGCTGTAACATTAGTTCCAACTTTGAGTTTACCTGTATAAACTCCTGCTATGCTGGCACTGAAATCACCAGACGTTTCATCATCATCATCTCCACATGATACAAATGACAGGCTTGATATAAGCACAATCATCAACATACTTAAAATTCTAAATTGTTTCATCTTTTTTGTTTTTAATGTGTAATCTTTTTAGTCATATACTTTGGTTGTCTTAAAAAACTTTGCAAAGATACATGCTCTTTAAACATAAATATCCTTTTAATTGTTGCTGTTTTATATACAAGGTTGTAGAAGATATTTCTATGTTCTGTTGTTATATATATCAGAATATATTTGGAAGAAATTGTATTCTAATATAATGGATATACGTAACAACAGTTCTGTATCTAAGCTCTGTCTTCTAAATATATTATATACATTAGTTCGATCGCAATAGAGTCGTCTTGCGAACCATGTGACCGAGCGTTCTTGGCGATGGAGCTCTTTTTCAATAATTTGTCCGATGTGTGTCATACTGGATTATTTTCGAGAGTTTATTTTATGTAATTCTTTATTTTCTAAAATTCTCTCTTTATATCCTCTTCTCTTTTTAATAATTTATGGATATTATTATCTCATTGCAAAGATATGTTATAAGCTGGTTCATGGTAAGAATTTGTTGTAGAGAACTAAACAACGATAGTGTAGATTATTTGTAACAATCATCATCTTTTTTATAAAAATAGGAGAGTGCCTTATAAAAAATACTCTCCTGTATAATAATAAGTAACTTTTATTACTTAGCTAAGGCCTGAGCTACGTCTACAGCGCAAGCCACAGTGCAACTTACCATTGGGGGTTACCAATTCCCAAGAATCCTATCATTTCGGCTTCTTGTAAACTATAGCAATCTGTTATTAATCAATACTATAATAGTTATTCATAAATGATTTGAGTTGGCAAAAGATATTAACTCTTCGATTTGCCCTCTCTCATAGCTTTCTGCTGGTTCAAGCGTTCCTGCTGCTTCTTTTGATTATGATTTTATGTAAATGTAGCTTTCATTGTATATAAATCTATCATTCAACAATTCTAAATGATAGGTGAGATAAGGTATCTAAAACTACCATCTACTTCAAATTACCACAAATAAAAAACTCCTGTAATCACATGGACTACAGGAGTTTATTTATATAATGTAACTTTAATTACTTAGCCAAAGCCTGAGCTACGTCTACAGCACAAGCCACTGTACATCCTACCATCGGGTTGTTACCAATTCCCAGGAATCCCATCATTTCTACGTGAGCAGGAACTGATGAAGAACCAGCGAACTGAGCGTCTGAGTGCATACGGCCCATCGTGTCAGTCATACCGTAAGAAGCAGCGACACAGCATCCCTGTAAGTCTTTGCAAGCTGTTATTAATCAATGCTATAATAGCAATGGGTAAACTCCTTGTTAGTAAATAAAAGAACGAATTATCAAAAAGGGCTGCATCATGGGCAAATGCCTATGCGTTACCCTTTAGATGAGAGTACTCCTAATGGAGTTAAGACCGTAATCTAATTTGCGTGTCAATGAAGTATAAATCTCCGTCTATGCCATAAAGTACATTATTGGGAACTGCATCAAACACTTCATAATCTGAATTGTGGTATTCGTCGTAATAGTCCATTTCAAAACCTAATGCTTGCATATAGGCGGCTATCTCATCTTCTGTAGCTTCTCGCTCAGCTAATATATAAGGTTGTACGAGAACTGCGCAAAATTCTTGCTGACTGTTATAAGCGAAGCCTATCATTTGATAAGGCACATTGCCAAAGAACTTGTTATGTGCAGCAATGCGGATGAAGAAGTTCTCTAAATCATCCCCTGCGTACTCAAAGTTATTTAATTTTACAACAGACACATTACCATCATGGAACACTTCATTCTCACCACCTCTATCCATATAAGTAATATTGAGGTGTGATAAGTCAATCCATAGACCATTGTCATTGGCAAACTTTATCAGTTCTTCTGTTTGTCTTCTCTTATAGCCCTCTGTTGATTCAGTTTCTCCTGCTGCTTCCTTACTTCTTCTGGCGATGCAGGTCGCTTGCTCCAAGAGGCTATTGATTGACGAGTGCGTTCTATCCATTCTTTGTGAAATTCGTTGATGTATTCCATAATTTGTTTGATTATGAGTTTAAGACAAAGGTAATCATTCCTCTTTTAATAGCAATGCTTTGGTTGTTATATTCTTGCGAATGGGGTGTTGTGGAACATTCTATAAAAGAGAAGCAGCATAAGAGTTCCCTCAAGTGCTGCCCTGCCTTAAATTAGTTTGGCAATTAGTTAATCTTCTTGTAGGTGGTCGTAGTAATATCGTCTAACTCTAAACCACCGTCATCCGTATTATCCCAATCCTCAAAGGCGAGAACCAATTTATTAGCTGTAAGCTCATTGATAGTAAGGACATCCGAATAACCGTCATCGTAAGAGATAGTCAGCTTATTGCCTTTCAAAGACCAGCGACTTGTTTCTGTATATCCACCGTCCGCATAGCCTTCTGTGCAAGTACCGTCAGCTTTGAACTCCCATAAGCCATTGGTGTAGGCTTCATCAGAGGTGACAACTTCCTTGCCATTCTCCACTTTGTGAACCTTCTCCCAAGTGGACTGCCATTTACCTATAAGGTTGGCTTGGTCAATGATTGTCTGTTCTTCTTCATCATCGCTACAAGCTGTAAAGTTTACAGCCAACATGACCATTAACAAGGTCATTCCAATTAATCTTAAAGTTTTCATTATTAAATTGTTCTTTAGTTAGTAATATGTAAACTTTTCTCTCAATCGCTCTCATTTGTACTTATATTGACATAAATGTAAGTTCACGTAGTTGCCATCATGATATTCTTTACATTCTACCCAATTATTATGATTGTCGTATTGATATTCAAACTCTTTCTTTATTCTCTTGCCATTCCACCAAGAGTCATATAAGATTATATGTCCTAAATGATTATATTTAACGATAGCTTGTTTCTTTACACCGTTATCATCCCAATCAGATACTATTGTTCTGCCTGCTAACTGTCCTTCCTTTTCTGTGTCTTTAATATAACGAGTTATATTCTCAATAGTAGAACCTTCATGAGTTGGAGCTGGCTGTGGATTCATATATCCTTTAAGCATATATTCTTTAATATGTACTTTGCTGCCTTCAAATGTTCTTGTGTAAAGTCTTGATTGAAATCCATTTAGATAGCTTATTGTGTCACAACTCGCAATCTTTCCATTAGTAAAAAGCAACTTATGTTCAAGGTGTAATCTTTGAGTTTCCTGCATATTGTTATGAGGTGAGTACCATTTACTAATATCTTTTCTCTCAATAGTAAATGTTTGTGCTATTAATCCTTGAATAAGTTCTTTATTATGCAAACTGCCATATAGTCTGCTGATATGTATTGAGTAAATGTCTATAACTGAATGCCACATGATGATTTATTCTAATGAGAAACCTCCTAATTGCGTATAACTTTTTAAACAATATTGCATTCCCTTTCTTGAAGTTTTACCTATTACGATAAGAGTATCAAATCCTAAAGTCATCAGTTGTCTTATGAAAGGTTTGTTTGATAATATGTATTGAGATATATCTCTAAATTCAGAATCCTTTATATTATTATCGTTCTCTATGGAGATTTTAAACCCACTTCTTAAAAAGAATGCACTCATTTCATGCGCATAGTTTGTATCTCCAACTGTTATAGAGACTTTGCAGAATCTATCTAACGCACCAGAACAATAGCTGTCTTTGAAAGTTTGATTCATCGTATTTATCAACTTCATTCGCTCCAATGAAGTACCTACTAAAGAATTGAGTAAGTTTTTAAAGAAATCGACAATATTCATATTACACTAATTTATCATTTACTAAATCCTTAATCTTTAAGAGTTCTCTGTAATTGAATCTGTTGTTATTAATCATTGCTGTTAGTTCCTCTGCTACATCTTTATTGTTGGGGTGTTTGTCTGGGTGAGCTTGTTTGATAAGCTCTTTGTATAGCGGTTTTGCTTTAGCCATGCTCTCAACAATATTGTATGCTTCATCACTTGTTGAATGATTCTTAGAACAGAATAGTCTGGCAAATATATTATTCATAGTATGCCTTTCAATTATTAAGAGAACAGCCATGCTGCTATTCCAATTACTACCAGAACTATAAGGATAACAAAGAATTCTGATAATTTGGGGTCTTCCCCATTATATTGCATTTTAGTCATAATTAGGATATTTGCGCTCATCTGTTCCCAAAGATGAGCATAAATAAAAAAGATGTGGGAACACTATTTGCTTTATCTTACTGACGGGCTTCTCGCATTGCCTTTGGAGTAGATAAAACAATAGCGACCCACACCAAAGGGCATATAGAAACCTCGCAACTATGAGGTAGGTATATATCCAAGTGTGGGTGCTACTGCTATCATCTTCACTCCATTTCAAATTTTGCGAGAATTTGTCAGTAGAAGATAATTTCAATAACACCTTTCGTTAACTATGTCCTTCCAACTCCCTAACGCATTAGTTCATTGGAATTGATGCAAAGATAATGAAAGGTTCTAAATTAATAGGCATGAAGTGTGGATTAATAGTAAATTCTATGCCCTCAAACATAGTCTGAATAAAATATTTAAGCAGAATTGCATCTGAACTCTCTAAATCCATGTGGGTATCAAATTCACTTCTCCCCATATAAGAACTAAATTCAGAACATTCTTACCAACCTTGAATGACTAACTTTAGGTCAGTATATTGTTGGATATTCAAGAAGTGCTACCAGCAACATGATTAATAAGGATTGAGACAGTTCTAAACTCTGTAAACTTATGGAATTGACTTACTTCTATAAGGCTGAAATGCCAAACTATTAAAATTGGACTTTAGATGTGTCTAAGCTCAATATATTATGAAATTGGGACAGAACCATTCAGACCACTATATAAGGTGAATCTTAATAATTCTGTCCCATATTCCAATTATCAGAAACTCAAACAGTCATAAGTTTGTAAGATTTCTTCCTGTCTTAGTCCCAAGTATCTCTTAGTAATGGCAACTGAACTATGGTTGAATAGTTCCATCAGCTTTACTAATGCTAACTCTGCGTTATCACTGTTCATATTATAAACCTGCCTGCCGAATGTCTTTCTAAGTGAATGGCAGCTAAAGTTCTTAATCTTTAATCTGTACTTCTTCTTCACCTCTTTAAGAATGATATTGATTCTCTGAACTGTGAAGATAGTGCCTTTCTGACTTATAAGAATTGGTGCATTGATTCCAACTGGATTTATATGCTCGTAACACTCTTTAATGTGTTCCTGTAATTGTGGATTCAGTCTGATAGTCCTTACCTTGCCTGTCTTTTGCTCAATTACTGTAAACTCGTCAACACCTAATATCTGCTTCCACCTTAGAGATAGAATATCAGATATTCTTAATCCTGTGAAGCATCCCAAAGCTATAAGGAGTGAGATTTTATAATTCTCATCCTTTGCCAATTTTCTTATGAGGTTCATTGCATCAGACCAAACAAGATAGTCTGCGGTTGTGCTTGAATATTTAAGTGACATAATGTTCTGTTTTATAATGAAACGAATAGAAGTGAATATTAATTCTGAGTTGGATTTACTAACTCATTGATTACTAAGGGAACATTCACTAATTATCAAAGTGAATATGATAAGGACACCCAACTTAAAAATTGAGTGCCCTCTACCTTATTATAATTCTCCTTCGTCTGCGAAGCTGTAATATCCTGCATCTGTAAGTATAAGGTGGTCTAAAACTGATATTCTCATAAGCCTTGCAGCTTCTTTGACCTGCTTAGTAATCTCCATATCCTGCCTGCTTGGTTTCAGATTACCACTTGGGTGATTATGTGCAAGAACAAGAGCTACTGAATTGGTGAGCAATGCGGCTTGTAGAATTACTCTTACATCAGCACAAGTTTCAGTAATTCCACCCTCTGATATGAGCGTGTAACCTAAAACTTGGTTGGATTGGTTTAGGAACAGAACTTTGAAATATTCTTTGTAACAGATTGTACCCTCCTTATAGGTAGGAAGCAAGTATTTATAAGCGTCCTCTGAACAAGTTACTTGATGCAGACTTTTAAATTTTGGTTTGTAGGACAGTTCCACTTCTCCCACTGTATAATCTATATCCATAATGTATAATGTTTAATAAGTTGGTAGAAATAAAGAAAGGACAACTAACTTAATAGCTGCCCTTTCCTCTCTCAATCAATAAGCCCATTTAATCAATGAACCACTTATATCTCTCGTCACCATGCAAAGCCGCATTGATTCCAACTGCCATTTCAGTAGCATTTAAGGAACGGTCTAAGAATGAATCAATATAGCTTGACTTGTTAGCTCCTGTAAGCAAGTTATAGAACTTCCACATATTAAGCTCACTTCCAAAGCTGCCAAAGTTATTGTCGTGAATGTATGCTTTGGCTACGCTGTTAATCTGTGTATCAGTAAGCAACATTCTTGGCAATGCCTTTTGATAGCCTGTTGGCAAGCATTGGTAAAGTCGCATCTTGCCTATAATCTGTGCGAATTGGTGTTCACTCATGGAAGTGTTGCCCAACTGTTGCATCAAATGCAAATGTTTGGCAGGATTGTAGTTGTTGAACAGCTCCAAAGCTGCACGATAGAGTTCTGTTGTGTTGCTCACTCTCAAATCGTCCTTGTAGCCATTGGTAAAGATGCACATATTGCAACAGACTTGGTTCTTGAAGCCAATTGCAAGACGGAACAACTCTGGAACTTTTTTTGAATATAGATTCATCTGATTATAAGCCCTCACACCTACGATGGAAAGATTGAGCTTATTTCCTCCAACAGTTTCATAGATGGTAGGAATATCAATGCTGAAAGCTGCCCTTTCATAATAAATGGTCTTGTCAGATTCCAACAGTTGGTTGGCAGGTTTGTGGATGGCTGCTGGGATTCTGCCTTTGATAATATGGCTCACACGAATATCTGCCTGTTCCACTTTCTCACCACTAAAGAATGATTGTGCTGCATCCTGTATGGTTTCCACAAATGCAGCATGGTTAATGGTAAGTTCGTTGTCCTTAGAGAACACAGGGGTAATGCAGTCATGCTTTAGATGATGCAAGGTTGCTTCCTGTGTGTTGGCTTCAATGAAATGGTTTGCAGGTCTTACAGGTTCATCCACGATGATGGTTGCTTCTTCTGCATATTCACCCAAATTCATTCTCTCACGGTTCTGTGCCATAGCTGGCATGATAACTAAATTTCTCATAATGATAAATTGTTTAAATGGTTATTGATTGGATTTAACTCTGGAATTGGTAAAGTTCCTATCGCTTTGGATTGCTCCATAACGATTTTGACTTCACTACAATCCGCTGAATTACATTTAAGTGATATTACAATTAGACTATATTACCATTATGTCTGTATTGTGTATCGCTTTAAGAAGTCCATGAATGATGTGAGGTGAATAGTAAAATTAATAATGGTTGAGGGGGTGGGTGGCTATCTATCAATTCTCATTTTCCTTTTACTTGGTGAGAGGGGGCTAAAATAGTGGTATGGTATTTCGTACAACATTTTGGAAATTGGGGCTATAAAATCCACTTTTTGCCTTAAATGTTGCACCCAACTTTAAAAATTTAACTTTATGCACTTCTAAAGTCATATAAGGCAGACTTGGGATTATTCGTACTATCTATTAATATAATAATAAACAGTACGAAAAATCCTGCTTGCCTGTTATTGGAACATTATTCGTTATAGTTGTGAATCTTTCTCTCTGCTATATCTTCATCAGTGAGAATATTGGGATAGACATTCTTTGCAAATGCAAATGGAGTTTCAGAGGTAATGATGAACATCTTCCTGTCTTTAAGATGTATTCCTTTATCATCCCTTTTTATATATCCGCTATCTTCTGCCTGTTTTAAATATCTTGAAATAGAACTTGGGCTTATGCTTAGTTCTTTAGCCAATTCACTTTGGATATATTTACAGGTATTTGTGCCATTCAAACACTTGCATTTTAGTAAGACAAGAAATCCTTTTAATTGGCGTGATATGGGTTCACTGTATAGCTTCTTGCTTATAAGGACATAATGCTCTGTATTCAATATGTATTTGCATCTGTCAAAACTCCCGTATTTACCTTTGATTGGATGCTTGTCTATCTGAATCAGATTCAAGTCCTCAAACTTATGCAGCCATTGTCTTACTTGTTCTTCTTTCTTTATTCCATAAAACTCTGTCAATGTTTCTTGCTTGACATTTGAAACCATAGTGTAGCAATCAGAGCATAAAGCCAAGCAATAGAATAGATATGCTTCCAGCAAGTCCAATTTGCCTGCTATGTTTTCAGTTATTTTTCTGTATGATAATTCTGTTCCTGTCATTAGCAACTGGTTTATTATAGTCAGTAAAATAAATCTTGTTCTCTTTTACCAATCTTCTGTACCTGTGATTACCAAAATAAGACTTGGCATCTTTCTGGGTGGTAAATTCCAGCCCTGTGGGTAAATGAATAATCATAATAAATGGATTGAGTTTATAAATTATCATCATCTTAATAAATGGGTATTCATGCGACTTGCGTAGCAAGGCGAATGATAGGTAGAGTATTTATGGGTAATAGGTGTTTATATATAGGTATTTATAAGTAGCCTACCTGTATGAAAGTTCCACCCTACCTATTTGCAAGAGCCGCCCCACCTGTTTGAAATCTCAATGTTTCAGACTTTAGATGTGTGTCAGCTTAAATATTATAGAGTTAATAAGCCAACTTCTGCAATGAAATATAATAGGTAGTAACCTTTCCATTTTTCTTTCTCCTTGTCTTTAGATAGTTATTAAGATTAGCCCATAATCCAATATGGACTTTGTTATCTTTTACTCCCTGTTTAAGAGCCTTAGCCCTTATCTGTTCATAGGTAAATTCTTCCATTTTAGATATTCTGAATAGTGTGTAGTCTGCTTATCTGTGTGGTGGAGTTATCTGTCTGTGGTACTGTAAAAGTAGTAATTCCACGAGTGGGGAACTAATGATAAGACCACAGATTTAATAATCAGACTTTAGACCATTCAGAGCTTAGTCAATCTGTTTACTTAGGTTCTTTTTTGGAAGAAAATCCAGACTATATAAATCTGGACTTTCTAATTTTACCGATGCAACATTTTTATGAAAGGGGTTATAAAAGGTGATTTGTTGGTAAAATGTTGTACCCGATTAAACTTTCTCATATTCCAAGAATAAAGCCCTTTGCCTGTTCTTCCAACTGTCCTTGCATTTGAAGAACTCTCCGAGGAAGTCTTTAGGTTTCTTCTTTACAGATGGCATATCCATTAGCTTATATATTTCATCCCTTGTTTTGCTTATGTCGGACAACTCGTATGACCGTCCTGCCTTGAACCTGTTTTTCACCATTTCAATGAACTCTGTACCATTCCGCTTCTCATTGTACCTTTTAAGAATCATGGCTTCTCTGATTTTAGGTTGGGAATAATTCAATTCCTCAATCTGCTCTTTCCCCAACTCTTCATAAGCTTCTACAATGAAAGCGTCAGTTCTTATAAGCTCTCTTTTATGTTCCATCGCCATGCTGGTTTCATCCCCTTTTAATATCTCCAATTGCTCAACTATTTCTTTACGCTTGGCTTTAATGCTGATGGATTTATTTTCTCGTTTCAGTCTTTCTAAATCGCCTAAAGGATAGGTTTGCGATTCACAACTGACCTTAAAAGATTTACATTGTCTATATGTCTTAGTCAGCATATCAAAACAGTTATAGTAGCCTTGTACGATTGCTTCTGTAATATAGTTGTCTATCTTGAACCAGTTCTTCTCACCGTTTCTATTCAGCATGGATTTAAAGGGATGGGTGTCTAATATGGCTTTATAAGCATCCCTTGCTTCATCTGTCGTGGCATTGTCGTAATAGGTTTTCATCATTCCATAAACCTGCTCAAACACACCTATCATATATTGCACCTGCGCTTTAGACCTTACAGAGAAATTATAGTCTGTATTGGTGATATGGTTTGCAGATGCAATTCCATTTCTGAAACGACCTATAATCTGTATCGTGTCAGTAAACGGGTCAACCATGCTTTGGGTTGCCATAGTAGTATCGGTTACAATGAACACTTTTGGGCAGAAATCCAGTTCTATATCCAGAGCATTGAAGAATCTGCTTGTAAGAAAATTGAACCGTCTCATTTTGTCAGCATCCCAATCTGAATATGCGTTAGCAAACTTCTTCTCTTTCAAACTCGTTACGCTGTTGGATGCACAAAAAACTGTTGATTGCTCCAGTATGTCTAATTTCTGCATGATAGAATAGATTGTTTCAGTGGAATTAATGAACAGGAAAATAGGATTGTTGGTTGCCTTTCCCAATCGCTTCTTTAGTTCTTGCAACACATTATTGGTATGATAAATATTGATGGGCTGGGCATAGTCAAACATGGGTTGCACTTCCATAATCTGAAATCTCTGTTTAAAGAATCGCGGGTCTGTGAAATCCAACGGAGTGGCAGACACCAGTCCTTTATTGTCGAACATGAAGAAATCATCGAAAGGTAATGTTATATCCTCTCTGTAATCCACATCTTTTACTATCTTATGGCACTCATCGAACAATAGGTAGCAGGTAGAATAAATATCCATATCCAGTTCTTCAAATGCGGATTTAATCTTGGAAAAACTTTCTGGAGTGGATAACAGTTTGATATGTTTCTCCTTACTTGCTTGCAGATATTTCACAATTTTCTCCACCGTCACATTCTCATAAACTCCAAAGAGGTTGTCGTTTATATGCTTGGGGTCTTTACATTTGCCTTTTATTACTGGCACATTTGGCTCCAGTATGATGGAATTTCTATCAGCTTTCAATTCACCATAAGTTGCTCCAAGTCCTGTCAGCTTCTTATAAAGGATAGTATTGGTAGGTATTTGAGGTAAAACTTCTGTCAAATATTGAATTTTACCATTATGCTTTTTCTCTATTTTTATATATGTAGTATTCATCTTTGTTTCGTTTTAGAAAGAGGGGAGTTTTTAAGCTCCCTCTCTTAGGGTTAATAATCAGATTAAAGCTTCTTTCTCACGCAAGTAGTCCAGTAGTTCTTCGGTACGTTCTACTCGGAAGAAAATCTTTCCACGTAAGAAAGCACTGGTAGCACTGATGTAATTATTGACTTCACGAAACAAAGGGACGAATTGCACACGTTTGCCAGATTCAATGAGTTGTTTCAATATGGATAGCTGGAAGTTGTTATCCTCACCTACCTGATATGGGGTCAGTTCAGTCGGTTGAATCCCTCCATCCTCACTTTCTCCTGTTGTCAGATAAGTGTATATCCATTTGAAAGAAATAGGAGTGACATAGTATTTGAATCCTGCCACATTGTAAGATTCAATCCAAATGTAAGGATAATTATCCTTGTCGGTGTATAATCTGATGCTAAGAGTTTCTTTTCTCTGCATCATTGACTTGATGGCATTGTGCGCACCTGCGTTGTCATAAGACTTGGCTTGTGGAACTAATGTTCCTGTAATGTTGAATTGCATAATTCTTCTTTTTTTAAGTTTTTCACTTTTGTTCCCACTCTGAGGGAACTGGCAGGTAATCGTTATTAAAAGGTGCGCACCATTTTGTTTTTGATTACGTTGCAAAGTTATGATGTTCTCATAAGGTGAATTGGTAAAGAATAACCGTATGTTTAAGTGAGTTTTTTACCAACCATTTACCTTTGAGATTTATCATCATTTCTTTTTGAAAGCGGTGCAAAAGTAGAATATTGTGGTTGGGTAAGTTGGTAAGGAATAGGGCAAAGAAAAAGGCAGTTCTTTACCATCGTAAGAGCTGCCTTTTTATATAAGGTGAGTTGAGTTTACCAAAGTTTAGTTCCACCTATATTATAAGGTGATAATTTGAATGTCCTGTAGTCCAACAGTGCTTCTACCGTATCGTATTTTTTAAGGAATGAATTTAATCTGCTTCTTATATTATTGGCATCTGTTTTGACATTATTGGAATCTATTAATTCAATAGCTCTCAGATAAGACTCTATTAAATTGGCTTGTGGTCTTGTAGGAACTTTCTCTTCGACAGATTTTAAATGTGTATTTTGAAGTAATTGATAAGTCCCCCATATATATAATGATTGGATAGGGTCAATCTTCTTATTGCCTACCGTCTTGTTTCCATAGATGAAATCCAATTCTTTTTGAGCTTCCTCTAAATTGCTTACTCCCAAATATTGATGCAGGTAGTCATTTAATTTGTTCTCCAACCAACTGTCCTTGTTATTGATAAGTATTGGAGAATTACCACCTACTGCTATCTTTATATCGGTATTGAGTTCTTTTCCATTTTTCTGCTTGGGCTGGTTGAGGGCGATGTATAGCTTTAACATATCGGGTCTGACTTCATGGATATATTGCTGATATTGCATATCGTCATATTCTCCCTCCGATATTGGAACTTCCGTTATCCTGTCCCTGTATAGAAGCGCAGCCATGAACAGTAATGCGCATGAAGCTGATTCTTCATTATGAAGTTTAGCCGCATACGATTCCACGATTGCTTTTGGATTAAAGCTGTCTGGAACTGCTACTGCTATATTCTCATTGGTAGCCAATGCAAACTTTACCGCATCCACACCCCAGTCATCATCTGATTTGCATTGGTTGGCAAGTTCTTTTTCTTCTGGTGTCAGATTGAAGAATTTCTTGGCATAGACCTGGGTCAGTTCGTTGGATATGTCGTCATAGGTGAGACCGAAGCATCTGTTCAGTTCTGGATATAGCTTCTTTATGGTTGGTATGTCAAATGTTACTTCAAGCATGGTCTTATTCTTTATGTGGAGAGCAAAGTTAAAAAAATAATCCCCACCTGCATTGCTACAAGTGGGGAATTTGTGAATAATAGAGTATGCTTTAGTAATCAGAATCCCCTGTGAACGTATCCATCAGTTTATCCATCTGCTCACCAATGCACTTGTCTATTAGCTTTGCATAGTGGGCGGTCATTCTTGTATTGGTATGTCCCAACATCTTAGAAACGACTTCCAGAGATATGTTATTGGCTAAAGTAACCGTGCTGGCGAATGTGTGGCGGCTTGTGTGAAAGCAGATTCGCTTATTGATTCCACATAGTATAGCTATGTCTTTCAGATATTTATTAATGTCCGCAGGGTCTTGAATGGGGAGTAGTTTCTCTCCACCTTTGTACTTATCCAATATCAGTTTGGCGATAGGGAGTAGGGGAATGCGCGATAGAACTCCTGTCTTAACTCTACGTTTCTTAATCCATATTCTGCCTGCACTGTCTTTTTCAAAGTGTTCTGGTGTCAAGGTCTTAATGTCAATGTAACTAAGCCCAGTGAAACACCCAAAGAGGAACATATCTTTAGCTCGCTCCAATCTTGGCAGGGGAGTGTCAAAGTTGATAATCTTCCTCAATTCTTCTTCATCCAAAAAATCTATATCTACGGGTTCTCGTTCTACCTTATAAGTAGAGAATGGGTTGAACGCCATATAGGAGTTGGCTACTGATAGATTAATAATCTTCTTCAATAGCTTTAGATGTTTGGTAGATGAGTTTTGTGCCATGTCCTTATCAATTCTTAAAAATGAATGGAAGGATTGGATGAAGTTTAGATTCAGTTCACGTAAGTATAAATCTTCTCGTTTGTACTTCTGTTGAACAAACTCCCTTAGTAATCTGATGGTATAGACAGACACCCAATGAGTAGCTTTAGAAACTCCATTGCCTATTAGCTTCTCTTGTTCTTGATTATGTTCTTCAAAGACTTCAAACAGACTTCTCTCTTTAATGGATTCCACCTTATCAAAGTAAGCATCACGCAATAGGTCTGCTGTGATTATAAAACCTCTCTCTAATAGCTCTGCTTCTTTTTGATAGAGTTTAGCTTTAATAGCTTTTAGGTAGTTGTTTAGACTTTGGGCTTCTTCATCCTTGCCCTTTACTTGTTGTTTGTTCTTGTCCCAATTACAGGATTTAACTTTCTTACCTGTGGAGAATGCACATCGTTCTCCATTCACTGTGAGTACGACCTCTATTGAAGTTGTACCATCTTTCCTAACTCTGCTATCTCTTATGAAGAATAGGATAGCAAATGAACTTCTTACCATTGTTTAATCATTTAAAATTAGACATTTGGAAGTTCTTTAAATATGATATATCTACCTGTTTGTTAGGTGGATAGGTGAAATTTTGTGTGCAGTTTGATAAAAACATGAAATTGCACACAGATTGCACACAGAATAGCTTCAATTTAGCTCCAAATTAAGGATAATCAGCCACGCTTACCTTTAGATAAACAAGCCCCATTTAAGCTATAATTTGCTTCAATTCCATCACCCAATCACAGCCCATTATAAGAAGAATAGTAAGAGGAAATGAGTATCAAAATAGGGGATAAGCTTTGTAGATAGGTAAAATAAAAATCCCCATAACTCATGGAGTTACAGGGATTTATTATCTTGATTAAGTATAGATTACTTATTCAAAGCAGTAGCCACGTCAACCGCACAAGCCACTGTACAACCTACCATCGGGTTGTTACCGATACCCAGGAATCCCATCATTTCCACGTGAGCAGGAACTGATGAAGAACCAGCGAATTGAGCGTCTGAGTGCATACGACCCATGGTGTCAGTCATACCATAAGAAGCCGGACCAGCTGCCATGTTATCGGGGTGAAGAGTACGGCCTGTACCACCACCGGAAGCAACTGAGAAGTATGGCTTACCAGCCAATACACGTTCTTTCTTATAAGTACCGGCAACCGGGTGTTGGAAACGAGTCGGGTTAGTAGAGTTACCTGTGATAGATACGTCTACGCCTTCTTTCCACATGATAGCTACACCTTCGCGAACATCGTCAGCACCGTAGCATTTTACTTTTGCACGAGGACCGTCAGAGTAAGCGATTTCGCGAACTACTTTCAGCTCACCAGTGAAATAATCAAACTGAGTCTGAACATAAGTAAAACCATTGATACGAGAGATGATCTGAGCAGCGTCTTTTCCAAGACCGTTCAGGATGCAACGCAATGGCTCTTTACGTACTTTGTCTGCTTTTGCAGCGATTTTGATAGCACCTTCAGCAGCAGCGAAAGATTCGTGACCTGCAAGGAATGCGAAACATTTAGTTTCTTCGCGAAGCAACATAGCAGCCAGGTTACCATGACCGATACCAACCTTACGGTCGTCAGCTACAGAACCCGGGATACAGAATGCCTGCAAACCGATACCGATAGCTTCAGCAGCTTCAGCAGCGTTTGTGCAGTTCTTCTTAAGAGCAATTGCAGTACCTACCACATAAGCCCATTTTGCGTTTTCAAAACAGATAGGCTGAGTTTCTTCACACGTTTTATAAGGATCAAGTCCGGCAGCTTCGCAGATTGCGTTAGCTTCTTCGATGTCTTTGATGCCGTTAGCGTTCAAGGCTTCAATGATACCTTTGATACGACGGTCTTGGCTTTCGAATTTTACTTCTCTAATCATAGTTTCTTTCCTCCTTATATTATTCGTGACGTGGATCAATGTGTTTAACTGCTCCCTGTTCTGCTGTTACACGACCATAAGTACCTGTAACTTTCTTCAATGCTTCGTTAGCATCAGTTCCCTTCTTGATTTCATCCATGAATTTACCCATGTGAACGAATTCGTATCCACAGATTTCATCATTCTTATCCAAGAAGATATTTTTGATGTAACCTTCAGCCATTTCAAGGTAACGAGGACCTTTAGCCAAAGTACCATAAAGGGTACCTACCTGGCTGCGCAGACCTTTACCTAAGTCTTCCAGACCTGCACCGATAATCAAACCACCTTCAGAGAAAGCAGACTGAGTGCGTCCGTAAACGATTTGCAGGAAGAGTTCGCGCATAGCTGTGTTGATTGCGTCGCAAACAAGGTCAGTGTTCAGTGCTTCGAGGATTGTTTTACCCGGAAGGATTTCAGCCGCCATAGCAGCTGAGTGAGTCATACCGGAACATCCGATAGTCTCAACTAAAGCTTCCTGGATAACGCCTTCTTTAACATTCAGTGTCAGTTTACAAGCACCCTGCTGAGGAGCACACCAACCGATACCGTGTGTCAAACCTGAAATATCAACGATTTCTTTAGATTTTACCCATTTGCCTTCTTCGGGTATGGGAGCCGGTCCGTGGTTAGGACCCTTCTTTACAACACACATGTGTTCCACTTCGTGTGAATAAGTCATAATTAGCTCTTTTTTTAGTGATATAATTAAAAATACGTAGTCACGATTCTCTAAATCGCCCACAAAGGTAGTCGATTTATTTGTTTCTGCAAATCGCCATATCTTACTTTTTTGTGAAAAGTGACAAATCCATTTACGTTTTTTCTTCGTTTGCTAAGTCGGGATTGCATTTGTGAAAGATTACTATGCGTCGAACTATCTATTCGTTGCTTTGTTGTTATCTGAAATATAAATTTTATGGAACTCAATCAGGTTGATATACATTATTTGATAGCGGCAATCTGCGTTATTTCATCTGCATTGGTATTTTATACTATCGGTGTATGGGGAGAAAGGCTGCAAAAGAAACTGAAGTTATGGCATATTATTTTCTTTCTTTTAGGATTGGTGTCCGATGCAGTCGGGACCAGCCTGATGGAGCATATTGCCGAATTAACGCATTTGCATGATGAAATCCACACGGTAACGGGGACGATTGCCATTCTTCTGATGTTTGTACATGCTTCATGGGCGATATGGACTTATGTGAAGGGATCTGCCGAGGCGAAAAGGCATTTTAATCGTTTTAGTATCGTCGTTTGGTGCATTTGGTTAATACCTTATTTAATAGGTATGGCTATAGGAATGCATTTACATGCATAAATAATTATATGTTTTTGCATTAGATAGACTTAAAAGAGTTCCTTCTTTCAGCTATCCTATGCAAAGAAAAAAAATATTTTAGTCTCACGGTCTCACTGTTTTTGTGTAATCTGCATATAATTAGTATATTACAGAATGAGAGATATTTTTCAAATAGGTATCTCTCATCATTTTCTCCCTAGAATCGCTTCATTTCAGTCTATCTCTCACTCTTTTTGGGGGTATCTCTCATTTCATTTCTTTGCCCTTTGCGTAAGTAGTTGCCGAATGCATCTAGCATCTTGGTTGCTGTTTACTTGTTGTTTATATATTATGTTACTTATCTCTATGGCATTTGATGCCTTTATTCGTGTGTTATTTTACCGACATCTTCATCGTTCCACCCGGGTGAACCGATCGTTGTACCCTTGTAAACAGGTCTGCGCACCTAGGTGGACATGCTTGTTCACCTGGGTGGAACGATGAAGAACTCCCTTTGAAAATGCGACAATAATAGTTGTAAAGCAGGTTATTATAGGGTTGTTTGCATACTATTGAACGGTAAAAGAAATGTGCTTAAAGGCTTTTCCGGGAAAGGGAAAGTATATCGGCATGCAATTATCTGGCGGATATCGGAAAGCAGAATGAGATATCCTGTTTTCATGGGTTTGAATTAAATTAATTCCGCCAACAGGTATGTTTTAGTGAGAATGTAGCGGTATTACTAGATAGATATAGAATAAAATTAGTAGCTTTGCTGAATAATTTATTGAACAAAGCTATGATAGAAGTTATGGAGTCCGCTTTACAGAAAGCTGCGGGCGAAGGAATGGATGAATTTATCCAGGTATTTACTGATAAATATAAGGAAGTAATCGGTGGTGAATTGACTGCTGACACGATGCCGTTGTTGACAGGTGAACAGCATTCATTGCTGGCTTATCAGATTTTTCGTGATGAAATAATGTTCGGCGGATTCTGTCAGTTGATTCAGAACGGTTATGGCGGATATATCTTTGATAATCCTTTTGCAAAAGTGATGCGCCTGTGGGGGGTGGAAGAGTTCTCTAAATTGGTATATAAAGCCAAGAAGATATATGATGCCAACCGGAAGGATCTTGAAAAAGAACGGACGGATGATGAATTCATGGCGATGTATGAGCAATATGAGGCTTTTGATGATTTGGAAGAGGCATATTTAGATATGGAGGAACAAGTGACAACACTGGTTGCCAGCTATGTAGATAATCATCTGGAACTTTTTGCAAAAATAATAAAGTAAACGATGCAGTATTTTTTAAGTATCTGCATTTATTAATTGTGAATTAGAATTTATATCTTTGCAAACTCTAAAAAATATGTTTATGAAACAAATGAAATTTTTATTAGTAGCTTTAATGACGGTTTTAATGGGGATGTCTGTTACTTCTTGTATGAATGGGGATGATAATACGATATATACCGGACCTGCGTTCGCTAAATGTACAAACTATTTTCCTGCTACATTTGAATTGGCTAATGGGCAGAAATTAGTTGTGAATGAATTGTCAATGCCTAACTTGAATATAGGAGAAATCTATTTCTTTTACTATCAGTTTGACACAGCGCAACAGCCAGGGAATTCTCAGACTCTTGATGTAACACTTTATGCAGGAAGTACTCCGACTTCTATTAGTGCAAAATCTACTGAAGGACCAGAGAAAGCGGCAGATTATAACGAAGCTACTGCACCTTTATATACTTTTAATAGCGATACATCAACTCAGCCGGGAATACTTTTTGATCAATATCTTGTAATTCCTATTATGTATTGGGTAAAAGTAGAGAGTACAGACGAAAAGCAGAAAGAAGAACTTAATAAGCATTCTTTTATACTCACATATGATTTTGATGAATTGGCATCAGGGTCAACTGAACTTGTCTTGAATCTTAATCATGTGATTAAAGATGGTTCAGAGGAAACTGTGACTCGTGATAAGTATACTTCTACTTATAAGGCATATAATCTGTCTAGTGTTATTTATGCATTCAAACAAGCTACTGGAGTAGAACCAACTAAAATAAAAGTAAATGCAAAGACCAACTCCTCAAAGAATTCTTTGGATGGTGCCGCAAATTCAACGTGGAGTGAAACACTTAAAACAAATTGAACTACAAAGAATTATTTAATATAGCAATGAAATTGATTTCCTCTCCGGCCAAGGCCTGGGAGGAAATTTCTATGGAAGAGGATAGGCGAAAAGTTTTTATGGCTTTTGTCTATCCTATGATTGGTTTATGCGGTTTGTCCGTCTTTATCGGCTCTTTGCTGACGAATGGATGGGGAGGACCGCAAAGTTTTCAAATAGCGATGACCAATTGTTGTGCCGTAGCTGTGGCATTGTTTGGTGGTTACTTTCTGGCGGCCTATGCAATTAACGAAATGGGAGTAAGAATGTTTGGGATGCCTGCCAATGCTCCGTTGACACAACAGTTTGCCGGATACGCACTTGTTGTTCCCTTCTTGCTTCAGATTGTGACCGGACTTTTACCTGATTTTAGAATTATTGCCTGGCTATTTCAGTTCTACATTGTCTATGTAGTATGGGAAGGAGCTCCCATATTGATGCAAGTGGAGGAAAAAGTACGATTGAAATACACCCTTTTCTCATCAGTTTTGTTAATACTATGTCCGACGGTGATTCAAATTGTATTTAGTAAGTTGATAGCCATACTTAATTAATGTGTAAAGATGAAACAACCTTCTGTAAATATCAAGAATAAACGTGCTACATTTGACTATGAGTTGATGGATACCTACACGGCAGGTATCGTATTGACAGGCACGGAAATTAAATCCATTCGTTTAGGAAAAGCAAGTCTGGTGGATACGTTTTGTTATTTTGCGAAAGGCGAATTATGGGTAAAGAATATGCATATCGCCGAGTACTTCTATGGTTCGTACAATAATCATACAGCTCGTAGAGACAGAAAGTTGTTGCTTAATAAGAAAGAATTGGAGAAAATTCAACGGGGAATGAAAGACCCCGGTTTTACTACCGTTCCTGTGCGTTTGTTTATCAACGAAAAAGGTTTGGCGAAACTGGTCGTTGCTTTGGCGAAAGGTAAAAAACAGTACGATAAACGGGAATCAATTAAAGAAAAAGATGACCGCAGAGACATGGCCCGAATGTTTAAGCGATAAGATGGCTTTATAGCGTAATAGTAAGATAAGATCGTGATAGGTCTAAGATAGGCAGAGTGACAATTAGGTGTTAATGTAATAAGGTAAGAATGAAAAAGACAATTTCTCAGATTGTATCCGAGCGTATTCTGATTCTGGATGGCGCAATGGGCACAATGATCCAACAATATAATCTTAAAGAAGAAGATTTTCGTGGTGAACGTTTTGCGCATATTCCCGGTCAGTTGAAGGGGAATAATGATTTGTTGTGTCTGACTCGCCCCGATGTCATTCAAGATATCCATCGTAAATACCTGGAAGCAGGTGCGGATATTATCGAGACCAATACATTCAGTTCTACAACTGTCTCAATGGCGGATTATCATGTAGAAGAATATGTGCGCGAAATCAATCTTGCCGCTACCAGACTGGCACGTGAACTGGCGGACGAATATACGGCAAAGAGTCCGGATAAACCGCGTTTTGTTGCAGGCTCCGTTGGACCTACTAATAAAACCTGTTCTATGAGCCCGGATGTGAACAATCCGGCGTTTCGTGCCTTGTCTTATGACGAACTGGCTGCCTCTTACCAGCAGCAAATGGAAGCCATGCTGGAAGGTGGGGTGGATGCCATTCTTATCGAAACCATATTTGATACGCTGAATGCGAAAGCTGCCATTTTTGCAGCCGGACAGGCTATGAAGGTGACAGGAATAGAAGTTCCTGTTATGTTGTCTGTGACGGTATCCGATATCGGCGGACGTACATTGTCCGGACAGACTTTGGAAGCTTTCCTTGCTTCTGTGCAGCATGCCAATATATTTTCAGTCGGATTGAATTGCTCCTTTGGTGCCCGTCAGTTGAAGCCTTTTCTTGAACAGTTGGCTTCGCGTGCACCTTATTATATCAGTGCTTATCCTAATGCGGGCCTTCCGAATAGTCTGGGGAAATATGATCAGACTCCCGCAGATATGGCTCATGAAGTGAAGGAGTATATTCAGGAAGGATTGGTTAATATTATCGGTGGTTGTTGTGGTACGACAGATGCCTACATTGCAGAATATCAGACACTGATAGCAGGTGCCAAACCTCATGTTCCGGCACCCAAACCGGATTGTATGTGGCTTTCCGGACTCGAACTGCTGGAAGTGAAACCGGAAATCAACTTTGTGAATATAGGTGAGCGTTGCAACGTAGCAGGCTCACGCAAGTTTCTTCGTCTGGTTAATGAAAAGAAATATGATGAAGCCCTTTCCATAGCTCGTCAGCAAGTAGAAGACGGAGCTTTGGTTATTGACGTTAATATGGATGATGGTCTGCTGGATGCCCGGACTGAGATGACTACTTTTCTGAATCTCATCATGTCCGAACCGGAAATAGCCCGTGTACCTGTTATGATCGACTCTTCCAAATGGGAAGTGATCGAAGCCGGATTGAAATGCCTGCAAGGCAAATCAATCGTAAACTCGATCTCTCTGAAGGAAGGGGAGGTAGTATTTCTGGAGCATGCCCGGATCATCAAGCAATATGGAGCGGCAACTGTCGTGATGGCTTTTGATGAAAAAGGACAGGCGGATACTGCTGCCCGCAAGATAGAAGTGTGCGAACGTGCATATCATCTGCTGGTTGATAAAGTTGGATTCAATCCTCATGATATTATTTTCGACCCGAATGTGCTTGCGGTGGCTACAGGAATCGAAGAGCATAACAATTACGCCGTAGACTTTATAGAAGCTACCGGATGGATCAGGAAGAATCTTCCCGGTGCACACGTCAGCGGCGGAGTGAGTAATCTTTCTTTCTCTTTCCGTGGCAATAATTATATTCGTGAAGCAATGCATGCGGTATTCCTTTATCATGCCATCCAGCAAGGGATGGATATGGGAATCGTCAATCCGGGAACTTCCGTACTCTACAGTGATATTCCTGCAGATACGCTGGAAAAGATAGAGGACGTTGTATTGAATCGTCGTCCCGATGCTGCCGAGCGTCTGATAGAACTGGCGGAAGCATTGAAAGAAACGATGGGCGGTACTTCCGGTCAGGCAGCTGTGAGGCAGGATGCATGGAGAGAAGAATCCGTACAAGAGCGTTTGAAATATGCTTTGATGAAGGGAATCGGTGATTATCTGGAACAGGATTTAGCGGAAGCTTTACCTTTATATGATAAAGCTGTAGATGTAATTGAAGGTCCGTTGATGGATGGAATGAATTATGTCGGCGAGCTTTTTGGCGCAGGAAAAATGTTCCTGCCTCAGGTCGTGAAGACTGCCCGTACTATGAAGAAAGCCGTAGCTATACTGCAACCGATCATTGAATCAGAAAAAGTGGAAGGATCATCTTCTGCCGGAAAAGTTCTGCTTGCCACCGTAAAAGGGGATGTGCACGACATCGGAAAAAATATAGTTGCCGTCGTAATGGCGTGCAACGGTTATGATATAGTTGACTTGGGAGTGATGGTTCCGGCAGAAACCATTGTTCAGCGTGCCATCGAAGAAAAAGTCGATATGATCGGTTTGAGTGGCTTGATCACACCTTCTCTGGAAGAAATGACTCATGTGGCTGCCGAACTGGAGAAAGCCGGACTGGATATTCCTCTGTTGATTGGCGGAGCCACTACTTCAAAGATGCATACGGCACTGAAAATCGCACCTGTATATCATGCGCCGGTTGTACATCTGAAAGATGCTTCTCAGAATGCCAGTGTTGCTTCCCGGCTGTTGAATTCGCAGATGAAAGCCGAACTGATTAATGAGTTAGATGCAGAATATCAGGCACTTCGTGAGAAGAGCGGACTATTACGCCGTGAAACAGTATCGTTGGAAGAAGCCCAGAAAAATAAGTTAAACCTATTTTAAAGACTTGTCACAATGAAAAAGATTTTTTCTTTCTTGTGTATGCTCATGGCAATGACTGCTATGATCTCGTGTTCTTCCTCAAAAGAGGAAAAAGGAACAACCGGCACCGGAAATGTCGCTTTGGATAATATCTTTGAGCGTAAGAGCGTGCGTACTTACTTGAATAAAGGGGTAGAGAAAGAGAAAATTGATTTAATGCTTCGTGCAGGGATGTCTGCTCCATCGGGAAAGGATGTTCGTCCCTGGGAGTTTGTGGTTGTTTCCGACCGTGCGAAACTGGATTCGATGGCGGCGGATCTTCCTTATGCCAAAATGTTGACACAAGCCCGTAATGCGATTATTGTCTGTGGTGATTCTGCCCGTTCTTTTTATTGGTATTTAGACTGTTCTGCTGCAGCACAGAATATTTTGCTGGCTGCTGAAAGTATGGGGCTGGGTGCTGTATGGACAGCTGCTTATCCGTATGAAGATCGTATGGAAGTCGTTCGCAAATATACCCACCTGCCCGAGAATATTCTTCCTCTTTGTGTCATTCCTTTCGGCTATCCTGCAACAAAAGAGCAGCCGAAACAGAAATATGACGAGAAAAAGATACATTATAATCAGTATTAGTAAACAAAAGTTTTGTCTTTTCAATAAATTCCTTACATTTGCGGCTTAATTGATTAAAATCTGATACGCAAATGTTTGGAATAGATGACCCTTTTATAGTCTTGCCATATATCCTCTCAGTGATATGTGTGATTTTTGCTGCCTGGTTTGGGCTGAAATATTGGAATAAGGACGACGATAAAGACGAAACGCGATGAATACATTTACTCTTGGCTTGATTGTGATAGCTTATCTGCTGTCATTGGCCTACCTCGGTTTTTTAGGATATAAGAAGACTACGAATACCAGTGATTATCTGGTTGGCGGACGTCAGATGAATCCGATAGTGATGGCGCTTTCTTATGGTGCTACGTTTATCTCTGCGTCTGCTATAGTTGGTTTTGGCGGAGTAGCGGCTGCTTTCGGTATGGGTATTCAGTGGCTGTGTTTCCTCAATATGTTTGTCGGGGTAGTTATCGCCTTCATATTCTTCGGTTTGCGTACGCGGCGCATGGGAGCAAAACTGAATGTCAGCACTTTTCCGCAGTTATTAGGCCGTCATTTTCGTTCCCGTAATATACAGGTGTTCATTGCAGCCGTCATATTTATAGGTATGCCGCTGTACGCTGCTGTGGTAATGAAAGGGGGCGCTGTATTTATTGAACAGATTTTTCAGATTGATTTTAATATATCTCTGCTGATATTTACGTTAGTCATTGCTGCGTATGTGATTGCGGGAGGAATGAAGGGGGTGATGTATACGGATGCTTTACAGGCAGTTATCATGTTTGGCTGTATGTTGTTCCTGTTGTTCTCTTTGTATCAGGTGCTTGGCATGGGTTTTACGGAAGCAAACAAGGAATTGACAAATATAGCCCCTCTGGTTCCGGAAAAGTTCAAGGCATTGGGGCATCAGGGATGGACCGCAATGCCTGTGACAGGTTCTCCGCAGTGGTACTCATTGGTTACCTCTCTTATTTTGGGAGTAGGAATCGGTTGCCTTGCACAGCCTCAGTTGGTGGTACGTTTTATGACGGTAGAAAGTAGCAAACAGTTGAATCGTGGCGTATTTATCGGTTGTTTTTTCCTGATTATAACGGTAGGAGCTATCTATCATGCCGGTGCATTAAGCAATCTTTTCTTCTTGAAGACAGAAGGAGCCGTTGCTACGGAAGTGATACAGGATATTGATAAAATCATTCCTTATTTCATCAATAAAGCTATGCCGGACTGGTTTGCCGCTTTGTTTATGCTCTGTATCCTTTCTGCAAGTATGTCTACGCTTAGTTCTCAGTTCCACACAATGGGAGCATCGGTTGGTTCTGACATTTATGGTACTTATAAGCCCCGTTCTCGTGGCAAATTGACAAATGTGATTCGTTTGGGAGTACTTTTCTCTATTTTGGTCAGCTATATTATTTGTTATATGCTGCCTCACGATATTATCGCTCGCGGAACTTCTATTTTCATGGGTATCTGTGCTGCTGCATTTCTTCCTGCCTACTTTTGTGCATTGTACTGGAAGAAAGCGACGAAACAGGGAGTTATGGCAAGTCTCTGGGTAGGAACTTTAGGCAGTGCTTTTGCATTAATATTCCTTCATCAGAAAGAAGCTGCCGCAATGGGAATATGTAAATTCCTGTTTGGCAAGGATGTATTGATTGAGACATATCCGTTTCCGGTAATTGACCCTATTCTCTTTGCATTACCATTGTCTATACTGGCTATTGTTGTGATTAGCCTTTTGACGGGCAGAAACAAGTAATAGGTATTAAGTATTAGTCGTAGCAGCACAACTGTTGATCCGCATGGCTTAATACTTAATACTTATTACCTATTTTATCTTTTTTTTGTACGATTCGAACCGGGACTGAATATCACGTACGAAGTTGAACGTTTCTATGCCACGGAAATATCCATTTTTACAAACAGGGTCGGTGAAGTATTCCTCATTACTTTTGAGCAGAATGAAGTTTTCGACATTATCTTTCCATACGAGGTTATTTTTTCCGTATTTTTTCGCTAGTGCCATGGCATCGTAAATATGTCCTAGGCCGGCATTGTAAGAAGCCAGTATGAAGTTGAGCCGTTCCTGTTTGTCAGGGATCATATTGAAACTTCGGTCTGTGGCGGCAATGTATTTAACGGCTGCTTTTATACTTTCTTCCGGGTTTTGTTCTTTACCTGCGGGTACGCCCATTGCGCGTGCAGTGGCAGGCATCAATTGCATCAATCCTTTGGCTCCTGCCCAAGATACGGCTGTTGTGTCAAAGTTTGATTCTGTATAGGCGAGGGATGCCAGCATTCGCCAGTCCCATCCGATCTCTTGGGCGTATTTCTTGAATAAATCGTCGTAATGTGATATTTTTCCTTCTTTAAGTGAAAGGATGGGGGAGTGTGGCATCATTTTACTATTCTCGAAGTAACGCTTCATACTTGCCGTATAGGCAGGAGAGGTCATATTTTCTTTATGCCAGTTTGTGGCGGCGGCTGCCAGTTCGGGACTGTCTTTTCGTACAGCCCATGAAGAACGCTGGTCAAAACTGATAGAAAGATCGATATTCAGATTGGGATAGTAAGTTTTATTCAGTTTGGCTAAATCATTATCGGCTACGGTATAGGGAATCTTACCTTGTGCTACCTGGGTGATTAAGTCTTCCGCGGTAACGCTATCTCCCGTTATCTTATGAATATGGATACCACCTCCCAGTTCGTTGTTCAGATTCACGAGGCGATCGTAATATTTGCCTGGTTTGACATATATATCTTTGCCGATAAGTTCCGTTACATCTTTCAGTGGTTTACGCTTTCCATTTCCTTGCTGGACGATAACCTGATGGGTGATTATGTCTTCTCCGCAATACAAAAGGCTGTCTTTCCATTCTTTGGTAATCGGCAGGTTGTAGGCGATCATATCTCCTTCGCCTGACTGTAATTTCTGAATCAATTCACGGACATTTCTGGCTACCTCGATTCTGAGTTTCAGTCCCAGACTTTTAGCGAACTGTTCACTGAGTTCGTATTGGAATCCCATTTCCTGTCCGCGATAAATGAAATATGAAGTAGAGCTATAGAGTGTCAGCACAACCAGTTCTCCACTGTCTTTAATCTGTGGAAGATCGTGTGCTGTTTCATTCTTTTCGGTATGATGTTTGTTCCGGCATCCGAATACACAGCACAAAAGTATAAGAAACAAGGGGAGGATCAGTGTCTTGGCACTCATTCTGAACTCTTTATCTTTCATTCTTCATTTTTCAAATGTTTCTTGATATACATTGTTAATATATCGATAGCTACTGCATTGCTGCCGCCTTCTGGAACGATAAGGTCCGCATAGCGTTTGCAGGGTTCTATGAATTGCAGGTGCATCGGTTTCAGAACACGGGTATAGCGTTCCATGACAGCTTCCGCTGTCCGTCCTCTTTCGATGACATCCCTTTGGATGACACGTATCAGGCGTTCATCGGGATCGGCATCTACAAATATCTTTAGATCCATCATATTGCGTAGCTTCTTGTCGCACAAGGCAAGGATACCTTCAATAATGACGACTTCACGAGGCTCGATGTGGATGGTTTCCGGTTGGCGGGTACAAGTCAGATAAGAATAGGTCGGCTGCTCGATGCTTTTTCCTTCTTTCAGCATCATCACATGTTTGGAAAGCAAGCTCCATTCAAAAGCATCCGGATGGTCAAAGTTGATATTCTGACGTTCTTCAACCGGCACGTGACTACTGTCTTTGTAGTATGAATCCTGAGGTAATAGTACTACTTCTCCAACGGGGAGGCTTTCTATTATTTTTCGTACGACGGTGGTTTTTCCGGAGCCCGTTCCACCTGCTATTCCTATTATTAACATCTCTTTATAGTGTTATTTGAACCAAATAGAGTAATTTTGCATTAGTAATGTAATGCATTGACAAGACAAATATAGAAACAATTCATTAAAATAACAACGTAATGGTGAAACACATTGTATTATTTAAGTTAAAAGACGAAGTTCCCGAAGCGGAGAAACTCGTAGTGATGAATAAATTTAAGGAAGCTATCGAAGCGCTCCCCGCTAAGATTTCAGTGATCCGTAAGATTGAAGTCGGACTGAATATGAATCCGGGAGAGGCTTGGCATATAGCTCTCTATAGCGAATTTGACACGCTGGAGGATGTGAAGTTCTATGCAACACACCCTGATCATGTGGCAGCCGGAAAGATTATAGCTGAAGCAAAGGACAGTCGTGCATGCGTGGATTATGAATTATAACCCCCAATAATGAAAATGAGAAAATTAATTTCTTTTCTGCTTTTAAGCTTTGTAGCCTATACATTGCAGGCGCAGATTAAAGATCCGGTAAAGTTTAAAACAGAACTGAACTCTCTTTCTGATACAGAAGCGGAGATCGTGTTTACGGCTGCCATTGACAAAGGGTGGCATGTTTATTCTACCGATCTTGGAGACGGAGGACCTATTTCTGCCACATTTAATGTGGAGAAGAAGTCTGGTGTAGAACTGGTAGGTAAATTGAAGCCTGTCGGCGAGGAAATAGCTACTTTCGACAAACTGTTCGAAATGAAAGTGCGCTATTTCGAGAATACTGCCAAATTCGTGCAGAAAGTGAAGCTGACTGGTGGAGCTTATGCGATAGAAGGTTATTTGGAATATGGAGCCTGCGACGATGAGAGTTGTCTGCCTCCGACAGAAGTTCCTTTTAAGTTTTCGGGTGAAGCAAAGGCCGGAACTACGGCTGCTCCTGTAGCCAAAGCTGATAAGCCGGAGACAAAAGAGGCGGAAGAAGTAACTGCTCCTGCTGCGTCCAAAGACTCTGCTGCGATGATGGAACTGGTTCCTGCTTCTGCTACGGATGCAAATGCCGATATTCAACCAGCTGTAGCTTCCGGTGACCTTTGGCGTCCGGTAATCAGTGAATTGCAGGCACTGGGCGAGGAACATACTCAGGGAGATATGTCCTGGATTTATATTTTCGTGACAGGTTTCCTGGGTGGATTGCTGGCTCTGTTCACTCCTTGTGTATGGCCTATTATCCCGATGACAGTCAGTTTCTTTCTGAAACGTAGCAAAGATAAGAAGAAAGGTATTCGTGATGCGTGGACTTATGGTGCTTCCATTGTCGTTATTTATGTGGCATTAGGATTGGCTATCACACTGATATTTGGTGCCAGTGCGCTCAATGCTTTATCGACGAATGCTGTCTTTAATATCCTTTTCTTCCTGATGCTGGTAATCTTTTCCGCTTCATTTTTTGGAGCGTTTGAGATTAGATTACCGTCAAAGTGGGGCAATGCGGTAGATAGTAAAGCGGAATCGACTACCGGTCTGCTGAGTATCTTCCTGATGGCATTTACACTTTCACTGGTATCTTTCTCTTGTACAGGTCCGATTATCGGATTCCTGCTTGTACAGGTTTCTACTACAGGAAGCGTGGTGGCTCCGGCTATCGGTATGTTGGGTTTTGCCATTGCATTGGCATTGCCGTTCACACTCTTTGCTCTGTTCCCGTCATGGCTGAAGTCTATGCCGAAGTCGGGCGGATGGATGAATGTGATCAAAGTGACGTTAGGATTTCTGGAACTGGCATTTGCGCTTAAATTCCTGTCGGTTGCCGATCTGGCTTATGGCTGGAGGTTACTCGACCGTGAAACCTTCCTCGCTCTGTGGATTGTCATTTTTGCATTGCTGGGTTTCTATTTGCTTGGTAAAATCAAGTTTCCGCATGACGATGATGACAATAAGGTGGGAGTGACTCGTTTCTTTATGGCGCTTATCTCTCTGGCGTTTGCCGTATATATGGTTCCCGGTTTGTGGGGAGCTCCGTTAAAAGCCGTGAGTGCTTTTGCTCCTCCTATGCATACGCAAGACTTTAATCTGTATAAGAATGAAGTACATGCGAAATTCGATGACTACGATCTGGGTATGGAGTATGCACGTCTGAATGGCAAACCAGTGATGCTTGACTTTACAGGCTATGGATGCGTGAACTGTCGTAAGATGGAAGCCGATGTATGGACGGACCCGAAAGTGAGTGATCTGATTAATAATGATTATGTGCTGATTACTCTGTATGTAGATAATAAAACTCCGCTGACCGAACCTGTGAAGATTGTCGAGAACGGAACAGAACGTACCTTGCGTACTGTCGGTGACAAATGGAGTTATCTGCAACGTGTGAAATTCGGAGCTAATGCCCAGCCTTTCTATGTATTGCTGGATAATCAGGGAAGTCCTTTGAATAAGTCTTATGCTTACGATAAAGACATTCCCAAATATATTGAATTCCTGCAAACTGGACTGGAGAATTATCGGAAGGAAAAATAATCCGAAGATATAACTATCAATGAGAAACGGTCTCACTCTGTAGAGTGGGACCGCTTCATTTAAATAGAATAGAATAAAACTAGAAATAATATTTTTTACATGGGTACTTCCATTACCAGAAGTTTGGTTCCTTTGGTAGCGCGGATAGAGAAACTTTTGGTATCCCATATTCCGATGCCGTCACGTTTGGCCAGATGTTCATCGGCCACGCTGATCTCTCCTTCTATCACAAACAGATAAGCTCCGTTACCTTCCTGATGCATACAATATTCGATGCTTCTTTCCGTATCGAAGTCTCCCATAGAGAACCAGGCATCCTGTTTGATGGAGGCCGGTGTCTTGCCGTTCGGTGAAATGATCAGAGATAACTCGTTCGGTTTCAGCAGCGGACGTATATCGAAATTGTTATATTCGGGTTTCGTATTCTCGATTCGGGGGAATACCCATATTTGCAGGAATTCCAATTGTTCCTCATCGCTGTCGTTATACTCACTATGATAGATACCACTGCCCGTACTCATCACTTGGATATCACCGGGAGTAATCGTTTTCGTATTTTGTACACTGTCGCCATGTCTCAGATACCCTTTCAACGGAATGGAAATTACTTCCATATTTTTATGTGGATGAGTATCAAATCCCATCGACGGGTCTACACTGTCATCATTCAGCACTCGCAAGGCTCCGAAATGGATTCTTTCCGGATTGTAATAGTTGGCAAAACTGAATGTGTGGTGGGTTTTGAGCCAGCCATGATTAAAATAGCCTCTTGATGAAGCTCTGTCGATTACTTTTTTCATAATCTTCCTTTCTTTTTTATAGAACTTTGTTGTGTGCTTTGTTCGCACTTTTATAATAGGATAACAATTAAAGAGTACACAAAGTTCTCGGCCGGAAACTCAATAAGAAAGAAGGTTATTTTTTTATTTCAGAAAAAATACATACGTTTGTAACATCATAACAATACCTTTGTGCCCAAAAGTAAAGAAAATATGTACGCAACAGACACGCTTATGGACGAACGGGAGTTAGTTCTCCGTCTGATAGACGGCGATGAGGATGCCTTTTGCGAACTCTATGCCGCCTATAAGAATCGCTTGCTGTATTTTGCGATGAAGTTCGTCAAATCTCGTGAGTTTGCCGAAGATATTTTTCAGGACGCGTTTACGGTTGTATGGCAAAGCAGGCGTTTTATCAATCCGGATGCGTCTTTCCCCTCCTACTTATATACGATTGTACGCAATCGTATTCTTAATCAGATACGGGATATGGCGAATGAAGATAAGCTGAAAGAGTATATCCTTTCTCATGCGGTTGATTCGGCCAATGAAACGAATAATAAAATATTGTTCGATGATTTGAAGGATGTCGTTAGCCGCGCACTGGAACAATTGACTCCCCGTCAGCGTGAAGTCTTTAATATGAGCCGCGATTTGCAGATGTCCCATAAAGAAATTGCGGAAGCGCTGGGAGTCTCTGTCAATACCGTACAGGAGCATATTTCTGTTTCGTTGAAAGTGATTCGTGCCTACTTGACTAAATATTCGGGTACTTCTGCTGACATACTGCTGATTCTACTTTGTCTGAATTTATAATAAATGTTAATCACACCCTAGCTGTTTCCTGCCTTTGTGTATTACTAATACGAAGGGGAGAAATCAGCACCCTTATTTGAATATATGATGAAAGATACGAAGACAGAAAAAAATAAATTACGTCGCTATCTGGATGATATGTACATCCGGGAGGAAGCATCGCAGTTACTGGAAAGTATGAGAGATGCTGACCATAAAGATATATTGGATGAGTTGTCTGCCGAAGTCTGGGAGGAATCCGTCAGCCAGCAGCCTGTTACTGACTTGGAGCGTGAGAAGTATAAAAAGGAGGCTCGCCAGTTGCTGAAACATATTGAACATAAGAAACGTACCTGGTTCCGTCGGGTAATGACGATTGCAGCCAGTGTGGCGGCTGTAATAGCCATCGTGACAGGAAGTATCAGTTATTTCCGGTATATGAGTGAGCAGCAGATAACTTTCGCTGAAATCTCAACCTCTTTTGGAGAGAAGAAACGGGTGGAATTACCGGACGGGACTATATTAGTGTTGAACTCTTGTTCACAAGTACGTTATCCTGATTCTTTTCAAGGGGATATCCGGAAAGTGGAACTGGAAGGAGAAGGATATTTCAGGGTTGCCCATAATGAAGATATGCCGTTTATTGTACAGACGAAGCGACTGGATGTTCGTGTTTTGGGAACCCGGTTTGATGTAAAATCTTACTCTACGGATGAAATCGTATCGGTAAGTGTAGAGAGTGGCAAAGTACAGGTTGATCTGCCGGAAGCAATGATGCGATTGACTGCAAAAGAACAAGTTCTGATAAATACCGTTTCCGGTGAATATAGTAAGAAGAAGGAAGAACGTGGGGTAGCAGTCTGGATCAAGGGAAGCCTGCGTTTTAACAGTACTCCGATCCGGGATGTGGCAAAAGAACTGGAACGTGTTTATAATTGTCAGATAACCTTTGCTTCCGGACAGGAATTTGATAATCTGATTACCGGTGAACATGACAATAAGAGTCTGGAGTCCGTACTTAAATCCATCGAATTTATCAGTGATATCAATTATAAGAAAGAAGGCAGGAATATACTTCTTTATAAAAAATGAGAATTAAAAAATAGATCAATGTTTAACCCGTTAATAAGGACAGAATGAAAGCATCACCCTCATAGAAACTCCCTAAAAAGATAGAAGCACTCCTAAGGAATGCCTCTATCCGCAACCCGGACGGATATTCATTCGCTTCGACCCAAATGAATAACGTATCGCACGTTGCTTGTTTTTAATAACTTTAGTCAATTACTAAAACGCACAAATTTATGAATAATCTTCTTATTTGTAAAGGAAAAAGTAGAAATAGCTGCTCGTTTTTAGCTTTTTTACTATTCACCTTCCTTTTAGTTGCTCCGACTGCTGCTCAGACATTGAAAGAGCACAACATTACGCTCCGTGTACAAAACGAGCCGGTAGAAAATGTTTTCAATAAAATCAGTGAACAGACCAACTTTAAATTTATCTACGATCAGGAAACGGTAAATAACGCTCCGCATGTTTCTTTTGATGTAAAAAACGCTACGCTTAAACAAATTCTGGGAGTGATAACTACTCAGTCAAAACTTTATTTCAATAGGACCGATAATACAATTGCTGTCAGTAAACAGCCGCTTAAAGAAGAAAGCGCTCAACGTACACGTACCGTTCAGGGAGTAGTCGTAGATGATAAGGGAGAGCCAGTTATTGGTGCCAGTGTCCAGATCAAAGGAGAGGGCAGTGGTACGATTACCGATATGGACGGACGATATTCGTTGATGAATGTACCGGAATCGGCTACATTGACAATTTCCTATATTGGCTATAAGACCGTCAGCCTTTCTGCAAAAGATAAGAATACGGCTAAGATTACGTTGACCGAAGACAGCAAGATGATCGATGAAGTAGTAGTGGTAGGATATGGTGTACAGCGGAAACGGGATGTGTCTACTTCCATCTCTTCCGTGAAAGCCGAGCAGATTGCGGAGGTTTCTGCTTCCGACTTTCGTCAGGCATTAGCTGGAAAGATGCCGGGAGTGCAGGTGACTCAGCCGAGCGGTGACCCGGAAGGAAGTGTCAGTATCCGTGTTCGTGGTATCAGTACAGTCAATGCGGGGAGTGATCCTCTCTATATCATTGACGGTGTACCTGTGGAGCGTGGCTTTGCCAATCTGAATAATAATGATGTCGAGTCGGTAGAGGTACTTAAAGATGCTTCGTCTGCTGCGATTTATGGTAGCCGCGGATCAAATGGTGTAATTATTATCACTACCAAACAAGGGCAGTCGGAAAAAATGAAAGTACAATATGATGGATATTATGGTATCCAGAGTGTTTCGAAAAAACTTCCGATGTTGAATGCTTATCAGTTTGCGGAGTTTGCCAAAGACGGGCATGATAATTCTTATCTGGATGCTAATCCCGATGGTTCGCCCAATGACCCTAATGGTATGCGTCCGAATTCATGGGAACGGATTCCTACAGAACTTTTTCCTTATCTGAACGGCGATCAGGGATTAACGGACACAGACTGGCAGGATGCAATTTTCCGTAGTGCGGCTACAACCAGCCATAATATTTCTATCTCCGGCAGAGGAAAGACCGTTGGTTATTTTATTTCTGCTAATTATTATGATAAAGAAGGTATTATCATCAATTCTGATTTCAAGAAATATAGCATGCGTATGAATCTGGACGGAAAATATAAAAGACTGAAATTCGGTCTTAATTTCTCTCCTTCTTATTCGACTTCCAATCGGGTGGATGCTTCCGGATCGAATGGTATTGTTCAGTCGGCCTTGATGATGCCTCCTGTGTGGCCGGTATATAATTCCGACGGTAGTTATAACTATCAGGGAAATGGCTATTGGAGAATTGGCAATGACTATCAGCACAATGCGGTATTAAACCCTGTGGCAATGGCCAATCTGCAATCGGACGTAGTAGACCGTATGGCAATTGTAGGGAAAGTCTTTGCCGAACTGGAACTTTTCAAGGGACTTACTTATAATATTTCTTTCGGTGGTGATTATTATGGTTCTCATAATGATCAGTATCGTTCGTCAGAACTACCCTTACTGGGCCAGAAATATTATGATATCAAGTCGAACCCTACTGCATACAGCTCCTCCGGTTTTTATTTCAATTGGCTGATTGAGAATAAGATTAATTATAATACAGTGATTAATGAAGATCATTCGATTAATGCGGTTCTGGTGCAATCTGCACAAAAAGAAACTTATAAAGGAGATAATGTGACGGCTACCGATTTTCCGAATGATTATATACAGACGATCTCCGGTGGAACAGTTATAAAGGGGGCGTCTGATAAGACCCAATGGTCGATTGCTTCCTATCTGGCTCGTGTGCAATATAGTTATAAAGGTAAATATATGGCTTCCGGAGCTATTCGTGCGGATGGTTCTTCCCGTTTCGGAAAAAATAACCGCTGGGGATATTTCCCGTCCGCATCATTGGCATGGAGAGTTAGCGGGGAGGATTTCTTCACGAAGGCGAAATTTCTCTCCTTTGTAGATGACTTGAAAATCAGAACCAGTTATGGTGTTACAGGTAACTTTCAGATAGGCAACTACGATCATCTATCATTGATGGCTCTTGATAATTATATACTGGGTACGGGTAACGGGCAACTGGTACAAGGCTATAAACCCAATACTATTAAGAATGATGATTTAAGCTGGGAAAAGAATGCAATGGTCAATGTCGGTGTGGACCTGCAAATGTTCAAAGGATTATTGGGGATAACAGTTGATTACTATAATACCAATACCTCCAATATGTTGCTGAATGTTCCTGTTCCTCATCTGACCGGATACAGCACTGCCCTGATGAATATTGGAAAAGTAAATAACCGTGGTTGGGAAATAGCCTTGACATCTCAGAAAAATTTCACCAAAGACTTTGGGTATTCTTTTAATGCCAACTATGCTACGAATACCAATGAAGTAAAAGCTCTTGGTCCGGGAAATGCTCCCATTATCTCTACCGGAAGCGTAGATCATGCTTATTATATCACAAAAGTAGGCGAACCGATCGGATGTTACTATTTGCTGGTGCAGGACGGTATCTTTTCCAACGAAGAAGAATTGAAGAAATATCCTCATTTCAGCAATACTCAGCCGGGAGACTTCCGTTTTGTAGATGTGGATGGAGACGGTGTGATGGACTTGGACAAAGACCGTACAATAGTAGGTAACTATATGCCCGACTTCACCTATGGATTTGGTGGTAAAGTATGGTATAAAGGCATTGATCTTGACTTTAACTTCCAGGGAGTTTACGGTAATGAGATTCTGAATCTGAATCGTCGCTATATTGATAATCTGGAAGGAAACACCAATGGTACCACGATTGCCCTGAATCGCTGGAAAAGTGCGGATAACCCCGGAAATGGTCAGGTGAACCGTGCCAACCGCAAATCGAAAGGTTATAATGGCCGTACTTCAACCTGGCATCTGGAAGATGGTTCTTATTTGAGATTGCAGAATGTAACGTTAGGATATACTTTGCCTCAGAATCTGACACGTCGTTTCTTTGTGGAGAAGTTGAGAGTCTATGTCTCCGGACAGAACCTTTGGACATCTACCAACTACGGTGGATACAATCCGGAAGTAAATGCACGTCCGAGCAATTCACTTTCGCCGGGTGAGGATTACGGAACATATCCGCTGGCGAAAACTTTCTTGTTTGGATTAAATATAACACTTTAGTCATCCTTAAAAAATATACGGTATATGAAAATATATAGACAAATCCTATTCTTGGCAACTGCTTTTGTATCAGTGGCCTGTACAGATAGCTTTTTCGACTTGGAGCCAAGTAGCAGTGTGCCTACAGATAAAGTATACAAGACAGCAGACGATTTTAATGTAGCAGTGATCGGCTGTTATTCTAAATTGCAGGGACAGGTTTCCTACTTCACGGAATGCTGCGAATATCGGAGTGACAACCTGTCGTTGAGTGCTCCTACTGCCGGAACACAAGACCGTTATGATATAGATCAGTTTGCGGATAAAGCCTCTAATGGAATATTGGAATCCGCCTGGGCGAATTTTAATAACGGAGTATATCGCTGTAATTTGGTATTGGACAAAATAGACGCAGCTGACTTTGATGCTACGTTGAAGAAACAATATAAAGGGGAAGCGCTTTTCGTGCGTGCTCTTACTTATTTTAATATGTATCGCTTGTGGGGTGGAATTCCGATGACTGATAAAGTGGTGACGGTGGCTGAAGCTCTTAAAATCGGAAGAAGCTCAGAGCAGCAGGTCTTTGATTTTCTTACCGGCGATTTGAATCAGGTTATCAATGAGAATATGCTGCCTTCTTCTTATACGGGTACTGATACGGGACGTGCGACCTCCGGTGCTGCAATGGCATTGCTGGGAAAGATTTATCTGACTTTCCATAAGTGGACAGAGGCACGCAATGTTCTTTCGCAACTGATAGGCAGATATTCTTTGATGCCCACACCGGATAAAGTATTTGATGTCGATAATAAAATGAACGATGAAATCATTTTCGCAGTGCGCTTTAATAAGGACGTTGAGGGTGAAGGACATGGCTATTGGTTTTCAATTATCAACCTGACAGATGATACTAACCAGACAAAGGCTTTGAAGGAGTGCTATAAAGACGGTGATAAACGCAAAGACCTGATCACTTATGTGAAAGTAGAAGATAAAGTCTGCGTAATGAATAAATTCAAGGATTTGAAAAGTGCGACATACAATACCGTCGGTAACGATCAGATTATTCTTCGTTATGCCGATGTACTGTTAATGTATGCCGAAGCACTGAACGAAATCAGCTATAGCAACTCTCAGACTTCTGATGCAATGGTTGCTTTGAATGCGGTACATACCCGTGCCGGCTTATCTCCGGTTCAGATTACGGAACTGGCAGATCAGGATAGTTTCCGTAAAGCCATTATGCTGGAACGCCAACAGGAATTTCCTTATGAGGGACACCGTTGGTTTGACCTTGTTCGCATGGGAGGTGCCAAGGAAGCTATGAAAGCGGAGGGACATACAATTCAGGATTTCCAGTTTCTGTATCCTATTCCTAAAACGGAATTGGAAAGAATCAACAATACTGAGTTGTTGTGGCAGAATCCGGGGTATTAATATGGTTAAACTTAAAGAATTCAGACGATGAAAAAAATAATATATAGCTTGTTGTTTGTCATTACGGCAGTTTGTGCAGCTTGTGACGAAGAACTGCCAAAAGCAAGTTTTGATTTATATGAATTAAAGACGCTTACGGCAACGGCCGGAGATATGAATGTGGCACTTTCCTGGGAAGCATATCCGGACGCCCGTCCTGATGAATATCTTATTAGCTGGACTTCGGGCTCTTCGGAAGCGGAAGGAGGGCAAATGACTGTGGAGGCTGAGGCTTCCGGTGCAACTGTCAGTGATCTTGTCAATGATGTTGCTTATACATTCTCCGTACAACCTCGCTATACCGGAGGACTGGCGAGTAAGCGATCTGCTTCTTGTACGCCAAAGAATGCAAGATATCCGGTGACTGGTCTGACTGCGTCAGCGGGAGACAAGAAAGTCCGGCTGAGATGGAAGAAGCCTGCCAGCGAACGGTTTACGAATTATCAGATTACCGTAAGTCCCGGCAATCAGGTTATCAAATTGGATGACACAACATTGGAAGAATATATGGTTGAAGGGTTGACTAATGATCAGGAGTATAAGTTTGATGTTGTTTGTATTTATCCGATGGGGAATTCTGTTTCGGCGGAAGCGGTGGCTACTCCGGGAATTATTTATCCGGTAGCAGTCAATACGGAATTGGTTGTCTGGGAGTCTGCTGTCTTTGCTTATAACGATATGTATTTTACTGGTGGCAATGTTAAATCCGTCAGCTGGGATTTTGGTGATGGTACTGCTTCTGCTGAAGCGACTCCATCGCATGCTTTTGCTGCTACTGGAACTTATACAGTTACTATTACAGTAACATATACGAATAATACGACGGAGTCAGGAAGTGTGGAAATTAATGTTGTCGGATATAAATGGGATAGTCTGAATCTGAATTTTAACGGATTAACAGGATATGTCAAGACGTCCAATCCTGTATTCTCCCCAGATGGAAAGACGATGTATATTCCGACTTCAACGCCTGCCGGGCATTTGTTTGCCTTAGATGTAGTCAGCGGCGAATTCAAATGGGTATTTGCCATTGATAAAATAACTTATGGCGGCGGTGCATTAGTGGGGTCTGACGGTACTATCTATCAGTGCGTGAGAGATGCTTCTATCAAGAATGTGTATGCCATAAATCCGAATGGTACTCAGAAATGGTCATTGCAATTAGACGGACCGATAGGTGCGTTCCCTGCTTTGTCTGCTGATGGTGTACTCTATTGTTTGACTAATAAAAGTACGTTATATGCACTCGATGTTGCGAATGGTGCGATTAAATGGCAACAATCTCTTGATGGGACAACAGGCAGTGCAGTGGCTATTGATAGAAACGGAAATATCTATGCAGGTACCAGTGAAGCTATTTATGCTTTCAGCGCAAATAAGGAAGAACTTTGGAAACTCAGTGGTGTCAATGTGACGGAGCAGGGAACTTTTGCTTTGAATGGCAACACGCTTTACGCAACTTTGAAGTCAAAGGCTGGACTTGTTGCTGTTGATATCACGAACGGAACCAAAAAATGGACCTATCCGACAACAGGCGGTGATGCTTATTTCCCTGTCGTAGATAAGAAAGGTGTTGTTTACTTTACTGAAAAAGGCTCGCAAACAGTTTACGCCGTAGACGCTGACGGTTCAAAAGTATGGGTGAAGAAGGTAAATAATAACCTGAACTACAGTGGTGCTGCGTTGAGTACAGATGGTGTTCTTTATATCGGAACGCAGTCAAATAATAAGATTTTCGGACTTAATACGGCAGATGGAAGTACTGTTTATGAAGAATCTGTGGGTCAACAGGTAATGGCGTCCGTTTCGATTGGTCCGGACAAGCGTCTTTATTGTGGTACTATTGGAGCGAGCAATATAGGTTCTATAAAAGCGTTTGACATTAATAAAACGTTGGAAACAGATTCCTGGAGTATACGGGGTGGAGATATTCAAGGTACAAACCGACAAAAATAAACGGTGATGAGAAAATTGATTTTTATCGCATTTATGGTGATGTCTGTTTGTGGATATGCACAGAAATATGAAGTAGGTACTACGACAGCAGTGTGGAAAGCACCTGCTGCTGCCGATTTCCTTCATGCAAAAGCGACTGGTGTGAAGTATGTCGAGGTGGCCTTTAATCAATGTTATAGGGGAGTTCCTGTCGATGAAGTGATTCCACGTATAAAGGAAATGAAAGCGAAGATAGACAGTGCGGATATCGAAGTCTGGTCTATTCATCTTCCTTTCTCCCGAACGTTGGATATCTCAGTTCTGGATGATCGGTTAAGGAAGGAAAATGTAGATTTTATGGCAGAGATGATAGAATTGTGTGCCATGTTTCAACCGACTTGCCTGGTTTTGCATCCAAGTTCGGAACCGATAGCCGATAGTATTCGGGCGCAACGGATTGCCAATGCTTCGGAGTCTATTGCTTATCTGAAGAAATATGCTGATAGGATTGGCGCTCAACTTTGTATAGAGAATCTGCCCAGAACCTGTTTGGGAAATACTCCGGAGGAACTTATGAGGATTGTCGGAGATATCCCGGACGTAAAAGTGTGCTTTGATACAAATCACTATACCAAAGGCACGACAGAGCACTTTGTGGCAATAGTAGGTAGCCGTATCGGCACTATACATGCTTCAGATTTTGATTTGGTGAACGAATGCCACTGGCTTCCTACACAGGGAAATATAAAATGGGGAAAGTTGATGCACGATTTGGAGAAGACCGGATATAAAGGCGTTTTCATGTATGAAGCGACGAAGGATCACGAAAATAATAATGTGAGACCTGCTCTTGAACGGATTGCAGAGACCTTCGATAAAATAATTGATGACTATAAAACACTGAAATAATATGAATAATATAAGAAGAATACAATATTTCCTGTTTTGCCTGCTGGCAATAGGACTTGCAAGTTGTAGTGACGATGATAATAATGATAAGAAGACCGGGTACGAAGGAATTCTTACGGAACTGGCAGCAAAGGTAGATGCCACTACCCAACAGTTATGGGGAACTTCTCCATTAATTGTAAATACTGAACGTGCCGATGCTTTGAGCACTATTCAGGGATATGCCGATAAATGTCTGGATGACTATTTTATCAGTTTTCTGAATGGTTTTGATCAGGCAAGTATGAGTATGGAGAAGAGTGAACCGATCTTATACTATTACCGGAGTGCTTTTGACCGGGTGATGGACGGAATTAAAAACTCCAAAGTAGAGAATGGCACAGCAGAAATCTGGTTGCTTTATAACATGGGATATATAGTTAAGACTCCTTCCGGATGTTTTGCTATTGATATTTCTCATCGCTGGGCGAAGGAACTTGCACCCTATATCGACTTCCTTTGTGTGACGCATAAGCATTCTGATCATTATAGTACAGATTTGATTCAGGCGATGTTTGATTTGGGTAAGCCGGTATTATCCAATTATTTGAAAGACACCACTTATCCCTACACGGCAAAGGGAGATAAAGATTATGAAATAGGTAAATTTAAAATCCGTACTTGTATTACCGATCATAATAATTCCGGATTATCCAATTTCGTAACTATCTTCCAGATAGACTGTGGAGATGATGCTGGAAATTTCGTCTTTATGCATGTCGGTGATTCCAATTTTAAACCGGAACAATATACAAACATTGCGCCACATGTCAATGTCTTGATTCCCCGCTATGCTCCTAATGCGCTGACTGAGAATAATATTTTAGGTACCGGAGCGGGACAGGTACAGCCGGATTATGTTCTGTTATCTCATATTCTGGAAATGGCTCATGCAGGTGTTGATGCATCCAGATGGTCATTGGACATGGCATTAGAACGGGCGTCCAAGATTAACTGTGACCAGACCTATGTGCCTATGTGGGGAGAAAAGATGGTCTGGAAGAACGGTAAGCTGAACTAATAATTTTAATATTTGAATTTATGAAACGAATTTATAACTTTATATTGCTTTTATGCCTGGTGCAACTGGCTGTTGCCCAAAATAGGATTGCGGAAATCAGAGAAAACCTGTTAGGAAATTATTCCGATAGAGTGTTGGTCGTTTCTCATCGTGCCGACTGGCGAAATGCTCCCGAAAATTCATTGCAAGGAATACAGAATTGCATTGATATGGGAGTGGATATGGTAGAAATAGATTTGAAGAAGACCAAAGATGGTCACTTGGTCGTCATGCATGATAAGACAATTAACCGTACAATGACGGGAAAAGGAAACGCTGAGGATTATACACTGGCAGAACTGAAAGCAATGCGACTTAAAAATGGAGCAGGCTGTAAAACCAGACATCAGATTCCTACTCTCGAAGAAGTTATGTTACTTTGCAAAGGGAAGATAATGGTGAATATCGATAAAGGTTACGATTATTTTCAGGAAGCTTATGCTGTACTTGAAAAAACAGGAACAATTGACCATTGTGTAATTAAAGCAGGACTCCCCTATGAACGAGTGAAAGCAGAAAATGGTGATGTACTTGATAAGGTTATTTTTATGCCTATTGTGAATCTGCACAAAGAAGGAGCGGAAAAGATAATCAATGATTATCAGTTGCACATGAAACCAACTGCTTATGAACTGGTATTTAATGATGATAATGAAGAAATGCTTCGCTTGATCAGGAAAGTACGTGATAGTGGTGCCAAGCTTTTCATTAATTCTTTGTGGCCTGAACTTTGTGGAGGTCACGATGACGATCGCGCGGTAGAACTACACCAACCGGATGATAGCTGGGGATGGATTTTGAATCAGGGGGCTAAGCTGATTCAAACAGACCGCCCGGCATTATTACTCGAATATTTGCGTAAAAAGAAACTGCACGACTAAAGATATTCCTTCATGTTGAAACATCTTATAAATTTTTACAAGGTCTCTTCACTGGGACCTTGTAACGAAGACGTTATGTCTTCATCCGGCAAGCGTCGGTTGAAATATCTGCAATGGTCTACCTTTCTTTCGGCAACTTTCGGATACGGTATGTATTATGTTTGCCGGTTGAGCTTGAATGTAGTAAAGAAACCGATTGTAGACGAGGGAATCTTTTCTGAAACGGAACTCGGAATAATCGGTTCGGTGCTGTTCTTTACGTATGCGGTGGGTAAATTTACGAATGGATTTCTGGCAGATCGAAGTAATATAAATCGTTTTATGACTACCGGCCTGCTTGTTACCGCATTGATTAATCTTTGTCTCGGTTTCACCCATTCATTTATTTTGTTTGCTGTTCTTTGGGGAGTCAGCGGCTGGTTTCAGTCTATGGGGGCTGCTTCGTGTGTAGTCGGACTTTCCCGTTGGTTCACGGATAAAGAACGTGGCTCTTATTATGGCTTTTGGTCCGCCAGTCATAATATTGGTGAAGCACTGACATTTATAATTGTAGCATCTATTGTTAGTGTTTGTGGCTGGCGTTATGGTTTCTTTGAGGCAGGTATGGTAGGATTGCTGGGGGCATTAATCGTATGGCGTTTTTTTCATGATAGTCCCGAAAGTAAGGGCTTTCCTCCGGTCAATGTTTCGAAAGAAAAGAAAACGATGAGTGCTTCTGAAACGGCAGATTTTAATAAAGCTCAACGGCAGGTTCTGACAATGCCTGCTATCTGGATACTTGCTTTATCAAGCGCATTTATGTATATCAGCCGATATGCGGTAAACAGTTGGGGAGTTTTTTATTTGGAAGCACAGAAAGGATATTCCACTTTGGATGCCAGTTTTATTATTTCCATTAGTTCTGTTTGTGGGATTATCGGCACCATGTTTTCCGGTGTAATTTCTGATAAACTGTTTGGTGGCCGGCGTAATGTTCCGGCTTTGATTTTCGGACTGACGAATGTTTTAGCATTATGTTTGTTCTTATTAGTGCCAGGGGTACACTTTTGGCTCGATGCTGTGGCAATGATCCTCTTTGGACTGGGCATCGGAGTACTGATTTGTTTCTTAGGTGGGCTGATGGCTGTTGATATTGCTCCTCGCAATGCTTCGGGAGCTGCTTTGGGAGTTGTTGGGATTGCCAGTTATATCGGAGCCGGGCTGCAAGATGTCATGAGCGGAGTTTTGATTGAAGGACATAAAACGATCCGGAATGGGGTAGAGGTTTACGACTTTACTTATATCAATTGGTTTTGGATCGGATCGGCTATATTGTCGGTATTTTTCGCTTTATGGGTGTGGAATGCGAAGCAAAAATAAAGCATTGATTATCAGTGGAGTATAAAATAGGTACTTTTTCTTTTAAAGGAACGGGCTCTTGGTTTAAAACCAACGACCTGTTCCTTTAAAACTAACGGGGTGTTTCTTTTAAAGGAATGAGCCTTGATATTTCAGAATTATTTCAGTATCATAATTTTTCTTTGCGGGAGATTTATTATCTTTGTACTTTTAACCCGGTAATCGATGAGTAGAATATTTGCAATTAATAAAATACTGCTGTTTGCGCTATTGGCTGGAATGACTTCCACTGCATTTGCACAAAGCGATGATTTCACTACATGGACTAAATTCAAAGTGAACTATAAGATCGATCCCCGATTTTCACTTTTAAGCAATCTGGAGTTTCGGACAAAGGATGACGTAGGTAGAATGGACCGTTTGGGATTGACCATTGGAGGCGAGTATCGGGCTTATTCATTTTTGAAGCTGGAAGCCGGATATGAAACTCATTTCCGGAATTTGGGAGATTCGGAATGGAAATTCAGACACCGTTATAACTTTGGAGCAACTGCAAGTTTTCAATATCAGTGGTTGAAAATTGCTTTGAGAGAAAGGTTTCAGCAAACTTTTGACCGTGGTGATTCAAAAGCTCGCCTTCGTTCCCGCTTAAAATTAGCTTATGCACCTGAAAAAGGAATCGTTTCCCCCTACTTCTCAATTGAAATTTATCAAAGTTTGGATGATGCTCCTTTTTGGAGAGCAGATCGTATGCGTTATCGGCCTGGAGTAGAGATAGCTTTGGCTAAACGATGGGTGTTAGATGTTTTTTATTGTTATCAGTATGAGTCTCCAAAAGGTAAACATATTGCCGGGGTAGAAATAGGCTATTCTTTTTGAAAATGTTAGATTACTAATATAATAATGTGTAAGCCTATTTGGTTTTGAAATATCCCTGATTCATAAAGTGCTACTAATTTGATACTTATGAATGAATATAAATATTATTTAAGAAAATGAAGTATTGGTTGATTTATGATTTATACTTTTGCTTTTGACATTTCAGAATGAAATGTTGGAGTTGATGATTCTCCAGTCGCAACAGACGTGTTGTGTGGAATCTCATAACTGAAAGTGAATACTTCCTCTTATGTCCTTCTTTCTGCCCAATCAAAGATTTCTTATTATTTATATTTAAATAAAGAGGACATGAATATTTTGTTTAGAATGGAAAAAGGAATCGCTGTATGTCTTTTTTCTTCTTTTTTTGTATTAGCATGTGTAAATCATATTCCGGGAGAGAAAGCTGCAGTCAGCAATGGAGATATTCCATTGAAATTTACTGCTGATATTCATGAAGCGACATATACACGTGTTGCTGGCAATGGCTTTGAAGAGAATGATGAAGTGGGAGTATTTGCCCTTGTAGGGTCCTCCACCATGAAGGAAGAACGTTATGCGGATAATTTGCGTTTCTTTCGTACTTCCGAAAAAGTTTTTGAGTCCAGTGAGCCGATTTATTATCCTGATGATGAGGTAACATTACGTTTGATCAGTTATTATCCTTATCAGGAAGAGGGAGTGAATATGGGAGAAAGTACGATGTCGGTGGCGGTAGAAACAGATCAAAATCTTTCTGCCGGCTATTTCTGCTCTGATTTTCTGGTTGCTTCTCAAAATCTGCAATCAGCTCCTAAAGGAGCCATCGCCCTGCACTATGATCACAAATTTTTCAAATTAAAAATCGCTTTGGTAGGAAAGGAAGGTGAAGAATTGCAGGGTATACTGGATGCTGACCCAAAACTTTCTGTTTGTGGTTTTTATACTAAGGCGATTTATGATTTCCAAAAAGAAACTTATTCCGCTTTTTCTAATGAGAAAAGCATTACTCCTGCCGGAAAATGGGAGATACAGGGAGATCGGTTGAGCGGAAAAGAAGTAATCCTTATTCCGCAGGAAACCACTTTGGGCTATCAATATATCGTATTGGATGTTGGAGGTAAGATATATACCAGCCCATTGCCCTCTTCATTGCAGTTGCAGAGTGGTAAGCAGAGTGAGCTGGCGATTTCCTTCATCCCGACCGAAGATGTTTTGATAAGTAAAGTCGAAGGAGAAATCAATAGTTGGGAAGATGGAAATACAGGGCAGTCCGGGTCCGAAGTCTTCCATAATTATGTGGATGTGTCAAAATTGGTATTTGATGATTCGAAGGTGTATAAAGTGTTGAGTGCTGGGCAGCAGGTAGCAGAAATATGTAAAGAATATCTGGTGACCCCTGATTTTTCTTCACAGGCAATTGTCGTTTATCCGATGAAAGATAACCATGCGGTTGACTTATCCAAGGGAACGGTAGTACAATTGGTCGGACATGCAGATAAAGTGCACGGCGGAACTGTAGCGTGGGATTTGAAAGAACATTCATTGAAATATACTCCTGGAAATCAGGCTGCTCGAAGTAAGATGTATATTTTGCCTGACGGACAAATTGCATTGTCTATGCCTGAAGAAATGTTGCCCGTATTGGCCATGAAAGATATAATGCGTGATGTGCGTGGGAGTAGTATTCACAATTACCCGATAGTGAAAATTGGTACGCAGTATTGGATGGGAAGTAATCTGAAAACATCATTATATATAGATGGAGAAGAAATTCCGAAACTGGAGATTATGAATGCCGGAGCGACAGGTTATCTATTGTCTCAAACAGATAAGAGTTATTATTTTTATAGTTTTGGAACAATTGTCAGTAATAAGCTGCTTCCTGTGGGGTGGAATATGCCTGATTGGAATGATTGGAATATGCTGAAAACTTATTTGAGCAATGATGCCTCTTTGTTGAAAACCGGGACATGGAAAGCAATAAGCACCGGTGCCGGTGCAATAGTAGGAACTGCTACCAATCTCACGGGTTTTGATGGATATCCGGTAGGAATGTATGCCGGCAAGTTTCAGTCTGCCTATGAAGGAAAATATCTTTCTTATTGGACTTTGAATGAAGCAGGGACAGATGCGGATGAGAAAATATTCTTGTTGAGAAGTGATAAAAACGAAATAGCAGAGGGAAACACCGGGTTGGATAAAGCTTACGCCATCCGTTGTATCCGAAAGTAAATCGTGGAAAATTGTTCTTCTTTTTTATATTTTGCTTATATTTGGGAAGTGAAACTTAAATAGAAGTCATAGATTATGAAGAAAATAATAAATCCCTGGAAAGGGCTGGAAGGGTACAATTGCTTTGGTTGCGCCCCTAATAATGAAGCCGGAATAAAGATGGAGTTTTATGAAGATGGCGACGAAGTGGTAAGTATCTGGAAACCCCGTCCTGAGTATCAGGGATGGATCAATACCTTGCATGGTGGTATTCAGGCTGTTCTCATGGATGAAATCTGCGCTTGGGTGATACTTCGTAAATTGCAGACAACGGGAGTAACTTCAAAAATGGAGACTCGTTACCGCAAGTCGGTCAGTACTACTGATTCCCATATTGTGTTGCGTGCTTCTATTAAGGAAGTCAAGCGGAATATTGTGATTATTGAAGCTAAGTTATATAATAAGGATGGCGAAGTATGTACCGAAGCGGTTTGTACGTACTTTACGTTTTCGCACGAAAAGTCGAAAGATGAAATGCACTTTGATAAGTGTGATGTAGAGCCGGAAGAGATATTATCTTTAATTTGAAATAAAAACTGAACTTTTTGTGATAAATGTTTGGAAGTATCAAACGAATGCTTTACTTTTGTCGCATTAAATAAAAGAAATATGAAATATACAGTTGCACATCATCATCATCATTTTCCTAACGAATAACTCGGTGGGCGTGATTGATAGTGTGTATAACTCTATAAAGATAACGAAGGCTTACCGAATACGGTAAGCCTTTTTTTATTTCTGAATTGTTCGAATTGTAAATCATAAAATAATAAATAAAATCATGTTAAGAATCGCAGTACAAGCCAAAGGACGTCTCTTCGAAGAGACTATGGCACTTTTAGGAGAGTCGGATATTAAAATCAGTACAACGAAGCGCACCTTGTTGGTGCAGTCTTCTAATTTTCCTATCGAAGTTTTATTTCTTCGTGACGATGATATCCCGCAAACAGTAGCTACCGGTGTAGCTGATTTGGGAATTGTCGGTGAGAATGAGTTTATGGAGAAAGAAGAGGATGCAGCAATCATAAAGCGATTGGGATTCAGTAAGTGTCGTTTGTCACTGGCTATGCCCAAAGACATTGAGTATCCGGGATTGTCTTGGTTCAATGGTAAGAAAATAGCAACGTCTTATCCGGTTATTCTGAAAAACTTTCTGAAAAAGAACGGTGTAAATGCGGAAATACATGTTATAACAGGTTCGGTAGAAGTATCTCCGGGCATCGGACTGGCTGATGCTATTTTTGATATTGTAAGTTCCGGTTCTACATTGGTCAGCAATCGTCTGAAAGAGGTGGAAGTCGTGATGAAATCTGAGGCGCTGTTGATTGGTAACAAGAACATGACTGATGAGAAGAAAGCGGTGTTAGAAGAACTTCTGTTCCGTATGGATGCTGTGAAGACTGCTGAAGATAAGAAATATGTATTGATGAATGCACCGAAAGACAAACTGGAAGAGATTATCGCTGTATTACCGGGTATGAAGAGTCCTACCGTTATGCCGTTGGCACAGGAAGGCTGGTGCTCTGTTCATACGGTATTGGACGAGAAACGTTTCTGGGAAATTATAGGAAAATTGAAAGGGCTTGGAGCAGAAGGTATTTTGGTATTGCCCATTGAAAAAATGATCGTTTAATTATTATGAACTCTGAATTCTAATTTGACCGATGAAATTAATTAAATATCCATCCAAAGAACAGTGGGCAGAACTCCTGAAACGTCCGGCATTGAATACCGAGAATCTGTTTGATACGGTTCGTGCCATTATAAATAAGGTGAGGGCAGAAGGGGATAAGGCTGTTCTGGAATATGAAGCTGCTTTTGATAAAGTGACTTTATCTTCTCTCGCAGTGACTACCGAAGAAATAAAGAAAGCTGACGAACTGGTGAGTGACGAACTGAAGGCTGCTATATCTCTGGCTAAAAGAAATATTGAAACTTTTCACTCTTCCCAGCGTTTTGTAGGTAAAAAGGTAGAAACAATGAATGGAGTGACCTGCTGGCAAAAAGCAGTGGGTATTGAAAAGGTAGGTCTTTACATTCCGGGAGGAACAGCACCGCTCTTTTCAACAGTACTGATGTTAGCTGTTCCCGCTAAAATTGCAGGATGCAAGGAAATTGTACTTTGCACTCCTCCGGATAAGAATGGAAATATCCATCCGGCTATTCTTTTCGCTGCACAGTTGGCGGGAGTTAGTAAAATCTTCAAAGCAGGAGGTGTGCAAGCCATTGCTGCAATGGCATATGGAACGGAAAGTGTTCCCAAAGTCTATAAAATCTTTGGTCCGGGAAATCAATATGTGACGGCTGCCAAGCAGTTGGTAAGTTTGCGTGATGTAGCGATCGATATGCCTGCCGGTCCTTCTGAAGTTGAAGTACTGGCCGATGCATCTGCCAGTCCTGTTTTTGTCGCTGCAGATTTGCTTTCGCAGGCTGAGCACGGAATTGACAGCCAGGCTATGCTGATAACTACTTCTGAGAAACTTCAGATGGAAGTGATGGAAGAAGTAGAGCGGCAACTGGCAAAATTGCCCCGTCGGGAAATTGCAGCGAAGTCTTTGGAAAATAGTAAGCTGATTCTTGTAAAAGACATGGACGAGGCATTGGAGCTGACAAATGCATATGCTCCCGAACATTTGATTGTAGAGACCGAAAATTATATGGAAGTTGCTGAGAGAGTAACGAATGCCGGTTCTGTTTTCTTAGGTTCCTTGACTCCTGAAAGTGCCGGTGATTATGCGTCCGGAACCAACCATACTCTGCCGACAAATGGCTATGCAAAAGCATATAGCGGAGTAAGTCTGGATAGCTTCATTCGAAAAATCACTTTCCAGGAGATTCTTCCGGAAGGAATGAAGGCGATTGGACCGGCTATTGAAGAGATGGCGGCAAACGAGTTGTTGGATGCACATAAGAATGCCGTTACTGTTCGTCTGAGTTCCTTGAAATAAAATGATCAAGTAGTGACCGTAATAAAAGAAATCATATATGAAAACATTACAAGAACTGACTCGTCCGAATATCTGGAAGTTAAAGCCTTACTCTTCGGCACGCGATGAATATAAAGGAGTGACAGCCTCTATTTTTCTGGATGCAAACGAAAATCCATATAATATGCCTCACAATCGTTACCCTGATCCTATGCAATGGGATCTGAAAAAACTGTTGGCAAAAATAAAGAAAGTGGCACCCGAACATATCTTTCTAGGCAATGGAAGTGATGAAGCCATTGATCTGGTTTTTCGTGCTTTTTGTGAGCCGGGAATAGATAATGTCGTTGCTATTGATCCTACTTATGGTATGTATCAGGTTTGTGCGGATGTGAATAATGTGGAATATAGGAAAGTCTTATTGGATGATAACTTTCAGTTTTCGGCAGATCAGTTATTGGCAGCTGCAGATGATCATACTAAAATGATTTTCCTTTGTTCGCCTAATAATCCGACAGGCAATGATTTGCTCCGGTCTGAAATAGAAAAGCTTCTGAAAGAATTTGAGGGGCTGGTTATTTTGGATGAGGCTTATAATGATTTTTCGGAAGCACCGTCTTTCTTGGAAGAGTTGGATAAATATCCGAACCTGATTGTATTTCAAACCTTCTCTAAAGCTTGGGGATGTGCTGCTATCCGTCTGGGAATGGCATTTGCGTCTGTAGATATTATCGGTATTCTGAGTAAGATCAAATATCCTTATAATGTCAATCAGCTCACGCAACAGCAAGCAATAGCCATGCTGCATAAATATTATGAGATAGAACGTTGGGTAAAAACATTGAAAGAAGAGCGTGATTATTTGGAAGAAGAATTTTCAAAGTTGCCTTGCACTGTCAAAATGTTCCCTTCCGATGCAAATTTCTTTTTGGTGAAAGTGACAGATGCTGTGAAAATCTACAATTATTTGGTTGGGGAAGGAATTATTGTGAGAAATCGCCATTCTATTTCCCTTTGCTGTAATTGCCTGCGTGTAACGGTAGGTACACGCGTCGAGAATTATAATCTTATCGCTACTCTCAAGAAATACCAAGTATAACTTATGAAGAAGAAAGTCTTATTTATAGATAGAGATGGTACCTTAGTCATAGAACCGCCTGTAGACTATCAACTCGATTCGTTGGAGAAATTAGAGTTTTATCCGAAGGTTTTTCGTAATCTGGGATTTGTCCGTAGCAAATTGGATTTTGAGTTTGTGATGGTGACTAATCAGGATGGATTGGGAACCTCTTCTTTTCCGGAAGAGACCTTCTGGTCTGCTCACAATTTAATGTTGAAAACATTAGCAGGAGAAGGGATTACCTTTGATGATATTCTGATCGACCGCAGTTTTCCGGAAGATCATGCACCGACTCGTAAACCGCGTACCGGAATGTTGACGAAGTACATCGATAATCCGGAATATGATTTGGCAGGAAGTTTTGTAATTGGTGACCGCCCTACCGATGTCGAATTAGCGAAAAATTTAGGTTGTCGTGCTATCTATTTGCAAGATTCAGTGGCTGGTTTGCAAGAAAAAGGATTGGAAGAGGTATGCACACTTGCTACTACGGACTGGGATCGGATTGCTGAATTCCTCTTTGCGGGAGAACGGAAAGCGGAAGTTCGTCGTACTACTAAAGAAACAGATATTTACGTGGCTCTGAATCTGGACGGAAATGGAAATTGCAACATTGCTACCGGACTTGGTTTCTTTGATCATATGCTTGAACAGATAGGCAAGCATTCTGGTATGGATCTGACTATTCAGGTAAAAGGAGATTTGGAAGTAGACGAACATCATACCATTGAAGATACTGCTATTGCTTTGGGGGATTGTATCTATCAGGCTTTGGGAAGTAAGCGTGGAATAGAACGCTATGGTTACGCATTACCTATGGATGATTGTCTGTGTCAGGTATGTCTGGACTTTGGAGGTCGCCCTTGGCTGGTATGGGATGCGGAATTTAAACGTGAGAAAATAGGGGAGATGCCCACGGAGATGTTTCTTCATTTCTTTAAATCGCTTAGTGATGCTGCAAAAATGAATCTGAATATCAAAGCAGAAGGACAGAATGAGCATCATAAGATAGAAGGAATCTTTAAAGCGCTTGCACGTGCCTTGAAAATGGCATTGAAAAGAGATATTTATCATTTTGAGCTCCCGTCGAGTAAAGGAGTATTATAACTATCTTATGAGATTGCTGTATGATAGTCAATAATAAACGAATCTGGCTTAGTTTATTTATCGGGATAGTGGTTTCTTTTTCGGCTTTTGGTCAGAATATGACTGCTGAAAAGATAGCTGTTCCCGGTAGTAAACTGGATAATTTATATAAGATAGACTCGGGCGTATATCGTTCGGAACAACCGTCGGATACAGACTTTAAGGCTTTGGAGAAATATGGTATTCGTGAAGTGCTGAATCTCCGCAACCGGCATAGTGACGATGATGAGGCGGCAGAAACAAAGATAAAACTTCATCGGCTAAAAATGAAAGCGCATTCAGTCAATGAAGAACAACTGATAAAAGCGTTGCGCATTATCAGGAACCGCAAAGGCCCGATCGTTTTTCATTGTCATCACGGTTCCGATAGGACAGGGGCGGTGTGCGCTATGTATCGTATCGTATTTCAAGGAGTATCCAAGCAAAAGGCTATTCAGGAAATGACCGAAGGAGGCTTCGGTTTTCATCGCATTTATAAGAATATCATTCGTACCATTGAGAAGGCTGATATAGAACGTATCAAAAGAGAAGTATTATAATCTTGTGACATTTTTGATTTTCCCCGTATAATACTTAGAATAAATACAAAAATGTCACAGAAGAAAGAATATGAGTGATTATAAATTCTCAATTTCTTTGAGCCAAATCGCTGAACTTGCGTCACTTGGCATCCGCCAGTCGCCTCTCGGACTTATAGAAATACTACCCACTTTGGGACCGTCGGGCAGACAAGAACGCTTGAACTGCTGATTGAAGAAGCGTCGGAAGAAAGTGGACAACCATTTCTTGATCGTTTCTTCATCATATACTCCTTTGAAAGCAACATTAGCTAAATAGAAAATTTTCGAAGGACGGAATCCAAACCGCATAAAATAATAAAGGAAAAAATCATGCAATTCATAGGGGCCTACCAAGTCTTCAGTCTTTTGCTTGATCTCGCCGTTTTCATCCGCAGGAATCAGTTCCGGACTGATTGGCGTATCCACAATGTCCAGTAAAGTCGCTTTGGAAGTATCATCCACTCCATTTTCTGCCACCCATTGTACGAGGTATTTCACTAATGTTTTAGGAATGCTTGCATTGACGCCATACATTGACATATGGTCACCATTGTATGTAGCCCATCCCAATGCCAGTTCCGATAAATCGCCGGTGCCTACGACCATACCCCATGTCTGGTTGGCAATATCCATCAGTATTTGTGTACGTTCGCGTGCCTGAGAATTTTCGTAGGTGACATCGTGTACATTTATATCATGGTTAATGTCCTTGAAATGCTGGATACATGCTTCTTTAATACTGATTTCACGAATGGAGATACCTAAAGATTTCATTAAGTCCAATGCATTATTATAGGTACGGTCGGTAGTGCCGAAGCCAGGCATGGTAATTCCTAAAATATCTTTTCGGGATAATCCTAGTTTATCAAAGGTCTTGACGCAAACTAATAATGCCAGCGTAGAGTCTAGTCCTCCGGAAATTCCGACTACAGCTGTTTTTGCTCCGGTGTGTACCAGGCGTTGTGCCAGACCGGCTATCTGAATAGAGAATACCTCTTCACAACGTTCATTTAGCTCTTTCCCTTGTGGTACAAAAGGATGTGGATTGAATTTACGCGTTAAAACCAGCTCTTTGCTATTAACAAATTCTGTTGCAATAGAAATTTTCTTTTTATCTCCAAGATTTCCCTGATTAGCAGCAAAGGTCGTATTAATTCTACGCTCAGCTCGTATACGTTCCACATCGATCTCACTGATAATCAACTGCTCCTGCATGCTGAAACGTTCGCTACGTGCCAAGAGTGTACCATTCTCATAGATTAATCCGTTTCCTGCAAAAACGACGTCTGTAGTAGACTCCCCGAATCCACAGGATGAAAAAACATAACCTGCTATGCAGCGGGCAGATTGCTGGCTGATCAGTGAACAGAGATAATGATTCTTTCCAATACCTTCATTGTCAGCAGACATGTTAAAGATAATTTCAGCTCCTTGCAGGGCTAGTGAGGAACTGGGGGGAATGGTCGCCCACAGGTCTTCACAGATTTCAACTCCAAAAGTTGTATCTGAAGTCTCGAAAATTAAATTGGCTCCTATTGGAATTATTTGTCCGCATAGACGTACGGTATTTTCTGTCAACTGAAGTGCGGAAGTAAACCATCGTTGTTCGTAAAACTCTTTGTAATTAGGCAGATAAGTTTTAGCTGCAACACCTAACACTTTTCCTCTTTGAATTACGACAGCAGCATTTATCACTGTTGAGTTTGCGATAACAGGCATACCGACGATAGAAATAATATCTAATTGACGGGTGTTGTTTAAAATCTGCATTAATCCCATTTCTGCTTCTTCAAGCAAAATTTGCTGTCCGAACAGGTCTCCACAGGTATATCCGGTAATGCTCATTTCCGGAAATACAATGACTTGCACTCCTTTGCCTTCGGCTATTGCAATCAGACTCTCTATTTTCTCTACATTGAATTTGCAGTCAGCCACTTTAACGTGTGGCACAGCCGCAGCTACTTTTACGAATCCGTAATTCATCTTGTACCTTATTTATATATAGTGGGTGCAAAAATAGGAAATATAATTGGAATTTTGTCTTTTCAGTAGTGAATCCTTAAAAATCACTCTTATAGATAGTTTTGCTAACTGTTGTTTAGACAATTAATTGATCTGACAATTTGAAATCTATTTTATGCCTATTTTGATATATATTCTTTGTTACACGTGAATTTTCGATAATATTTGGTTAAATAAACGATAAAAGGATATATAGAGGAAATTTAGTATAAAAAATGCGACTTTTAGTTTCTTTCATTTAACTTTTATAATTATATTTGTAACCGATATAAAGCAATTTTATAGGTTAATAACACCTAAACAAACGATAAGCACTAATATTTTATAACATAAGAGAGATGGATAGACACTTATTTAGCATTGACGCAGCAACAACACAAAAAATCTATTTAGACATTTGGCGTAATATTAAGAACCAGCCGAGTTAACTTATCCTATCCTAATTTATTAGAGATTAATAAAATAGCCTATTCTGAGGTGGTGGAAAAGGTATGCCTTCAAATCATCTCGAGGGACGGGTGTATTATTACTTCATGCGTGAAGATAATGTACCGAATTCTTGTTTGTAGATCATTCTATAAAAATAAATCAATTTCATTAATTTAAATTCAAGTATCAAAGATGAGAAAATCAATTCTCTTGTTTGTACTCTTTGCTCTACTGAATATTCCTCTTATGCTATTTGCACAAGGTGGATATAAGGTAACAGGACATGTCGTTTCGGCGGAAGATAACGAGCCGATGATTGGTGTGTCTATATTGCAGAAGGGTACTACAAATGGTGTGATTACCGATATTAATGGTAATTACACTCTTGAGATTAAGGGGACAGCAAGTACTACCTTGTCGTTTTCTTACATCGGTATGCAATCTCAGCAACATGAAGTCAATGCCCGAACAGGCACACTGAATGTTCGTTTAGTTTCGGACGCCGCATTAATAGATGAAGTAGTGGTAGTGGCGTATGGAACTCGCAAAAAAGGAACGATTGCCGGTGCCGTAGCTACCGTGAAAGCGGAAAAAATGGAAAATGTACCGGCAGCAGGCTTCGATCAGTCATTACAGGGACAGACACCGGGCTTATCTGTAATTTCCAACTCGGGAGAACCTAGCAAAGCGGCTGTTTTCCAGATTCGAGGCACTAACTCTATCAATTCGGGTACGGCTCCGTTATTTATTTTGGATGGCGTACCAATTTCCAGTGCTGATTTTAATACAATTAGTCCGGGAGATATAGAGTCTATTTCGGTGTTGAAGGATGCTTCTTCAACTTCTATTTATGGTGCCCGTGCTGCAAATGGTGTAGTTGTTATCACTTCTAAACGTGGATTGGCAATGGATAAGGCGAAAGTGACCTTGCGTGGGCAATGGGGATTTTCACAATTGGCGTCGGATGATAACTGGATGATGATGAATACTCCGGAACGTATTCAATTTGAGAAAGAAATAGGTTTGGACGCAGGAAAAGACTATAACTTACTTTCTCGTACTGATGTCAATTGGTTGGATAAAGTATTCAATGATCGTGCTCCGTTGCAGAGCTATGAATTATCTGTAAATCGTGCAACTGATCGTCTGAACTACTACGTTTCAGGGGGATTTTACGATCAGGATGGTATTGCTCAAAGTTCAACTTTTCGCCGTTATAACATGCGCACCAATGCGGAGGTGAAAGCTAGTAACTGGTTGAAGATAGGAACTAATACAATGATGGCTTATGAAGAAGTGTCGCAGGCTGAAGAAGGAGATATGGCGCTTTTTTCTCCTATTTCCGGTTCACGCTTTATGTTGCCTTACTGGAATCCTTATAATGCGGATGGTTCTTTAGCTTCTGAAAATAATGGAACTTGGAAAGGAATAGGGCAGAATCCTATTGAATGGATGGCGAATAATCCTGTAAAACATGAAAAATACAAGTTATTGTCAACTGTTTTTGCAGATGTTACTCCTCTGAAAAATTTGACGATTCACGCGCAGTTTGGTGTTGATTATGCGCATTCTACATCTTTCATGCAATCTTATCCAAGCTATCTTATAAATAATAAGTCAGGTCGTGCAGGACGAAGCACGTCTGATATGCTTAATTTGACTGAAACTCTTACGGCAAATTATCGTTGGGCATTGAATGATGATCATTCTTTTAATTTTTTATTGGGACAAGAAGGTGTAGATTATCGTTCTGCCGGATTTCAGGTGGTTACGAGAGGACAGACCATTGACCGATTAACCAATATAGCTTCTGGTACTCGGGCATCTTCGTGGCAAGATGCCAGTACTGCCTATTCTTATTTATCACTTTTCTTCCGTGGAGAATACAATTATAAGGATTTGTATTATGCGGAAGTTGCAGCACGTACGGATGCTTCTTCCCGTTTTGGTAAAGACCATCGTTGGGGTGCTTTTTGGTCGTTAGGGTTTATGTGGAATATCAAAAATGAAGTTTTTCTGAAAGATGTGGAATGGTTGACCAATGCACAGATAAAATTGAGCACCGGTACTTCTGGTAACTCAACTATCCCTGATTACGATCATCTTGCGCTTGTTTCGGGAAATGCCAATTATTACGATCAAGCTGGTATTTACCCTATGCAGAGTGGAAACGAAGACTTAGGCTGGGAGCAGACTTGGGCAAATAATGTGGGCCTGAGTTTAGGACTCTTTAATCGTGCTAATGTAAATATCGATTTTTATCATAAGAAAACTACCAATATATTAATGTCTGTTCCCCAATCATACGCTGTAACAGGTGAAGGCAATCGTTGGGAAAATATTGGTGCTATGATGAATAGGGGTATTGAAGTAGCGATAGATGGTGATATAATCCGTATGAATGATTTTACTTGGAATCTTAGCGCTAATTTCTCATATAATAAGAATAAATTGCTGGAACTCTACAATGGGGTAGAAGAGTATGTAAACTCAACGACAGGTTTGAAGTATATGGTCGGGCATTCTGTGACTGAGTATTTCTTGAATCGTTATGCTGGTGTGAATCCGGCTAATGGCGATGCTCTATGGTACACTGCTGACGGAGAGCTGACAACGGAATTTCGCGAAGATGATAAAGTGATGACTGGCAAGACTTATGAATCTCCGTGGGCTGGTGGTTTTGGAACTACTTTCATTTGGAAGGGTATTTCCTTGTCGGCACAGTTCAGTTGGATGGCTAAGCGTTATGTGATGAATAATGATCGCTTTTTCGAAGAAAGCAATGGAATATATAGTACTTACAATCAGTCTAAGCGACTATTGTATAATCGTTGGAAAAAGCCTGGTGATATTACGGATATTCCTCGCTATGATGTACCAGCACAACTTGATGATCGTTTTCTTGAAAACACTTCATTTCTTCGTTTGAAAAATTTGACAGTGGCTTATTCACTTCCGCAGTCGTTGCTGAAGAAAAGTAATTTTTTCGCAGCAGCACGTGTCTACTTACAAGGACAGAATTTGCTGACTTGGACTGGTTTTACAGGACTTGACCCGGAAGTTGCAACTAATGTTTATAGAGCTCAATATCCGGCTTCACGTCAATTTACTTTAGGTGTTGAAGTTTCATTCTAAATAGTATACTAAAGAAAGATGATTAAGAAATTTAAATTATATATCCTGTTGGTTGCCGTGGCATTTTCCACCGTTTCTTGTTTGGATAAAATGCCTGATGACTCAATTCCTTTTGATGAGTCTATCCGGACGGTAGATGATGTGAATCTGGCAGTGATAGGTATCTATGATACATTCAAAAGTAGTGCCTTATACTCTGGAAATCTTACGTTGTTGCCTGATCTACAGACTGATTTTGTGTATGGGGTAAATGGAAATACGAATACTTACGGAGATATCTGGCGGTGGAAAGATATCCTTGCTACCAATACAAGTATTGAGGCGGTTTATGCCGCATTATATAATGTTATCAATCGTTGTAATTTTCTGCTCGATCGTGTAGACAGAGTCAGAAGAAATACTACTGATGATGACGACTTGGATCAGATTGACCAATGTTGTGGTGAAACTTATTTTGCCCGTGCACTTGCTTACTCGGAATTGGTAAAACTCTTTTGTAAGGCATATGAGAGTGATGAGGACGCAGCCAATCAGTTGGGAGTTATCTTGACCAAACATTATTTGGGAGATGAAGAAATGAGGCGTGCTTCATTGAAAGATTCTTATCAGTTTATTCTTGAAGATCTTGATCGTGCTGCTGAGTTGTTGGCGTTGGACAAGAACTACAATCCGTCTACTGATGGTGCATTGTTTAATAGTGCTATCTATTTCAATGAATACACTGTTTACGCTCTGCGTGCACGTGTAGCTCTCTATATGAGAAAGTGGGATGAAGCTATTAAGTACTCTAGTAAAGTAATAGACAGTGATTATTTTCTTTTGTCCAGTTGTACAAAAAATATTTCTAGTGGTGTCAGCTATTATAAGTATATGTGGACTAACGATCTTGCTACTGAAGTCATTTTTAAAGTTGGTTTCACTGTCAATTCTTATGGTGGTGCTTTAGGGCAGATCTTCTTTAATTATGACTACAGCACTTTCCGTCCCGATTATGTACCAGCAGCTTGGGTTATTAATTCGTATGATAATAATGACTTACGTGTGTCCACTTTCTTTCAGACATACACTACCGGTTATAGTCATGGTCTTTCCTGGGCTTTGCTGATAAAGTATTTTGGTAATGAAACATTCTATGACACTAAAATTCTTCATGTTTCTATGCCGAAAGTGCTTCGTCTATCAGAACAGTATTTAATACGTGCTGAAGCTTATGTACAACAGGCGCAACCTGATTATGGTCGTGCCGGAAAAGATATTACTGCTTTACGTACGGCACGGTATTCAACTTATGGTGGCTCCACATCTCTGACGGCTTCCAATGCGATGGATGTCATCGAGGCTGAACGCGTAAAAGAACTCTATATGGAGGGTTTTCGTCTTCACGATTTAAAACGTTGGCATAAGGGATTCGAGCGTAAGCCACAAGACCAGTCATTGGCAAACGGTAGTAGCTTGAAAGTAGAGGCTGACGATCCTTTGTTTGTATGGCCTATACCGCAGCACGAATTGGACGCTCCGGGTTCGCAAATCCAACCCAATGAAAGTAATAAATAAGATTAAAAGCATACGATAATGAAGAAATTATTAATAGGATGTATGGCAGCCATTGCTGCTCTGATAGCTCTTTCCGGATGCGATCAGGACAAGGTGTTATACAACGGGTCCAGTTATCTTATGTTTTCTGACACGCTTTATACTTATGCCGTGCAAGAAACGAATGAGATATTTAAAGTTCCTGTCTCTGCTACTAAATCCGTTGACTACGACCGTACTTTTGCTGTTGAGGTAATAGACCGGGAAAGTAACGCTGTTGAAGGTAAACATTACAAGATTTTATCGAATACCGTTACCATCAAAGCTGGTGAAATGAGTACTAATGTAGAAGTACAAGGTATTTATAAGAATATAGGCATTACTGATTCGCTGGGTTTTGCTTTGCAGCTTGTGATTCCCGAAACCGAACAGTGGAGTATGTATGGAAGTGAGACAAAAGTGGTGATGCAGAAAGTTTGTCCATTTGATATCAAAAACTTTACCGGATTTTGCAAAGTCACCTCTACTTATTTGTCTTCGGACTACTATCCGAAGAAAGTGGACTTGCGTTTGATTACTTCTGATATTGTAGAAGGCAAAGAAAATACGATTGCTATACATGGCCTGTACTTTGACGGTTATGATACGGAAATCAGTTTTAATCGGGATGATGTTTTGGAACCATTGGTTGAAATGGAGAAAGATCAAGTTTGCGCTACAACGGGAGAGGCTTTCAATACGATTCATGGTGATGGTAAGCTACGGATTAGTCAGCCTACTGCTTATACTTCTTTCTATAGTACTAACGAGAATTTTGTCTTCCAATATGCTACGCTAAGTGTGAACAATAAGGACGGTTCATTATATGGTGTAGTGGGCACATTCATTAATATTATTGAATGGATAAGCAAAGCGGAAGCAGAAAAATTAAAAGAACAAGGATATTAAAAAAATAAGTAATATAAATAGATATGAAAAAGTTTAGTTTAAAACCACTGGGAGATTCCGGCATGAAGGTATTATGCAAGAGTTGCTTCTTTATTGGCTTGCTCATGACTTTTAGCCTGACGGCATGTTCGGATGACGATGATGATACGGTAGCTCCGGTATTCCCTGAAAAGCAGAATATCGTCTGTAATGCCGGTGAGAAAAAAGAATTCACTTTTACAGCTAATACTAACTGGAGTTTGGCATCTTCTGCTATTTGGTGTAAGTTTCAAACCAATGATACAGAAGAATATATTGTATCTGGAACTGCCGGAACACAAACGGTAACAATTATAGCTACTGATGACAATCAGAAAGTGGATAACATAAGCGTGGCCAAATTGGAGTTAACAATGGGGGCTCAGACAATTGTAATTGGAGAAGTGACTCGTTCGGCTGTGGGATATGAACTGAAAATATATGATGAGGAAGGTAATGAGATTCAAGAACTTAATGTGGGATATCAAACTTATGCTTCATTTAAAGTAAAAGCTAACTTCCGTTTTGCTGCCACTAATTTACCGGGATGGGTCGATCTGGAAGGAAATGCACTTGTGGGGGCAGTTGATCAAGAAATAAAGGGCGGTCTAAAAATTATAGAAGATGAGAACCGAGAAAAGTATCCAGTTAAGGCTAGTGAGCAAAATGTAATTACATTTTCAGATGAAAGTGGAAAAGCGTTCTATTCTTTTCCTGTTTTTTATAATGGTATGACTCCTGAAAAAATTGATATCCAAACTCCAACAAGTTATGCGACTAATTGGATTGTATCAATGGACGGAAAGACGTTTACTCAAAAAAGTACAGGAGGTAGTACAGGTGATGCAACTATTCAAAAAAGAATGCCGTTTACCATCAAAACTTTGAATGACGATTATGTGCTTGTTTATATGGAAGGATGGGAAGATATGGGAGGTAATAAAAATATTTCGGAAATAGATGCCTCTATGTTATGGATGCAATGTGATGGTGAGAAAGGTAAGATAAATCTTATGATTGATGAATATAGTCCTAATACATCTTGGGGAGAACCTGAGTCTAGAACTGGCTATGTTCTTGCATTCTCACGTGCTGAATATGAAGATATCAAAGATAATTTGGAAGAAACTATCGTTGAAAATGGAGAAATAGCCTACAAATATGAACAGAGAAATCTTTTAATTGCTTTTATACAGAAAGAAGTGAAAGAAGAGACTGAAGATAAAAGTTTTAAAATAAAAAAAGGCGGATGGGAAGATGTTACACCTAGTAAAACGACCGACCAGTCTATTCTGGAATTACTCAAAGGAAACTATTACATTGATGATGTTTATTCAATATCTGCTAATGCAGGGGAATATTTCTCGATTTATCCACTATTATCAGAAAGCGAATGGAGTGGTACAGCCTATGTCATTAATACTAGAGATGAAAATGTAACTGTAAATACAGAAGTGTCAATGGATGGGGACGGAATGTATTTTGGAATCACATTGCCTAATTCTTTTGAGGAAGATTTAATTGTTGTTTTTAAAGGCACTGATATGCTCTTTAAGAAAGCTTTGGTGATTACTCCTGCCTATTAATTAATTTAGATAGTCAAGTAAATGAATTTACATAAATTATATTCAATATTCTTCCTACCTCTTATTATCAGTTTACTGACAATAGTGGTAGCGACAGGATGTTCCGATGATGATGAGGCACTGCAAAGTCAATATGGCTATGTGCAGTTTAAACTCTACAAGAGTACCTCTTTTGATAAAGGGACAGTTACCCGTAGTGTGACAGATAAACTGGAATCATTGTCCAGTGCACAGAAGATAATGGTTGTGATGACGCATAACGGTACAACCGTTTCACAGACTTTGCCTTTGAACGCATACAATGCGAACAATGCGGAATATGGTCTGCGTAGTGATAAATTGCAGTTACTGGCCGGTACTTATAAGATTATCGGTTATTATCTGTATGACAAACTCGACAAAGTTTTACTAGCCGGACCTGCTGGAGAAGATAATGAATTTACTGTTGTCAGTGGCGGGCTTCAAGAACAAACGCTGACTGTAGATGCCGTATCACGTGGAACTGTTACTTTTAAATTGACCAAAGAAGGACTAAGTACACGTGCTGCCGGTGAATATCTGTTCAGCAATATTCGTTTTATTGACGTTACAGTGATGAATACTTTCACTCGTGTAACTACGGGACTCAAGGGCATGAAAGTCACTTACGAAGAAGATTCTAAAGAAAATCAGAATCCTGATAATGTCAATGATAAGTATATGGATATAGGTGTAGCAACATGTGACTCTGCTGTATGGCTTCCTGCCGGTACTTATCAGGTAGTGGCATATACTACTTATTCACAGAGTGGTAGCACAAAACCGGAATTGGAAACGCAGTCTGTAAGAGGAGAACCCTTTATCGTAGAAGATAATAAATTGACCGAAGATGCCAATGTTCCTATTCAATTGAAAGAAACCGCAGAGTATATAAAAGACTATAAGGCTTTGAAAGCTATCTGGGAAGCATTAGATGGCAAGAATTGGAAATACAATAGTGGTATAGTGGATAACACTGTTCACCCTTCGAACTGGAACTTTAACAAAGAATTAGACATGTGGGGAGACCAGCCAGGTGTTGACTTGGATGCTAATGGACGTGTTACAGGACTTTCACTTGCAGGATTTGGTGCCAAAGGTAGAGTGCCTGATGCGATTGGGCAACTGACAGAATTGAAAACACTTGCCTTCGGTACTCATGGTGAGACGTTGAGTGGAAGACTATTCGGTGAAGATAAGTTGGCTCCGGATATGACTGAAGAACAGAAGCAGAGAATACGTATGCATTACAAAAGAATGTTCCTTGATTACGATCCTCGTCTGAACATGTCAGAGCTACTTCAAGATGGCATAAATCGCCATCCGAAATTGCAACCGATAAAGAAAGATAACCGTATAACATTGAAGGATACACAAATTGGTGGCCTTACTAATCGTATCACATTTATTTCAAAGGCTGTTCAACGATTGACTAAGTTACAGAACCTTTATTTGGCTAATTCGCCTATTACTTACGATAATATTGCGACCGATTGGGAAGATGCTACTTCAGAATATGCTAAACAGTATGCAGATGAAGAGTTGAGTTGGAGCAATCTGAAAGATCTGACAGATGTAGAGTTGTATAATTGTCCGAAGTTGACACAGATTCCTGAATTTGTATATGATTTGCCGGAGCTGCAATTATTGAATGTTGCTTGTAATAAGGGGATTAGTGCTGATCAATTGACTGCTGACTGGAAGAGATTAGCTGATGATGAGGATACAGGCCCTAAGGTTCAGATTCTTTATTTAGGCTATAATAATCTGGAAAAATTCCCGGAATCTGAGTCTTTACGAAAGATGGTAAAACTTGGTTTGCTTGATTGTGTGCATAATAATGTAAATCACCTGGAAGCTTTCGGCACAGATGTTAAATTGTCTGACTTAATGTTGAGTTATAATCAGATTGAGGAGATTCCGGATGAGTTTTGTGCATTTACAGATCAGGTTGAAGGCTTAGGCTTTTCTCATAATAAGTTGAAATATATTCCGAATATTTTCAATGCGAATTCGGTATATGTTATGGGATCTGTAGATTTCTCATATAATGAAATAGGTTCGGAAGGTAGTAACATAAAATGCTCGATGGACCAATATAAAGGAATTAATGCCAGTACGGTAACTTTGTCATACAATAAAATAAAGAAGTTCCCTACAGAATTGTTTGCGTCTGGTTCTCCTATTTCAACTATTGACTTGAGTAACAACCTAATGACATCGATTCCGGAAAACTCGCTTAAACCGAAAAATGGAAACTATAAGAATACGTATCTGCTGACTATTATCGACTTACGGTTCAATAAATTGACAAGTCTGTCCGATGATTTCCGGGCAACGACTTTGCCTTATTTAAGTAATATGGACGTTAGTTACAATTGCTTCTCCAAGTTCCCGACACAACCGTTGAATAGTAGTCAATTGAAAGCTTTTGGGATTCGTCACCAACGTGATGCGGAAGGAAATCGTATTTTGCGTGAATGGCCGACAGGCATTACTACTTGTCCGAGTTTGATCCAGTTACAAATAGGCTCGAATGACATCCGTAAAGTAGATGAAAAGTTGACACCGCAACTTTATATATTGGATATCGGAGATAATCCGAATATATCTATTGACGTGACTAGCGTATGTCCTTATATTGAGGCAGGCATGTATGTGCTGATCTATGACACTACGCAGGATATTCGTGGTTGTGATGCTTTGGGTATTGAACGATAATTATAAAAGATTCTATTAATGAAATATATTATAAAAATAACATTAGGACTGGTGCTTTGTGCGGGGTTTGTAACCTCGTGCAAAGATGACGATGAACCGGGAATCGATGGTATTACGGTAGATAAAGAAGAAATTACTATTGGTGCCGAAGGAGGAACGGAGAAGATTGCTGTTTCGTCCAATACTCAATGGGTGACACGTGCATCGGAGCCTTGGATTGCCATTTCTCCGGCAAATGGTATCGGTTCAGCGGTATGTGATCTTGCTATAGATTCTACCCTGATGAATACAGCACGTACTGCGCAGATACGTTTTTCTGCAGATGGACGGGAATCCAAATTGGTCACGGTTACACAGTTCGGTTTTGGCAAGCAAATCTTGGTGAGGGAACCGGAGGTGAAAATCCTTAGTTCAGATACTTATAATAAGCGTCATTTCGAGGCCATTATCTCTACTAATATTGCATTCAAAATCGGCAGTGTGGATTATTTTTTTGCTGAAGAAGCGAACATGAGTGATGAGGAAAAAGAGGAGGTAAAGGGTGAGCGTAGTGATTGGTTGACATTGCCGAAAGATAAAGATTTGGAGATGGACTTCGATAGGGGAGCACGCCCACGTACTATAAAAGTGGATTTTCGTTGGGGGATGAACGTAGCTCCTTATACCCGTGTGGCAAAAATAAATTTGGTTCCAGTTAATTCTGAAGACAAACTGGTAGATGATAATGGCAATAAAATAGATGCGGTAGTGTTGACTGTAACGCAAGAAAAGGCTATGAAAATTGAAGATAATCGTGCGGGGGACTCATTGGCAATTATCACTATCAATAGCAAACTTCAGTCTATGATGTCTTTTGATACTAGTGAAAGCATGCTGAACTGGGATTTTGTGACGCTTTGGGAATCAACAGATAAAGAAATAAAGAGTGGTGAGCTTCCTGCTGAAGCTATTGGACGTGTACGTTCTGTTAGTTACGCTATGATTGATTTGCAGGATGGTGAATCATTGCCAAGAGAAATTCGTCATTTGAAATATCTGGAGTCATTCTCGGTTCAGAGTAATGGTAATAGGCAGCTACGTACTATTTCTTTGGGAGAGGAAATCTGTGGATTAGAATACTTGAAAAATCTAACGATATTCTCTGTTGGTATAAATACCCTTCCGGAGAGCTTTATTAAATTAGGCAAGAAGTTGGAAAATCTGGATCTGACAAGTAACAACTTCCCGACGTTATCGGTGGTTACAAATATTGTGAACGAAGATAATTTCCCGAATCTGAGATACTTATCATTAACCGGATGTCGTGCTACGGAAACATTGAGAGATTTGAGTTTGGTTGATGGAAACAATCAATATAACGGTAGAAATATTGGCTTGCATGTGGACATTTCTCAAGGTCAAGAACAAAGGACAGCATTCTTGAAATTGCTGACATGGGATAAATTGATTTCGTTGGAATTGGCTTATAATTTCATTGAAGGAGAACTTCCAACGGATGCAGAGGTTACAGCTGCATTGATGGCTGCAGGAAAACCTGTATCTTATCAGAATGATGATTTCTTTAGTGAAGAAGAATTAGCTGCTACTCCGTCTGTTTTCCTTGATAAGATATCAAGTGATACTTGCCAATGGTTGTTAACGACTGACAATCCGGTTACATATCTGGAGCAATCTCCAGTGAGAGGACAGGATATTCCACGTGTATTACCATTTGCCCGTGAAGTTCGTCTTAATCTGAACTTCCTGACTGGTGAAATACCGAACTGGATTTTATTCCATCCTTATTTTGCATATTGGAATCCGATAAGTTTGGTTTTTAATCAGCAAGAAGGGGGTAAAAATACAGCAGGAAAGACAGTTGGATTTAATAATGTAGACCTCGTGAACTATGATTATTCTTATTATTATGGAAAGAAAGATCCGGGTACAGATCAAAAAGTCGACGGTGTGGCCTATCCATTGTATTACAGAAAATTTGTATTATCGGAGACTACAAATTAAGATAGCGTGAAACGAATATCATTAACAAGAATAATTTTAAAAAGGAACAATGAAGAAAAAATTCTTATATACAGCACTGTTTGCCTTGATGCTGGCTGCGTGTTCGGAACAAGAACTTACTGAACAACCGTCTACCCCTATAGGGGGGACGGAGGTTCAGCTTCCGACTGATGTCACTTCCGGTGAATTGCTGATTAAATTCGATCCTGCAATGAGCGAAATCCTCGACCGGACTCTCAAAGTTGCAACCAGAAGTGGTGGAGCTATGACTCGTTCCGGGATTCCATCTACTGATGAGGTACTGGATATTCTGGGAACATATCATTTTGAACGTATATTTCCGGTAGATGCAAAGAATGAGGAGCGCACTCGTGCTGCCGGTCTGCATTTGTGGTATCGTGTAAAGTTTGATGAAAACACAGATTTACGGGAGGCTGCTAATCGTCTTGGTAAACTGGGTGAAATATCAAAAGTACAGGGGAATGGGCACATTCAACGTGCTTATAAAAAACAAAATTACCGGAGCTATATTAGCGAGAGTGCTTTACAACAGAAAGTAGCTTCGCGTGTTGTAATGGCAGGAAATTCTTTTTCAGATCCGGGGCTTGCTACTCAATGGCATTATGCCAATAGTGGAAGTAATCTTTTTGATTATCAAAATGAATTAGGAAACGGTTCGGAAATAGGATGTGATGTCGGTTGTATGGAGGCTTGGAAAAAGTGTACAGGCGATCCGTCTATTATTGTTGCTGTGCTGGATGAAGGTGTCATGAATACTCATCCAGACTTGGCAGGTAATATTTGGGTGAATGAAGGAGAAGAACTTTATGCCGATACTGATGCTGATGGTAACGGATATAAGGATGATAAGTACGGCTATAATTTCGTAAGTAATACAGGAATTATTTCATGGACGGAAGCAAGTGATACGGGACATGGAACACACGTTGCCGGAACTATTGCCGCTATGAATGGTAACGGTATAGGTGTTTGTGGAATAGCCGGTGGTGATGGTTCTGAAAACTCTGGTGTGAAGCTGATGTCATGTCAGGTGTTTTCAGGTGATGCAGGGGTTACGTTGGATGCTGAGGCTAGAGCCATCAAGTATGCGGCTGATAATGGTGCTGTAATTCTACAATGTAGCTGGGGGTACAATTCTTCCCTGGCTAGTATAATTGAAGGATATACTCCTGGCCCGGGGTCAGAAGAAGAGTGGGAGAGTCTTTATCCGTTGGAAAAAGAAGCATTGGACTATTTTATTAATAATGCCGGTTCTCCCAATGGGGTAATTGACGGAGGGCTGGTTATTTTTGCTTCTGGCAACGAATATGCAGGAATGCCTGCCTTTCCAGGTGCTTATTCCAAATGTGTATCGGTAAGTGCGGTAGCAGCCGATTTTACTCCGGCTTCTTATACCGATTATGGGAAAGAAGTGACTATTTCTGCTCCCGGTGGCGATACGGAATATTATAATCCGGTAGGAAAAGATGATCCGGAAAGCTGGATAGATGGTATATATTCCGGTTCAATTCTTTCTACGTGGATACAAAACGGTACTGCTGCTTATGGATTTATGGATGGTACGTCCATGGCTTGTCCACATGTGTCAGGAGTTGCGGCATTGGGATTGTCGTATGCTGTTAAACAACGCCGTCACTTTAAAGCAAGTGAATTTATTGAACTGTTGAAGGCATCTACAAAATCGCTGGATAGCTGGTATGGTAATGGTAAAGTGAAAACGTATTATCGTAATCATCTGTCTGCCGGAGCGTCTCCCACAAGAGTGGAGTTGTCGAAATACATAGGTAAAATGGGGGCCGGACTGGTTGATGCCGGAATGTTACTGAATAATATAGAAGGCAGTGGATCAGACATGGTAGTGCCGAATATATATGTGGCAGAAAGTGCAACATCGACTCTCGATCTTGCCTACTACTTTGTAAATGGTGAAACATTAACCTATACTTGTACATCAAGTGATCCTGCTATTGCTACAGTAACTGTAAGCGGTACGCTGATGAAGGTGTCCGGTGTAAAAACTGGTGCGGCTCGTATTGTAGTGAAGGTAAGCAACGGAAGCGAACAGACCATAACCGTCACTGTTCGTAAGAAGGCCAATGATAACGGTTGGATGTAACTTTGATATTCGATGAAACCAATTACTTGGATACGGTTGTTTTTATTCTGTGTGGTCGTCGGATCATTCCGGGTGGTTGAAGCCCGGGATGTCCGTTCCATGCTACAGGAGAAAACTGATACGCTGATAAATCCGCCGTTGATGAAGCAGGGGGAACAAATCCTGCGTTTTGATAAGACTGTGCTGAATATTGGGACAATGACTGAGGATGATGCTCCAAAGATTTATCATTTCACATATACTAACGTAAGTGATAAAACGATCAATCTGATTCATGTAAGAACAACCTGTGGATGTACAGTGGCAGATGTTCACACCGGAGAAATACTTCCTGGTGAATCGGGCGTTATTGCACTGACTTACAATCCGAAAAACCATCCCGGGACGATAGATACGAATGCTTTCGTTTATTTGTCTCTTTCGGACAAAATGCCTGTGGCACGCCTCACTTTGACAGGTAATGTGTTGCCCGGAGCGGATGAATGGGGACGTTATCCCTACGTGATGGGGAAACTGAGGCTGAAGCAGAACCGGATTGAATTTAGGGAGATAGCGTTTGGAAAACATGCTTCGGAACGAGTCCTGTGTGGTAACAGCGGAGATCAATCATTGCATTTGACGGCCCTCGGCCTTCCTGCATTTGCTGCTTTTCGCACGGAACCGGAAGTTATCAGCCCGGGTAGTGAAGCTGACATAGTGGTCACGATAGATACCTCTTTGATTCCTGCAGAAAAGGTTGGTTCGTTTACCTTTCCTATTATAATAGAAGGAGTGGATGGTCAACAGACTGACCGAACATTGAATATTAAAGTAAACTATATTAAGTAATGATAAAAATAAAAAGAAGACATGAAGAATATTCTTAATTTAATGGCTCTATTCGCATTCGTGCTTTGTTGTGTATCTTGTGATGACGATGAGAAGGCAGAGATTCCTACATTACCGGTCACTGCTGCCAACTTGAATGGAACTTGGCAACTTGCTGAATGGAATGGACAGCCTATGACAGAAGGTACATATTGCTATATAACGTTTAATCGTAGGGAGCTAACCTTTGAGATGTACCAAAAGTTCGATAGCATGTATGCACGCTATATTACTGGTAGTTTCAGTCTTGAAAATGATCCTTATTTGGGATATGTTATCAGTGGAGAATATGATTTTGGTAATGGGGACTGGAATCACGATTATATTGTCACCGATTTGTTGGAATCCGGTTCTATGATTTGGACTGCAAAAGACGATGACAACGATGTGAGTAAATATGCTCGTTGTGAGAAAGTTCCTGAATCAATAATAGAAGAAGCTAAGGCAGATAAAGATTAAGGTGGAAGCAGGAATATATTAATGTATAAAGGTCATCTTTCGAAAGATGGCCTTTATTGTTTGAATGAATTTTGTAATATATATCTGCAAAAAAGTATTGAATTTATTTGGAAATGATATTGGGACTTTCTATATTTGCATCAGATTTATAATTGTAATGAATACAACTTTGAAAAAGAAGGAGAACTTATGAAACCATATGAACGATTGTTAGAGCATAATATAAAGCCTTCTATGCAGCGCATAGCGATTATGGAATATTTAATGAATCATCCGATTCATCCATCGGCTGATGATATCTATACAGCGTTATCTCCTTCCATGCCGACGCTTTCGAAGACAACGGTTTACAATACTCTGAAGTTGTTTTCGGAACAGGGGGCTGCTCTGATGCTTACGATTGACGAGAAAAATACAAATTTTGATGCAGATACTTCTGTTCATTCTCATTTTCTATGCAGACGTTGCGGACATATTTACGACTTAAAATGTCCGGAGGCGGTGAAGAAAGTTGAAAGTTTGGAAATGGATGGTCATCAAGTAACGGAAGTTCATTATTATTATAAAGGTATATGTAAGAATTGCTTAAGAAAAGATAAAGAAACACGTATTGACTAATTAATTTAAAATTGAGAAGAAAATGAAAAAATTTAGATGTACTGTATGCGGTTACGTTTATGAAGGTGACGCAGCTCCTGAGAAGTGTCCATTGTGTAAAGCTCCTGCAAGCAAGTTCGTAGAAGTTGTTGAAGTAGAAGGTGGTGCATTGTCTTTTGCTGACGAACACGTTATCGGTGTTGCAAAAGGTTGTGACGAAGAAATGATCAAGGATCTGAACAATCACTTCATGGGTGAATGTACTGAAGTAGGTATGTATTTGGCTATGAGCCGTCAGGCAGACCGCGAAGGTTATCCTGAAGTTGCTGAAGCTTTTAAACGTTATGCTTGGGAAGAAGCAGAACACGCAGCTAAATTTGCAGAATTGCTGGGTGACTGTGTTTGGGATACAAAAACTAACCTACAAAAACGTAAAGATGCTGAGCAAGGTGCATGTGAAGATAAGAAACGTATCGCAACTCGTGCTAAGGCTTTGAATCTGGATGCTATCCACGATACTGTACACGAAATGTGCAAGGACGAAGCTCGTCACGGTAAAGGTTTTGAAGGACTTTACAACCGTTATTTCGGAGATAAGAAATAATAAAGCCTTATAAATAACTTTTAAAAGGTCTGTATTCTAAAGTGAATGCAGACCTTTTTTGTTTATATTTGCCTATTAACATTTAAATACCACAGTTATGAGAAAAGTACAACTATTTTTAATTTGTCTAGTATTGTCGGCTACTGCTTTTGCTGCTGATAAAGTAATTAAATTGCCAAAGCCGAATTTGAATCGTGCAGGTACTGTCATGAAGGCATTGTCCGAACGTCACTCCGCTCGGGAATATGCTTCGAAGGCATTGAGTCTTGCTGACTTGTCGGATTTGTTATGGGCTGCTAACGGCATCAATCGTCCGGACTCAGGAAAGCGGACTGCCCCGTCAGCTATGAATAAGCAGGATGTGGATGTATATGTGATCTTGCAGGAAGGTAGCTATCTGTATGACGCAAAGAATCATCAGCTGAATTTGGTTGCTGAAGGTGATCATCGTGGAGCAGTGGCAGGAGGGCAGGCTTTTGTGAAAGTGGCTCCGGTATCTTTGGTATTAATTAGTGATGTTTCTCGTTTGGGTGATGCCCGGAAAGCACAGACTCAATTGATGGGAGCTGTAGATGCAGGCATTGTTTCGCAGAATATTTCTATATTTTGTTCAGCTGCTAAATTGGCTACCGTTCCGCGTGCATCAATGGATGCTGCTCAATTGAAGAAAGTTTTGAAACTGAAAGAGAGTCAGATTCCTTTGATGAATCATCCCGTAGGATACTATAAATGACACTTATCTGGTATCTAAAAATAGTGACGCTATCCCGACCGGATAGCGTCACTATGTGCTTATGATGGTGTCACTATCCTGACCGGATAGCGTCACCATCTTTTTTCTTTATTTCAGTAGAAATTCATCGATCGCTTTCTTATAAGTCGCTTTGTCTGCGGCTCCTCGGAAAAGCTGTGGATCTCCTTTCATAGGAATGAATACAAACAAAGGAATACTTGTTGCGTTAAACAGGGCAGCTAATTCTTTCTGTTTATCTACATTTACTTTGTAGATTGTGATCTTCCCTGCATATTCCTTTGCCAATTCTTTCATGATCGGGGCTGTTTGACGACAGGGACCACACCAATCAGCATATAAATCTATAATGGCGGGTTTATCACCTTTGTATTTCCATTCTTTGGATTTCTCATAATCGAAGACGTCTTTCAGAAACATTTCCTTGTTCATGACGACAACTTCACCGTTACCTGTTACTTCTTGTTTGCCTTGATTGGTATCTGGTTTGTCATTGAAAGCGTATACGATAACGCTCAACATGACAAAAGCTACCATTGCTAATACTTTCTTCATTCGCTGTTTTCTTTTTTATGCATAATTTTGTTCGATGACTCCTTTTAATTCGCTGCTGTGAATAACTCCGGAATGTCTCCACACGGGTTCTCCATTTTTGAACAAAATAAAAGTCGGAACTGCCTGTATACGATATTTAGTGGCCAAATCCTCATGTTGGTCAACGTCTATCTTTACTATACGGGCTTTATCACCTACCATTGTTTTCAGTTCTTCTAAAACTGGTTTCATCGCTTTACAGGGGCCACACCATTCTGCAAAAAAATCAACTAAAACTGGTACCGGTGACTGTATTAAATCTTCAAACTTTTCCATAATCTTTCCTTTCTTAAATTTAAATATCAGTCTTTGAAGACTGCAAATATAATTTCTATTTTAATAATATAACGTGAAAATGCGGTTTTTGTTCATAAAATAGTAATTGCAGAGTCATCTTAATGTAATCTGGAAAAAGGAACTTTGCGTAACAAAAAACAAATGAATAAGAAATAAACTAATAACAATAGCCTCATGAAATTTTTATTTATTGTACAAGGTGAAGGTAGGGGACATTTGACGCAAGCTATCACTCTTGAAGAAATGTTGTTGCGCAATGGACATGAAGTGGTGGAGGTATTAGTTGGCAAGAGTTCATCACGTACGCTGCCCGGATTCTTCAACCGGAACATTCATGCACCGGTCAAACGCTTTATCAGTCCGAATTTTCAGCCTACAGCAGATAACAAACGGGCTGATCTAAAGAAAAGTTTTGCTTATAATTTACTACGTTTTCCGGAATATTTTCGTAGTATGTGCTATATTAATCAGCGGATTAAGGAGACGGGGGCGGAAGTAGTGATCAACTTCTACGAGCTTCTGACGGGACTTACCTATGCACTCTTTCGTCCCTCCATTCCGTATGTTTGCATTGGACATCAATACTTGTTTTTACATCAGGATTTTGACTTCCCGGATAAAAGTTCCATTCAATTATGGATGCTGCGTTTCTTTACCAGGATGACAGCTTTGAGATCCTCGAAGAAACTGGCTCTCTCTTTCAAAGAAATGGACCAGGATGATGAACAACATATTGTAGCGGTTCCTCCCTTGATTCGTCAGGAAGTGACGGCAATCCAGGCAGAAGAAGGAAACTACATCCATGGATATATGGTGAATGCTGGTTTTTCCGATAGTGTGGAGCAGTTTCATGCAATGTATCCGGAAGTACCTTTGAAGTTTTTCTGGGATAAGGCGGATGCGGAGGAGGTGACCCGGATTGATGAAACGCTGAGTTATCATCAGATAGATGATCTGAAATTTCTAAATGGGATGGCCGGGTGCCGTGCTTATGCCACTACTGCCGGATTTGAATCAATTTGTGAAGCGATGTATCTGGGTAAACCTGTACTAATGGTTCCAGCACATATCGAACAGGATTGCAACGCATATGACGCAATGAAAGCAGGAGCAGGTATAGTCAGTGATTCTTTCAATTTGAAATCCCTGCTTCGTTTTGCCGGTTCGTACTCTCCGAATCGTAATTTTGTTCGTTGGGTACGTAGTAGTGAACGTCGCATTATTATCGAACTGGAAAAACTTGCTGCATCACAATCAGCAGTAAATTCAATACCAACATTTACTAATTATTTACCGATATGAAATTGAATAAGACAGATTATGTGCTTGAACGTGCGTCAGACGGCGGTTACTATGCCTGGTTGACTGTAAACATGCAATGCAATGCTTATGGAGAATCTCCTGAAGAGGCTGTACTGAATTTGCAGGAAACAATGAATGAAATGATTGATGAGATGTATATGGTGGAAGAGTTTATTTAATGAAGAACTAAAAATGAAGAATGAAGAATCAGCTGCGCTATGCTGCTTGAAATTTCTTCATTCTTCATTTTTAGTTCTTCATTTATTCAATGCTCAGTTCATCAATAATGTGAGAAGCTCCTGCATATTTATCGATGATAAATAAGATATAGCGGATATCTACACAGGCTGCGCGCTGCGATGAAGGGCGGAAAGCTATGTCACCGGTCAGACCTTCATAATTGCGGTCGAAAGCAGTTCCTACCAGTTGTCCTTTGCCATTGAATACAGGGCTACCGGAATTTCCTCCTGTGTTATCGGTATTGACGATAAAGCATACGGGCATTTCACCATCTTTACCATAGCGTCCATAATCTTTGGCTTTATAGAGTTCCTTCAACTTCTGGGGGACTACAAATTCCCAATTTCCCGGATCTTCTTTCTCCATCACTCCTTTGAGGGTAGTATGTGCGTCATAAATTACTCCATCAGCAGGTTCGTATGATAGTACCTGCCCGTAAGTGAGCCGTAAGGTTGAATTCGCATCCGGATAGATCGGTGTTCCTTTTTCCTGTCTCATATCCATCATTCCTTTTACCCATACTTTATGAGCTGCGTCATAATTTTGATTGGCTTCTTTCATGGCAATTGCTGTTTTCAAAATTCCGTCCGTTATGGAATATTTGAATAATATCATCCAATCATGTCCGATCTTATACAAGCTTGGCTTTTTGATAAACTTATCAAAGTTTTTGGGATTACCAAAGATTGAATACTCGAAACAAGCATCTACAAAAGCATCAATGTTTCCTTTGAAACGTGAATTTATAATCTCGAAGATATTGATTCGTTGTTCCGCCGGAATATAGTTGGCATACGTTTGTAGCATAGCTTTGGCAACCATTCGTTCTACTTCCGGAAAAGGGACTGATGCGAAGTATTTTTCACCGGCTTGTTTCAGATTTTGAGTAGCAACTTTTATTTGTTCTTTGTCTTTTGACTTGAGAGCAGTGACCATCTCTGTAGTAGAGGGAAGACGCATAAAATCAAGTGCTGTGACAAGTGCTTCATTTAAGGCTTGCTGATGATACAGTGCATCACGGCGATGAGCTACGATAGAACGTATCTCGTCAAAGGCTTTCTGATAAGAATCATCGCCTTTTTCACGGCCACGAGCCAAAAGTTCTTCTTGTTGTTTACGTTTGGTATCCAACACTTTGAGACGTACCAATCCTTCGTTCATGCCAATCGCATTTTTCCAGTAGTTGGCTGAAGATGCATACTTACTTGCGTAATGAATCCGTATGGCGGGATCTTTAAGCATCTGTTCCATTAAGACTTTTTGGCGGGCTCCACGTACATGTTGGCGCATGAAGTTAGTGGTCTGCATTCTTTCTTCGACTTCATCGGAAATCATGTATCTCCAGTTACGTCCCGGGAATCCCATGACAAAGGTGAAATCACCTTCTTGTACTCCGGCAATACTGATTTTCAAATGTTTCTTTACCTGCAAAGGAACATTGTCTTTTGAATATGCTGCAGGTTTTCCATTTTTATCTGCGTAGATACGGAAGAGCGAGAAGTCTCCAGTATGCCGGGGCCACATCCAGTTATCGGTGTCAGCTCCAAATTTACCGATAGAAGAGGGAGGAGCACCTACCATGCGAATATCGCTATATACGGTTTTTATAAACATATAATATTTATTTCCTCCGTAAAAGGCTTTGAGTTCCAGTTTTGTAGCAGGGGTGACTTCTATGTTTTCGTCTTTGGCAAATCGTTCTGCTACTTTATTCAGGTAGGCAGGCGACAGATAATTTGTTCCGTTCGGATCTTCATCCTTTTTCAGTTGATCATTTACATAGCTGGTCACGTCGAGGATACGATCTATGAAAGTAACGGTTAGGCCCGGTGTGGGAAGTTCCGCGTCACGGTTCATCGCCCAGAATCCTTCTGTCAGATAATCATGCTCTACGTTACTATGCTGCTGAATGGCTCCATAACCGCAATGATGGTTAGTGAGTACCAGACCTTCGGAAGAAATGACTTCTCCGGTGCATCCACCACCGAAGTGTACGACGGCATCTTTCAGAGAAATGCTATTGGCATTATATACTTCCTCAATAGGAATCTCAAGTCCGAGTTCCCGCATGGCAACTGCATTTTGCGCTTTCAGGTCAGTTAGCACCCACATGCCTTCGTCGGCGTGGATGCTAAGAGTTGCCAGTGAAAAAATAGCAAATATGATTTGTTTTCTCATTTATTCTACGATAGTCATTTCATTAATCAGATGGCCACAGTTTCCTAGTTTTTCAAGGATGAATAGAACGTAGCGGATATCAAGATTGATACAGCGTTGTAAGTTATTGTCGAAATTGATGTCGCCACTCAATGATTCCCAGTTTCCGTCGAATGCGCAGCCGATCAGTTCTCCATTCTCGTTCAGTACGGGGCTACCGGAGTTACCACCGGTAATATCATTGGTTGACAGGAAACAAACAGGCATATCGCCGTTGGGTAATGCATAACGACCGTAATCTTTCTTTTCGATTAATTCTTTCAATTTGGCCGGTACGACAAATTCACGGTCTTCAGGATTCTCTTTTTCAAGAATACCCTTTGTCGTTGTGTAATAGTTATAGTGTACCCCATCTTTTGGATCGTATGGTTTTACATTACCATAAGTCAGACGAATGGTGAAATTAGCGTCCGGATAAGAAGGGACAGGCAGTTTCATTTCCCCTAAACCGCGAATGTAGGTTTTGTGCAGCAAAGTAAGTTCTTTGTCGAGCTCTTTTAATTGACCGAGAAGATTGCTGTATTGATCATACTTCGATTGGGCGTATTGTAATGCAAGATCTTCATCAATCGCTTTTACTGTTGGCTTTTTAAGGAACTTCTCAAAGTTAGTCTGATTAGCAAAAATCGATTTATCGTACATGTCGTCTACAAACTTGTCATAGTCTCCTTTATACTTCTGTTCAATCACTTTGTAGATAGCAGGTCGTTGGTCAACCGGAATCATTTCGGCATAGAGAGGCAATAATACTTTGGCAACTTTACGGTCTACTTCGTGATCATAGTCTTTATTATGAATATTTTTATAGCTTTCTTTCAGAGCCTCCAGACGAACTTTGATCAGAGAATCATTCTTTTCTTCCAATGCTTCCCGTGTTTTGGTCAACATTGTGCTTCCATATTCGATTGCACCGAAAAAGACTTCAGTCAGACAAGTCAGTTGATAATTAAGAGGAGCTGTCTGGGCAACCAGATCATCGATCTTTTTCACAACACCAGCATATTCGGCATTGTTTTGTGCTTTCGCAAATTCTGCAAATTTGGCTTCCTGTTCAGCTTTGGTACCTAAGACATTGTTGTCGATGATTGCTTTGTTCATTCCGATGGAATTTTTCCAGTAGTTGCTGGAACCTGCGTATTTGTTTGCATATTGAATACGGATTTTGTCGCTGGCGTTCATTACTTCTTTCAATACAGCCAGACGTGCACCACGAATACGAATACGTGGCTCATTTGTTGATTCCATACGTTCTTTTACTTCAGATACGGTCAGATAACGGCTGGTTCTTCCGGGGAATCCCATAATCATTGCGTAGTCTCCTTCTTTCAAACCTTTGATGGAGATTGCCAGATGCTTTTTAGTTTTCAGAGGAGTGTTGCTTGCATTGTATTCAGCCGGTTCCCCATTGGCATCTGCATAGATACGGAACATTGAGAAGTCCCCTGTATGGCGGGGCCACATCCAGTTATCGGTTTCACCACCAAACTTACCAACAGAAGAAGGAGGGGCGGCAACCATACGTACATCCGGATATATCTTCTTGTAGAACAAGTAGAATTTATTTCCTGCGTAGAAAGGAAGGGCTTGTGGTACAATGCCTTTTTTGTCTTTCAGGTCACTTTTTTCATATAATTCTTTTGCCAGACTTTCGAGAAAACCACCGGTGAATGACTGAGATTCTGTAATCTCTTTTGCAGCGATTTTAGCATTCACAATATCTGTTATATCTTCGATACGTTCGATAAATGTGAATTTTAGTCCCGGAGTAGGAAGTTCCTGATCTCTGGAGGTTGCCCAGAACCCGTCTGTCAGATAATCGTGTTCCACGCTACTGTGCTGTTGGATAGAAGCATAGCCGCAATGGTGATTGGTCAGAATCAAGCCTTCCGGTGAGATGATTTCTCCGGTACATCCTCCTCCAAATATACCGACTGCATCTTTTAAAGAGACCCCATTGGGATTATATAAATCCTGAGCTTCCAGTTTCAATCCTTGTTTTTTCATCATATCGATGGAATGTTGCTGTTGCATTAGTTGCAATAACCACATACCTTCATCCGCTTTTGCGGAACATACAAGCAGCGCTGTCAGCGCTAATAAATAAAGTCTTAGTCTGTTCATTACTTTATGATAACAATTATAAATTATGATGTTAATATTATATTTTTAAACTTCCATCTTTTAAGGCTTTCATAATATTGGCAGGAGGCCGCTGGTTCATCAATTCATTTTTCATGAAGTCCATATATGGAGCTACGTGCTGAAAGTATTGATAATATCCTTTGCATAGATAGTTCAGACCGGTTTCTCCATCTGCTGTTCGGCTGAAACGGTTTTTCGGGCATTCTCCATTGCATGCAAATAGAAAATCGCATTCCTTGCATTGAGTCGGGAGCGATTGATATTTCATCGTTCCGAAATTATGCTGTCGTTCGCTGTGCATCATCTCCACCAGAGTCTGGCTGTAGATATTTCCTAATTTATATTCCGGGAATACAAAATGGTCACAAGAGTACACATCCCCGTTGAACTCCATGACTCCGGCATGTCCGCAATGTTTCGCCATCGTACATACACCCGGTTGTTCTCCCATCCAGTTTGCCAGTGTAGAGTCGAATATCTGTATGAAGTAATTGCCCACATCCTCTTTTACCCATTCATCAAAAATGGTACAGAGAAAGTTACCCCATTGCTCCGGGCTTACCGAAAAATCGGCTAATGCTCCTTCTTTATCTTCTGCCAGAGAGGCTAGATGACGTCCGTCCTGGTGTGAAACGATACGTTCGACGATAGGAGCGAATTGAATATAATGGCAATCTATTTCCTTGAAGAAATTATAAAAGTCTAATGGATAGTCGGCGTTAAAGTCGTTCACAACCGCCATTGCATTCCATTCTACTCCATGTTTTTTCAAAAGATTGATGCCTTGCATTACTTTGACGAAAGAAGGCTTTCCCATCTTATTTTTACGATACTCATCATGAAACTCCTGTGGCCCGTCAATGGAAACCCCTACCAACCAGTTGTTTTCATGAAAGAACTCACACCACTCATCTGTGAGCATGGTTCCGTTAGTTTGAATACAGTTGTCAATAGTACGTCCACGGGCATATTTCTTTTGCAGTTCTATTGCCTTTTTATAAAAGGAAAGGGGACGCATCAGTGTTTCTCCACCGTGCCAGGTGAAAAGCACTTGTGGCATGGTTTGTGAGTTGATATACTCGTCGATGAACTTTTCCAGCAGTTCATCGCTCATTACATGTTTTGGATTTTCTTTGTATAGATTCGCCTTTTCCAAATAATAGCAGTATTCGCATGCGAGATTACATACGGCTCCTACGGGCTTTACCATGACATAAAGCGGTTTGGCAAAAGGTGCATAAGTTGTTGCTTTCATGACTGCAAATTTAGATAAACTAAATGAAAAAAATGATCTCCTACCTCTGTTTATAAGGATTATTAAAGAAAAGAGTCTTACAAGTTTTAAATATTGATAAAATGTTTCTTTTAAGTCCGAATCAGTTGTACCTTTGCATCCAGAATTTAATGAAACAATGAACGTGAATAAGATTTTGCCTTTTGTGCTTTTGCTACCCTTCTTGGCTTCGTGTACTAATAAGTATAAGATAGAAGGAACATCTTCTGTGAATGGTCTTGATGGAAAAATGTTATACCTGAAGACTATGAAGGATGGAGAATGGGCGAAACTGGATTCGGCTGAAGTAGTACATGGATCATTTTCAATGAAGGGAAAGATAGACTCTGTACAGATGACAACACTTTATATGGATGACGAGAGTGTTATGCCGATTGTGTTGGAAAGCGGTAAGATTGTTATTACTATTAGCAATACCGATCTTAAAGCAGTCGGAACCCCTTTGAATACAGCGTTGTATGATTTTATTGCAAAGAAGAATGCAATGGAGGAAAGTATCGGTGAACTGGAAAGAAAAGAAACACGTATGGTGATGGATGGTGCTGATTTGGAAGAAGTTCACGAGCAGTTGCTTGCAGAAGGAGATTCGCTGATGAAAGCTATGAATCAGTATGTTAAGACTTTCATTTCAGATAATTATGAAAACGTATTAGGTCCCAATGTGTTTATAATGCTTTGTAGTTCTTTGCCATATCCTATAATGACTCCGCAAATAGACGATATCATAAAGGATGCTCCCTATTCTTTTAAGAGTAATAAGATGGTGAGAGAGTTTCTGACGAAGGCTAAAGAAAACATGCAGTTGATAGAGGAACATCAACGAATGCAACAAAATGTAGGTTCAAAGAAATAATTCTTGAGTTTTTTGCGTATTTTTGCATAAAACTCAAGATAAGATGAAAACGCCCCTTTCTATTCGTATTGCTTTTTTCTTTTTTATATCTATTCTGGCAGTTTCCTGTCATAGAGATTCGGATGTACTTCAAATGACTTTCTCAAAAGTGGAAAAGTGCATGGATCTCTGTCCGGACAGTGCTCTAAACATCTTGAAAGGTATTCCTGATCCTGAAAAACTGCGGGGTGAGTCGCAAGCCACTTATGCTCTTTTGATGACGCAGACAATGGATAAGAATTATATGAAATTCAGTTCGGATTCCTTGATTACTATAGCTTTGAATTATTATGCCATAACTCAGAATAAACCTATAATGTATGCAAAGACTCTATTTTATCATGGAAGAGTCATGCTGGAATTGGATAAGGAGGAGGAAGCTTTAAAGTCTTTTCTTGCTGCAAAAGATATTTATGAGAGAAATCAGAATCTTAAAATGTTGGCTCTCATTGCGGAAGAGATAGGTATGATTAATCGGAAGCAAGACTTGTATGATGATGCTTTGACGAATTTTAGAGAGGCACTTACTACATATAAACAGTTGAAGGATTCTCTTTCGGTTATCAGTGCTAGTCTAAATATTGCTAGAGTTTATTTGTTTAAGTCTGAATGGGATAGCTGTTCCCTATATTATAATAATGCCTTAGAAATAGCAGTACAGAAGAATTATTTATCTGAAATTACAATATTGCATGAATTAGGAATTTTATATCGTTCCATGCAGAACTTGCCCGAAGCGGAGCGCTATTTTTTAGCTGCTTATGAAAAAGAAACAGATGAAGAAAAGAAATATATGGAATGTTTATCTTTAGGATATTTATATATGCAAATGGGGCAGACTGAAAATGCTAGAAAATATTTAAAAATGAGTGCTAATTCTTCCAAGGCATATACACAGATTAGTGCATATGACTGTTTGTATTTCTTGGAGAAAGATATTGATAATTTTGAAGAAGCAATAGTTTATCATGAATTAGCTGATTCCATAACTAATTCTATGGAGGAGCTTAATTCCCGCGAGTTAATAGCAAGTTTACAGAAGAAATATGAGAATGAAAAACTTCAGAATGATAACTTGCAAATGAAAGTACGATATACGAATTTTATTTTATGGGGTACGATTGCCTTTTTATCTGTCGTTGCCTGTATGTGCTATTATTATTATAAAAATAGAAATAATAAGAAGAAAATAGCTGAAATAGAGTTGCAGATTAGAGATAATGAGGAAGAAATAGAACGATATCGACAGGAGATTGAGGATATTCAAATTTCAAAAGATCAGGTGGTAAAGGAGAATCTGATGTTAGAAGAAAATCGTACTAAAGTAGGAGAGCTTAATGGAAAGATTGTTCTCTTGACTATGCAGAATAAAATTTTGTCAGAACACCTTAAAGAACGGGGAGGTGAATTGAATGTTGGTATATCTTCAGGTCCATTTATTCATGCATTTCGGCTTTTATTGGCTATAAAAGAGGGAACGTTAAGAGGAAAACTCTCAAATGAAGAGCGACAGAAATTATTTAGCTTATTTGATCTAATTTACTGGAATTATGTTAGTCGTCTGTTGGATAGAGCCCCAACTCTTACTAAACATGATCTTGAGATTTGTTGTTTTCTTAAATTTGGTTTGACTCATGAAGAGCTGAGTTGTATTTTTCACACGACTCCTGATTCTGTAACTCGAGCAAAAAGTAGGTTGAAAGGTCGATTAGGTATTTCTACACAGGATGATTTAGATGCTTTTTTAAAAGAATTCTAAGAAATAAAAAATGAATTGTCCGGGTAAATGTTAATTCTGAAATTGATAACATGTTGATATATAGTGGAATATCCATTACTTATCCCTCGTAATTTGTCTGGGTCGTTTTTTTTGTTTTTTCGAATACATGCTGTACTTTTGGCGAAACAAAAAAGCAATATAGTTATGAAAGTACGTTTTATTTTATCTTTTCTGGCTGCATTATTTATTGCAGGGAATATGATCGCTATTGAGAGTACAGATCGGGTAGAGAGAAAATTACCTATCGTGTTAAAAGGTGAAGTTCCAACTACAACTAGTCGTTCTCTTCCTGTGATTCCTATTGATGCATCTATTTCTACAGATAATAATCTTGTAGAAATTGTTTTCACTGCTTCTCTTGGTGAAGTGAAAATATTAGTGGATGAACAAGTACAGGAAGTATGTCAGGTAACAACTCCTGGACAGACAACTTCCTTCTCTATAGAAGGATGGGCTCCGGGCATTTATAAACTAGAATTTAAAGTAGCCGGAGGCGGATACGTATACGGAGAACTGGTGATAGAATAACAAGGAACTAAACCTTAGCTATTATATAATCATGAAAAGTCATCATATAGTTGCTATTGGCACTTGGGGAGGTGACAAACAGCAACTTATAGAATATAATTCTTGTATTGCAGTAGGGATAGATTGTCCCCGTGCAAAATTGAGAGTGAGTATTCTATTAGATACGATACAAGAGTATCAGGTGAGATATATCTCTTCTGATGAAGAGATAAGTGAAGCTGTTAATAAAGCTGGTCTTATCATCGGAGCAAGGGGGATGGCCCATGAAGGGATATTGCAACGAAAACCGGTTATTGTAGTGGGGGAATATGGATTTGGAGGCTTGGTTACTCCGGATACATTGCACGAACAATGCAGTAATTATTTTAAAGGCAAAATCAATGGGATAAAAGAAGAGTACTTCTCTCTAGAACGATTAGAAGAGGAAATAAAGAGAGGATTTACTTTGACATTCCAAGAATTGCAGATGATGTCTAACCAGACAATAAGATTTCTACATAATATATAGACTTTTTGATTTAATAGATTAATGCATAAAGACTGGTTAGGTATACGGGGGTACGTGAGTATCCCCGTATTTCGTTCTTATCGATCCTGATCTTCATTTTTGATCATTCCTTTATACTTTTCAGGAAGTGCACTCTCGACAGCAGCATAAGCTTCTGCCATAGTAGCTTTTATATTTTCCATACCTTTCCCTTTAGGAGGAATAGGATCATGAATAGTCAGAATCATACGATGGCGATGTATCCATTTGCCTGTACGTGGAAGGATTTCAAAAGAACCATCAATCGTTACGGGAACAACTGCTAACTGTAGGTCATCTGCCAATTGAAACGCTCCTTTTTTAAAATATCCCATATGTCCAGTGAAGGTACGTGCCCCTTCGGGAAAGACCACCAAAGACACTCCGTCTTTCAGAGAATCTTTTGCTTGCCGAATGGTCTCCAGTACTTTTTTCGGACCAGAACGGTCTACAAAAATATGTCCTGCGCTTTCACATGCCTTACCCACAAATGGTAGCTTACGCAGGCTTTTCTTCATCATCCATTTGAAGTTTCTTCCGATGAATCCGTAAATAAGGAAAATATCGAATGAACCTTGATGATTCGGCACAAAGATATAAGAGGTTTTTCCGTGTAATTTCTCACGACCGTGAATCTTGACAGGAATCAACAGGAACAGACAGATTAGCTGCGACCATATTTTGCCTGGATAATATCCCCAAAAATGAGCTCCTCCAAGTAAAGAGCCTATAATGGTCACAATTGCTGTTAGAATAGTCAATACCAATAGGATAGGTAAAGCAATGCAAATTTGATAAATATAATATAGTATCTTCATTAGGAATTTATTTTTTATATATATGCAAAGATACATGATTATTGGTAAAAAAAGCAGTAAGATACAACATAATCTTTGCGTTTGTGCTATTTTTGTCTGCTGTTATATAGAGATAATGATATGATACGTATACTACATACCGCTGATTGGCATTTAGGACAGACATTTTTTGGTTATGACCGTACCAAAGAACATGAAGCCTTTCTTGATTGGCTATTGAGAGAAATCCGGAAAAATGAGATTGACGCATTGATTATAGCTGGAGATGTGTTCGATGTCTCCAATCCTTCAGCCGCGTCCCAGCGCATGTACTATGAATTTATTTATCGGGTGACTGCAGAAAACCCGGGACTGCAAATTGTGATTGTTGCCGGTAATCATGATTCTGCTGCACGTTTGGAGGCTCCCCTGCCTTTGCTGCAAGCTATGCGGACGGAAGTCAGAGGGGTAGTGCGTAAATTGAACGAGGGAGAGATTGATTATGATCATTTGGCGGTAGAGCTGAAAAACCGGGAAGGGGAAGTAGAAGTACTTTGTATGGCTGTTCCTTTTTTACGTCAGGGAGATTATCCGGTAGTTGAGACAGAAGGCAATCCCTATATGGAAGGGGTTCGCGAACTTTATACGCAACTTCTGCAAAGATTATGGGCACGCCGGAAAACGAATCAGGCTATTCTTGCTATTGGACATTTGCAGGCTACCGGATCAGAAATTGCAGAAAAAGATTATAGTGAGCGGACTGTAATTGGTGGTCTGGAGTGTGTATCACCTGATACTTTTTCAGAGAAGATTGCGTATACGGCTTTGGGGCATATTCATAAAGCGCAACGAGTATCCGGCAGGGAGAACGTAAGATATGCCGGAAGCCCGATTCCTATGTCTTTTGCTGAAAAGCATTATCATCATGGTGTGGTAATGGTGACTTTAGATGAAGGTTGTGCTGTTGATATCAGAAGAATAGAGTGTCCACAACTGATTTCTCTTGTCAGTGTACCGGTCGGAGACCCTGCCTCACCGGAAAAAATAATAGAAATGTTAAGAGATTTACCCGAGGTGGAGGGAGAAGCACCGTATTTGGAAATCAAGGTGTTGCTTGAAGAACCGGAACCGATGCTTCGTCAGGAGATAGAAGATGCATTGGTAGGTAAAAAATATCGTTTGGCACGAATTATTTCTGCCTATCGTCAGGAAGGAAGGGTAGAAAAAGAAGTTGATGACTGGAAAAGGGGATTGCAGGAAATGTCTCCGTTACAGATCGCGCAATCTGCTTTTGAGAAGGTTTACCAGACGGAGATGTCTGCTGAGTTGACAGACTTGTTTCAGGAAGCATATATTTCTGCAACTCGTAAAGAAGAGGAGGAAGGAGAATGAAAATTATCGCTATAAGATTAAAGAATCTGACTTCGATAGAAGGCAGTGTTGAAATTGATTTTACAGTGGAACCGTTATGTTCGGCTGGTATATTCGCAATTTCCGGGGCTACAGGAGCTGGCAAGTCGACTCTGCTGGATGCTCTGTGTCTTGCATTATATGATAAAGCTCCCCGTTTTGCGACCTCGGTAGAGAGTATCAATCTGGCAGATGTGGGAGATAATCAGATAAATCAGTCGGATGTAAGGAATCTGCTTCGCCGTGGAACAAGTGATGGGTATGCGGAAGTAGATTTTCAAGGAGTTGACGGACATAGATATCGTTCCCGATGGTCGGTCAGAAGGACAAGAAATAAGGCGAGTGGTTCTTTACAACCTCAAGTGTTAGAGGTGAAAGATTTAGATACGGAAAAAGAATTTCAGGGGACGAAGAAAGAACTGTTGGCGCAGTTGGTGGATTTGGTCGGTTTGACATACGAACAATTTACTCGTACCGTATTGTTGGCGCAAAATGATTTTGCTACTTTCTTGAAGTCCAGGGGAGCGGCGAAAGCGGAATTATTGGAAAAGCTGACAGGAACAGGTGTTTATTCTCGTATTTCTCAGGAAATTTTTGCCCGAAATAAGGCTGTACAAGAAGAGGTAGCGATGATACACAATAAAATGAGCGTGATTGAATTGTTGCCGGAGGACGAATTTCTTAGTTTGCAGAAAGAGAAAGAACTGCTGACTGAGAAACGTGCTGCAGGAATTAAGTTACTGGCAGAGCTGAATGCACAATTGAATGTTGTCCGTTCATTAAAGATACAGGAAACTCTCTGGATGAAAAAACAGCAGGAAGAGCAGGGAGAACTGGTTAATCAAAAGAATTTGCAGACTGCTTTGGTTGTTCAGGAAGAGGGATTGCTTCATTTTAGAGCACAATGGGAAGCGATACAGCCGGATTTGAAAAAGGCACGTCAGTTGGACGTGCAAATACAATCGCAACAGGCAGGATATATGCAGTCTCAGCAGATTTTGCAGGCTGCCCGTCAGCAGGTGGCAGATCAGGAGAAGAAATTGATATCTGCTATGGGGCAGTTGCAGATATCCTATCACTCTCTGAACCATTTGCTGAATCGTACAGATGTGGAGGCACTTCAACCGGAACAGATTGAATTAATCCTCAACGAGGAAAAAGAGAGATTGGAAACATGGACAAAGGCGAATGAAGAACGTCTTATCCAGTTGAATTCTTTTAGTTATCCTTCTTTGGTAGATGAGCAAAGTAAAATCCAAAAGGAACTGGTGCGGCTACAAAATATGAAGCAATTGACAGAAGGACAATTGAAGGCGAAGCAGGAGATAGAGAAACTGGAAAAGGAGGTGGTTGTTTGTACGCGGCAATTGGCAGAACAGGATTCTGTCGTTAAAGCTCTCCATCGACTTTATGAGAGTGCTCGTATGGCAGTAGGGAAGGATGTGAAAGCATTGCGTCAGCAGTTGCAGGAAGGTGAGGCTTGTCCGGTTTGTGGGAGTACGATGCATCCTTATCATCGGGAACAAGAAATAGTAGATACTCTTTATCGGAGGATGGAACAGGAATATAATACAGCATTGTCCGCTTATCAGCAGATAAATAATCGCAATATCACCCTGCAACGCGATTTGACTCATCAAAAGGCAACGGAGGCACAGATAAAAGAACAATTGTCTGCTTTGCAGCAAGAGGAAGATTCTGTAGGAAATGAAGAGCAGATACGGAGCCGGTTGAATGAGTTGGCAGAGCGTATTTTAGCCTATCGGAACCTGTATGCGGAATGGCAGCAAAGTGATGAGAAAATAAAAAAGTTACGTGCACATTGTGATGCCTTGCGTGAGAATGTCGCTCAGTGCCGTTTGGCTGCGCAAAAGGTAGCAGCTGTTAAGGAGCAATTAACTATTTTACAGAAAGCGGTTGCTGGTGAACAACAAAGATTTGATGTGATTGCTAAAGCGTTGGATACACTTCGTCAGGAACGTTCTTTATTATTAAAAGGAAAGAGTGCGGATGAAGCTGAGGTTGCTGTAGCCCGAAAAGAAAAAGAGTTGAATGACGCTTTGGAAACAGCCCGCAAACAAGTGGAAGGAGTGAAAAACCGTCTTTCCGGCTTGCAGGGAGAGATGAAGCAGTTGGCTGTTACTATAGAAGAACTACGAGAACAACAGAAAAATATCGAATATCCGGATCTGCTTCCTCAGACCATAGCCAAACAGCAGGAAGATAATTTGAATACGGAACGTGCTCTGTCGACTGTAGAGGCTCGTTTGTTACAGCAGACAAAGAATAAAACCATCGTTGATCAGATAACTAAGGAACTAACTGAAAAGCAGGAGGTTGCCGGACGTTGGGCTAAATTGAATAAATTGATAGGGAGTGCCGACGGTACAAAATTTAAAGTAATAGCTCAAAGTTACACTTTGAATCTGCTATTGCTTCATGCCAACAAACATTTGTCTTATTTGTCCAAGCGATATAAATTGCAGCAAGTTCCCGATACGCTGGCGCTTCAGGTGATTGATTGTGATATGTGCGATGAGATACGTACGGTATACTCGCTTTCGGGCGGCGAATCTTTTCTGATTTCACTGGCGCTTGCACTGGGGTTATCATCACTTTCCAGCAATAACCTGAAAGTAGAATCTTTGTTTATTGACGAAGGATTTGGATCGTTGGATGCTGATAGTCTGCGAACAGCTATGGAAGCTTTGGAACAATTACAGATGCAAGGGCGAAAAATCGGAGTTATCTCTCATGTACAGGAGATGAGTGAACGTATTTCTGTTCAGGTACAGGTACATAAGAAAATCAATGGAAAAAGCGTGCTTACCGTCGTAGGGTAAGCACTGTTATTTCCGGCCATGCACCGAAGCGGAATGGTAATCCGACATAACCGATGCCTACATTTACGTATAATCCACGTGTTCCTTCCAGGTACATCCCGCTCCATTCGGGATAGATATAGGAAGAAGGAGAATAATTCCCTAGCTTTAACTGCATGGCGTGGGTATGCCCTGCCAGCATTAAGTCTATGTCTGATTCCGGAAGTACCTCCCGTCTCCAGTGGGTAGGATTATGACTTAAAAGTATCTGAAACATTCCTTCAGTACCTTGCATCGCTTTGGGCAGGTCAGCATATTGTGAGAAAGGAGGCTCTCCTTCGTTTTCAACCCCGATAAGGGCGATACTGTCGTTACCTTGAATCAGAATGGTATGAGAATTATTCAATAATTTCCAGCCCATAGCGGCTTGTCTTTGTTGAAGGTCGCTCAAGTTATCATCTTGCTCTTGTTTATTTTTCCAGCGGAAATAAGGACCGTAATCATGATTCCCCAAAATGGAGTATACCCCGTCTTTTGCTTTCAGACCAGCCAGTATATGTTGAAAATCATTGAGTTCGATTGCACGATGATTAACCAGATCTCCGGTAAAGACAATAAGATCAGGGTGTTGTTCGTTGACCAGATTTACTAAATTCTGGATAGCCGAGGCATTTCCCTGCCAGCTTCCGATATGGATGTCTGACAATTGAACGATGCGGTAACCATCGAAAGATGATGGGAGTTTAGACGAGGAGTAGGTTACTTCTTTGACGTCAAACTGCGTACGCCCGATAAAAGACCCGTAGATAATCATTACGATAGAAACTACGGCCAGTGTCAGTCCGGTACATATAAAAGGAGTTCGCGGCCAGCGCAACCATTTATGAAAAGGGATTCCGATGACCGTACAGAGAAAAAGCAGTAATTTGGGAGCTGTGAACAGGAAGAAAAAGATGGAAAACCATCCGATATCCTGTGTATGGCGTTCGGCAAAGGCATTGTTGGAGAAATAAACCAGGTAAAGCAATCCTGTGGATAGCAGGAAAGTAGGCAGCCAGTAGAGGATTTTCAACCATCGTCTCGCTGTAAGATGGACGATAAATCTGAGATACAGATAAATGTCCGGTAAAATAAGGAAAATCAGTAAAAATATAAATAAGCGTTGTAACATAACAGCACGGATCAAAAATTCTTAATTAAAGCAGGCGAAGAGCTTTGATGAGTCATTTAATTGTCAATGATTTTAAGTTCGTCCAGATTCTTCTTGATTTCCTGAATACGATTTAGGAATTTCTTGCGATAAATCCATAAGATCAGACCAAGACCAGCTCCCCATAGCAAAATAAAAAACAGTATTATTCCTATTCCATATTGCCATATCTGCCAATAGATAAATGAAAGTACTGCCAATATAAGGAGGAAAGCTGTTGCGATTAAACGTTCCCGGATCATCCATCGGTGAATGCGGTTGACACGGCTGATCACTTCTATCAGCGGCATCTCATCTACTTTCGTTTGTTGTAGAAAACGTGTAGTAATGATGTCCCAGTAGAGTGCGGGAATCCACGACAGAATGATGATAATATAGATTGGGTTCAGTCTGCCATGCAACAGGACTTCCAGCAGGAATAAGACCAAAACCGGTAAAGAAATCAAAATCAGTTTGATATTCAGCCGGGCAATGGCATGGATACTTTTGTCTGCATGTCCTATCAGTTTGCCAAGTTCTTCCTCTTTGATCAGCTCTTTGTCTTTTAAGTGCTCATCCAAGGCATTCCATGATTTTTTCAGTTCTTCCAATTCCATATATGATTACTCCTTTTTCATTTTTTTTAGTTTGTCTTTGATACGGCTCAGTTTGGTAGCTACATTTGTTACCGTTAGTCCGGTGATTTCTGCAATGTCTTCATAACTTTTGTCTTCAAGATAAAGCAGAATGATTGATTTGTCGAGTTGTCCCAGCTGATTAATCATTTGATAAAGTTGCCTCAGCATTTCGTGGATCGGATCATGTTCTTCTATTACCCAGTCAGTTTCGTAGGTGAGAGTAACGATTTCCGGTACATTCTTTTCTTTGCGGAAAAAGCTGATACACGTATTCAGGGCAATACGGTAAATCCATGTGGATATTTTGCATTCTTTCCTGAACTTGGGGTAGGCTTTCCAGAGGTTAAGTATCACATCCTGGTAAAGATCATTGAGCGGGGCGTTAGGGTTAGTGTATAAGTAGCATACCTTGTAAATCACCCGCTCATATTCGCGGATGACCGATAAGAACTCCTGCTCAATGGGATTAGTTGCCTCTGTTGTTCGTTCTCTCATGAATTAAATGGGTTACTTTTCTGGTTAGTTAGTCGTGTGAAAAGGAGAAAAATCACAAGTAAACGAAATTTATTGCAGATTGGCAGCCAGGAATTTTCGCATTTCCTCCATACTTTTTCCCCGGCGACGGGCATAATCTTCCAGTTGATCTTCACCTATCTTTCCGACAGAAAAGTATTCGGAAGCCGGATGGGCGAACATAAGCCCGCAAACGGAAGCATGTGGGTACATGGCGCCGTTTTCAGTCAGCGTGATTCCTATCTGTTTCATATCCAGCAGTTCATCCAACAAGAAATTGATGGATTGGTCGGGGAGGGATGGGTAGCCTACTGCAGGGCGAATTCCTTGGTATTTTTCAACCAATAAATCGGACATGGACAGGCTTTCATCTTTGGCATATCCCCATGCTTCTTTGCGTACATACTCATGCATTTTCTCCGTAGCGGCTTCTGCCAAACGGTCGGAAAGGGTTTGGACAAGTAAATGCTTGTAAGGGTCCTGCTGATACAGACCTTCCATATCTGCATCAATGGAAGAGGCAAAGGCGCCTATTGTGTCCGGAATACCGGAAGAGAGTGGGCGGATAAAGTCGCTCAGGCAAAGGAACGGACTACCGTCCCGTTTGGGTGTCTGCTGGCGGAGCAAAGGGAAAATAATGGATTGATTGGTCCCTTTCTCAATCACCAGATTATCTCCGTCCGAATTTGCCTTGCAGAGCTTGAAGATCGTTTTTACTTCATAATCCTTGTCAAGCGAATCCAGCATCCGGTTGGCCTCTTTAAACAGTTGCATAGCCTCAGAAGCTTTGCTGCGGTCTTCTTCCGGGGAAGTGGTCAGCCATGAGGCGCGGCAAACGTCACATCCGTGAATATTGGCGATGGCTGCAAAACGAGGTTGGAATCCCCATGCATGGAAAAAGTAAATCCAATTAATATAGGGAGCAACATTATGTATCTTATAAGATAAAATCATATCATAAGTATGTGATGAATAAAAACTAGGCACGGATGACACGGATTTCACGGTTTGAAGAAATTAGGCTATTAAAAAACGCGTTGATCCGTGTCATCCGTGCCTGAAATTACATATATAACGTTGACTTGTTATTTACCGTTTGAAAAACAATTCTTGTCCACGGTAATTCTCGTCAATGGTTTCGTTATCATATAACAGGTGACCGTTCGCAAATGTTTTTTCTACTTTCCAGTTGAATGTATGGCCTTCCAGCGGGCTCCATTTACATTTGCTCAGGATGCAGTCTGTAGTAACAGTCCACTCACTGTCGGGACGGACTAGAACTAAATCTGCCTGATACCCTTTCCGGATAAATCCACGATTTTGTATCTCATACATTTGTGCGGGGGCATGCGACATTTTTTCTACTACCTTTTCGATACTAAAAGCACCCTTATCTACCAATTCGAGCATGCTGACTAAGGAGAATTGTATAGTTGGCATTCCGGACATGGCCTTTAATGCTCCTCCTTCTTTCTCGCTTAGTAAATGTGGGGCGTGGTCGGTTGCAATAGCGTCAATCAGACCGCTATTGACTGCTTCCTGCAAAGCCTTCCGGTCTTCTGCTGTTTTGATGGCGGGATTACATTTGATTCGTGCGCCCAGAGTCTGATAGTCCTCTTCGGTAAAGATTAAATGAGAAACACAGGCTTCAGCGGTAATACGCTTTTCTGCCAAAGGAGCCTTAGAAAATAAACTCAGTTCTTTGGCAGTAGAGATGTGCATGATATGCAGACGTGCGTTGGTCTCGCGTGCCAGTTGCACTGCTAGTGCAGAAGAACGATAACATGCTTCTTCCGAACGGATGATCGGATGAAGTGCCAGAGGGACATCATCACCATATTCTTTTTTATATTTATCCGTATTTTCTTTAATGATTCCCTGATCCTCGCAATGCGCTGCAATCAGTAAGTCTGTACCTCCGAAGATATTTCGCAGACTTGCCATCCGGTCTACCAGCATATTTCCTGTGCTGGAACCCATAAATAACTTCACACCACATACCCGGCTTTTATTCAATTGGCTGAATAATGGATAGTTATTGTTGGTCGCTCCGAAGTAGCAGGAGAAATTGACTGATGATTTTTCTGCCAATAAAGCCAGCTTTTCGTCCAGTGCTTCCAGAGTTGTGGTCTGTGGATTCGTGTTCGGCATGTCCATTATCGAAGTAACTCCTCCGGCTGCCGCAGCATGACTTTCCGTAGTGATATCTGCTTTATGGGTCAATCCCGGATCACGGAAATGCACGTGTTCGTCAATAGCTCCCGGCAGAAGATAGCAGCCGGACGCGTCAATCGTTTCGTCACAAGGCATAGCAACTGTTTGGCCGTTAACTAAGATTTCGGCAATCTTTTCACCTTCAATAACAACACTTCCGGGAACTTTTCTTCCTTCGTTGACAATTACGGCGTTTTCTATCAGTATACGTTTCATTTCTTTTGCGGGAATTTATGGAACCAACTATTTATTTTTAACTTGATCACTCCGAATATGGCTTCCCCGAAGATGCTGCTATTCATCTTGGAGGTCCCCAGTTCGCGATTAATAAAGATGACGGGAACTTCTATGATCTTGAATCCGCATTTATATGCTGTGAATTTCATTTCGATCTGAAAAGCATATCCTTTGAAACGGACATGATCCAAATCTATCGTTTCCAGTACCTGACGGCGATAACATACAAATCCGGCAGTCGTATCATGTACCGGAATGCCGGTAATGAAGCGGACATACTTGGATGCAAAATAGGACATCAACACCCGGCCCATCGGCCAGTTGACCACATTCACACCACTTACATAACGGGAGCCGACGGATACATCCCCTCCTTCTTCTGCGCAAGCTGCATACAAACGGGGCAAATCATTCGGATTGTGGCTGAAATCGGCATCCATCTCGAAGATATATTCGTAGGCGTGCTCCAATGCCCATTTGAATCCTGCAATGTAGGCAGTGCCCAGTCCTAATTTTCCTTTACGTTCGATCATAAAGAGACGTTCGGGAAATTCCTGTTGCAACGTTTTCACGATGCTTGCGGTGCCGTCCGGAGATCCATCTTCTATTACCAGAATATGGAATACCTTGTCTAATCCGAAAACGGCACGGATAATATTTTCTATATTCTCCCGTTCATTATAGGTCGGGATAATAACGATGCTATCTGATAATTGCATAGAAGTCCTATTTTTAAGACAAATGTAGCGCTTTTCCTTTAGTTATGAATAAAACTAAGGATTATTTAGTACTTTTGTGGCGGAATTTACACCATTATTACACTGGTTGACACAAGCAGTTTCTGTTTTGTGTGAATCCGTGCAATTGGTGGTGAATTAATGTGGATATTTATGACGATAACCGAGCTACAACAACGATATGCCGCTCATCCTAATACTGCAGTCATGGAGCGACTGTTGAAGGATGTGTCTGTTCAAACTATTTTTTGCGGGGGGCTGTGTGCTTCTTCCGCTTCCTTATTTTCTTCCGTATTGGTGAAACAGGATGTGTGTCCATTTGTCTTTGTGCTTGGCGATCTGGAGGAAGCGGGATATTTCTATCATGACCTGACGCAAATACTGGGAACCGAGAAAGTGCTTTTCTTTCCTTCTTCATTCCGCCGTTCCATTAAATACGGCCAAAAGGATGCAGCTAACGAAATATTGCGTACAGAGGTGCTGAGCCGTTTGCAGAAAGGAGAAGAAGGTTTGTGTATTGTTACCTATCCGGATGCGTTGGCAGAAAAAGTGGTATCACGCAAAGAGTTGAGTGACAAAACATTGAAACTGAATGTTGGCGAGAAGCTGGATACGACTTTTATCACAGACGTATTGCATAGTTACGGTTTTGAATATGTAGATTATGTGTACGAGCCCGGACAATATGCTGTTCGGGGCAGTATTATTGATGTCTTTTCTTTTGCCTCGGAATATCCTTACCGTATTGACTTTTTCGGAGATGAAGTAGAAAGTATCCGTACATTTGAAGTAGAGTCGCAGTTGTCCCGTGAGAAAAAGGAGGGAGTAGCTATTGTTCCTGATCTGGCTGTGACCGGAGAGGTAACAACCTCTTTTCTTGATTTTATTCCAAAGGAAACTATTTTGGCTATGCGTGATTTCCTTTGGTTGCGCGAGCGTATTCAAGTAGTACATGATGAGGCTTTGACTCCACAGGCTATTGCCGTGCAGGAAGCTGAGGAAAATGGTGGTATCACGTTGGAAGGTAAACTGATAGACGGCAGTGAATTTACAGTGCGCGCCCTTGATTTTCGTCGGATGGAGTTTGGAAATAAGCCAACCGGTACACCGGATGCCAGCATTACTTTCAGCACCGCCGTACAGCCTATTTTTCATAAAAACTTTGATTTGGTAGCCGGTTCTTTCAAAGACTATCTGGAGCAGGGATATTCGCTTTATATCTGTAGTGACAGCACTAAACAGACCGACCGTATCAAGGCAATCTTTGAAGATAGGGGAGATAAGATTCAGTTTACTCCGGTAGAACGTACGATACATGAAGGTTTTGTGGATCATACGCTGCATCTTTGTGTTTTTACGGACCATCAGCTGTTCGACCGTTTTCATAAGTATAACTTGAAAAGTGATAAGGCTCGTTCGGGCAAAGTAGCTCTGTCTCTCAAAGAGTTGAATCAGTTTACTCCGGGTGACTATGTGGTTCATACAGATCATGGTATCGGTCGGTTTTCCGGTTTGGTACGCATTCCGAATGGAGATACTACGCAAGAAGTGTTGAAGCTTGTCTTTCAGAATGAGGATGTCGTATTCGTTTCCATTCATTCTTTGCACAAAGTTTCGAAATATAAAGGAAAGGACGGGGAAGCTCCGCGATTGAACAAACTGGGTACGGGTGCATGGGAGAAACTGAAAGACCGTACAAAGGCTAAAATTAAGGATATTGCCCGTGACCTTATTAAATTGTATTCGCAGCGCCGTCAGGAAAAAGGCTTTTCTTATAGTCCCGACAGTTTTTTGCAGCGTGAGCTGGAAGCCTCTTTCATTTATGAAGACACTCCCGATCAAAGCAAGGCAACTATGGATGTAAAGGCAGATATGGAAAGTGAACGTCCGATGGATCGTCTGGTATGCGGAGATGTTGGCTTTGGGAAGACGGAAGTAGCTATTCGTGCAGCTTTCAAAGCCGTAGCCGATAATAAGCAGGTAGCTGTTTTAGTGCCGACAACCGTTCTTGCCTATCAGCATTTCCAGACATTCCGCGAACGTTTGAAGAATTTGCCCTGTAGGGTGGAATATTTGAGTCGTGCCCGTACGGCAGCTCAATCCAAAGCCGTATTGAAAGGACTGAGGGAAGGAGAAGTCAATATTCTTATCGGAACTCATCGTATTCTGGGGAAAGATGTTCAGTTTAAGGATTTAGGCTTACTGATTATTGATGAAGAGCAGAAATTCGGCGTTTCCGTTAAGGAGAAACTACGGCAATTAAAGGTGAATGTTGATACATTGACTATGACGGCTACTCCAATTCCCCGTACACTTCAGTTCTCATTGATGGGAGCCCGTGACTTGAGTGTCATTTCTACGCCTCCGCCTAATCGCTATCCGATTCAAACGGAGGTACATACCTTCAATGAGGAAGTGATTACAGATGCGATTAATTTTGAGATGAGCCGTAACGGGCAGGTTTTCTTTGTCAATAACCGGATTGCGAACCTACCGGAACTTAAAGCAATGATCGAACGTCATATTCCCGACTGCCGTGTTGCCATCGGTCATGGACAGATGGAGCCCGCACAGTTGGAACAGATCATCTTTGATTTTGTCAATTATGACTATGACGTGCTTTTGGCGACTACAATTATAGAGAGTGGCATTGATATCCCGAATGCGAATACGATCATTATCAATCAGGCACAGAACTTTGGGTTGAGTGACCTTCATCAGATGCGTGGTCGGGTAGGGCGTAGTAATAAAAAGGCTTTCTGTTATCTGCTGGCTCCTCCGTTGAGCAGTCTGACAGCAGAAGGAAAACGGCGTTTGCAGGCGATCGAGAATTTTAGTGATTTGGGCAGTGGCATCCATATCGCTATGCAGGATTTGGATATACGTGGAGCCGGAAACCTGCTCGGAGCGGAGCAAAGTGGCTTTATCGCCGATTTGGGGTATGAAACGTACCAGAAAATACTTGCTGAGGCAGTCCATGAGCTGAGGAACGATGAGTTTGCTGAACTGTATGCGGATGAGATAAAGGGAGAAGGTCAGATTAGTGGAGAAGGATTCGTTGACGAATGTCAGATAGAAAGTGATCTTGAACTTCTGTTGCCGGCAACTTATGTGACGGGTAGCAGCGAGCGTATGTTGCTTTATCGCGAACTGGACGGGCTGACGCTGGATAAAGACGTGGATGATTTCCGTTTCCGGTTGGAAGACCGTTTCGGACCTGTTCCGCCGGAAACACAGGAATTGCTTCGCATCGTTCCCCTTCGTCGGTTGGCAACACGTCTGGGAGTGGAAAAAGTTTTTTTGAAGGGCGGGCGTATGACGCTATTCTTTGTTTCGAATGCAGATAGTCCATTCTATCAAAGTCAGGCGTTTGGTAAAATGATAGACTACATGATGAAATATACTCGTCGCTGTGACTTGCGTGAACAGAACGGAAGGCGGAGTATGTTGATTAAGGATGTGACCAATGTGGAAACTGCGGTTAGTGTGTTGCAAGAGATTGTGGCGTTGCCGGTGAAAGAATAGAAGGCATTAGTAAAAGTATGTCATATTAATAATTTGTATGAATATATTGGTGTTTGATACCATACCTCTGTAATACAGGATTTTCTATTTCTCTTTCTTGTACAACTCACTTCATAAATCAGGATTGAGTTTATAATAAATAGTGATGACGTTTATAATAAACGGGTCCCAAGTTTATTATAAACTCTATTGGATGATTTTCTTTAAAAATAGAGGAATAAATTAAACAAAAAGGGGCGAAATCTTTGCAGAATTCACCCCATTCCTATTTCTTCTCATGCACTCATGCGCATGTAAACTATATCTTTATGTCTTTACTTTTGTACGCTCCATACTTTTAATTCCTTATTCATTTCTACAAATATACGAAATTTAAAAGGGAAAGTCAATAGGGAGGCTGTTTTAAAGTTCTCGTTTACTTCTTCTTCCCGTACAACTTATCTATCAGATCCTGCCGTCCGATACGCCTCAACTCGTTCAGAATATTCTTCCGTTCTTCCGGTTTATACCAGAAGAAGAACTGTCGTTGAGCCAGTTTTTCCCGTTGAGTTTTGGCGCTGAATATAGGTTCTAATGTATATGGATGGAATCCGGTATACCATGCTTCGGTGGCTACGGTCATCGGAGTAGGGGTAAAGTCCTGTACTTGCTCCAGATGAAAGTCCAGTCGTTTGGTGATGACAGCCAGTTCCGCCATATCTTCTTCTTTGCAGCCGGGGTGTGAAGAGATAAAGTACGGTATGAGCTGTTGACGTAGATTCTCTTCCCGGTTGATACGGTCGAATATTTTTTTGAAAGTTTCAAACAGATCGAAAGATGGTTTACGCATAATGGATAAAACTCGGTCGCTGGTGTGTTCAGGCGCGACTTTCAATCGGCCACTTACATGATTGACGATCAATTCACGGGTATATTCGTTGGTACTGCGGTTGATGGCAGCATCTTTGCTTTGGTGCAGCAATAAATCGTAACGCACCCCACTACCGATAAATGATTTTTTTATGCCGGGCAAGGCATCTACGGCCTTGTATATATCCAGCAAGGGACGATGGTCCGAGTTTAGGTTCGGACATATTTTAGGATGGATACAGGATGGACGCTTGCACTTTTTACAGATCGATTCGTCTTTTCCCTTCATCTGATACATGTTAGCGGACGGACCGCCCAAATCGCTCAAGTATCCCTTAAAATCGGGTAGCTGTATTACTTCTTTCACCTCATTCAGAATCGATTTCTTGCTGCGGCTGACGATAAACTTTCCCTGATGCGCAGAGATTGTACAGAATGCACATCCTCCGAAACATCCCCGATGAAGATTGATGGAAAACTTAATCATATCATATGCGGGAATCCGTTTGCCTTTGTATTTGGGATGAGGCAGACGGGTGTAAGGCAAATCAAATGCATGGTCGAGTTCTTCCTGACTCATCGGAGGATAAGGCGGGTTTACCACTACGATTTTATTATCTACTGCCTGAGTGATACGGGAAGCAGCATATTTATTCGATTCTTCTTCAATGTGACGAAAATTGCTGGCTTGCTTTTTTTTATCTGCCAGACACTCTTCATGTGAATAGAGCTGGATGTCATCCTCAGCGGGTGTCCACTCGGATGCGCGACTGAGATATGCTATTTGTGGTATGCCTGCAGCTATTTTTTTAAGCTCATTACCGGTCAATGGTGATTCTTTTGTGGAAAGTTGATTTTTCATTTGCTGAACCAATTCCACAATCGGTTTTTCTCCCATACCGTATATCAGCATATCGGCACCGCTATCACACAATATGCTCTTTTGTACTTTGTCTTGCCAATAATCATAATGACTCAGGCGTCTCATGCTGGCTTCTATACTTCCCAGCACAACGGGTACATCCGGATAAAGCTTCTTCAGTATCTGACTATATACGATAGAAGGATATTCGGGGCGCATATCCGGGCGACCGTCCGGTGTATATGCATCCTCGCTGCGCAGACGTTTATTGGCTGTGTATTTGTTTACCATCGAATCCATGCATCCGGCAGAGATTCCGAAGAATAACCGGGGACGTCCGAGTTTCTTGAAGTCGCGTAGGTCATCACGCCAGTTGGGTTGGGGGATGATAGCAACTTTCAAGCCTTCCGCCTCGAGGATTCTCCCGATAACGGCAGGTCCGAAGGAGGGGTGGTCCACGTATGCATCTCCACTGAAGAGAATGACATCCAGCTCATTCCATCCGCGGAGTTCCACTTCTTTCTTGGTGGTAGGTAACCAGTCGGTCAATCGATATTCTTTCATGCCGCAAAGATACGGATAATAAAAAACATCCCAATGATTTTTTTATTCATTGGGATGTTTAACCGTAATCATTTAGATGTTTTTTCAAAAGACGCTACATCTTTTTTCAAAACTTCTCATTGATTGTAAATTGCAATGTCATTTGCTCTCCGTCATAAATCTCACGAAAACCGATGCTTTGCTCAGAAAGATATTCCTTTAAATCTTGGAAAGCATCTGCATGATTCATGATAATTTCGAGCGTTTCACCGAAAGGAGCCTCACATATAGCTTTGATTGCAGGAATCAAAGGATTATAAGCGGTTGTTCCACAGGTATCTACCGTAATCATTATTCTTCCTCCTCTTCCGCATCCTGAGTAGAAAGCCAGGTGAGATAGAGTTTGATGAGCTGCTGCAGACCGAATGCCTTCATGTTATTGTGATAAATAACATCGATGCAAAGATCCAGCAGTTCTTTGCTGTCTTCCTCCTGACTGGCAATCAGGGAACGGATATTTAGTTTCAGTTTATCCAATACGGGTTCGTCTACAATTCCGGTACTATCGATAAGATGACGGAACAAGGCATATTTTTCGATTGTTTTCAGATTTTCGCTGGACACCTCTATGCTGCGTGTACCGCTAGGGTTTGCTTGTATAGTATACATTGTTTTTTAGTTTTAAGGGTTATTACTAGGAGCAAAGATAGAATTTAAAATGAAAAACGAATTAAAAAAGCCCGGATATTTTCATCCGGGCTTTGAATCTTTATTTAATATCAATGGACAATGTCTTTAAAGAACCGTCCCAATTATATTTACGTTGATTAGTCCATTTCTCAATCCTCCGTTTGTCATTTTAACTCCGTTGAATACCAAATAATATTTTCCCGGTAGCAAATTTATTTCTCCATTAAACATGCTGTGAAACAGAACTCTCTTCACCTGAATTATCACTTACCATTAATAAAACATCGGATTTCTCTTCTGTCCATTGAAGTCTAACTGTAAATGAATTAGTTTTCGCAGGGCATGTCTTATTAATCATGTTACTTCAACTTCCATCAGTAAGTTTTAAAAAAAGCAGCTGACGGTAATGTAGTCAGATGAAAAGACTTTGACTTGGTTGTAGTAACATCAAATTTTATCTGATAATCATATTCATATCCGGATTTTGGTTTTAATTCTCCGGTTATACTAGCTATTTTCATAATTTAATAGATATATGGTTTAACAATGTATTATTTCTTAAGTAGTTCAGACAAATCTAATTTTATAATAGTTTCTTGTCCTCTTTGTACTTTGACAGGATAGACGCCTAAGTCTGTAGATTTACCATTATCATCGATCCATCTGACCATATAATTAGAAGTGAAAGAATAGTCGTCAGGCATTTCTCTATTACCATTTCCCCAAAACCTTAGTGAATAAATAAAGTTTGTATCCATTTTATTAGGTGTAAGAGTATAAATCAAGGGTTCATTATAGTCTGTTTCTGATCGACTGATTGGAATTTCGAAATCAGTTAGAAACTGAAACTCTAGTTGCCCATGGAGCAAATTCTTAGCTTCCAATTTTATATTCCCAAACATACCCTTCATGTCAATGTCAACGGTATTGTCTGTTTCTGCTAAATAGTCAGATAAGTAACCTGTATATATTTTGTAATAATACGATATTATAGGATTGTTGAATTTCCAGAAATGAACCTCCTTGTGATAATAGAATTCATTGTTTAAAGGACAAGCTTCACCAGCACTAATTCCTAAATTTTCAACTAATCGGCGGAATATATCTATATAATCTCCATACAAATGGTCATAGCATAATTCTTTTCCATTAGGTACTACCATTACTCGAAAGAGATATTTCTTACCTTTTTGTAATTTGACTTTAGCCAGACTTAAGTCATCAAATAGTCCATAAGCATATGGTGTTTCATCCATATCTGCATAAAGAACATCTATGCCATATAAATCTCGTTTTTCGCTATTTGGTGCTGATGAAGATAAAAGAATATCGGGTAGTTCTCCCTTTAATTGGAAAGTGGTTTCCACATATATTTCTTCTATTGAAGAAGTATTGTCTTCTTTGCAGCTGGATTGCAAAAAAATGAACAGGAATATCAAATAAGGAATAGCGTGTTTCATAGCTTAATTGTGCGTTAAATATTGTTCATGCACAATGATGTTAATTTAATAAGAACTGTATCTTATTTTATAATAATACAGTTTAAGAGCGATATCGACTAAGCAGAAACAATGTTTTTTAGAAATTATTTTTATTTTTGATAAAAGACTGAAGAGGAACTGCTTGTTTGTAAACCAAATCTCATATTTAATATTTTATACAATAAACCCTAGCTCCAATAGCTGTTTCAACCGTTGAAACCATTTGTTTCATGCCTTGAAACTAGAAGTTTCATTGCTTGAAACCATTTGTTCCAAAGTATGAAACTAAAAGTTTCAAGCGGTTGAAACTCCTTGAGGATACGGTAGGTTTGATTGACTTGACTATACGATTTGATTGGCTTGACCGTATCAGTTGTTTCAATCAACCTGTCCTTTGAAAAGCATTGAATCATTTATGAATCAATAATGCATGAATTATTAGGCATTACTACCTGATTTTTCAATTATTAATAGCTGAAGTGTCAGCCCTTAATAATTGTCGCATCAGATGTTAACATCCTGTAAATCAGATAATGATATTCTAAAATAATCGATTGTTCTATGTGATAAAGTGAGAGCAACCGCTTGCTCTCATACTTGCCATCACACTTGCTACCACACCTTAAACAGCGATGAATAAAGAGATGCAGAAGAATAGTTAGAGCATGAGAGCAAAACAGCTATCCAATTACTATGGAGCCAATTCTATTTCCTTTCGGAAATGAACAAAAATCAACTACTGATTCGCTTTAATTATAATTTCATATATTCAGTCTTGCGAAATGGATATTATTTCTGAGTAAAGAAACCTAGTATGCCTGCCATAATGCTGGCACGGTCTGTTTCCGATTGGATGCTTTCGAAAGGAAAGCCAAGTACGAAAGTACGATAGTCCGCTCCTTTGTATGCAATACCTGCCGGCTGATTACCGCGTGCATAAGTGAATACAGGAAATGCAGGAGCTACCGGAACAATACAATCCGGTGCTGTTACAGCATAACTGTTCTCATTGGGCAGGCGGGGAATCGTAATACTGCGGCCTAATCCGTTGATCTGACCGGAAGTCTTGTCTGTCAGGCTATTCTGATAACCGTATTTCAGAACTTTCTCTGTAAACTCCCGGTTCCCTTGTGTTCCGCTCATGTCACTTCCCACATATGCACCGCTGACAAACAGATTACCGCCTGATTGGCAGTAACTTGTAATCAGTCTTTGCATCGGTGAAGAGAAGGTTTTGTAATAAGCTTTGGTTGCAGGATCTTCCTTCTCAAGTCCCAGTATATAGTCTACAATCGGGTAGTCTTCCAAAGTGACGATTCCATTCTCCACCGCTTCGTCACTGCACGAAACAAAACTGTATTTTCCTGCAGCCTGAATCGCTTTTCCATGAATGAAAGAATAGTCAAACGTATTCCCTGCTATCTCCATTCCTTCCAGTTCATTGCCACTGTGTCCCAGACTGCCTTCTCCTTCTTTGCCGGCTTGTGTACGGTTGAATCCGCTTTGTGCCCCACAAAAAGAGATGTTTGATAAATACGGTACTCCCGGATCTTGTTCCAGATCAAATCCGGCTCTGTCCGGGGTATTAATGACAGCCGGGCCACTGATTCTGTCGAATCCATTGACAATCAATATTCTTTCACGCTCACGTTTTGCCTTATAAGCCGAAAGAATTTCAGAAGGGAAGCTTTCTCCTCCCCGGTTTACGGCTGTTACTTTGAATGAATAGACTAATCCTGGTTCTACTTTTACACTATAATAGGGCTTACTGACCAGAGTCCCGTTGTCAAAGCCTCCGTAACCGATACGTGTATATACAATATATTCCCGTGGACGGGCTGTCGGTTCCAAAGGATCATCTTCTCCTTTCCAGGTAAGCTCCAGTGTATTTTTCTTTTTCCCGAAATGGATAGCGAAGTTGCTGACCGGCAGGGGCTGTACTATATAATCTTTACCATGCTGGCTATTCATAAACTGTAGGATACCTTTGTAGATGGCACGTCCTACGGTAAATTTGAAATTCGGATCATGTCCGAGCTGCATATCCGCAAAGTTCTGATGAGAGAGCAATTCGATAATAGTGGAAGGGATAGCGGGAAGTCGTGTTTCACTGTAGTTCCGGTTCCACATACTACGGCGTGTCCATGGTGATTGGTAGTTTAAACGAATGTCTTTCTGAATTTGGGTCAGCAGGATATCTGCAAGGTCGCGTGAAGCATATCTGTCTATTCCCGAATTTAGTTTGCCATTATTAAAATCGGTAGTATAAATGCCGAGCGAACCGATGATTTCATCATTCTTACTGCATCCTGCGTCACTGTGAAGTGCCATAGTCATTTCCAAAGGTACACCCAGCCCCGGTTGATTGGGGTTATAGACAGAGCTTCCGGACAAATAGTTGATTGTATTGGAGCGTGTATTGATATCGTCTGTATAGTCATTTTCTCCTTTACGTCCGGCATATACATCATAAGGCATTCCGTTCCATTGGGATGAATACCGTGCTCCTTCCAGATAACGAGGTAGTCCGCTTATTTTTCCTCCGCGTGAAATATTGCCCATTCCGCCTCCGAAACGTACAGCGTCTGCACATACTACGCCATGTTCGCTACTTTCATTGCTGAGTACGACCATGCCGTAGTCATTATTTCCTTTGTCAAACTCAAAAGTTCCGAGATATACCCAAGTGCCTCCGCCTATTTGCTGGTTGACTTTAAACTCAGTGACGCCTCCATTATGAAAAACAAGGTATTTGGCATCACTCACACTATTGGGTAATGTCTGGTAAGATACATAAACCGCATATTTTCCGGTTGCCGGCAGGGTAGGTACCCATTCGGCAAATGCCTGATCTTTGTTTTTCTTTTTTTTCTTTTCTGTCTGAATATATCGGCTGGTACCGTCTATGAAAGGATTTTCCCCATCCTTGTAAATTGCTTTTTTCTGAGCGAATCCCTTCACGGAAGTAGTTGCCCAACGTGCCTTTTTACTGTTTACTTCCAGATAGAGGGAGGCATTCGGAGTATCGTTGTCAACGATGATTTCATTTTTTTGTGTATCCCGTTCGCGAGGAGTATAAACAATGGCGCCTGCATTTTCCAACATTGGAATGACGTATGGAAGAATAAAAGATTGAGTGAACATGTCTTCTGTTGTACAGAACAATCGGGGGCGTTGCCATCCCCATTTGCCTTTATCATTCTTGTAATAAATCCCATGACTTTGCCAAAGAGCGATGTGTCGGTCTTGCAATCCACGGGATATTTCGTTAGGACGGGAAATCTTTTTCACCCATGGAGCACCTTTGTATTCTATGTTCAAAGACATACGTTCCTTATCTTTTTTCTTGCTCCTGTACAAGTTGGGAACTAAGTCTTCGATAGGCTTTCCATCTGCATAAATGGTGATCTGAAAATAATTCACCGGACCGGGGAGGAGTTCCTTCATCTGATTGTAGATCGTTTCTACTGTTTCTGGCAGAAATGGCTGGTAAGCGAAACTTTCTGAAGCGTAAATCTGAATTGTCCTGCGGTCATAATCAATATCGAAACTGTTCAGTTTAGGTGTACTGATTTTGGCTGTTGCTGTATATTTGGCAAAGTAATCCGTTAAACGCTCTTTTATATTTCTCTCAATATCCTGAGCGAAGAGAAGGTTGATGCCCATTGTCAGGCACAGAAGAAAGACTATTATTTTTTTCATCGTTCCACTCTTTAGGTTTTTATCCTATGAATAAGGTGCTTTTTATTTATCTGCCACTTTCCCCCTTTGATAATACTTCTAAGTTCATGATATATTGTGGCAAAATCTCCTGCAAAAATAAACAAAAAAAGAGTGGGAAGTATCGAACTGCCCACTCTTCTTTGATTGTTTTATATTCTATTAATTAAGAATCTTCTTTCTTATAGAGGTATGTATTCTACAAAGGCCTCCATTGCTTCATACGAAGCCAGTCCTAACTGGTCGTACAGCGTTGCAGTGCCACGGTTGCGGTCTTCACTACGTTGCCAGAACAAACGTTCGTCATTGCCCAGGAACGGAGCACTTTCCATCTGTGACTGGTGTTTCAGGATAGAGTTACGTTTTGCGCGAAGCTCTTCCGGGCTGATAGGAACGGCCATTTCGATGTTTTCAATTTCCCATTCTGCCCATGCACCACGGTACATCCAGATACGACAGTCTTTCAACCATTTAGCACCTTCTTCTTTTTCAAGATCGACAGCGGCAAATACAGCATCCGTACATACACGGTGTGTACCGTGCGGGTCAGCTAAGTCTCCGGCTACGAAAATCTGATGAGGTTTCACCTCACGGAGTAAGTTGCGCACGATTTCTACATCTGCCTCGCTGATTGGGTTTTTCTGAATCTTACCGGTTTCGTAGAATGGCAAGTCAAGGAAGTGTACCCGATCTAATGGAATATTGTTGTAAGAAGAAGCTGTACGAGCCTCACCACGACGAATCAGCCCTTTGATGGTCAGGATGTCGCGGCTGTCCATGTCACCGTCCTTCTTTTCTTTCAGGAATTTGCGTATTTCTGCATACTTTTCGCTGATTACCAAATCTTCACTGTTATTGAAAATTTGGTTGAATCCGTTGATAAAGTGCATGAAACGAACTACTTCTTCGTCACCCACGGCGATATTTCCGGAAGTTTCGTAAGCTACGTGTACCTCATGTTTCTGCTCTACCAGACGGCGGAGAGTTCCACCCATAGAGATTACGTCATCATCCGGGTGTGGGGAGAAGATTACGACACGCTTCGGATATGGTTTGGCACGCTCCGGACGATAAGTGTCGTCAGCGTTTGGCTTGCCACCCGGCCATCCGGTGATCGTATGCTGCAAATCATTGAAAATCTTAATATTTACATTATATGCAGAACCGAATAATGCCAAAAGTTCGCTCAAACCGTTTTCGTTATAATCCTTGTTAGTCAACTTCAGAATTGGTTTGCCTGTCAACTGACACAGCCATACGATAGCGCTACGGATCAGTTTGTCATTCCATTCGCAGGAAGTTACCAACCATGGACGCTGGATACGTGTTAAGTTCATCGAAGCCGAAAGGTCGATTGCTACATGAGCATTGTTGTGAGTCTGCAGGTAAGATGCAGGAATCGTGTCAGTTATCGGACCTTCCACACATTCTTTAATCATTGCTGCCTTGTTTTCACCCCATGCCAACAGATATACTTTCTTAGCGCTAAGAATAGTAGATACTCCCATTGTAATAGAACTGATCGGAGTATTTTCTATCGTTCCGAAAATCTTGGATGCTTCGTTACGTGATGCATTATCCAGCAAAATCAGACGAGTGGTAGAGTTCAGACGAGAACCCGGTTCGTTGAATGCGATATTACCTACACGACCAATCCCCAGCAACGCAATATCAATGCCCCCGAAACTTTCGATACGTTGCTCATACAGACGGCAGTACTCAAAGATTGTATCTTTGGCGATGGAACCGTCCGGTGTGAAGATATTCTGTTTGTCAATATCGACATGATCCAGCAACATTTCCTTCAAAGCGTTGAAGTTGCTGTTGATAGCATCAGAAGACAACGGATAGTATTCATACATATTAAATACGATCACGTTGCGGAAGCTGAGTCCTTCTTCCTTGTGCATACGGATCAACTCCGAATATACATGACTGGGTGAGTTTCCTCCGGGTAGTGCCAATACGCAGAAACGTCCTGCTTTTTGTTTTTCGCGGATGGTTTGTGCTATTTCGCAAGCAATGTAGTTAGCCCCTTCTTCTACAGACTCGTAGATGTCTGTAGGAATTTTTTCGAGTCTTGTCAAGACCGACTTTTCAAATGCATTCTCCGGTCTGTAGTATCTGGGGGAGACCCTGTGGAGAGTGATTTGAGAACTAAGATTTGTTTTCATAAAGTTGTTAATTAAGTTATGTAAGATTAGAGTCCTTACGACTGTATTTTCACGACAAAGATACAAAAGAAGTCTATATAATTAACTACTAACTTCTAGGTATTGTTGCAGCTTCAAATCGTTTTTAACATTTGTTTGATAGCAAATGCTATAGATGAAATTCGTCTGCATCTTTCCATACCGGGAACTTCTCTCTGAATTGCCGAAGGCTGCTCAGAGTAAGTGTAGCAGTCGTTATTCCTTCTGTATCATCGGGTAAGGAGGCCTTTTCTTCTCCGAAAGCCGAATAGATGACACTGCCTCCATTGTATTTCTGCTGATATCCGTCAATACCTACTCTGTTGACACCACATACATAGCACTGATTTTCTAACGCGCGTGCACGAAGCAGAGTGTCCCAAACCAGACGGCGGGGGATGGGCCAGTTTGCTACATATATTAATAGGTCATATTCGTTGTTTACATTACGGCTCCATACCGGAAAACGAAGGTCATAGCAGACTAGTAAGCAGATATTCCATCCATGATAGGAGACAACGAGGCGTTTGTCACCGGCAGAAAAATGCTCGGCTTCGCGTCCCATGCGAAATAGATGGCGTTTATCATAATAAAATTCCGTCCCTTCCGGTGCGAGAAAGAAGGCACGATTGTAAAACTGTCCGTTATCTATTGCAATATAGCTTCCGCAGATGGCTATTCCGTATCGAGAAGCCCATTGTTTCAAAATGGTTATGGTTTCACCGGAATTTGGTTCTGCCAGTAGTTGGCTTTGCATGCTGAACCCTGTAGAAAACATCTCCGGTAAAACAACAATCTCCGTTGTTCCACGGAGGCTTTGCAGCTTTTCGTGGAGCAGACGGAGATTTTCTTGTTTATTTTCCCAAACGATATCGGTTTGTATAATAGAAATCCGAATCGAATCCATAAAAAAGAGGTATTAAGTATTAGGTCTTAAGTGTTAGATATTAAATATTATACCATGCGAAGTACCATATCGGTAACTACGGTTAATACTTAATACTTAACACTTAATTCCTATTGTTAAAGTTCTCCAAGAGCAAAATTCTCAGGATGTTTTCCCTTGAAATCTTTAAAATACAGTTTGATCTCGCGCATATCTTCTTTTATATCTCCCGATGGCATAACTGCTTTTGTTGACGTTATGGTCTTCTTGCTGTAATCGATGCCGATCAGAACAATAGGGACCTGAGCTTTAAGGGCGATATAATAAAATCCTTTTTTCCAGTTCGGATTCGCTTTACGGGTTCCTTCGGGTGTAATTGCCAGATGAAACTTTTTGCATTTAGCAAAATGCTGGACCATCTGGTCGACTAATGAAGTTTTCCGACTGCGGTCTACCGGAATTCCGCCTACTGCTTTAAAGAGAATTCCAAGTGGAAAAAAGAACCAGTCTTTTTTCATCATGAAACTTGTTTTACGACCTAATGCTCCATAAAACAGTTTTCCAATAAATAAGTCAAAGTTCGTTGTGTGTGGCGCGGCACATATCACGCATTTATCATAATTGGGTACCGTAACGTTTGTCTTCCACCCTAACAGGCGGTAATAGATAAAGCCATAAATTGCTTTCTTCATTCTGTCTTTTAGTTCAATTTTCCGATACCGTCAATTATCTCGTTAATCTTTGCATTAAAATCAGCTCGGAATTTCTTATAAAAACCTTTCACATTTCCCGGTTCTGTATGGCTGATGCGACTTAGAAATTCATCCTGCATCTTCAGCACTTCTGCCATCAGCTCGTCGGCTTTGGCTTTGTCAGTGCCGGGGATAAACATACTGTTGATTAAACACTCGGTGAACAATTCTCCTGCGATATAGTTTACATTCTTTTTGAGTTCTCTTCTACTTGCCATAATATTTACATTTGATGGTGAATAATAAAAAATATTTGGGTAAAGATAGATACTTTCTTTGATTCTAGCGAATAATACGGGAAAAAAATAAAGGGAGACTTTGACATCTCCCTTTGCAAATACAACAAACATTTGAACTTGTTATCACGAAAAGTTATTTGTTCTCAATGAGTTTTATGTTGTTCTTTCTGTAAGTAGCAGAAAAAATATCGGCTTCTTTATATTTATATTTACTGGAATCAAAATATACAGCGAAATCCTGCATTAATTTCTTTGATTTCTCTGCGAGGTATAAGTTTGTTCCATTGAAGGTATTTGATCCTGAAACGGATATATATTTTTTGTCTTTCACATTTTGAATCTGGTAATAGCCGTCTTCCTGCAAATTAAATGTCCAACATTGTGTGTCCTCCTTTTTTTCAGGGTTCAGGCGTAATGTGCCGAACATTGATTCTATAAACTTTCCGGTTTTAATATCTTTCAGTCTGTATACATTGGGAGTGTCGGTGCTGATAAACTCTATGCTCAGATTAATCTCGTCATTATCGTCAGCTATGCTGAAACCATTGATAGGTTTAGACACGATACGGTCAGATACTTTTTCCAGTAACGAATAAATGTTACCGGCAGTGATCTTCTCAGCTCTTTTATAGCGGTACATATTGTCAAAGACACTCAAATCCCAGCTATCGTACCATTTCACAACAGGATAGCCGGAACGCATACTTATAGGTAACCAAATGTGGTGTGAACTTCCGGGATCGTTCTTGTTCCAGCGATCTCCCATGTAGATGTATGCTTTTTCTTTGCCTTCTACCTGAAAAACATAGCAACTTTGTGAATTATAAGTTACCTGTTTTAGTTTGTCAACTGCAAAATTCGCTCCTGTGGTCCATTCGCCTAGTATATTAGTAGTATAGGCTGTTCTTCCTGGGTTCGGGTCCCATCCTGTACAGCCGGAAAATAATCCATAGTAAATGTCTCCTGTTTTAAAAATGGCTGGTGCTTCATATTTTAACTCTTTTAGTATTTTAGTTTCAGTAGAAGTCGGTTCCAGAAAATCCTCTCTGAGCAAAGATATGTTCATATTAGTATTCATATCCGTTGAGCAGAAATGATATGCTTTGCCATCCGTATCAACGAACAAGGTTTGATCTCGTGATTCGTTTTTATTAGGACGGAAAGTTTTGTATAATCTGTAAGGACCTTCTATCTTGTCGCTGGTTGCTACACAAACTCGTGCTGCGCTATAGTCACCATTATTAATTTCCCAGTGACTCCACATTATCCATTTCTTGGTTTTGGGGTTATAGATTACTTTGGGGCGTTCGAATAGACGTCCGTGTGAAATGTCATTCAAGTCTTCTTGGGGTTCTCCACTGGTTTTTAGAGAAAGGCCGAGCCGTTTCCAGTTATATAAGTCTGTGGATTGATAACAACTGACTCCGTTTGAAACGAATCCGGTACGATCTTCTCCAAACCAATAATAAGTCCCATTTTCAAAAATAACGCATCCTCCATGTGCATTAATGGGATTTCCATCTATGTCATTCCACAAAACACCCGGATTAATTTGAGTGTTTTGTGAAAAAGCTGGAGTGAATGAGAATATAAGGCAGATATATAGAATAATCTTCATATTTTTCATTATTAGTCCTTTATGTTAATAAAGATTTCGGGTTGTGCAGGGGCATAAGCACCAGATTCGTCAATTGTGAAGTATTCTACATCAGCGGTATTTTCTACAAAACCGAATTTAGGTGAATAAGTACATGATACACCTGTTAGTTTGGCATTATCTACACGGATGGCACCTATATCGTTTCCCCATCCTCCACGTCCTACAGTGAAAGATACGCGTATTTGCTTACAGTTGGCAGAGGTGGTATAATCCATTGAATAGGTTTCCCAATCCTTACTGGCTATTTCAGTAATGGCTTTCTTCTCCGGATCTTGGATTTCTTCAATTATCATTTTTCCGGTAAGTTTGCCTTCTTTTTCTGCAATACCACCTTTCAGAAGGGCTGATAGTGTATAAGTTTCGTTGGGAGCAACGTCTATAACCTGGCTTAGAATTCCGTCGCTCCAGCCTGTGGCCCATTTGTAAGGTCTGATTTCAAAAACATGGTTGTTTATATCTTGATTATTATCTATTTCTTCCGGGATAATTTGTTGCTCCGAGTTCCATCGATCGCTGATAACGATATCCCATCCTTCGATACGAGTCGCCAATTTTGTATCAGGATTTACATCAAATTCTCCTTCGAAATCAGGATTCTTTAAAAGATTCTCTACTGGTTCGCCCACTCCCTTTGCGAAATTTGTTTGAGGTGCATAATCGATGATACGTACGGAATCTACGGGAATCCCATCTCTATATATAAAGGCCCGGTTATCAGGCGTTATAGCAAAGCGATATGTATGTGCTTGTCCATCATTGTTGTAGAATTTACCTTTTCCTCCTTCTTTACTACTAGTGGCTGGATTAGAAATTTCTTTTTGATAGGTATTATATAATCCAATAGCGTTGGCAGTGATATATGCTTTGAAACCGTGGCCTTTTTCTGTTACGAAATAAGGATAAAAACATTTTTCTGAATCGTCTGTCTTTACTCTGAACTCAATCGTGAATCCTTTAGTTCCGGGAGTAAAAGCCTTTGTGTATTCCATGTCATTTCCTCCTTTGTATACAGGAGAAGATGCAATATCTTTCACCGGAAGCGCTGTTCCATACCCTTTTACTTTTACATAAGAACGGATATCTCCACTTCTTAATACGATTTTCCCTTCTGTTAGTGTCTTGGTACTATTTAAAGTCACTGTAACTTTATGTTTTCCTGTATTGGCCGGTATCATAACTGGTGATACCGTAAATCCATGCGGAGCAGTGATTTTAATATCTTTTCCAGGTAGAGCTTCAGAACTGACAATGAACGATACAGATTTATTAGTTCCATTAATCATTAGTAATGGAAGATGATCGTCTGTTGGTGCTTGTACGGCCTCTTTTGGGTCATCTTTGGGAAGAGTTGCATTAGCATCTGCTACATTGCCGGCTAGCAATACTGCTGACATGAACATGATTTTTACATATTTCTTTTTCATACTACAGAAATGTTATATAAATTAATTGTTTAATAGTCGAGTTAATAATCAACTTCTATTTTTAAATATTTTAATGACTAAATCTTGTTCAAAATATATGTCGATTATCATTTGATTGCAAATTTGCGGAAACATATTTAAATAGGAGTACTATAATGATTCAAATGCGTTTAAAATTGAATTATCTATTCGTGGAAGAATAAAAATCATTCAGAAAGGTTCAAAAATCGACCATATGTATTTTTTCTAAGTTGTATTTAGTATATTTTAAGAGTTTTATGCCTATGCAATTGTTAGTTTATTCTAATATTGCATATAAAATACATCTATATATTCAAAGCTGCTATGAAACATAAAATAAAACTTTATATAATACTTTTTTTTATTCAGACACTTTCCTGTGCTTTTGCACAACAAATGTCGGTAACCACTCTTCCTTTAAATAATTATCTGCCTTCTAGTACTATTTTGCGGGTACATTGCGATCGTGAAGGTTTTTTGTGGTTAGGAACAAAAGACGGGTTGTGTCGTTATGATGGCTATCGGATACTTGTTTTTCGTTCAGGATTAAAGACTCCGGACCTTTTAACAAATAATGAAATAACCTGTATCACAGAGAACCGGAATGGTTATCTATTTATAGGTACTAAAAAGGGAATCAATATTCTGAATAAGAGGACTTACCAGATAACTCCGGTTGAACACAGCGATTTAAAGGATCAAGAAATTAGAACGATGATTGTAGACAGTGAGGGATGGGTTTGGGTCGGAACCTTAACATCTGTATTTCGTTGTTCTGCAGACTTTTCTTCTTGTAAAAGGTATGATTCTTCTCTGCCTGTGACTAGTGTGAATTCTATATATGAAGATGCTGATAAGAATATTTGGGTGACTTTATGGGAAAGGGGATTGCATCGATATGATTCGAAGAAAGATATATTTATGGCAATGCCTCAGATAGGAACTTTGAATAACCCCTTCAAGGTTTTTCAAGATGATAAAAAACAGCATTGGATATTAACTTGGGACAGTGGGATTTTTTTATTTTATCCGGAAGAAAAGCAAGAATTGATGTATAGCCATGTGAACATAGAGAGTGATGAGCATTGGGATGAAAGTGGCTGTTTTAGTATCGCTCAGGATGATAAGTATGGTTATATATGGATTGTATCGACTCAAGGTCTTTATGCACTTCAAAAGCGTCCGGGTAGTGTGATAAATAGTGTCGATATATCTCATATATCTTCTAAATTGAATAATATTTTTAGTGAGATAGTGAAGGATAAGTCTGGCAATTTATGGATTGCAGCTTTTAACGAAGGGCTATCTATGATTGATTTAAATAGACCTTTAATACAAAATTATTCCTTTCCTTCTATTCGTGAGAAAACAGGTTTTGTGACGAATATAAAAAATATCTATGAAGATAAAGATGGTGATTTATGGATCGATCAGAATCGATGGGGCGTAGGAATCTTTATTCCGAAATCAAACAAGCTTTTATTCTGTACAGATATTCCTTCTCTGAAGAATATAAACAACTTGAAAAATATAAGTTGCATCACTTCTGTTTCATCGATTGATGAAATATGGTTAGGTTCTGAATATTATTCGGAAATATGTAGATTGAAGAAAAATAAAGATAGGATAGAATTCTTAGGAACCTTGAAGTTAAGTGATTTTGTAGAAAATCCCGGATTTCCACGTTTCTTTTATGAGGATAGTAAGCATAATCTTTGGGTAGTAACCACTAAAAAAATACTGGTTAAACCGGCAGATGAAAAACAACTTCAGGATACTAATTTCCCACTTATGGATATAACGGGCATTAAGGAAGGTAAAGATGGCACCTTATGGATTAGTACAAGAAAACAAGGGGTATATAATGTTATTGTTTCTCCAGGTTTAACCTTTGAAGAGAAGAAAATAAGAAACTTGACAGCTCAGACAGATGGATTAATCAATGATAATATAGGAGCTATTTGTGTAGATGATAGTGGTTTGGTATGGATGGGAAGTCAAGAGGGAGATGTTTTTACTTATGATCCTCAAACGAAAAAGGTGGAAAATTTATCCAATATGTTTGATATGCTTGAAGAAGGCATTTATAATATTATAATGGACCAATTAGGACATATTTGGATTTCTACCAATAAACGGGTAGTTGAATACGATCCTAAAAATGGTGGCATTATGGACTATTCAACCATGGGTGATGTAACGGTAAATTCTTTTATGCCTAATTCTTATTTTAAAAGTAGTTCTGGGAAAATACTATATGGAGGTAATAGAGGCATTTCGGTATTTACTCCATATGAGCATTTATCTGACGAACCACGCAGAATAAAAACGATGGTGGCTGATGTGAAAATAGATGGTACTTCTAGTCTTTTGGAGAAAAATAATCAGCGTTTCAACTTGAGAAGTCAAACGATATCATTAGAGGCAGGAGATAAGAATATTGAGATAGACTTTTCCTCTTTGAATTATGCATTTCCAGATAAGATTAAATATGCATATAAAATGGATGGAGTTGATGACGATTGGGTATACGTCAGGGGAGATCGTCAATTTGCTTTTTATAATCAATTGCCTAAGGGTAAACGTACCTTTTATTTAAAGACGACCGATGTAAATGGGCTGTGGAGTAATTATGTGGCAGAGGTACAGGTTTTTAAGCAACCGGCATTTTATGAGACCTTGTGGGCTTATGTATCTTATGTTATATTTGTACTTTTATGTCTGTATCTCTTTTATCGAAGAATGAAGAGACGTATGCAATTACGTCATGAACTAAGAATAGCACAGATTGATAAAGAGAAATCTGAAGAGCTGGTTCAAACCAAATTGCGTTATTTCACAAATATCTCACACGATTTATTGACCCCACTTACGATTATAACTTGCTTGATTGATGATGCGGAAATGACGAGTAATAACCGGATCTCACAATTAAGTATGATTCGTTCTAACGTAAATAAGTTGCGGCGCTTATTACAGCAGATTCTTGATTTCCGTAAAGTGGAAAGTGGAAATATGAAATTAGCTGTATCAAAAGGTGATGTTATATCATTTGTGGATGATGTATGTAGAGTTAATTTTGCTCCGTTAATGAGGAAGAAAAATCAGACTTTTACATTTATGGCTAAAGATAAGCATCTGACAGGCTATTTTGATAGAGACAAGTTAGATAAGATAGTGTCTAATCTATTATCCAACGCCTGTAAATATACGAAAGATGGCGGAGATATAAAATTGCTTATGGAACTCCTTTTCGAATTTGGGCATCGTCAGTTACGGATACAGGTAATTGATACCGGAGAAGGTATTGCTCCTGCTGATTTAGAGAATATTTTCAAAAGGTTTTATACGGCGAATAACAGGGATGAAAGTGAATCTAATGGGATTGGATTATCATTAACAAAAGATTTAGTGGAGTTGCATCATGGTACTATTGGAGTTGAAAGTGAATTGGGTAAAGGGAGTACTTTTACTGTTGATTTACCTATTGATAAAGATAGTTATGAAGAGTATGAACTGATGGAAGGAGAACTTTCGGCAAATAATGTAAAGGCGGATGTCATTTTGGAGAATGAAGAATTAACAGATTCGGAGACTGTAGAAAATTTGCGAACAGCGGATAATCATTTGCTGTTGGTGGAAGATAATGAGGAACTGTTGTATTTGATGGAAAGAATTTTATCCAGACATTATCATGTGCTCATTGCAAAAGATGGATTGGAAGCTTTAGATATTATAAAAGATAATGAAATAGATATTATTATAAGCGATGTGATGATGCCTGAGATGGACGGTTTGGAATTATGTCGAACTTTGAAATCTAATTTGGAGACTAGTCATATTCCTATAATTCTACTGACAGCTAAAAATACGGCAGAAGATCGCATCGAGTGCTACAATGCGGGAGCAGACGGATATATATCCAAACCATTTGAATTAAAAATATTGGAGGCCCGTATTAATAATTTTATAATGCATAAGAAAAACAAGCAAGAAGAATTTCGTACCAACGTAGAAGTTAATATAGATTCTCTGGAGACTTCTTCTATCGATAAAGAATTTTTGGATAAAGTAATTTCTGTTATAAAATCTAATATGTCAGAAGGGGACTTTGATGTTGTTCAGTTAGCAGATGCTTTAGCCGTGTCTAAGTCTTCTCTTTATAGGAAAATGAAAATAGCAACAGGCCTGTCACCAATTGAGTTTATTCGAAATATAAGGTTAAAACATGGTAGTCAATTATTGAAAGATAGATCGATCTCAGTAGCAGAGGTGGCTTATGAGTGTGGATTTTCTAATCCTAAGTATTTTGCGACCTGTTTTAAAGAAGAATTTGGTGTAACCCCTAAAGAGTATCAAAAAAATTGCTAGGATAAAAAATAAAAATGAATCTAAAGTAGCCAGGTACGCATCTTCCATTAAGATGCGTACTTTTCTATATATCAATAATCTATCCCCTCTGAATGATTTCTGAACCTATATTGAATGATTTTTAAACCTATTATGGTTAATAGTAATTATGGTCCAATTTTGGAAGTTTTTGAATGATTAGAGAACTTCTTTCTACTGGATAACTCGCACTTTTGTAACGCATTTAATGCATAACTAATACTTATGATCTAAATAACTCATAAATCTAATCGTATGGTGATAAATTTACCTAATTTCTCTTTGCAAAAGCCTGTTTGTCGTTTACTTACTGTCATAGGCTTTTTAGGATTCAGCGGGACGATAGCGTCCCAATCAACTATGTCCGAGAATATCGATTCTGTGGGAACTTCCATTAAAAAGAAGTTTTCTTTTAACGAAGGATCTCGTTGGGCTGTTAATAGGAGTATAGGCTCTGCTGGAGGGAATGATACCGTTGATATCAAGAAGCTTCAACGCTCTCAATTTTTATCTGTTCAGCAATTACTGAAAGGAAATGTAACAGGTGTATATGTACAGGAAAATAATGGAGAGCCTGGTACTATCCAAAGTATGCTGGTTCGTGGTTTGTCTTCGCCTGTTTTTTCCAATAAGGATGTATCAGGTGTTCAGCCAACGGTCTATTTGAATGGGATTCCTTTGATGCAGGAGAATAGCTATATATATGATATCAAACAATTTGATATTAATCCGATAGGAGCTGCTGCGAATATGTTGGCTGGATTGGATATATCTTCTATAGAGTCTGTTGAAATCATCAAAGACCCGCTTCAACTTGCCAAATTAGGCCCTTTAGCTGCCAATGGTGCCATCTGGATAACGACCAAAGACGGTTATTATGGTGGGGAGAATGTCTCAATCGGTGTTTCGGCAGGAATGGCCTTTGCTCCGTCTTCGGTTCGTATGACAAATGGATCATACGAAAAGGCATTTCGTCAACGTTTCTATGATGCGTATTCTCTTACACCGGGTAAACAACCCGACTATCTTATGGATACAAGAGATGTACGTTATTTTGGTAAACCGGACTGGGCAGACGATTATTATCAGTCATCACTCTTATATAATGTAAATGCTTCCATCGGTGGTGGTTCAAAAAATGCGAATTATGTATTTACGCTCGCAACGACAAAAGATGCGGGAGTAGCAGACAATACTTCTTATACGAAATATAATATTGGCTTTGCCTTGAATATGGTTCCTTTGGATGGTTTGAATGTTAGTACAATTATTAATGCTGCTAAGATAGACCGTGTCAGGAATCGGAATTTCAGAGACAGGTTTGCTGAGATGGAGTACATGGTTGATTTTTCAACTCCGCTTGCACCTGCCGGCAATTTGTATAATGACTTTTTAATATCCAATGATTTGACCAAAGACGATAATTATAACAATTTACTGAATGGTTTGTTGGCTTTGAGCTATACTAAGCAAAGATTCAATGCTACAGCCAGCATCAAACTTGATTATACAACAAATGTTCGTCGCGCTTTTTGGCCTATGGCTTTGTTGGAGTCCGTCAACTTTGTCTCTAACTATTCTGGATACAATCAACGGATTATAGGTGAAACTTCAGCGAGTTATTGGTTACCTTTAGCTGATATTCATAAGTTGAATATTCAGTGGAATGGCTCTATAATCAGCGATTTGTACCACTATAATTATACTCGTGCCTATGATGGTGATGATGATATGAAGCCGACAACAAGTACCGGGAACTTTAAGCAGTATCGTTATGTTGATCGTTTGGAGAATAGGTGGGTATCGACTTCAATAGCTTTAGATTATAAGTATAAGAATTTGCTTAATGTGGGATTATTGGCAAGGTACGACGGAAATTCTGCTATCCAGTCGGATCACAGATGGATGTTTACACCCGCTGCCTCTGCTGAATGGAATTTGAAGAATCAATTCTTTGCAGGTAGTACAGCATTGTCTGGATTATCATTGCGTGCGTCTTATGCACGAATTGCCAAATCGGTTCAGTCCGACAGGTATGAATTAGGTCCTCAGTACTTGGCAACAAGTATCACATGGAGTGGAGAACCGTTACTCTCCTCAGCTAATGGATTTGCAACAATCACTCGTCCGTATGCATCGGGCTGGGTAGGTTATGATTTAAAGCTTCCCTATTCTGATAAAATGGAGCTTGCTTTGAAAGGTTCTTTTTTCGACAATCGCATTATCGCGGAAATAATTCTGTATAAGAATTATGAAAAGAATTTATTAACATATTTGCCTGTCACTCAAGAAATGGGATATGAGTATAAACTGGCCAGTGGAATGGATATCAGTAATCAGGGATTGGAATTAAATCTTTCAGCATCCATTCTGAAGAACACTCCGTTGAAGTGGGATTTGTCTTTCAATGCAAGTTATAATAAGAACAAACTAGAGAAACTTCCCGAAAACCGGGAGGCAACTGTGATAGGCGACCATAAACTACAAGTAGGTCAGTCAGTTGATGCCTTTTGGGTGTATCAAAATAAAGGCATTTATACAAACGACTCAGAAGTTCCTGTTATGAATGGGAAACCACTGAACATAAATGGAGTTCCTTTTAAAGCAGGAGATCCTGTTTGGACAGACGTTGACGGAAACAATCAGATTAACGACAATGACCGTGTGCTGACCGGACATGCCATTCCACCCTATACAGGAGGATTGACTAATCAGTTTGCTTATAAAGGATTCGATTTCAGCTTCAATCTTTTCTTTGCTTTGGGACATAGTGCTTTAAATCTGCGCGATCAGCAACGTTACGATTTTGCGACTTTGGATAATATTCAGTCCTTGCAGTCTGTTAAAGAGATTTTCTTTTGGCAAAATACTAATCAGCGTGACGATTATCCTATATACAATCCGCAAAGCAGTGTTCATCCTTACCGTGCCGAACAGGACTTGTTCCTTGAAAAGCTGTCTTACCTGAAACTGAGAAATATAACTGTTGGTTACACACTTCCTATAAAGAAAGTTGGTAGTAATATACCTAAAAGTTTGTATTTCTATCTGACAGGATCTAATCTGTTATCTTTCAGTAATTTTTCAGCAGGTGATCCGGAATTAGTAAACTTCAATGGTACCTATGATGGATATTCGCTTCCCATTCCTCGTTCCATTTCTTTGGGACTGAGATTTAAGTTCTAAAAATATCGGAGATGATAAAAAATGAAAAACAATATGAAAAACAATATGAAAAAATTGCGATTAGCTCTTTTCTTCGCACTTGCCTGTCTATTTCTGCAGTCCTGCAATGATTTTTTGGATGTAGATCCCAAACATGCAGCTTCGGAAACCCAACAATGGAAGACCCTTGAAGATACTCGATCAGCATTGATGGGAGTATATGGCTTGACACGCGCAGCCTTAGCCGATAACAATACTCATTGGATATGTGGTGATTTGCGGAAGGGGGATTTTACGGTTTATAAGCGTAGTGACTTACAAGCTGTGTCTGATAATGAATTGAACAAGCCATACGACTTGTTGAAGAAAGTATCTAACTGGAGAAGATTTTATGCTGTTATCAATGCGGCATCTGTTTTTATGGAAAAAGCTCCACGAACTGTCGAACTTGACCGGTCGTATTCTGAACAAAATTTGAAATATGACATTGCTCAAGTACGCGCTTTGAGGGCATTTGCTTATTTTTATATGGTAAGAATTTGGGGAGATGTGCCGTTAGTCACCTATTCTTATGATAACGGAACTTTTCCGTCTATGCCCCGTACAGACGCTCAAACGGTGCTGAGTTATGCTAAGGCAGAACTGTTGACAGCTATAAAGGATTTACCCTATCAATATGGTACTCAAACGAATTTATATTATGGTTCATATGGGGCTCAATGGCAGGGAAAATTGTTCAATAAGTTATCTGCATACTCCGTATTAGCTCACATTTGTGCTTGGCAGGGAAATTATGCAGAAGCAGAGACATATTCTGCATTTATAATAGATCATGCATCTGAGATCAATGCAAAATATACTTCCATTGCCGATTTGACTTCAGAAACAGGGCTGTTTTACTCGAATACAAGTGTAAAAGGTTCAAGAATTTTGGGATTTAATTTTGCTCACAATGATAATGAAGCAACTCAAAGCGGACATCTTGAACAGCTGACTTTAGCTTATCCGTTGGTACAAAAATCGTATCCTGAAATATACATTTCAAAGGACAGCTTATTTTCGATTTTTGCCAATTTCGATGACTTGCGGTTTGGAATCATGGACACCATCAAATATTCATCCTATTATGTTCAGAATTTGAATGAAGAAATTCCGGTGTTCAGTAAAATAAAGATTATTCAGGATGGATCGGCAAAAGACAATGATTTTGGAGTCTTTGGCTCGTCAATTGTTTTCACTCGTCTTGAAGATATCACCTTGCTACGGGCTGAAGCATTATGCGCACTAAACAGAAGCACAGAAGCTGTATCCTACCTGAATATGATCCGAACAAATCGTGGATTGAGAGAAGTATCTTTTAAAAAGGATTTTGGGAATAATCGCGAAAACTTAATTGCCGAGATATTTGAAGAGCGTCGCAGAGAGCTTATGGGAGAAGGCTGGAGGTGGTATGATCTTGTCCGTCGGCAAAAGCTGATGAAAGATAATGAGACATTCTTGCAACTGATCAACAGCGGTGGAATCTACTGGCCGGTATCGGAAGATATCATTACTGCTAATTCACAGATTGAACAAAATGAGTTTTGGAAATAAAAAGAAAACGACAATGAATAAGATACTATTTATTTTATGTCTGACTTCGGCTTCCCTTTGGATGCTGTCTTGTACAGATTACGAAGTGGCTTCATATCCTGAGGAAAATGAAACCGAAGTATTTAATGGAACTGTTTTGGATTATTTGTCCACAGGGAATGAAAGGCTGAATTTGAAATTTGATTCTATGATGGTTCTTGTCAACAATATTCCCGGTTTCATACAACAGATGAAACAGACGGATGTGCAATATACAGTTTTTGCCATACCGGATGCATGTATCCGTTCCTCGTTGGCGCAACTTAACGAGTACCGTAAACAAAAGGAGTTGGGTGAAGCGATTTATTTGAGTGATTTATTAATTGAACCGTTTGTTGTTAAAGATACGGTCGTGAATGTTATAACACCGACTTTAAATGATACGATCATTAACGAATATCATTACGATTATAGAGCTGACCTTGAGCGAATGTTATGCAAGTACATTATTAAAGGTAGTTACGATACCGATAATATTCTTGCCAATGAAGGAAATGCCTCCTTAAATTCTTTGAAGTACAATTATCAAATGAATATAGAATGTTTTCGCAAACCGGCATCCGGATTTGTGGGTGGAGGAGTCAAACAGCTTATTTTCAGTGATATGAAAAACTCTCAGGTAAAAGATAACTGGAACAGAGTTTCTACAGTATGGAATGATGTTTATACAAATAATGGTATCATTCACATCCTTTCTCCACAACACAGTTTCGGTTTTGATGAATTTATTTACGTATTTAATAATTATGGCAATGAATATAAGAAGTAAAAATATTGCGCTGCTGTTTTCCTGCGTATTATTAAGCATGTCGTGTGTCGATAAATATTTGCCGGATAGTTTGGATGCTTTCGACAGAGACGTCAATTTTACTACAAAACTATATCGTCCTCAGCTAGGAAAAAACACTTTGATGTCCGACAACTTTTCATCGGGTAATTCAACGCTTCCTCTTACTTTCGAGATATCACGAATCGTGAGGGCCGATGGAAGCCCTGCACCTGAATTGACGGAATATTTTCCGGTAAAAGTTTGGAAAACTCCATATATGGGTACCGAAAAGTCTATAGAAGAAATAGAAGCTAAAAGAGAAATAGAATATCGTACTCTTTTTCAGGTTAAAAAGCATTCCGGAGAATTTATGATGTGGTCTAATGCCGAATCTTCTTTTGTGCAGTGTGCTCCAAGTGACGGTTATATTTTTGATGTGCTGGTGAAAAACTCGGGAGGATATAAAACTTTTACTGACATGCAGCTTATACCTGTCAGAGAAAGTGATTACGAACCGAGTATATACGATCCGGAAACAGGATTGGTGCAGGGACAGGACTATGTTACACCAAATTCGTTAACCCTTTTTCAAACAGAAAGTGGAGACTATATGTTTCCTGAAGATGTACATATTTATTTTCGTGAGAATCAGGATAATGACGATGATGTAAAAAGTTTGACTTTTCGTTTTTATGGGCCGGATTATACACCGATCTCTCCTTCATCTTTTAATCAGACAGACTGGGCTAATCTGATTCATGGTTTCAATATGGAGAAAACAGATGAATATGTAAAGTACGATGTAGTTTATCCGATGCCATTGGTTGAAATGAAGTCAAAATATACCAATAAAGATGGTAATAGAATAAATGTCAATTTTTTATACGACCGTATTACAGCAAGTGGTTATCGTATGACATCCACTATGTCATTTGAATTTGCGATATACAGGGAAGCTCATTGGGAGATAATAGTTGTATTTACAGCAGGAGCCCCCTTGTTTGAAGATGGAAAATAACTAATTAATACCATGATTCTAATATGAGAAATATATTTAAATATGGCTTGTTGGCTATGGCGATTGCCGTCACCTCGGTTGGTGTTCGGGCTCAGGATATTCCTGTCAGTGGTGTAGTCAAAGATAAAAGCAATAATTCTACATTGCCTTATGCTTCTGTTATTGTTAAAAATGAAAGTGGGAAAACTGTGCCTCAGCTTTCAACCACAACTGACGATAACGGACGATTCTCTACAAAAGTTAAGAGTGGTTACCGACTTGTATTCTCTTTCCTGGCGTTCGACAGTCTTTCGGTCAAAGTTACTAAACCTTCAGAACGCATGCAAATATATCTGAGTCCGACAGAGAATATGCTTGATGAAACAGTTGTAGTCGGATTTAAAAGAGTTAGCAAAGCTGCGGTAACAGCATCGGTTACGGTAATTAAAGCAGAAGACTTGGTCAATACTCCTGTTGCCAATCCGATGGAGTTGCTACAAGGACGTGTTCCCGGATTAAATATTCAGATGAATAATGGTACTCCCGGAGGTCTTCCAAGTTTTTCAATTCGAGGTGTTTCGGATATTTCCGTTCAATCTTCCGGTGATGGTGAGTTTATGATGGGGCTGACTCCTCCTTTGTTTGTTGTTGACGGTATACCGCAGGAAGACGTAACGGGCTATGATGCAGCTGGTTTGCTGTCAGGTGCAACAGTTAGTCCGTTGGCTATGATTCCACTTGAAGATATTGCGAATATCCAAGTATTGAAAGATGCAGCTGCAACTTCCCTGTATGGTTCAAAAGGTGCTTACGGAGTAATTCTTATAGAGACTAAAAGAGGAGAAACAGCCAAACCGAAAGTTTCTTATTCGGCTAACTTTGTAGTGAAAACACCACCGAGGTTGAGAGATGTACTTGCAGGCGGGGCGGAGAGAGCGCTCAGAATTATGCAAATTTTGGGAAATGATACATCCGCCTATCACGGATATAATGAAATCCATAAATTGCAGGCACTGTCAGACAGCTTGAATCCTTATTACAATAATAATACGGATTGGCAAGGTGTCTTTTATCAGACGACTTACAATCAAACTCATAATCTTAGTTTCTCTGGTAAACCCAATGAGAAATTTGACTATAAGATCAATGCAAACTATTATACGGAAAAAGGAATTGTGAAAAACACGGACTTTAACCGATACGGTATCAGGGCAGCAGTAGGATATAAGCCTAATGATAGATTTCATTTGGATCTAAACCTTGCCACTACATTAACCCGAAATAGTAATGGTAGCGGAAATGCCTTCTCACAATCCGGTGTAGCCGCAGGTTCGGCAGCTTCTTCCTTGTTGCCTCCACCGTCTATGTATACAGCTTCCAATTCTGCATTGTCTGTTTTTTCCGTCCAGGCAGATAATCAGAATGTAGTATATGACGCAAGTATGAATATCATGTATCTGTTGCCATTTGATATAAGATGGAGAAGTACTTTAGGATATAAATACGGAACTGTCGAGAATGAGAAATTTACACCGGGTATTTTGAATGCCAATAGGGCTGTTTGGAATAACGGTAGTGAATATAGTTATAATATGTATGTTCGTTCATTGTTGTCAAGAGCAGTAAATTTGGGAATTGTGAATTTTGATTTACAGGGAGGTTTTGAACTTTCATCCGAAAAATATAGCGGTAACTTTATTACGCTGAATGGATTGGCAAGTGACCATATATGGTCATCCGGTATGCCGTCCATGGCTGGGGGAAGGTCGAATCTTTCAGATAAAAAGAATACGTTTGCACTTATTATAGATCCTCGACTCTCGCTACCTGGTGGGAAGTACGTATTCACTCCCAATATTCGTCCTGAAATAAATTCATCTTATGGGTCGCAGGCGAAATGGGCAATAAATCCTTCATTGGGATTTCGCTGGAACTTCAGCCGTGAATCTTTTGCTAAAAAATGGAAGTTTCTGGATGCCGGAGCTCTTCGTGTAACTTGGGGACGTAGTACTACTTATAAAGCTAGTATTTATGATATATGGGGAAGTTACAATCTGAGTAAAGATACTTACAACGGAGTTTCTATTATTCCAATTGATAAAAACGCTATGCCGAATCCGGATTTGAAGCCGATAACGTCAACATCATGGAATTTTGGGACAGACTTATCATTCCTTAATAATAAAATTATGTTCGTTGCCGAGGCGTATTATAAACAAATAGACAATCAGCTAAGTTCGATAGAGTTGGCTAACCACAATGCTTTTAATTCCGTAAGAAGTACGAAAACGAGTCTGGTTAACTATGGATTGGAGTTTTCGTTGAACGTCCGTCCGTTATCAAGGCAAAGCAATTGGGATTTGAATGTGGCAACTTCACTGGCAATTAATAAAGACGTGATCGCAAAGCTGCCTAACGAGGTGCGGCAGATTATTAACAGTGATGCGGAAGTGGTGAATAAATTAGGTTCTAACGCGATGGGTAATTATCTTTATGTGTATAAAGGTGTATATGCGACTGACGAAGACGTCCCTGTTAATCCGCTGACCGGAGAACGCTTGCGGATGGGAGGGAATACTTCTACTCAAGCATACTTTAAGGCGGGAGACCCTATTTGGGTGGATGTAAATGGTGATTATATCATCGATGAAAAAGACAAGGTGATTGTAGGTAATTCACAGCCGAGGATGACCGGTGGTATCAGTATCAATCTTCGCTATAAAGCGTTTTCTATCAACACTAACTGCTCGTTTACGTTGAGACGTGATATTATCAACAAGGCTTTGGCAGACCGTTTTAGGGCTTATGGAACACCTGTAGCAGGTAAGGTGGACCTTACGGGTAGGGGAGCTTTAACACCTATTGAAGCCTATAATTTCTGGACAGAAGATAATATCTATGCCCAATATCCTAATCCGTTTGATTATACCCGTTCAAGTATTATTCAGCCTTTCAGGTACGACCAGACACTGTTTATGGAAGATGGCTCTTATTTTAAAATTAACGGTATATCTGTGGCTTATACTATTCCAAAGAAAATGCTGGATTTTTTTAGGATCAGCCGATGTCAGCTTAATTTTAGTATGAACAATATTTATACTTTCTCCAAATATTCAGGCATCAATCCCGAAAATGTAAACAATTTGGGATATGACACATCCGGTGGTTATCCCAACGGTCGTACTGTGACATTTGGTGTCTCAATGGATTTTTAGATGAACGATTAAATATAGAAGAATATGAAAAATATAGTTTTAATAATGACTTTGATAGTATCTTGCCTGTTTGCCGGTTGTGATTCGCTTGCAAATAAGAGTGAAGACAAACTATCGGGTGATGATTTTTGGGCGCAGGGAAATGAGACGAATGCGGAAGCATTTTTGTTGAGCATATACAATTCGTTTCGGAATGCAACAATGTCACAACGTCCTTTCCTCACGTATAGCGGAGATATGCGGTGCGCTCCAATAACAGCCTACAGCACTTGGGATAAATATGTAGCTTATTTAGCTAACAACGATATGGGTGAATTGCGTAATACGTATCCCGATGATGCTAATGGCGGTTTAATTATGCAATGGGATGTGTTTTATACTGCCATACAGGATGCCAATATTCTGCTTGCTGAAATAGACAAAGTGCCCGGCATGGATGAATTGAAACGGAGTCGTTTTAAGGCAGAAGCTATTTTCATGCGTAGCTTGTCTTATTTTTTCATCGTAAGGGCCTTTGGAGATGTGCCTTATTATACAAATGCCTATAATGAAGCTCCCTTGCCAAGAACCAATATGGTTATAGTTTTGCAAAATTGCCTTGCCGACTTACAACCTTTGCTTGACGATGATCCGGGAGCGGAAGTACTACCATGGTCATATTCATCTTATTCGAGCAAAGGGATTAGAGCCTCCAGAGGTTCTGTTATTGCGCTAATGATGCATATAAACTTGTGGCTTGTACAGTTTGATGCACAAAATAAAGAGCAATATTATAGGAATGTTGTTTCGTTAGGCGAGGAACTGGAACGTAACAATGGAGCTTATTCACTGCTTGATATAAATAGAAGTTCCGTCATCTTTGCTGGAGGGTCAGACGAAGGTTTGTTTGAGATTGCACAAAATATAAATTTCAATGAGATATTTATGATGAATGCAAAGTTTTCTGATAATGTTTCCTATTCTTGTTTGAATAAGTCAATGCCGCTATTCTGTTATTCAGGAGATTATCTTATGACGCTGTTCCCTATGTATGAAGACGATGCGAGGAAGGAACTATGGTTTGACGAAAAGATATATTCTACTTCGGTTTCAAGTTCTGCTCCTAAGGAAATCAAGAAGTTTTGGAATATTGATACTTATGGAAACGGAACAATTACGTCCAACTCCGGCAATCAAATAGTATTCCGTTATGCAGGTGCACTTTTGTTGTATGCTGAAGCTCTTGCCGCTTTGGGGACTAACGATACAAAAGCCTGCGAATTACTCAACCGGGTCCGCAATAGGGCACATGCTTCCGAAATTAATACCTCGGGTAGTGAACTGATGGATGCTATTTTCTGGGAACGCTGCAGAGAGCTTATCGGTGAAGGACATTACTATTATGATTTGGTTCGTACAGGAAAGGTGTATAACAGAAACTATTGCATGAATCCGATGACGCGTACTAATTTCAATGTGGGGGCATGGACATGGCCTATTCATCGTAATGCGTTGAAGAACAATACACTGATTGGATTGAATTTATTTTGGGAGTAACTCTGATAAACTTAAAATGTATAGATATGAAAAATAATATCAAATTATGGAAGAAAATTGTCGGATGCTGCCTGTTGGCAGTACTCATGTACAATTGTGCCGATGATAGTTATTTAATTGATGGTGGAAAAGCGAACCCTTATTATAATGGGAATATGATGCAATATTTGGAATCAAGACCTGATTATTTTAAAGATTTGGTGGAAGTCATCCGGCTGTCCGGTATGGAAGATGTTTTTGAAAACGAAGAAATTACCTTTTTTGCACCTACTGATTGGTCAATCCGTGGTAGTTTTAATTATCTGAACCGTGTTTGGTATCGTATGGGCCATGACAGCATTAAGAGTTTTAATCAGATAAAACCGGAAGTCTGGCGTGAAATGCTGTCTATGTACATCGTAAAAGATAAATATTTGCTGAAAGATATTCCTCAAATTGATACGACTGCCATAGCAGCTTATCCGGGACAGGCATTTCTATCTTATGGTCAGCAGCCTATGAATATGGGCGTTGTTTATTATGATGCAAACAATGTGAAATATGCCGGTGCAAGACAAATCATATACTCTTATGTCTATGATTTCACTATAGGAGATATGAAAAACGCTTATGTAGCAACATCTGATATACAACCGACCAACGGAGTGGTACATGTACTCAGGTTAACCGATCATGCATTTGGTTTTGAACCATATCTTTTCGCTACCAAAGCTATAAATGCAACAATAGAAACAGAACCGGATAATTAACTATAAATAAAGATAGTACAATGAAACATATTACCATTTATTCGTTAATGATTGTTTGCTCCGTATTCACTTCGTTATTGGCAACATCCTGTAACAGTGATCTGAACAGCAATATTAAAGATGATCCGTACAGTGGAGGAAAAGCTCCGCTCGGAATCGGTTTGCTGGCTGAATCTCCTTCTCCGGAAAGTGCTTATCCCAATGATACGGTTGTATTCAAAGCAAAAGGGATGTTGAACTGGTGTGATCCGCAATCAGGACGTTACGATTTCAAGTTCTATATTTCTGATGAAGAAACCAAAATTGTAACTGCTACCGACACGACAATCACCGTGAAAGTACCTGGAAATCTTAGTTCGGGTACGGCTTATATTGTATTGAAAGAACAGGTTTTCTATGGACCTCGTCTCACTGTATTAGGAAATATTAAAATAGATCACTCATATGGCTTTAAAGGCACTTCGGGGCCTATTTACGATTGTGCGGAGCACTATTCAAAAGCACGGGTATATTATCCTGTTGGTGACTATATGCAGGCCTACTACAATGAAAATCGTTCGCAGAGTTTTTCTTGTATATCTATGGTTTTGACAGACGGCTCTGTATCGGGAAAATGGGTAACTGACTTCAAACTTGATCCTGGTCAGGGAGCCGGCATTGATCTGGCCAATCCGGGAGTGACAGATATTGAATGTTACCTTAATTCATTTACTTATTTTCCTAGTGACCACAGGGTTCTTCTGTCGGGTAAATTTTCAGAATACGGCTGGGATAAGTTGCCGGTCAATAACATCACGATAGCTACTAATGAAGTAGCCTCGTATTATAAAACTGTGGCGCTGCCTTCGAAAAAGAATAATACAAGCATAAATTGTAAGATACCGGTCTTCAACGGGGGAACCCTTGAAGCGCCTGTACGTACATTTATAACTTCCAATGAGAAGGTAGTAGCAGTAGGAAATATTACTAACTACTGTCGTATTAATACCGAAAAATCCTATGCTGAAAGTATGGTTTTGGATTATTCGAAGGTTGCAAGTGTGTTGCGTATGTCAAGGACTGGAGAACTTGATGATAACTATCGCAGGGATGCAGAAGGAGTTGTCGGACAGATTTTGGATGCTTGTATGGTCGAGAATGACGGTATTGTCATAGTAGGGACATTCAGCAGTTTCGATGGACAGCCTGTGAAGAACATCGTGAAGTTGAATGCCGAAGGTACCCTTGATGAAACTTTTATGAGAAACATCGGTACGGGCGCAAATGGAAGTATTACTAAAATCCGGTACAATAAAAACAAAAAGAAAATCCTTATAACTGGGGAGTTTTCTGAGTTCAACGGTATTCCTGCACAGAGTGTAGTTATGTTGAATGATGATGGCACACGTGATGAAATTTTCAAAATCGGAAAAATGGAAGGAGGATTGGCCAATTTTGCCTGTCTGCTTGATAATGATAATATTGTTGTTTCAGGTGCGTTTACGAAATACGATGGTGTGACTCGCCGTGGTTTCCTTATATTGGGTCGTGATGGAAAGGCGCTGCAACAATTTAATGTACCGGGCATCTTCCAGGGTGAACTCTACAAAGTAATTGAAACTCGTACTTCGACCAATTCAAACGGATTGCTGCTGCTTGGTGATTTCAGCCGTTTTGATGGTAATATGGTTCGCAATGCGATGATGATAGAAGTTGATTATGAATAACTTATTATGAAATACAATGGAAAAGTTGATAAAAAATATAATGCTTTGCCTGTTTGCTGTATTTGCATTCTCGTGCAATGAGGAGATGGAACGGCTTTTGACTGATGATTATCCGGAGTCGGGTACTGAATATACTACGGGACACGTATTGATGGTGGTTATCGACGGTGCATCCGGAATAGCCGTTAATGAGGCGTACAATACACGAAAGGCTCCAGTTATCCGCTCCATGACGGATAGATCTTTGTTTACTTTTTACGGACTTGCCGACAATGAAGAAGGGGTAAGTAAAGAACGTGGATGGGCAAATTTGCTGACCGGAACAACAAAAAACGGGCTTGATGTCAATCAAGGAATTGACGAACTCGAAACGCCTTCTTTTCTTCAACGATTGAAAGAGGCGGATGAAAATCTGAAAGTCAGCTTTTATTCTTCTGATACGGAGTTTTTCGGAGCTTTCGGGAGTGTTGCCGATACTAAAAGAAAGACTTCGGCCGACAGTGAAACCGCTGATGCTCTTATTACTGAAATCAATGGTGAAACAATCTCGGATATCGTAGTTGCACAGTTCGGCGGTGTTCAACAGATTGGTGAGCAATATGGATTCTGGAGCAATGAGACAACCCCTACTAATGAGGTTATTGATGCAATCTATGATGTAGATGCTTTCATCGGTAAAATAATGAAAGCACTTGAAGCGCGTCCGCGTTACGTTCAGGAAAACTGGCTTGTAGTTATTACATCTTCCTATGGTGGTGTTTATGAAGGTAATGTAACTCCGGCATCATTGTATGATGATCCGCGTCTCAATTCTTTCATGATGCTCTATAACAGTCGGTTTGCATCCAAATTGTTGCAAAGGCCGGGCTCGGATGAACTACAATACAAATTCTATAGTCCTTATTTCGTCGGTCCCGGACAAAAAGCGACAACAAATGCCGTTATGACTGGAAATACCGAGTTTTTTAATATGGGTAAACGATGGAGTTCCAATCCAGATGAAGAGGTGGATAAAAGTGGATATACCATTCAGTTTAAAATGTTTGATAAGCACGGCGACCCCTGGGGTAATAGAAATATAATATCGAAAAGATATCAAAAAGCAGGTACAGGCTGGCAGCTAATGTTTTCTAATAATACTCAAGTCGAATTTGCAGCAAATTTTAAAGAGGGTTCTTCGGTTTTCCGCTTACCATCTACGAGACGTGACGGATCATGGCATTCTTATACGCTAGTTATAAAAGAGGTTGATGATACCCAGAAAGGTGACTCCATCTTATTTTATCTTGACGGTAAGTATCAGATGGGATGTAAGATAGACGGCAGTAAAGATATGTGGACAGATGCGCCTCTTGCCATCGGACATACGTTTTCTCCGGACAGACCTAGTCAGGCAAATCTATATATAAACGATCTCCAGTTTTACAATGTTGCTCTACCTGCTGATATTATTGCGGAGTATCATTGTACTACAAAACTGGACCTTTTGGGTGAATTATATCCGTATTGGAATAATCTGGTGGGTTATTACCCCAACGATCGCGAAGATGATATCGGATTATCTTATTTGGAAGATTATTCGAAATATACATCAAAAGATAAAAGATTATACTTCAATAAACCGGTTGGTACGTTTACGCCTACCGATGATTATGTAACGCGCAGGCAGGAGAGTATTGTAACGGATAAGGTATGCCCACTTATAGACGATTCCTACTATAAAACGGTTCTTAATACAGTCGATTTATCCTATCAGATTTTTCAATGGTTTGGAGAGCCGGTTGATTCTTCCTGGAATTTCGATGGTGAAGGCTGGGCATTAGATTACGTTTCTTTAAATAATTAAATTAGAATGCAATATGAAATGCTTTAATAAACTAAAAGCCGATTATGCAGTTTTGCTGTCATTCATTTCCTGTATGTTTTTTATGGGAAGCTGCAACATTGCTTATCAATATGATATCGAAAGCGGGACAGAAGATGATACCGCCGATTCTACCAATGTAACCATAGTAACAGGTGAAGGAATCGATGTCAGTATGTATGAAAGTGCCCGTGTTTTTCCGGGTTTGGTAGATACTTTAGTCGATAATACTGTCAATACACTGCTTGCGCTTGATTTAAGCAAGAGATACATTCCTGCATACGATCTTGACGTGCAACAAGTTCCTCGTCCGATATACAGTACCGGGCTTTATGCCGGAGCAGGTGAACTGATTACCATAACCATTAATGACAACACTATGGGGTTGACGGTTATCATCGGTTCTCATTTAGACGATTTGACGGATATTTCTCCCTACTTGCGTTTGCCGGTAGTTACTACTTCGAAGCAACTGTTCCCGGGAAAAAACACGATTCGTAATCCTTTGGGAGGTATGATATGGATCGAAAAAAGCAAGGATGTGAATGGCAGTGCGGATTTTGTAATGGAGATTAACGGGGCTTATCGTTCGCCTGATTTTATTGTCGGTTCTACTGATGTAACAGCGTGGGTTGAGCAGCTGCGTACAACGACTGTACCGTGGCTCGAGTTGCGTGGCCGGCATGTCGCTTTTTCCGTTCAGCGTGAACGATTATTGGATATGATAAATGATGATCCTTCTATAGCTGAAAAGATGCCGAACACACTGGAAGCATGGGACAATGCTGTCGAGACCTATTATTATAACTATTACAGTTTGCAGGTTGGGGCACAGGATTTTTCAATGCGTGCTCCCGATTTTCCTGAGCGTGTGGTGCTGGATGTGGAGTTGTTGGACAATCTGTATATTCGTAATGCCGATTATGGTGTAGTGGCATTGAATACAAATTATCTGTTGAATGAGCTGGCTAGCTATCAAACGTTGAAATCCGGTAATTCTATTGCTATTTTTAATGCGTTATATAGAAATTATTCTTTCAGAGATATAAAATCACCATGGTGGAGCGAAGTATCTGATGCAGTAAAAGCAATTCCCCTATATCGCATGGCTGAGAAAGGGTTAAGAGAGGATGGGTATCCGATGGGGCCGATTTTCCCGGAAGAAGGCAGCAGCATTGCGGAGCAATTCCCTAAAGCATTGGCATATGCAGATACCGATAGTAGCCGCTGGTTTGTATCTGATATAAAGTCGGAAGTACGGCCGACATACGCATTGGCAAGCCTTGTCCAATTAGCTAACTACAAAAATGATGATTGGGCCTTTTATATAGAGTTGAACCGTATGATTAAAGATAAAATTTCCGTAGATCATTCTACTTCTACCTATTTCTTTAAGGCTTTATGTGACTATTTTAAGGAAGATTTTTCACCATTCTTTGAGCATTGGGGCTATTCGCTGACAGACGAAGCCCGTGGTTATGCATCGAAATATCCGCTGATGGATAAAGCAATATGGAAATACTCGCCTCTGGCAGAAAATCCATCAAGTGGTGTGGTTGATTTCCCAAGTAACGGATATCACTACCGTCATAATCGGACTGACTGGGAGATTTATGCACTGGATGCAAACGGAAGCGATAACTTTAATTCCGGGCAGTCGCCGGACCGATTGCTGGACAGCGACAAATCAACAGGATGGACTTCATATTATAACAATGATACAAGTACTCCGCCACTTCCGTATTATTTGTTTATTGATATGAAAGAGACGACAGATGTGAATGGTGTATTTCTGACAGGCAACAATTCTGACTTGGCAGCAACTAAGCTGATTATTGAGACTCCGGTAAATCAGGGAGAAATAATTGAGAACCCACTTGATGATAACATAGCTTGGAGGGAGATTATGCAGGTAGACTCCATTGCATATCCCGAACTGCCATATACTAAAAATGAAGGTTTCTATGATTTTCCATCGAAAGAACAAGTGAGGTACCTGCGTATTAAACTTCCTGATCCTAATCGCAATGATAACTGGAATGAAACGGACATGTCTCGCTTCAAGTTCAGACAGCATTCGTTTACCGAGTTTGGGACATTTTATTATAAACCGTAAATTTATATCAGATGAATAAACTATCACATATTTTCACATACAGCTTGCTTGTTGTTTGTGTCCTGGCATTTAACTACGCTTGCACGGAATACGATACACCTGCTGAAATAGCAGACGATGGAACTATAGATACCGGCATATCTACCAAAATCCATCGTAAAGTATTGTGGATAAATATAGATGGTGCGGTTGGTGAAGTGGTGAAGAACTCCCTTCCTGCCGACGGTGCCATCGCTAAGATGCTGAAAAATAGTAAATATTCGTGGGCGGGAGTGAGTGACAATCGTACCCTGTCTGTCGAAAGGAACGAAGACCCTGTAACGTGGGCAACCATGCTCACTGGGGTCATACCCGAAAAACACAGTATAACAGATGATTCTTATACTGCTAATGTGGAGTACAATCCGAACAATCCGAATGAAAAGGTCATTCATTATCAAAATGTAATTAGTTATATTTCGAATAATGACGTGAATATGCTTTCATTATGTGTGACACCTTGGGCGAAACTGAACAAAAATATGCTTAATAATGCTAAGACTACCATTACTTCAGAAAATGACGTTCAAACCCGGGATGTGGTTCTTAATCATATTGTGAATGAAGATTACACATTCATTTTGGCCGATTTCTCAGGAATGTTGGAGGCCGGGAAGAGTGGGGGATTCAAAGCGGACAACGCCTCTTATGTCAGTGCACTTAAAACTATAGACGGATACATTGGTGAATTTTTGTCGGCGATTGATGCCCGTGAGAATGCATTTTACGAAGACTGGCTTATTGTTGTAACTTCCAATCACGGTGGATCGGCTGACGGTCGTTATGGTGGCGCTTCGGAAGTGGAGCGTAATACGTTTGGTCTGTTTTACTACAATCATTATACGGAAAAACATTTGAATGGTAATAGACTATACGGCGCATATTTTGATTCTCAGAATGAATACAAGGCTGTCGTTTTTGATAGTATAGGTAAATATTATTCTTTAGGTATGGATGCATTTTCAATGGAGATCATAATGCGTATGGTTCCTAGGCAGGACGGCACATATAATGGTAACAATTGGGATCGCATACTTGGAAAAGCCGGCTGGGGACTATATAGGCAGAGAGGAACTGTATCCATGAGAACAAATCCTAAGGAAGGTCCTGCTCTTGAGCAAGCTATTACCGGATACAATGATTCTAAATGGCATCACTATGGTGTTAGCATAAGTTCTGCTGCCTCCGGAAGGAGAAAGTGGCTCATCACTTTAGATGGTAAGTTACAGGGATCGGGAACCACGGATACCCAGGGATTGGCTCCGGATTCAAGTCTTTTTGCGATAGGTGGTTATTCTGTACCAACTTCCTATTATATATCGGAAGTACGTCTATGGAAAAAGGATCTTGCTGAAAGAGAATTTTTGCAACTATCGGGAGAAATTGATATTGAACCTTCAGGTGATATGCTCGGCTATTGGAAATTTAAGCCAACAGAGCAACTTGAGAAATTAGAGGAGGATACATTAGTAATTAAAAATCAGATACAGGGTGGACTGAATATGTATTATATTAAAGATAAAACCAGCAGTTCTCCGGATATCGAACAGAAAGCCTCTGCCATGTTTGCAAATACCTTGCCTACCAATGTCAATGCTGAAAGAATCTGTGTTGAGAATACGCTGATAGTACCGCAAATTCTCTATTGGTTAGGCATCTCGGCGCCATCCACATTAGATGGATACGTGTTTATCAATAACTACGCGCTTTCAGAAGAATGGCGCGAAGAGGTGGATACGGAATAATCTGACGAAAATAAGAAAACTCTTGTCCGATGGTGGAATGAATGGAGGAGGACCGATTAAATATCAAATATTTGTGTCGGTACTCCTTCTCCTTGGATAAGACTTTAATCCACAGATATTTAGTTACTTGTTGATTTTGTTGGATGTAAAAGAATCTTTTATGAAAGCAATTAAATTATCAATCCTGTTTCTTGTCCAGATCCTATTTCTTTCATGTAGCGAACAAGTGTATGTCGATGGTACTTCCAAGCAAGTTATAAAAAGAGATAAGATGATTACTCAGGCTATCAGTCAACTGACACCCAAAAACAAACTGCTTGCAAGGGAAATTAATAAAAATGTTCAGGATACCATACTTGAACGGCTAAACATGAATATTGCAGGGAGATGGCATGATTCATCCTTGTCCTTAACTTTGATGAAGTCCACTATAAAGTTTGTACCGGTTATTGATTCGCCTTCAAGATTATATTTAGTGGACGATTCCGAAAAGGTATTTAGAATTCCAGAAAAGTTTGCTTGTTTTTATGGGCAGAATGATAATGGGGAAACAATCTATTTTTATGCTATATATCATGCTGAAAACTTTATGAAAGATGCTAATCCGAAAAGTTATTACCAAGGATATGTTGAAGTGTTTGGGAAGGAAGCTGCGGACAAGATGGTAGAAAGTAGCATAAAGAGGACAGAAGCGGAAAGATGGGAAATTATGCCGTTTACACCGCAAAAAAATGGAACAAAGAAGTTTGAATATGCTAGAGAACATTCTGATGATGGGACATTTTTTATTTTGACTCGCGAAAATACTTATCCTCATATATGTTTCTTTAAGGATAAAAAGCCTTATTATTGTTGGGGAGCAAATCAAGATGAATTATCTATGGAGCCATTGGAAAATTATTTGAAACCATAGTTAATACGAACTAATTGTGCATAATTAATCAGCCCTTCACCTTCTCTCTACATCTCTTATCAAATGGGAGAGAACGGGTGAAGGGCTTCCTGTTTCATCGCTCTTTCATCGTTCTTTGTATTTTAAATCTACCGATACCCTGTAATTACCCGGAACCGGAGTATAAATCGGTTGATAGATCGTCCCTTTATTTTGCAATTTCTTTTCTGCCATTAACCTCTTGATATGGCGATATGCAGTGATTTGCGTCATTCCGCAGAGGTATTGAAAGTCTTTCCGGGTGATAATCTGGTTTTCAGCAAAATATTCAGTCAGTTTCATGTCAATTTCTACTTCTGATAAATTGGCGGAGTGTGGTCTTATTTTAGAACGCTGGAATTTCATGTGACACAATTCCCCTTTCAATTCTTTATCAGCTTTAAACTTTATAGCTTTCAATTTTACCCGGTGCACACGTTTGTCTTTCGGGTTACGTATTTCTTCTTCGCAGGAAAGAGTGACCTGAAAGAATCCTAATCCGTCGACATGCACCTTTTTACCTTCCAGAAGGCACTGGGCTACTTCATTTTTCAGTTCTTCCAAGGTTGAAATAATGTCCGATACTCTTAATGTGGAGCGATCATGGATGCGATAAGCCAGTTTCTCGGTATTGACAGTTTCAAAACTTACCGGACGGGCATGATAACGCGTCTTGTTCTTTTTCTCCTTTGGCATCGGAGTCTTGTATAATTCAAATTGTACTGCCATTTCTGCTTTATCTTTAAATGATTTCTTGTTTTTAGTGCTGATATCTTATACTTATCATTGCTATGATAAGATCTTATCATAATAATGACGCTATTTTATCATAAAAGTGATAATATCTCATCACATCTGTGATAAGTATAATTTGTCGGTAACAAAGATAAGGTTTAATAGTATGATAAACAAGAAATGACAGGATAATAATGATAAGTCTGGTTTTCAAAAAATGAATAGGAAAGAAAGTTGCAAATGGCTTTTTTTTGATATTATATTCGCATCCATTAATTATAAAAAAGAAGAAAATGGAACAAAAAAATGGTTGGTTTGCCTTTTGGCAAAAATTGATGAAGTGTCTTTCAAAACAAGATGAAACGGGAGTAGGGGATACAAAAAGTGTAGCACCTGTCAATACTATTATTCAGTCGATTAAGGAGGTATCATCGTCTAAAGAAAAAGACTCATCGAAAGTGAAGTCACTAACTGAGAGCGTAGATACTTTTTTAAAATCCCGCTATGATTTCCGCTACAATGTGCTGACAGAAGAAACGGAATATCGTTTGTTGGAACGAATGGAGGAAGGATTTGCACCTGTGAGTCAGCGTGTCTTAAATACATTCTGCCTGGAAGCTCACGAATCAGGTATTTCTTGTTGGGATCGTGATCTTTCACGCTGTATTTTCTCCACCCGTATTGCAGAGTATCATCCTTTCAAACTTTATTTGGAAGAATTGCCGGTATGGGATGGAGTGGATCGCTTGGCGGCTTTGGCACGCAGAGTTTCGAGAGACCAATTGTGGGTGAAAGAATTCCATATATGGATGCGGGGTATGACAGCACAATGGATGGGGGTTACGGGAAGTCATGCCAATAGTGTGGCGCCTTTGCTTATCAGTACGGAGCAAGGATATTTCAAGTCTACTTTTTGCAAATCGCTACTTCCTCCTGCGCTTCAGCGTTATTATATGGATAAGGTGGATTTAACCAGTCAAGGGCATATAGAACGGAGATTGGCGGAGATGGGACTTCTCAATCTGGATGAGTTTGATAAATATGCTCCGACGAAAATGCCGTTATTGAAGAATCTGATGCAGATGGCTTCATTAAGCCTGTGCAAAGCTTATCAGAAAAATTATCGCTCGCTACCTCGTATAGCATCTTTCATCGGGACATCGAATCGAAAAGATTTGTTGACTGACCCGACCGGTAGCCGCAGGTTTATTTGTGTGCTGGTAGAATATCCTATCGATTGTGAGGGGATTGACTATGCGCAACTTTATGCTCAATTGAAAGCGGAGATTTTGGCCGGTGAACATTATTGGTTTACCAAAGAGGAAGAGACGGAATTGCAGCAAAGTAACATGATGTTCTATCGTCAGGGACCTGTGGAAGACGTTTTGCGTTCCTGTTATCGGGCGGCAGAAAAAGGGGAAGAGTGTGAACTGCTTTCGTCTGCTGATATCTTTCAGCGGTTGAAGAAGAAAAATCCGGCAGCTATGCGTGGGGCAAATCCGGCGAGTTTGGCACAAATACTGATAGCAGTGGGGATAGAACGTAAGCATACCAAGTTTGGGAATGTGTATCGGGTAGTCTCCGTCTGATGGGAGGTGAAGCGGATGGTGAACAAGAGACCTTCACCCGCAATCGTCGTGCCAGAGGGAGTTGTGAAGGGGGAAGGGAGGAAAGGGGATTTGCTTATTTGGGATGAAAAATTGTATCCTTTTTGGGGACACTCTTTCCTTTTCTTTTTCGTTTTTTCTTCTTATCTTGCGAATGATAATTCATCTCATGTAAAAAGGTGAAGTAGAGAGATGTTTGATTATGGACAACATAAAATTTAATAGAAAATGAAAAACATTATTTTAATAGTAAGTTTATTATTGATGGGTGTGAGTAGTCGGGCAGACATATTGAACTCTTCTGATAATAAGAATGTGGCAGATAAATTTGATCCGATGCTTAAAGCAGCGTTGTTCCAAATGAAGATTATAGCTGATACCAGCTCTATTTTATTATCGGATATTGATTACGTGGAGGATTTGGAGCTGAAAACCAGTTTATGGATTGATAATGAAGTGAATAGAGCGAAAACTACGAGGCATGAAATTACCTCATTAAAAGGCCTTGAGTATTTTTCTTCTCTACGTCGGTTAAAATTGGTGGGAAATCGGACTGATACATTGGAGTGTATTCCTGATTTTTCTAGATTTAAAGAACTTCGTGAGTTGGAAATTATACAAATCTACCTTCCGAAACTGGATATAAGTGGTTGTAAAAATCTCACGACTTTAAGTTGTAGAAGTTGTGATTTGAATACGATAGACTTGAAAAAGAATATTCAATTAAGAACTTTAGATTGTACTTATAACCGACTGACAGAATTGGATCTTAGTCATAATAAACAACTTCGAACGGTTATTGTTAAATCTCAAAGAAATAAAGGATTACTTTCGGAAGGAGGTCGTGCCGGGATATTATCTAAGTTGATTCTTCCGGATAACCGATCGAATACAGAAGGAATAAGTATACTTGAATGTTCGGATAATAATCTGGAGAAATTGGATATTAGTCGATCACCGCATCTTAGAAAAATAAATTGTAGTTGGAATAAGCTAAAAGCACTTGAAACATCACATAATCAAGAATTGCGGGAACTAAATTGTGAAGCAAATTATATTGGAGAGTTGGATTTTAGTGCTAACCTAAAGATGGAATTTTTAACTTGCGGATTGCAGGGATATGAGTGGATACGCCAAGAAGGGAATGATTATCGTTTATTGAAGAAATTGATACTCCCTGAGCAAAAAGAGAATGTGGAAGGAGTTTCGCTGCGTAAACTTTCTATTAAAGAAATATCAGAAGAAGCAATTCCGGTTTTTAGTGACTACCCTTATTTAAAAGAATTAAATTGTGCTGATAACAGACTAAAAACAATTGATCTTAGTGCAAATATATATTTGGAGGTTTTGGATTGTAGTAGTAATGCTATATCTCAGCTTGATTTACATTCAAATGTCAACTTGTATTCGTTGAATATTTTAAATTGTCCATTGCAAGTACTGGACTTGTCTCAGACAAAAGTGAAGCTAATTATGTGTGATTTCTATGATAGAAGAGAGAGGGGTGTGAAAAATGGATACATATCTGCTTTGTATTTAAAATTGATTGTTCCTAAAGGATACCATGCTGAAACTATAAACTTTAGAACCCCCACCTTAGAAACTGCCTCTTTTAAAAATGGCTCTATATATAATTATTTACCTCCACAATATGTCAGGATGGTAGTGTCAGGAAAATAGATACAAAACCTGATATAGCAGATAAAAAATAGTTGGAAATTTCTGGTAATGGATTATTTTTAAACCTATTGAGCGATTTTTGAACTCTTTATTCTGTCTCATTTTAAGGAATTGGAGTATTTTGAATGATTTGAGTACTCATTTCTTTTCTATTTTTATCAACTTTGCCACCATCAATTTCTACGATGATTTTAAATTTTATAAAAATAGAATAGACATGAATGGCACAAAAATGAAGAATCTTTTTGGGAAAGGTATGTTAGGTATACTCCTTGGGGGGATAATAACACTTTCTGTTTATCCGCTTTCAGCCCAAACAAATAGTAGATCCGGTAAAGGATTATATGAAATCTTTAGTACTAAAATACCGGACGGGGCGCAGTGGAAAGCTCAGGATAATAAATTTGTCCGTGATGGGGGATACTCTAAAAAATCAGAAAATTATATATATGTAGGAGCCTCTAAAAGTCCGGCAGAGTTGACCGGGCTATCCATTCCTATTCGCGAGAATCCGGGACCGGGTGAGTTTCGCTATATCACTTTTGCCTGGGTAAAATGGGGAGGTGATCAAATTGGAATGAAATTTCATGTTTCCGAAAAGTCTGCAAATCAAAAAGGCAAGAAATATGATTTTACTTATATAGCCGGCAAATCCAAGGATTTGATAAATCCGATGGAAGGTCTTAATCTCGGTGAGCTACCGGGACACTGGATGGTGATGACCAGGGACTTATGGAAAGATTTTGGTAATATTACGTTGACCGGTATTTCTTTTATCTGCCCGGAGAGGCGTGATGCGGGATTTGATGAAATCTTTCTCGCTAAGACACAGGATGATATAAAGAATGCTCCGAAAGTACTTCCGAGCGAAATTGCAACTCCGGTACCCGTTGATGGAGAAGAGGAAGGGCTGGTATATGAAGAGGGAACAACTAATGAGGATGAACAACCGCAAGGAGTACAGATTGACTGGGCTGCACAGATTAAAGCGGGAGGATTCATGATGTATCCGTTGTATTTGCTTGGATTGCTTGCCTTAGTAATAGCTTTGCAACGCTTGCTAACTTCAAGAGAAGGAAGATTGGCACCCAAAGGACTGCGTAAAACAGTCAGCGAATGCCTTGCACAAGGAGATTTGAAAGGTGCGATTGCAGCCTGTGATAAATACCCTTCCACATTAGGAAATTCGCTGCGTTTTATTTTCGAGCATGTGAAAGCCGGAAGAGAAGCTGTCAGCCAGACAGCTGGTGATATGGCCGCACGTGATATCCGTACACATTTGTCACGCATATATCCTTTGTCAGTCATAGCTTCCCTGTCGCCCCTTATCGGTTTGCTGGGAACAGTTGTCGGTATGATCGAAGCATTTGGTCTGGTAGCATTGTATGGTGACGAAGGCGGCGCTTCTATATTGTCCGATTCTATTTCAAAAGCTTTGATTACGACTGCTGCCGGTTTGATCATCGCAGCTCCTGCCATTGCTTTGTATTTCATTATTAAAAATCGTATTATGAAATTGGCTTCTTTGGTGGAAGTAGAAGTTGAAAATGTAATTACTACTCTCTATCTGGAAGGAGATTCGACGGATATGAACACACCGGGGAGTAAGGAGGAGAAGCATGAGACTAAACTATGATGAAGAAGACAAAGTAGAGGTGCAGATGTCGCCCTTGATAGACTGCGTCTTTCTGCTACTGATCTTCTTCCTTGTGACTACTATGATGAAGAAGTGGGAAATGCAAATACCTTTATCACTTCCTTCAATGACTTCCAGCTTGTCTACCACCCGCGCCGGAGAGGAAGCTGTTATCATAGCAGTGGATGAGGAGAAAAATATGTATCAGGTAGTAGGACATGATGCGTATACTGGTGAGAACCACTATGTGCCGATTTCTGATCTGAATACTTTCCTTACAGAACTCCGCAACAGTGAAGGTACGGAAATTGCTATTGATGTGGCGGCTTACCGGACTGTACCCGTAAATACGGTAATAGAGATATTCGATCAATGTCAAATACAAGGATTCACGCGTACGCGTGTCCGTTTGGGTAGTAAACCTTATTAAGCTTATGAGACTATCACTATTTAATAATGAAGATGAACCGGAAGTGTCTATGTCGCCCTTGATCGACTGTGTGTTTCTGCTATTGATCTTCTTTCTTGTCTCTACAATGACGAAGGTGAAAAACAGGGATATTTCAGTGGATCTGCCGACTTCGGAATCAGCTATAAAACTGAAACCGGATGATAAACAGGCTATTGTAGGACTGGATGCTGAAGGTAACTTCTATTGGGACGGACAACCTTGTTCGACTAATTTTATGATGGAACAATTGCGGGAGACCTGTATCTCTGATCCGGGTCAGCGTATCCGCATTGATATGGATAAAAACACTCCATTCGGACGTTTTGTGGAAGTAATGGATGCTTGTCAGTTTTATAATTTAACGAATATAGGAATACGAACATATGACGAAAACTACAACAGGGAGTAGCCGTCTGACGGTTATCCTATCATGGGTTATTGCGCTGGTCTGTCTGGTAGGAGGAGCGTTGTTTATCTGGCTGATGCCATCACCAGGACAGGGAGCTATTGACTTGCAAGCGAAAAAACAGAAATCTCCGAAAAGTATCAGTGATAAAATAAAGCAGGAGCAGGCTCAGCGGGAGCTTCCCGCTAATTATTCTGAGCAATTAGTGAAGCAGTCGGAAGTATTGGTCAAGAAAAATTTGGAAGATCAGCTTCGCAAATTTCAGGAAATGGCTAAGAAGATGAGGCAGCGGAAAAATGAATTGTTGACTAAAGTAGAGCAAAGAAAGTTACCACGTACGGCACCGGATGATGCTAATGATACTTCGAAAGCAAGGAATATTCCGCAGGCGGGCAAGTTATCTGCGAATCCGTCGGTAGATGATATGTATGCTCTTTTAAGAGAATATGAGGCTGAAATACAGCAGAACCATTTGGCTGCCAATGCAGCTAAACAGGCGCTTTCCAAGGGACTTTCGTTTCCCGAGGTTTATAGTTCTCTGAAGACAGGTTCTTCCCGTATGCCAAGTTTTGATGAACTGATTCGAATGCAGACTAAAGGAGGGGAATGGGCTACTTCAGCGGGAAGTAATGCCAGCGCAGGTCTGGAAATAAAAAGTACGGCAGACTTGAACAATTACCGTGGTCTGTTGGGACAAGCGACCCGACAAGCCGGACTTGCTCAATCTCGGTTGGAAAATCTCTTTGGAGTAGTGAAGCAGGTCGGAAAGCCCGGTGGCGGCTTTGGAATTGGCAATGGTCAGCCGGGCGGAGGTGAAGGCAGTGGCAATGGGAACGGTTTCGGTGGCATGGGGGAGGCAGCTCAGGGCAGTGGAAACAGACGTCCGATGAATGCTTATGCAGGTCCCCGGCTTAATCAGGAAATGGTAAAAGCTCAAGCATTGCCCGGACGGCGTTTCTCAAAAAGCGCGGATCGTAAAGGGTGGTTATATATTAACACATGGTATATGATAGGACCATGGGAAAGCTTTGGGCGAGAGGACTTTTCGATTGTCCATCCGCCTGAGATATCTGTGGACTTTGATGCGGTATATACTGACGGACAAGTAGGTACAGGGGTGATGGAAACGGATTCTCATCCGATAAAGGTCATAGGGGAAGAAGTGTATTTGGATGGTACGCTGCGATGGAAGTTTATGCAAAGTGAATCAATGCATAATACGGTTCCTGTCACTACCGGACATTCTACTTATTACGCTTATACTGAACTCTACTTTGATGAGGCTACTACAATGCTGGTTGCCATTGGCACGGACGATAGTGGCCGGGTATGGATAAACGGTAAGGATGTATGGCGTGATTATGGGACCAGTTGGTACAACATTGATGAACATATTGCTCCTTTCCAGTTTCGACAGGGATGGAACCGTATTCTTGTTCGATTGGAAAATGGTGGAGGAGGAGCGTGTGGTTTCAGTTTCTTAATTATTCCACAAGAATGATGTCATGGTACATATTGGTCGGCGTATAGAAGATGAATTGCATAAGCGGGGATTATCCGTGAGTTGGTTTGCTGAACAGCTTTGTTGTTCGCGAACCAACGTATACAAAATCTTTGAGAAATCAAGTGTTGATACCGAACTTCTTTTGCGAATTTCTAGTATCTTACAGTGTGATTTCTTTCAGTGCTATTCAGAATGTTTGAAAGGAGGGGTCAAAAGTAACTAAACTCTCTGTCATTAATAATCCTTGCTCCGTGTTGACTGACGCTTTCCTTTGTTGCCGAAGGTGTTGAACCGATAGGCAATATATGCCATAAAGTATACGTTATAAGTACTGGATTCTCTATCGGTGATTGAATTTTCGGAAATGGAACGTTCCGAACTTTCGTTCTCACGGAGGATATCATATAGGTGAAATCGGATGGTTGCTTTTTTCTTTTTGAGGAAGCTTTTTGAAATTTGGGCATTCCATAGGGTACGGTTAGTGTCATTTTTACCTCCATATCCTCTTTTTAACCTGCAATCAATATTAGATGAAATTTTGATATCCCAAGGTAAGTTTAAATTAGCTTCCGCTCCGAATGTATAATCAAATGTTTCCCGTTGGTTATCCTTTTTGATAGAATGTTCAGATTTTTGATATCTGATTCCTGCCGATAATTTTTTATTTCTTCTCCGTTGATGGTTAGCTTGCCGTCTTCGTTAATTTCTGCTCCGGATAATTTCTTGACTAATTCTTCCAGTGCTGCTCCTTCATTGACACGGTATGCAGAGGCATTATAGGCGGTTGTGTCACCTGCAACCACTACCGGGGGAGCTTGTGCTACGATAACAGTTTCTTTTAGAAGTATAGCATCGGGTTTCAGTTCAATTTTGCCAAGTTGGATGATTGGCTTAGTTGTATTGTTTATTTGCAGGGTTTTAAATTCAGTAGTGAATCCGATAAACGACAACTTAATCAGAAAATGTCCGGGAGGAGCTGTAAGTGTAAAATTACCTTGTTCCAGGCTGGAAACTCCTTTTACATAATTACTGTCGGGCAGAGATAATAACTGTATGGTAGCTTGTCCGATAGGGAGCTGAGTATCTTCTTCCAGAATAGTCCCCTGAATAGTGACATGTTTAGTTTGCGCTTGAACAAAAGCAACATCTATACATGATATAAATAGTATGAATAGTAGTATGTAAGTCTTTTCGTTCATAAGGTTACCCATTATGAGGCGTTTTAGTGTTTATGGTATCGGTCACAAAGGTCTTAATTTTTTTTGTAAAGTAAGTTTTTTAAGAGATAAATAAAGTTTGAATTTTGACCACAATGGTTTAAAAATAGTTCAAAATGCCGGATTCTTGCAAATTGAATGATAATTGTTCTGTTTTGACTGATTTGAGGACCTTTGTATAATAATAATGTCTCATCTTTGCAACGGATGAAGTTTTCAATAGGTAATAGTTTTGATTTTAGGGTAACAACCAGGATTAGTTTTTAAATTCTCTGTCGGTCTTAATGGAAACATTGACCGGCAGAGAATTTCTTGAGAATTTTAATGTATCATGAAAACAATAGATTGAAAATGAAAAAGCCTTTATTGTATTTACTTGTTTTATTGGTTGCTGTTTTTAGCACTTCCTGTACCCAATCTTCCAAAGGGACTTTTGAGGTAGGAGATAAGACTTTCCTGCTCAATGGAGAGCCGTTTGTAGTGAAAGCTGCGGAAATTCATTATCCTCGTATTCCTAAAGAATATTGGGAGCATCGTATCAAAATGTCTAAAGCTTTAGGCATGAATACCATTTGTCTTTATGTGTTCTGGAACTTTCATGAACCGGAAGAAGGAAAATACGACTTTACCGGTCAGAAGGATATCGCTGCATTTTGCCGCATGGCACAAGAAAACGGAATGTACGTCATTGTACGTCCCGGACCTTACGTTTGCGCAGAATGGGAAATGGGCGGACTACCTTGGTGGTTGCTGAAAAAAGAAGATATCAAACTTCGTGAACAGGACCCTTATTATATGGAACGTGTAAAATTGTTTATGAACGAAGTAGGCAAACAACTGGCTGACCTCCAGATTAGTAAAGGTGGTAATATTATTATGGTACAAGTGGAGAATGAATATGGTTCGTTTGGTATAGACAAACCATATATTGCTGCCATAAGGGATATGGTGAAACAGGCCGGTTTCACGGGAGTTCCTTTATTCCAATGTGACTGGAATTCTAATTTTGAAAATAATGCATTGGATGATTTACTTTGGACAGTTAATTTCGGTACAGGGGCTAATATCGATCAGCAGTTTGAACGTTTGAAGGAACTTCGCCCCAATACTCCGTTAATGTGCAGTGAGTTCTGGTCCGGATGGTTCGACCATTGGGGAGCCAAGCACGAGACACGCAGTGCGGAAGAATTGGTGAAGGGGATGAAAGAGATGCTCGACCGTAATATTTCGTTCAGTTTATATATGACCCACGGAGGTACTAGCTTCGGACATTGGGGCGGAGCGAATTTTCCAAATTTCTCACCGACTTGTACTTCTTATGATTATGATGCACCGATTAATGAATCGGGGAAAGTTACTCCTAAATTCTTAGAAGTCCGTGATTTGCTGAAACAGTATTTGCCGGAAGGTGAAGAACTGGCGCCTATACCGGATTCTATTCCGACAATAGCTGTTCCTGAATTTAAGTTGGATGAAGTAGCCGTCTTATTTGATAATTTGCCGGAACCGAAGATTAGCAAAGATATCAAGTCGATGGAAGCGTTTGACCAGGGATGGGGTAGTATTTTATATCGTACCACTCTTCCGGCCTCTAAAGAAGAACAAACTTTAATTATAACTGAAGCCCATGACTGGGCACAGGTTTTCCTGAATGGAAAGAAGCTGGCTACGTTAAGTCGCTTGAAGGGTGAAGGTACAGTGATACTTCCTCCGATGAAAGAAGAGGCCCGACTGGATATTCTGGTAGAAGCAATGGGACGTATGAACTTCGGTAAAGGAATTTATGACTGGAAAGGTATTACCGAAAAGGTAGAATTGCAATCGAATGATGGGAATATTACATCTTTGAAAGACTGGCAGGTATATAACATCCCGGTTGATTATTCATTTGCACAAAATAAAAAATATGAGAAACGGGATAATACAGAAAAATATCCTGCATATTATCGCGGAACATTTACTTTGGATAAAGTGGGCGATACCTTCCTGAATATGATGAACTGGAGTAAGGGGATGGTCTGGATCAATGGCCATGCAGTGGGCCGTTATTGGGAAATCGGACCTCAGCAGACATTGTATGTTCCGGGATGTTGGTTGAAAGAAGGTGATAATGAGGCTGTTATATTGGATATGGCTGGTCCTGTAAAAGCTGAAACGGAAGGATTGGAACAACCGATACTGGATAATTTACGAGTACATGGTGCTGCATATGCTCATCGTAAAGTTGGGGAAAATCTGGATTTGACAGAAGAAACTCCTGTTTATGAAGGAACCTTCAAGCCGGGAAATGGTTGGCAACATGTGAAGTTTGATAAGGAGGTGCCTACCCGTTATTTCTGTATGGAGGCTTTGAATGCTTATGATGGCAAAGATTATGCGGCTATTGCCGAACTGGAACTATTGGGAACGGACGGTAAGCCATTGTCACGTCAGCATTGGAAAGTGGTTTATGCCGATAGTGAAGAAACGGAAGAAGCTAACAATATAGCAACTAATGTATTTGATTTGCAGGAATCTACTTTCTGGCATACAAATTATTCGACTGCCAAACAGAAGTTCCCCCATCAGATTGTGATTAATCTGGGTGAAGATAAGGTGGTGACCGGATTCTCCTATCTCCCACGTGCCGAGGCGGGTAAGACCGGAATGATCAAAGATTATCGGGTATATATAAAGAAGAATCCCTTTAAGCTTTAAAAGGAAATGAATGTAGAATAACAGATATAGTGTGTATTTATAATTTATAGGGTAAAAGGTTAATTATATTGTTCATTAAATTATGAAATAGAGAGTGGCTTTCACGTGAGTGAAGGTCACTCTTTTAGTTTTGTTCGCAATTAAATTATTTTATAGTAACTAAAACCCTGATAGTGGTTATATTTGTTCTCTCATCTGAGAAGGTGATTTATATAATTAACTAGTGTGCAAATGATGAAAAAAAATGGGTTTAGCCGGTGTGCTGAAATGTACATCGGTCGTTTACGAAAAGAGGGGCGCTATTCAACAGCGCATGTGTATGAAAATGCACTTTTTTCTTTCAGAGGGTTTTGTGGTACCTCTACTGTGTCATTCGGACAAATAACTCGCGAACACTTACGGTGTTATGGGCAGTATCTTTATGAACGTGGTTTAAAGCCTAATACGGTGTCTACGTATATGCGTATGCTACGTAGTATTTATAATCGGGGAGTGGAGTCGGGAAGGGCACCTTATGTTCACCGATTGTTCCATGAGGTGTATACGGGAGTGGATGTCCGCCAAAAGAAAGCTTTGCCGGTAACAGAGTTGCACAGGCTTCTATACGAAGATCCGAAATCGGATCATTTGCGGCGTACGCAGGCTATTGCTGCTTTGATGTTTCAATTCTGCGGTATGTCGTTCGCTGATTTGGCACATTTGGAGAAGTCATCCTTAGACCGGAATGTTATTTATTATAATCGTATCAAGACGAAGACTCCAATGAGCGTAGAAGTATTGGATACCGCTAAAGATATGATTTATCAGCTCCGGAACAGGCAACCTTCGCTGCGGGACTGTCCTGATTATCTGTTTGGTATCTTGAGTGGTGATAAAAAACGGAAGGATGAAGATGCTTATCGCGAATATCAGTCTGCTCTCCGAAAATTCAATAACCAGTTGAGAGGACTTGCAAAAGCTTTGCACCTGACCTCTCCTGTCACTTCGTATACGATTCGCCATTCATGGGCTACTACTGCGAAATATCGCGGAGTTCCTATTGAAATGATCAGCGAATCGTTAGGGCACAAATCAATCAAAACAACACAAATCTACCTTAAAGGCTTTGCTTTGAAAGAACGTACTGAAGTTAATAAAATGAATTTATCTTACGTAAAGAATTGCTTTGCAAAACGGAGTAATGATACAAAGTACTGATAACCAGTGTGTGTAAGTAGGAGTTACTTCTTAGGTAACGGAAATAATAATGACGCAAAGATAGACAAAAAAATAAATAACAAGCAAGTAAACTATCCTTTTTTTCTTTTTTGATTAAAAAATAAGATAAAAATAGTCCGGAATATGAAAGAACTCTTTTTTCATATTCTAAGATATTTACGTCCTATAATCAAAGAAATTTCACCCTACACCTAGGCTGAGCCTTCTTTGGTAGTCAGATATGTCCTTTTTTTCGTGTTTTTAGAGATTTTTCCCCTTTCCCTGCTTTTTCCGTTACCTAAGAAGTAACAGAAAAAAGAATGGTAAAAATAGAGGATTTATGAATTAAATTGGGGTAAGATCTCTATTTAGGAATACACATAGATAAAAAATGAAACAAATTGAAGCAATTTTGGGGGATATGCTATTTATTCCGTTAAAGGGTGTTGTATTAATTCTGATTCTAATCTTGACAACAAGCCAGATTCATGCACAATATGCTCTTGGGGCAACTGGGCAGATGATGATACCTACAGCCGAGATGCAGGAAACAGGAACCTTTATGGGAAGTGCAAACTTCCTTCCTGAAGAGGTTACACCCCATAAATTTAATTATCCTACCATGAACTATTCTGTTGATATGTCATTATTCTCTTTTGTAGAACTGACTTACCGTATGACATTACTCAAGATGCGAACGTATAATGGCAGAGTTGGTTATCATAATCAAGATCGCTCTAATACTATCCGTATCCGTCCATTGAAAGAAAGCCGTTATTTCCCTGCTGTGGTTATTGGTGCCGATGACCTTTTTACAGAAAAGGCGACTCAGTATTGGGGAGATTATTATGGTGTATTAACTAAGACATTCGGTTTCTGTAAAGGACATCAGTTGGCTGTTACGGCAGGCTGGTATTTTCATCAAGGCAATCAGCCTGCATTCAATAAAGGACCTTTTGGTGGTATCCGTTATACTCCCGCTTTTTGCCGTGAGTTAAAGCTTATGGCAGAATATGATACTCATGGCTGGAATCTTGGAGGAGCAATACGCCTTTGGAAACATTTGTCTATCCATGTGTTTACCCGCGAATTTACTTGTGTTTCTGCGGGCTTGCGTTATGAATGTACTTTAATACATTAAGAAGATGAAAAGAGTATTTAGTATATTATATATTATCTGTTGCTGCACATTGGAAAGTGTAAATGCACAGGCTGTACGGGTATCTGGAGTCTTGAAAGATTTGCAAATGGAAAATATCTCTGTAATACAGAAGCAGGATACGATTACGGCGGCATTTGAAACTTCCGTATATAGGGGATCTTATAATGGTATAGGTATCGCAATACGTCATTTGATAGCTGTTTCGGAGAATTCTACATTGCAGTTAGTTATATTGGATAATGCGCTGCCCCAACTTTGTATCACCTTACCTGCAAAACTGATCGAGGATTATCAATCGGGAAAGTGTGATTTGAATGAGGTGTATCGTACTATGCAGATGACTACTTCTACCCAAACTGCAATGGATGACTTGAAAGGGATAAAACGTGAGTCTACTACTTTTGGTAAGGTGGATTTAGTCGTTTATCCGGGGGTGATGTTGGTTAATAATGTTACTTACAAACTATATAAGGCTGCTTTTGAATTGCAACCGGCGGTAGAAATGCAACTTTGGAAGGGTGCTTCATTAAGGTTACAAGTTTGCTTGCCTGTCATTAACAATGAGCCGGGTAAATGGGATTGTATCCGACCGGGGTATTTGACATTGCGACAGGAATTTCGCTTGGATAATCATTGGAAAGGATACTTGACTGGTGGGAATTTCTCGGATGATCGCCAGGGGCTTGCTGCCGGTATCGGTTATTTCTCATCTGACGGTCGTTGGACAGTGGAAGGAGAAGGCGGTATAACCGGTTCCTCTCATTTATATGGCAGAGACTGGAGAATGAGTAAATGGAAGAGAGTCAATGGACAGTTTAGTGTGGGGTATTATATTCCACAAATGAATACACAGTTAAAGGTCAGTGGAGGCCGGTTTATATATGGAGATTATGGAGTATGCGGAACTCTTTCCCGCTATTTCGGTGAATATATTGTAGGGCTTTATGGTATGTACACAGATGGGGAAACAAATGCCGGATTTCATTTCTCGATTCCTTTGCCGGGCAAGAAGCGCAACCGTCATGCAGTACGTGTAATGCTTCCGGATCATTTTGCTTTTCAGTATGATATGCGTAGCGGGAATGAGTTTGCCCGCCGTGCTTTGGGAGTCAGCTATAGAACAGAACCGAAATCGGCCGAGAATAGCCGTTTCTGGCAACCGGATTATATTCGTTATTATTTGATTCGTACCAATGATAAGACAAAATTTAAATAAGAGTTGATATTAGTAATTTAAACAAAAAATGAACAATTATGAGAAATTTAAAATGGTTGTATGCATGCTCTTTGGCGATAGCCTTCGGTGTGCTGTCTTTCACTGCAGTTTCATGTCATGATGATGACGATGAACCCAAACAGGAACCGGGTGAAGAAATCGTAACTCCCGATCCGGTTGTTGAGTACTATATTATGGGTACTGTGACAGATGCTGGTAAAGGACTGTCTAATGTGGATGTGAAAATTGGTTCTGAAACAATTAAAACAGACAAAGATGGTAAGTTTTCTGTAACTGAGAAGAATACAGGCAAGTACTCAGTTGAAGTTGCCCCTAAAGGTTATCTTGCTCAGAATACATCTGTGGAAATTGCTGCTAATGCGGAGAACCGTAGTGTGGTAACAGTGGCTGTGGCTCTGACAAAGCAAAGTGAACCGAAAAAAGTGGAAGTTGGCGAAGAGGGTAATAAGGAAGATGTAAAAGTAGAGGATAAGAGTACTTCAAATCAGGACGTTAAGGACCCGGGTACAGTTGAACCGGAGGATGTGAAGGAAGATCTTCCTCTTGTAACACCTGAATTGGATATTCCGGCTGGAGCGATTCAGACAGAAGGCAATGAAGATGTTTTAAAAGACGGTAATGCTGAAGTCAGTGTAACGACCTATGTTCCTGCTCCTGAAGAGGTAACTACGGAAGTGAAGAAAGAAGAAGAAAATAAGGAAGTTGAAAAAACGATTCCTTTGGCAGCTGCCCATTTTGAACCTAGTGGTTTGCAATTTACAGAACCTGTGACTATTTCTATTCCTAATCCTATTCCGGGTGTAACTTTTGCTCAGGATATAGAACTTACTTATCTGAAAGATGGAAAGTGGGTTCCACAAACAGAGGACATAAACAAAGTTGTTTACGATGAAAAATCAGGTAGCTACACGACTAAGGTTAAACACTTCTCTTCTTATGCAATGGAAAATAAAGTGACTAGCAAAGTTAGCTCTGAAACTGTGGTGAAGAGTGAGATTCTGGGACAGGCTAGTCGTGACAATAGCGAAAACCCTAAAGCTGTGACCGGTATTGCGCTGACTTATAAAGAAAAGGCTGGTTGGGAATGTAAAGATGCTGATATTAAAGCAGCTGTAACTAAAGCCTTGTCGGGTGCAAAAAATGAGACAGTGAATGCTATGGTAGCTTTTTTCAAAACTCGTTTGTACTCGTTGATGGGATCTGCATCTGGTATTACAGAAACAACCCGTACTTATAATACCGTAAACGTAAACGGTTATACAACAATGAATTATACTTGCTATGCCAAGACTCGTACTACTACATTGTCAACTACAGTGAAGTATAATGGTAAAGATGTGAAAATCTCAGTAACAGCAACACGCTATACCGGAACTGATCATCAGTATAAGACAGTTACTACTAATCCTACTCATAGTGGTGGTAAGGGTGGAAGTAACTAATAAATAATTCAGATCATAAAAATAACCCTTTTTTAATAAAACCCTTTTTTATAAACCCTGTTGGGTGATAATCATATGGGATATGAGGAGGAGGAAGTCACTGTGAAGTGGTTTTCTCCTTTTCGTTTTCATGTCTATGGATGTTTGAAGAGCGTTCTTTTTAGACAGAATTCTACTAATATAAGTTAATGTTTATAATTATGATTTGTTTCATGTAAATAAAGCCTATCTTTATCACCCAATACAACATAGGACAAATAAAATGTCATGAGCATAATTATTAAGAACCTTAATAAGATTTATCCCAACGGAAATCATGCTTTGAAAGATATCAATCTGGAGATTCCTGCAGGGATGTTTGGCTTATTAGGACCCAATGGCGCCGGCAAATCTACTTTGATGCGTATTCTAGTAGCCCTCATGGAACCAACTTCCGGGCAAGTAGAAATTTGCGGTTATGATTTGATGAAACAGCGGAAAGAAATACGCGGTATTCTGGGGTATCTCCCTCAGGACTTTCGTTTCTTTGCCAAATACAAAACGTATGAGTTTCTTGATTATGCGGCACGCTTATCCGGAATGACTCATAGCAGGCAGAGGAAACAGGCGGTAGATGAAATGCTCGAAAACGTTGGCTTGTTTGATGTTCGTGAACGATATGCCAATAAATTATCGGGAGGTATGAAGCGGCGGTTAGGAATCGCACAAGCGCTGATACATCATCCTAAAGTAATCATTGTTGATGAACCTACTACCGGACTTGACCCCGAGGAACGTATCCGTTTCCGCAACCTTCTTTCGGAGGTCAGCGAGAATGATGTGACTATTATTTTGTCTACTCACATTGTCGGTGATATTTCCAGTACCTGTAACAATATGGCGTTAATGAATAGGGGACAAGTTTCCTTCAACGGTTCTCCCCAGGATATGTTGAAATTAGCCGAAGGTAAGGTGTGGAGAATCAGGGCTGCCGGTGACCAGTTACATGAAATCGATAAAAAATATCCGGTAATCTCTACTATTCCATCGGGGACAATCTGGGAGGTACAAGTGGTTGCCGATAAAGTGGAGGGATACGAAGCGGAACCATTTCCTCCTAATCTGGAACACGCCTATGTATATTACATGGAGAATCAATTAAACCTTTGGACAAACGACTAAACACGATATGCTGATATGACCTTTATATCTAATATACAATCGGTAGCAAAATATGAAAGCAAATTATTAATAAGAAGCTGGTTCTTCAGAGTATTCACGGTGCTCGCCGTAGCTATCATTACTTTTTTTAATTTCATGTTATTCGTATCGGAGGATAGCGGAGGTATTTGGATTGCAACAGCCATTCCATCCAATATTCCTTATCTAATCTTGTTATTGCTTAATACAGGACAGGCAGTTATAGCTATTTTTCTGGCCTCCGACTTTCTGAAAAGAGATAAAAAACTGGATACATCGGAAGTCTTTTATGTCCGTCCGTTGAGCAATGCTGAATATGTCATAGGTAAAATATGGGGAAACCTGCGTGTCTTTTTGCTGCTGAATCTTATTATTATGGCTATTACGGCAGCATTCAACCTGACATTGGGAGAAGTAGACTGGGTGGCTTATCTGCTTTATTTTTTCCTGATCAGTGTACCTACGTTGATTTTTATCATCGGATTGGCTATCTTTTTGATGCTGGTGCTTAAAAATCAGGCATTGACATTTGTATTGCTGCTGGGATATATCGGCTTGACGGTTTTCTATATTGAAGATAAGTTTTATTATCTTTTCGATTATATGGCCTATAGTCTTCCTTTGGTAAAGTCCAGTATTGTCGGCTTTTCCAACTGGGAAGTGATCTTGAATCATCGTGGCATTTACTTACTTGCCGGATTAGCGTTTGTCTTTTTCACTATTTCTCTGTTTCGGCGCCTTCCGAACTCATCGCGTAGTAATTATCCGTGGTTAGTTCTCTCTTTCTGTACTCTTATGTTAGCCTTCGTATGTGGTTACTGGCATATACATTCAATTTTGTATCAGAGTGATATACGGGCTACATATACGAAGATCAACAATCAATATGTTTCTACTCCGAAGATGTTCATTCATGAATATGATCTTTCAGTAGAACAGCATTCAGATGATTTTCTGTCGGAAGTAACAGTAAAAGGCGTGGCATTGGATTCATCTGCCGTATTCACTTTCTGTTTGAATCCGGGATTAACCGTGCATTCCGTCCGGTCGGGAGAACAACCGCTCAATTTTAAACGTGACAAGCAAATTGTGTTAGTGGATTTCGGAACAAACCTTGCCAAAGGAGATACGGTTTCTGTAACCTTCAGGTATGACGGGCAAATAGATAATTCATTCTGCTATCTGGATATTCCCCCCGAAGTATTGCAAGCCTCCAATAAGAAGTTTCTGTTTAACATAGACAAACAGTATAGTTTTCAGACAAAAGATTATCTGATGCTTACTCCTGAGACTTATTGGTATCCCCGTGCAGGAACAAGCTATAGTGACAAAAATCCTGATTGGCAACAAACTTATTTCAGTAATTATCGGTTGAAAGTCAAGCCTCTTCCGGGATTAGTGCCTATTTCCCAAGGTGAAGGAAAATGTGATGAGGAAGGAGTTTATTCGTTTAAAGGAGATTTTCCGTCTCAGACATTATCTTTATTAATAGGTGATTATCAGCAAAAAAGTGTCTATGCGGACAGTATTCTTTATAGTGTGTGGCACCTGAAGGATCACGACTATTTTACAGCGTCGTTCGATTCCATTCACGATACTATTCCCTGGCTTATACGTAATGTTAAAGATCAGTTGGCACGGCAATATAAACTGGATTATCCTTTTAAGCGATTCTCTATCATAGAAGTTCCGGTACAGTTTGCCAGCTATGAACGTGCCTGGTCTCAGGCCCAGGAAACGGTTCAGCCGGAAATGGTATTGTTCCCTGAAAAAGGAGCCATATTCTGGGAACTGGATGTAAAAAGGCAGGTTAAGAATCAGATCCGGTGGTCGGGAGAGAATGAGATCACTGTACAGGAAGCCCAGATGCGTACATTTAGTAATTTTGCCTGGATGTTTATGCGGACAGAAGGTGATTATAACTTTTCAACAGGTAGTAGGGGACGGGGAAATCTTTCGTCTGTGGCAAATCCTTATTTCCTTTTCCCGCAGATTTATAATTTCCGGTACAATATTTATTCCTCGGAATGGCCTGTAGCCAATCGTGCCATTGAGTTGTATCTGCAAAAGAAGTCAGAAAATGAAGGATGGGAGCGCCAGATAAATGGACTTAGTAATAACGAGAAGGCCAATCTTCTGCTGGAAAAACATACATTCAAGGAGTTGCTGGCTGATGTGGAACAGCGTAATCTGCAAAATAATATCGTAGGACTGGAGGCGAGCCGTATTTTCGCCCGATCAGAAATCAATATGGGGGTCGATGCTTTCAGAGATTCATTGTATGCGATGCTGAAGCGTAATACTTTTCTGAATATTAAGTTCGAAAATATGCTGGATACGCTAGGACAAATGAGTCGCACGGATATCTATTCCTCTTTGAAAGAATGGGAACAACTGACTCCTCTTCCTTTTTATTCGATCGGAGAGCCCGAGTTGACCAAAGTTGTCAATAAGGGGGGAGAAGAATTCTTTGTATTGAAAGTGCTGGTGAGCAATAACTCTGATTACGACGGAATAATACAGATGAATGTTCTTCAGAATGGCTGGTGGTACCAACCTCTGGAAGATCCCAGAGCCAGAAAAAAGGTTGAGATAGCTGCCCATACAACTAAAGAGTTTGTATCTGTCTGGGAAGAACAAATCCGTGAGGTAGAGGTCAACACGATGATTTCCGGAAATCTTCCTTATATGATCCGGCAATCCATAGGCAACGTAAAACAAGAACGAAATAAAATAGTCAAGGACAGTATCTATACACTACCGGAGTCGTCATTAGAAATGCCGGGAGAGATTATTGTGGATAATGAAGATTCTACTCTCTTTGTACTTTCTACTCCTCCTGTTGTAGGGCTTCTTCCTAAATGGCTGGATGAAGTAGAGGAAACTCCTTTTAAATATTCGGGTATATCCTGGTGGCGTGCGCCTTTACAATGGACGGCTACTACCAATGCTAAATATTATGGTAAATATATCCGTTCGGCTTATGTGATAAAGAGTGGAGACGGTAGTCAGACGGCTACATGGAAAATACCTGTGCCGGAAGCCGGTCAGTACGAACTCTATTATTATGTATTCAAGAACGATGAGCTGAGATGGAATGACCGCCTTCAAGGTGAATATCATTTCAGGGTGGCGTATGACAGTGAGGTAGAAGATGCCTATATCAACCTGAGAAAAGCCAATGAAGGTTGGGAACAGCTTGGTACTTATTATTTTAGTGCCGATACGGTTCGTGTCGTATTGACAGATGAATGTAAACTGCGGTCTGTGACGGCTGATGCAGTGAAAATAGTGAAACGATAATTATTAAAACAGCAAACTATATGCAAAGTGACTTACTACTATTTAAAAGAGTGCTGCTGACAATCGTAACTTTTACCGGGATTGCCCTGACATCGCAGGGGCAAATTCCCTTGACGATTGACAAGGCAATGGAGATTGCGCAGGAGAATAGTCCTTCTCTTCGCCGTTCCTATATGAATCTGGAGAGATATAAGCAGAATCTGCTGGCGCAGAAGGCTTCTTTAAAATCTCGATTTTCATTAAATTTGAATCCGGTGGACTATAACAAGAACAGGCGTTTTGATAATCGTTTGTCACAATGGTACACGAACGAAACATTCAACACCAGTGGAACTTTTCAGGTTGATCAGCCTATTTTATGGACAGACGGTACTATTTCTTTAATAAATCGTTTCGGATGGCAGGACAATAGTTCCATCATAGAAGGCGATAAGACCAGTAACCGTGCATTCAGCAATGACCTTTATCTGCAGTTGACTCAGCCTATTTTCACTTACAACAAGCGTAAAATGGAATTGAAGCAGATAGAGTATGATTATGAAAATGCCAATATTAGTTATGCTTTACAACAGCTGAATACGGAAAAAAGTATAACCGATCAGTTTTATTCGGTTTATATGGCACAAAGTAACCTGGAAATCAGTCGCGAAGAATTGGTCAATGCCCAGCAGAGTTATGATATTATAAAAAATAAAGTAGAAGCGGATTTGGCAGCTAAAGACGAACTCTTTCAGGCCGAACTGAATCTTGCTACGGCTCGTTCGTCTGTAGACGAAAGTCAGGTGAATCTGGAGAATGCGAAAGACAAACTCAAACAGACTCTCGGAATGAGGCTGGATGAAGATATTCTCGTATTTGCGGAAGTGGAGATTAAACCGATTCAGGTAAATCTGGACCAGGCCATATCGCATGGATTGGGTTCGCGTCTGGAACTTCGTCAACGTGAAATAGAGAGCAAGGAACTTGAGTTCGATATGATTAAGACAAAAGCGCTGAACGAGTTTAAAGGAGATGTATCTATCTCTTTCGGATTGATAGGAGATAATAGCCACCTGAATAAAGTTTATAATAATCCGACACAGAATCCGAGGGTTTCTATCAGCTTTGCTGTTCCTATTTTCGACTGGGGTGAAAAGAAAGCAAGGATTAAAGCACAAAAGATGGCCCAACGGATTAATGAACTCGAGTTTCAAGAGGATAAAGTGGATATCGAGCTGAATATTCGTCAGGTATGGCGTAACCTCGAAAACCTCCGGACTCAGATTAAAATCGCCGAGCAAAATGTACAGAATGCACAGTTGACCTATGATCTGAATCAGACTCGTTATCGGGAAGGTGACATAACCGGTATGGAAATGAGCCAGTTCCAGACTCAGCTTTCGAATAAGAAGATTACTTATACGCAGGCGTTGATTAATTACAGAATAGAATTACTTAATCTTAAAATCCTTTCATTGTATGATTTCGACAAGAATATCCCTCTTGTTCCTATGAAAGACATTATTGATAAAAAATAAGCAGACCATGAAACAGTATCAAATTTTTATTGCATCTTCTTTGTTAACAACCTTATTGTTAACCGGCTGTGGCAACAAACCACAAAACGCACCCAATAATATTGCAACTCCGGTATCTGTCGTGGAGCTGAAGAAAGGTTCTATCAGTAAATTAATAAATACAACAGGAACAGTGCAGCCGACTTACGGTGCATCTCAGAATGCGGAAATGAGCGGATTTTATAAACTTCAGACTAATCCGAGAACCGGAAAACCTTTCAAAATGGGAGACAGGGTAAGTAAGGGGGAACTGATAATCCGTCTGGAAGACAAGGAGTATGAAAACGGAATCGCTATTGACGCTAAAAAACTAAGTCTTGAAATTGCCGAACAGGAACAGTCAAAGCAGAAAGCTCTCTATGAAAAAGGAGGGGTGACGATGAGTGAAATGCGGAATACGGAAGTAAAAGTAACGAATGCCCGTTACGATTATGAAAACGCAAAACTCAATCTGGAGAAGATGAAAGTGAAAGCTCCGTTTGATGGTGTGATTGTTGATTTGCCTCACTATACGGCCGATACAAGAGTGGAACAGGGAAAGGCTATGGTGAGTCTGATGGCTTATGATAAAATGTATATGGATATCAATCTGCCGGAAAGCAGCATTCGTTATGTCAAGGAAGCGCAACCAGTATATATTACTCATTATACCATCCCCGGGGATACTTTAAAAGCGAGAGTCGGTGAGTTGTCTCCTGCAATCAGTACGGAGACACGTACTTTTAAAGGAAAGATTCTGATTGATAATGACCAACTGAAGTTGCGTCCGGGTATGTTCGCCAAAGCAGATATTATCGTTGACAGAGCTGATAGTTCTATCATTATACCTAAAGACGTAATCTTGTCCAATCGTCGCCGGAAATACGTATATATCGTCGAAAAGAATACGGCAAAGATACGCAATCTGCAAACAGGTCTGGAGGATGAATATAATATCGAAATTCTATCCGGACTTAATGTAAATGACAATTTGGTAGTGAAGGGTTTTGAAACACTGAAAGAAGACGCCAAAGTCAAAATCCAAAAGTAAATCATGGATGCGATATATGACCGCATCTTTTGAAAATAGGAAATACTTATGAAGAATATAATCAAATTTGCAGTAGGCAATCCGGTTACGATTTGTATGGTAGTATTTGCCCTCTTATTGCTGGGAAAAGTATCATACGATCAGTTGAGTGTGGATTTATTGCCCGATCTGAATAATCCCCGCCTGTTTATTGAATTAAAGGCGGGTGAACGCCCTCCCGAGGAGATCGAAAAGCAATTCGTTAAAAATATGGAGTCTATGGCGATCCGGCAGAGTGATGTTACTCAGGTCTCTTCTGTGATTAAAGCCGGGACGGCACGAATTACTGTAGAGTATACCTGGACAAAGGACATGGATGAGGCTTTTCTTGATTTGCAGAAAGCCATGAATCCGTTTGCCCAGAACAAGGATATCACTGAACTGAAGATTACGCAGCATGATGCGAACTTGTCTCCGGTAGTTTTGGTGGGAATGTCTCATCAGAGTATTACAGATATGGCGGAATTGAGGAAAATTGCTGAAAGCTATATCCGTAATGAGTTGATTCGTCTGGAAGGTGTGGCTGAAGTTACGCTTTCGGGAGAAGAAGTCAGCACTCTTACCATTCAGACTGATCCTTATAAACTGGATGCTTTTCAACTGAAAATAGAAGATATCGCTTCGCGCATCGAATCGAACAATCAAAGCATATCTGGGGGACGGGTCAGTGAACTGGGATTACAATATCTGGTGAAAAGTTCGAGCTTGTTTGCTTCAGAAGATGATTTTGAGAATCTGATTGTCGGATACAAAGCGATACAACAAGAGGAAGCATCTGGAAACAATGCTACGGGTACAGCAACCGCCAACAGTAATAAAGCTCCTGTTTTTTTGAAGGAAGTGGCTACTGTGCAGTTTTTGAACGCTCGTCCGGAGAACATTGTACGGATTAACGGGAAGCGTAGTATCGGACTGTCTATTTATAAGGAGATGCGTTTTAATACTGTAAAAGTGGTGGATGAGGTAACCCGCCAATTGGCAGTGATAGAGAATGCATTGCCCGGTTATCATTTTCAGGTGATTTCGAATCAGGGTACTTTTATAAAAAGTGCGATCGGAGAAGTAAAGAGCAGTGCTGTTTTGGGTGTTATCCTCGCTATTGTAGTCTTGTTTGTATTCCTTCGCCGGATGGGGACAACACTGATTGTCAGCCTTGCTATTCCAATCTCCATTGTAGCTACTTTCAATCTGATGTTCTTTAATGGGCTGACGCTGAATATTATGACATTAGGAGGACTGGCGCTCGGGGCGGGTATGCTGGTGGATAATGCGATTGTCGTCATAGAAAGTATCTTCCGAAATCAGGAAAAAGGATTGAGTATCAAAGAGGCTGCTATTAACGGGACAGCAGAAGTTGCCAATGCGGTAATTGCTTCTACTCTGACTACTATTGTCGTCTTCCTGCCGATTGTTTATCTTCACGGAGCTTCGGGCGAACTGTTTAAAGATCAGGCATGGACGGTAACTTTCTCACTGGTCTCTTCTTTGTTTGTGGCTATCCTGGTGATTCCGATGTTATATATCCAGCTTTCCGGCAAGAAGATTAAGCTGGAAGAAGTGAAGTCCATTCGTATTGCGGGATATAGCAGAGTGCTTCGCAGGCTGATTCAGCGACGTTGGCTGGTGGTCGGTATGGCAGTGTTGCTTCTTATCGTGACTGGGTTACTGACTCCGTTTATCGGAACTGAGTTTATGCCCCGTGCGGAAAGCAAGACGTTTACGGCTGTAGTCAAAATGCCCGAAGGTACACAGATGGAACGTACTTCCGCTGCTGTAGGCAATTTGGAAGAATTGTTATATACCATTGTTGGCAGTGATTCTTTATGTACGGTATACAGCCATATCGGAGAGGGAAGTGGTTCGGAAAATGCGATATTTGAAGGAGAAAATACAGCAATGATGAAAGTGATCCTTTCACCGGAATGTACACTTTCACCGGAAAAGGTGATTGCGTCTTTCGTGGAATCGGCCAAGAATCCTGACGGACTGGAACTGACGATTCAGCAGGATGAGAATTCTCTGAGTTCACTGTTAGGAAGCGAAGGGGCTCCTATTGTTGTGGAGGTCAAAGGAGAGGAGTTGGATGAGATTGCTCAGTTGACTGAAGAGGTGAAGGAACGGATGATTGGCGTAAATGGAATCTATGATGTTATTACTTCCGTGGAAGACGGTGCTCCGGAAGTTGTGATCTCGATTGACCGTACGATAGCCGGTATCAATAATCTGAGTGTGGCTATGGTAATCGAACAATTGAAGCAGCAATTAAGCGGTAAGGAAGTCGGTAAAATGGAATATCGCGGTGAGATGCGTGATATCGTCATAAAGGTGCCGGATATCCCGTTGAGTTCTCTTGGTGCTCTTGTCATCAAAAGTGGAACACAGGAATTTGTATTACAAGAGATTGCTACCATTACTCACGGACAAGCGCCCAAGGAGATTCTGCGCCGCAATCAAAGCCGTATCGGTAAGGTGATGGCTAATATGGATGCGAGTAAATCACTGGATAAAGTAGCAGCCGAAGTGCGTGAAACGGTGAAAGGTATTGAATTGCCTGCTAACTACAGTATCACAGTGACAGGAGAAGAAGAAAAACGACAAGAATCAATGAACAGTCTGTTGTTTGCTCTGATGCTTTCTGTTGTACTTGTCTATATGGTGATGGCTTCCCAGTTTGAATCCTTGCTGCATCCGTTTACGATCTTGCTGACTATTCCTCTGGCTGTAGTAGGTGCTATCTTACTTTTCTTCATTACTGGAACCACTATCAATATGATGGGAGTCATCGGTATTGTCATGCTGGGAGGTATTGCCGTCAATAACTCTATCATTCTGGTAGACCGTATCAATCAGCTTAGTCAGGCGGGAATGGAGTTGACTGATGCCATTGTAGAAGCAGGGCAACAGCGTATCCGTCCGATCATCATGACTACTTTGACTACGATTCTGGCCATGCTTCCGATGACATTCAGTTTTGGTGAAGGTGCTTCTTTACGTTCACCAATGGCTATAGCTGTGATCGGAGGATTGATAACTTCTACTCTGATGAGTTTGATGGTTATTCCTTGTGTCTATTATGTCTTGGAGAATATCAAAAGACGTATAAATCGCCGAACTAAAAACAGCTGAAGATGAACTTTTTACTAAATAGGAGAATAACGATTTGTATGCTGTTTATTGCACTCAGCCTGCTGGGCTATGTGTCGTATAAACAACTTCCGGTGGAGTTGCTGCCCAACGCAGAACTTCCGGTTCTGTTTGTCCAGGTGTCGTCACAGCAGGATATGGACCCTTCGTATGTAGAGTCGGAAGTGATTATTCCACTCGAAGGAGCGGTCAGTGCGATAGGTGGAGTAGACAAACTGCAATCCTACATTGACAGGAGGCAGTCCAGCATACAGATTGACTTTAAAAAGAATATCAACTTCAAGATGACCAGTCTTAAACTGCAGGAGAAAGTGAATGAAATCGCAGCCTCCCTGCCGACCGGTTTTACTGTACAGGTACAGAAAGTGGATATTGCTCAGATGAATAATAACTTCATGGTGCTTCAAGTGCGTGGTACGGGAGGAACTGACCGTGTCCGGAGTCTGGTAGACGAGGATGTTCGTTCTGATCTGGAGAACATAGATGGAGTAGCTTCCGTCAATATCTACGGAGGACGGCAGAAAGCCATTGAAGTGCGTCTGAATCCGGAGGCTTGCAAAGCTCTGAACCTCACAGCTTCCAAAATAAGCGGTTTGCTTTCGCAGAATACCCAGGAAAAGACATTTGTAGGCTTCGCAGATGAACCCGACAGCAAGAATTTTGTCCATGTCAATGCGATGTATACCAAAGTCTCTGATTTGGAGAATATAGTTGTCGCTCCCGGTCCTATTCTGCTGAAAGACGTGGCAACCGTCTTTTTTGACTTGAAAGATGAAACCACTTATAGTCGTGTGAATGGAAAAGAAGCCGTCTCGGTTGCTTTGATCAATGATTCACAGGCTAATCTGATTGAACTTTCACACCGTGTATCCGATGTGATTGAAAAGCTGAATGAGAAACTGGCTCCGCTCGAACTGGAAATTGTCATTCAGGAGAACAAGGCTGAAACCATGGAAAATAATATCAACCAGATTATTAATCTGGCATTGGTAGGGGGATTATTGGCTGTGTTTGTTCTTTGGCTTTTCCTGAAGAATATGCGGCTGGTGTTTTTTATCGCACTTTCCATACCGATTTCTGTCTATACGGCTTTCAACTTCTTCTACGCTTTTGGTATTACTATCAATAGTCTTACCTTGGTAGGAATGGCGTTGGCCATCGGAATGCTGCTGGATAATAGTGTCGTGGTGCTTGAGAATATTTATCGTTTGTCGGGAAACGGCTATACGCCCGAACGTTCGGTAACGCAGGGAACAAAAGAAGTGTGGCGCTCCATTGTGGCGGCTACCCTGACTACCATTACTGTATTCCTGCCGTTCGTTTTTTCTGATAATTTCCTGATAAAACTGATCGGGCACCATATCGGAGTATCCATTATATCAACTTTGACGATCTCGCTGTTTGTAGCTTTACTTTTTATACCGATGATTACTTACCTTCTTTTGAAGAGTAAGAGTGGGAACAGTGTCGTTTATGAAAAAGTATCGATCGTTCAGCGTCCGATGCAGGTCTATCTGGTCTTATTGAAGACTTGTATGCGTAATCCGGGAGTGACAGTCTTTGGAGCTGTGATCTTGCTTTTTGCAACGTTGATTTTGTCATTGACCTTGAATGTGCAACAGATGAAAGAAGTTGCTTCAGACCGGTTCAACATCAGTGTCGTGATGCCTACCGGAAGTACGCTTGAAAATACGGATAAGATTGTAAAGGTACTGGAAGAACGTCTGGAGGATTTTCCGGAAAAGAAAGATCTGATTTGCCGTATTCGGGAAAAAGAGGCGACTCTGACACTCGTTTTGCAGGAAGATTACACAAAGATCGCCAAACGGAAAATAGCTGATATAAAAGCGGATGTGCAGACTAAAGTTGCCAATATCAATGGTGCGGAAATCTATGTTTCTGATGCTATGGGAGGCGGAGGAGATAACTCGGCTCTGAGCAGTCTGGGCGGATTCATGCGTTTGTTGGGCATAGGTGACAACAGTGAACGGGTGGTGATCAGGGGATCTGATTTCGAAATGATGCAGATGGTGGCAGAGGAAGTGCGTTATTTGTTGGACGAACAGGATTTTGTACAGCATACTCATGTTTCGTATACTCCCCGTCAGGCGGAAATAAGTCTGAACTTTGACCCTATTCTGCTGACTGCCTATGATATTAACCGTGGCAATATTACCACCGGATTAACTGCGCTTAATAATGAATACTCTTCCGAAGCTACTTTCAAGGTGGGAGAGGATATTTATGATATTATTATCCGTGACGAAATACCGGAAAAGGAAATTGAAGAAGAGGCACAGGAAAAAGCTCAGAAAGAGAAAACTGTGGATGACTTGCGTGCTATCCGGATAGAAAATGCCAATGGCGGTATGCACAATCTAGAAGATATATCGTCTCTGAATTATGGACGTGGGCGTTCGCGCATCATCCGTGTCAATCAAGATAAGCAGATTGAGGTATACTATGCTTTTCCGAGAGATGTTCAGTCTTCGAAAGATTTATTGGGAGGATATCGTTCCGATATCGACCAGTTGATTGCCAGTTATAATCTTCCGTCCGGAGTCGCTGTGCAGGTATTCCATGAGGAGGATGAATTCGGGGATTTCAAATTCCTTATTCTGGCAGCTTTTCTTTTGATATTTATGATCCTTGCTTCAGTCTTCGAATCTGTAGTGACGCCTTTTGTGTTGCTTTTTACCATTCCGTTGGCTGCTATCGGTTCTTTGCTGGCATTATTGCTTTCGAGCAACAGTCTGATGAATGCGAATACACTGACAGGGTTCCTTATTCTGTTGGGAGTAGTTGTCAATAACGGAATCATTCTGATAGATTACGCCAACATTTTGCGTAAACGGGGATACCGCCGGAACAGGGCGTTGATGACTGCCGGTATGTCACGTATTCGTCCCATTCTGATTACTTCCATCACCACAATTGCTGCCATGCTTCCGTTGGCTATGGGAGATACGGAGTATGCAGGGGCTATCGGTGCACCTTTTGCCATTACAGTGATAGGCGGACTTTTCTTTTCCGCCATGCTGACGCTGATTTTAATTCCGACAGTTTGTATGGGACTGGAAAATGTGCTTCAGTGGTATCGTTCGTTATCCCGTAAACTATGGACCATTCACCTGATTCTTTTTGTGTCCGGTGTAATCTGTATCTGGCTATACACTGACGGAATCCTTTGGCAGTCAATCTATCTGGTAGTACTGATTGCAGGCATACCGGGGATGACATACTTTGCGCAAACCAGTCTTCGGAGAGCTAAGGCGGAGGTTATCAATCCGGATGAAGAAATTCGTATTTCTGTCCGCAATCTGGTTAAGATCTACGATTGGCCTGGACACATCAGCCGTCAGTGGAACAGTGGTTTGCAATTACGCAAACGTCTGGGATTGAGCAATGAATACCATTCTCTGAAGGACTTTATCAATGTGCTATGGCAGTTTGGTATCTTACTGTTTGCCATTTATTTCACCTATTTCTTCATTCATAACAGGCTTTGGATATTCCTGTTCTCGTTCGCTATTTATGCAGCGATACTGTATTTGTGGAGAAAGGTACGTTCCTATTTATATTATCGATACGGAGATAATCGGGTAACAAAGATCGTAAACCGGGTGATATTCTGGAGTCTTCCTCCCCTTATCCTGTTTCAGTTATTCCGGAAACTGGATAATAAGGGGCTGGTCATCATGATCGGATTGTTATGGCTTGTGGGTATTGCCATCTATGTCACTTCCCAGTATCTGTATGATCATGATGTAAATATTGAGCGTGTCACCGGACGATTTGCAGGGCTTCGCCGTTCCTATTTCCGCATGGCGAAGAGTGTTCCTATGATTGGAAAACGACGCAAACCTTTCAAAGCATTGCGTGGGGTGTCATTCGAGATTCAGACAGGTATGTTCGGACTACTGGGACCCAATGGGGCAGGTAAATCGACCTTGATGCGTGTCATCTGTGGTATCTTTGAGCAGAGCTATGGTAGTATCTGGATCAATGGTCTGGATACACGTATCTACAGAGAAGAGCTACAGAGTCTGATAGGTTTCCTTCCACAGGAATTCGGAACTTATGAGAATATGACTTCGTGGGAGTTTCTGGATTATCAGGCTATACTGAAAGGGATTGTAGACGGTGAGTTACGAAAGGAGCGTCTGGATTATGTACTGAAAGCGGTACATATGTACGAGCGGAAAGACGAAAAGATAGGTTCTTTCTCGGGAGGTATGAAACAGCGTATTGGTATTGCGCTTATTCTGCTTCATTTACCGCGTATCCTGGTTGTGGATGAGCCTACAGCGGGACTCGACCCTCGCGAACGTATCCGTTTCCGTAATCTGCTGGTAGAGTTGAGTAAGGACCGTATCGTTATTTTCTCCACTCATATCATTGAGGATATATCCAGTTCCTGTAATCAGGTAGTGGTGATCAATAAGGGTGAACTGAAATATTTCGGTGATCCTTCGGACATGGTGGAAATGGCTAACGGGAAAGTATGGCAGTTTAATATAGATAAGACAGAATTTGAAAAAGTACTGGACAAATCGTTGGTAATACATCATATTCAGGAAGGCGATACGATTCGGGTGCGCTATCTTTCTGTCGGACAGCCTTATGAAGGGGCTGTAGAGGTAGAAGCTAATTTGGAAGACGCTTATCTCTGTCTGCTGAAGAATATGAATTAAAAAGAAAAGAAGGATATGACATTCAAACAATTGATACAACTGTTGCCTAAAGTAGTCAGGTATAACCTGAAGATTATATTTGCCGGGAAGTTTTTCTGGTTTCTGTTGGCTGCATTTGGCTTTTTTGCTCTTTTCATGTTTCAGAATGCCTGGAAACGGGAGGAGATTAACGAGGGACTCATCTATAGCATCCTGATGTTTCCGTCTATGTTGCTTATTTTCTACCCGGCTGTATTTGGCATTCAGAATGATGAAGATAGCCGGATATTGGAGATTCTTTTTGGAATCCCCGACTATAAGTATAAGGTTTGGGGCGTGCGGTTATTGATGATTTATGTGGCAATTTTTGTTATTCTGATTATCTTTTCATACATAGCCATTTTATTGCTGTATCCGGTCAATCCGTTTGAGATGGCATTACAGTTGATGTTCCCGATACTCTTTTTTGGAAATATGGCTTTTATGCTGTCTACCATTACGCGGAGTGGAAACGGAACTGCCGTATTTATGATTATTATAGGCATTGCATTGATGTTCTTAGGTAAGCCGGATTCTTTCTGGAACGTTCTGCTGAATCCTTTTCGTGTTCCCGATAATGTTCATCCGATCATTTGGGAGGGAATCCTTATCAAAAACCGCATTTTCCTTTTATCCGCCAGTTTAGTCTGGATGATGGTCGGATTACTTTATCTGCAGAAAAGGGAAAGGTTTGTATAACAGCAGATTAGGATGCTGAATATTCTCAAGTGTTCTTGCTGCGATGAGAAAAAATTCTCACTATGATGAGAAAAAAGTCTCATCGCAGTGAGAATTTTTTCTCATCATGGTAAGTATAGTCCTATATATGCGGGAACGGAAATAGGGAATCAGAAGTAGTATCCCAGATTCACATAACAGCTTCCTTTATCAGTCTGATTGGAATATCCGAACGTAATCTCCAATGGACCGAAAATACTGTCCATACCATATCCGGCACTGATACCAAACAGTTGTTTCCCTTTCAGTATTTCGAAGAAGTGACTGTCCGTCAAGCCATAATTACCTGTCAGAGTGAGATAATGAATGCTTCCCATCCGTTGTCTGAGTTTCACGGATGCAATCATGATAGAATTGTTCATCAGTTCCATATTGGTCACACCGGCAAACGGCAGTTGCTGTGGAATGTAGAGTCCGTATACTTCGCCGCCAATGGCATTTTGCAAGGGATAGGCGATGTCTTTTCCAATCAGAACACGACCATAGATGGATGGAATGATAGAAAAACGTCGGGTTACGGGAACTACGCTGGCCCATGAACCGCTCAGTGCGGAGAACGGGGCGTGATCATTATACTGAGCCATATTATCGGTGTAGAGTGAATAGGCAGCTTTGAATTCAGTTCCTTTGGAAGGGAAATATCCCTTGTCGAATGTACTATAGTGTACCTGAGCGAAATAACTCAGGAAATGTTCGGATTCTACATCCAGTCCAATGAGTTCCGGTTTCTTGAAAAGAAAATCTTTGTATTTATAATATTCGAAACGAAGTCCGAGTCCGAAGCGGAGGTTTTTGTACCAGACATCCGAAAAGCCAAATTCAGCTAAATGATACTTGTAAGTAGTGTTATAGGCACGTTCACCTTCATCATAGATGTTGATGTCATTATATTGAAACATATATGAGAAATTGAAATTGCGTTGCTGCATCGGTTCGAGAGTGTAATCGATGCGTGCGGCATATCGCTTTCCTAATCGGCCGGTCAGGGATAATCGGGAAGGAACATGAGTTTTGAGATCCGCTGTGGCATTAATCAGCAGGGATGCTATTTCTTCCGAGTCGAAACGGATGCCCAGATTGATTCTTTTCTCATATTTTTCTTCTAACAAGAAATTAAGGTGGTACCCTTCGGGAGTGTCGGTAAGTGTGTAGCTGGCGCTTGAGTAAGAATGACTGCCACGCAACTGATACACAGCTTGTTCTATCTGCTGAGTGGTAATGTTACTGTTCTCTTTGAGATTACACTTCTTCATCAGCCATTTTTTGTCATCAGCCTCTACGCCGGAGAACGATATATCTGTGACATATACTGTCCGTGAATTGGAAAGAGAAGAGTACGGTCCATGTTGTTTGGGGACATAATTGTCCGGTATACCGATTTCTTTTTTTAAGGCAATCAGGGAATTCCACTGTGCACGTGCGGCTTCTTCGCCCCGACGCATCAGAGAATCGATGGCTGCCGGAGTGAAGCTGGCGGAAGAAAATCCGTCTACATTTACCTTGATATAGGTATCAGTGAGTTCTACATTCTTTTCATGATTGGTTTGGCAAGTGAGATCAACAATCTGCCCCAATATGTCCGGAGCGCTGTTGAGCTTGTCGGCACTTTTCAGCGCATTCTGAACATCGACTCCGATAATAATATCGGCTCCCATTGCTTTGGCCACATCTGCCGGATAATTATTGACAATTCCACCGTCTACCAATATCATACTGTCTTTGCGTACCGGTGTGAATACACCGGGGATGGCCATACTGGCACGCATGGCAGTAGAGAGTACGCCATCATGGAATACGATCTGGTCTCCATTGACTACATTGGCCGATACACAGGCGAAGGGGATCGGTAACTTATTAAAATTGATCGAGTCATGGTAGCCCATTGTCAGATCAGAGAACAGATTGGCAAGATTCTGTCCTTTGATAATTCCTCCGGACATGGCAGCTTTCGGGTTCTTTGTAAAAGGAAGCGAAACAATGTATTTTGCAGAGCGTTCGCGTTCGGTGAGCGACATGGCACTGCGTTTGATACGATCGCTCAAAAGGAAAGTCCAGTCTTGCTTGCGTACCATACTGTCCAGTTGTTCCGGAGTATAACCGATGGCGTAAAGTCCACCGACTATAGATCCCATACTGGTGCCTACTATATAATCGATCGGAATGCCTGCTTCCTCGATGACTTTCAGTGCTTTGATATGTGCCACTCCTTTGGCACCACCGCCACTGAGGACAACGCCGACCTTCTTCCGTTGTTCTTGAGAATAAACAGAAAAAGGTAATATCAGGTACATTGCAAAAACTAATGTTGAAAAGATTTGTTTTTTCATTAGGACATGTTATTGTGTTGATGTACAATATAACTACAAATGTAGGGGATAAATTGTTTAGTTGATGAAACAAGAACTATAAAAAATGTTCTAAAAGTCGGAAATGTGGATAATTTCTACACTTTAAGGATGTTTTCCACACTTCTGTCTTCAAGGGGAAAAACGTAATACGTTGATAATAAACAGATAAGATAAAACAGGATATTTTGGTATGTGTATTGCATAATAGAGTGTAGAACAAACATAAGTTAAATTAAATAATAAGATTCGATATGAGATTATTCTTTTCGAAACATGAGTTGAAACTGAGGAGAAAGAGAACCATTGCTGCTGTAGTATGTATGGTAATTGTGTTGGGAGTGTATTGGATACTGACACGACCTCAGAAGGCTGCACCGGAAATGCCGACAGTGATTGTTGAACCGGTTATAAAAGACGATGTAGAAATATTCGGAGAATATGTGGGGCGTATCCGTGCCCAGCAATTTGTCGAAGTACGTGCCAGGGTAGAAGGCTATCTGGAAAACATGCTTTTTGCCGAAGGCACTTATGTAAATAAGAATCAGGTCCTGTTTGTGATCAATCAGGATCAATATCGTGCGAAAGCCGACAAAGCGCGGGCTCAGTTGAAAAAGGACGAAGCACAGGCATTGAAAGCTGAACGTGACTTGAAACGTATCCGTCCGTTGTACGAACAAAATGCCGCTAGCCAGCTGGATCTGGATAATGCGGAAGCAGCTTATGAAAGCGCTGTTGCGACAGTAGCGATGAGTGAGGCGGACTTGGCGCAGGCTGAACTCGAGTTAGGCTATACTATCGTTCGTTCACCTCTTGCCGGTCATATCAGTGAAAGAAATGTGGATTTGGGAACGTTGGTTGGTCCCGGAGGAAAATCGTTGCTGGCTACAGTTGTAAAGAGTGATACCGTATTGGTCGATTTCAGTATGACGGCACTCGATTATCTGAAAAGTAAAGAACGGAATATTAACCTCGGACAACAGGATTCTACTCGTTCCTGGCAGCCAAATATTACTATTACTTTAGCAGATAATACCGTATACCCCTATAAAGGATATGTTGATTTTGCCGAGCCGCAAGTCGATCCTCAAACGGGTACTTTCTCCGTACGTGCAGAAATGCCTAATCCGAAACAGGTATTGCTTCCGGGACAGTTTACCAAAGTAAAATTGCTATTGGACGTGCGTGAAGGAGCCATCGTTGTTCCGATGAAAGCCGTTACCATTGAAAAAGGAGGCGCTTATATTTATACGATGCGTAAAGATGATACAGTAGAGAAACGCTTTATTGAGTTAGGACCGGAAGTAGGGAATAACGTGGTAGTGGAAAGAGGACTCGCTGTAGGAGAGACAATTGTTGTGGAAGGTTTCCATAAGTTGACACCGGGTATGAAAGTACGGGCAAGTCGGCTGGATAACGCAAAAGGAGAATAATCAATGAAAGTTAGTTTTTTTATAGATAGGCCGGTATTTTCGGCTGTTATCTCTATCGTGATTGTGATTGTCGGGATTATCGGGCTGACCATGCTTCCGGTAGATCAATACCCGCAGATTACACCTCCAGTGGTAAAGATCAGTGCGTCATATCCGGGCGCGAGCGCATTAACTGTGTCGCAGGCGGTAGCTACTCCGATTGAGCAGGAAATCAATGGTACCCCCGGTATGCTTTATATGGAATCAAACAGTTCTAACTCCGGTGGTTTCTCGGCAACGGTTACCTTTGATGTATCTGCCGATCCGGATTTAGCTGCAGTAGAAATTCAAAATCGTGTGAAACTGGCTGAATCCCGTCTTCCGGCGGAAGTGATTCAAAATGGCATTTCCGTGGAAAAACAGGCACCCAGTCAGTTAATGACACTCTGTCTGACTTCTACCGATCCTAAGTTTGATGAAATTTACTTAAGTAACTTTGCTACTATTAATGTGCTTGATGTAATCCGCCGTATTCCGGGTGTGGGACGTGTTTCAAATATCGGTAGCCGTTACTATGCTATGCAGATATGGGTAGAGCCGGATAAGCTGGCTAACTTCGGATTAACCGTACAAGACTTGCAGAATGCCTTAAAAGACCAGAACCGTGAGTCGGCAGCCGGTGTGTTAGGACAGCAGCCGGTACAGGGACTGGATATAACGATCCCTATTACTACTCAGGGACGTCTTTCTACGGTAGGACAGTTTGAGGATATTGTAGTGCGTGCGAATGCCAATGGTTCTATCATTCGATTAAAGGATGTGGCACGTGTATCTTTGGAGGCTTCTTCTTACAATACTGAAAGTGGTATTAATGGTGAGAATGCCGCTGTACTTGGTATTTATATGTTGCCGGGTGCCAATGCGATGGAAGTGGCCGAGAATGTAAAAAAGGCGATGGAAGAGATCAGCGGGAACTTTCCTGAAGGATTGAGCTATGAAATTCCGTTTGATATGACGACGTATATCTCCGAGTCTATTCATGAGGTATATAAAACACTGTTTGAAGCATTGGTACTGGTTGTATTGGTCGTGTATCTGTCTTTGCAGAGTTGGCGTGCTACATTGATCCCGGTAGTAGCGGTGCCTATTTCTTTGATTGGTACTTTTGGATTCATGTTGATTTTTGGCTTCTCTATCAATATATTGACTTTGCTTGGCTTGATTCTTGCCATTGGTATCGTGGTCGATGATGCGATAGTGGTGGTGGAAGGAGTAGAGCATATTATGGAAACGGAGAAGCTAAGTCCTTATGAAGCGACTAAGAAAGCAATGAACGGATTATCAAGCGCGTTGATCGCTACTTCACTGGTATTGGCGGCTGTGTTTGTTCCGGTAAGTTTTTTGAGTGGAATTACGGGACAGTTGTACCGTCAGTTTACGATGACCATTGTAGTATCTGTACTTATTTCTACCGTCGTTGCCCTGACGCTGAGTCCCGTGATGTGCTCGCTTATTTTAAAACCGGATAGTGGGAAGAAGAAAAATATAGTATTCAGAAAGATCAATGAATGGTTGGGAATTGGAAGCAATAAATATGTAGCTGCTGTCACTCGTACTATCAAACATCCGCGTCGGGTGTTAAGTGCTTTTGGTATGGTATTGATTGCTATTCTGTTGATTCACCGGATCATTCCGACCAGTTTTCTTCCGGTAGAAGATCAGGGATATTTTAAGATTGAACTAGAATTGCCGGAAGGAGCTACATTGGAACGTACCCGTGCTGTAACAGAGCGTGCGATTGCTTATCTGGATAAGAACCCCTACATAGAATATGTACAGAATGTGACGGGAAGCAGTCCGCGTGTGGGCAGTAATCAGGGGCGTGCCGAACTGACTGTCATCTTGAAACCTTGGGAAGAGAGAAAGAGTACCAGTATTGAGAAAATCATGGATACGGTAGAAAAACATTTGAAGGAATACCCGGAATGTAAAGTCTATCTGTCTACTCCTCCGGTCATACCGGGATTGGGTAGTTCCGGTGGTTTTGAAATGCAGCTGGAAGCTCGTGGAGAGGCTACTTTCGACAACTTGGTGGATGCAGCAGATACGTTGATGTATTATGCTTCCAAGCACAAGGAACTGACAGGTTTGTCTTCTTCTTTGCAGTCGGAGATTCCTCAACTTTACTTTGATGTGGACAGAGATAAAGTAAAGATGCTGGGAGTACCTTTGGCAGATGTGTTTTCTACGATGAAAGCTTATACAGGTTCGGTGTATGTGAATGACTTCAATATGTTCAACCGTATTTATAAGGTATACATTCAGGCGGAAGCTCCTTATCGTGAGCATAAAGACAATATCAACCTGTTCTTTGTAAAAGCCTCCAATGGAGCTATGGTACCGCTGACTTCTTTAGGTAATGCTTCTTATACAACAGGTCCGGGAAGTATCAAACGTTTCAATATGTTTACTACTGCTGTCATTCGGGGGACTGCCGCACAGGGATATAGTTCCGGTCAGGCAATGGAGATTATGGAACAGATCGCCCGTGATCATCTTCCAGATAATATCGGATTGGAATGGAGCGGACTTTCTTATCAGGAAAAGCAGGCGGGCGGTCAGACCGGTATGGTCATGGCATTGGTATTCTTGTTTGTCTTTCTCTTCCTTGCCGCACAATATGAAAGTTGGACAGTGCCGATTGCCGTATTGCTGTCTTTGCCTGTAGCGGCTTTAGGAGCCTACCTGGGAGTCTGGGTATGCGGACTGGAGAACGATGTCTATTTCCAGATCGGACTGGTGATGCTTGTCGGGCTTGCCGCTAAGAATGCTATTCTGATTGTAGAGTTTGCTAAAGTACAGGTAGATAAAGGAGAGGACTTGATACAGTCTGCCATTTATGCGGCAAAATTACGTTTCCGTCCTATTCTGATGACTTCTTTAGCATTTGTACTGGGTATGCTTCCAATGGTATTGGCAAGTGGTCCGGGCTCGGCAAGCCGTCAGGCAATTGGTACGGGGGTATTCTTCGGGATGATATTTGCTATCGTGTTTGGTATTATTCTCGTGCCGTTCTTCTTTGTGATGGTATATAAAACAAAGTCGAAAATCTTAAAACATAAGAAATAATGAAACTGAATAAACTATATATTGCTATACTATTGTTTGCAGGAATACTGACTTCCTGCAAAGTAGGCAAGAGCTACGTACGTCCTGACCTTCATTTGCCCGATAGTCTGGCCCAACATCAGGATACGGTCAGCTTTGGAGATAAGGATTGGGAAGAAATCTATACGGATTCTACACTTCGCAGTCTGATAGACCGTGCGTTGGATCACAATAAAGACATGTTGATAGCGGCTGCCCGAATCAAAGAAATGGCGGCTCAGAAACGTATCTCCACCGCTGCACTGCTTCCTGATATCAAAGGAAAAGTGACTGCTGAACGTGAACTTGAGAATCACGGGGGAGATGCTTTTAAGAAATCGGAAACCTTTGAAGCTCAGTTCCTTGTTTCATGGGAACTCGATCTTTGGGGAAATCTGCGATGGGCGCGTTCGGCCAGTATTGCCGAATATTTGCAGTCGGTAGAGGCGCAACGTGCACTTCGGATGACGATTGTGGCGGAAGTGGCACAGGCTTATTATGAACTGGTTGCGCTGGATACGGAACTGGATATTGTCAAGCAGACTTTAAAAGCCCGTGAAGAAGGGGTGCGCCTGGCACGTATCCGTTTTGAAGGAGGATTGACTTCGGAGACTTCTTATCGTCAGGCTCAGGTGGAGCTGGCACGTACAGCCACTTTGGTTCCTGATTTAGAACGTAAAATCTCGCTGAAAGAGAATGACATTGCTTTTCTGGCCGGAGAATACCCTAATCGCATCGCCCGTTCCCGACTGCTTCAGGAATTCAATTTTCCGGAAACACTTCCGATAGGGATGCCATCTACTTTGTTGGAACGCCGTCCCGACATACGTCAGGCAGAGCAGAAGTTGATTGCTGCCAATGCCAAAGTAGGGGTAGCTTATACGAATATGTTTCCTCGTCTCGCCCTGACAGGTGGTTTCGGTACTGAGAGTACGTCTTTGTCCGAACTTTTAAAATCTCCTTATGCTGTTATGGAAGGGGCTTTATTGACTCCTATTTTTGGCTGGGGAAAGAACCGTGCTGCATTGAAAGGCAAAAAGGCAGCTTATGAGGCGGAACTACATAGTTATGAGAAATCAGTTTTAACTGCTTTCAAGGAAACACGTAATGCGATTGTCAACTTTAATAAGATAAAAGAGGTGTATGCTCTTCGTGCCAATCTGGAACGTTCGGCTAAGAGTTATATGGACTTGGCTCAGTTGCAATACATTAATGGAGTAATCAATTATTTGGATGTTCTGGATGCCCAGCGTGGTTATTTTGATGCACAAATTGGTCTGAGTAACGCTATTCGTGATGAATTGATAACCGTAGTGCAGCTTTATAAAGCACTGGGTGGTGGCTGGAAGCAATAGCATCTGTACCGGTGTCACGAAATAAAATGAGAGCTTCTCTTTCATAATTCGAGGAAAAATGCGAAATTTGCAACGCTTTTCAAGTTTGACAAGAAACTTACTAACACCTTTAAATAAAAATAAAGAAAATGACTAAAAGTGCATTGCAAATCGCAAGGGCTGCTTATCAGCCCAAACTTCCGAAAGCATTGGCAACAGGAGCCGTTAAAGCTGTAGCAGGTTCTGCTACTCAATCTGTAGCCGATCAGGAAGCTATCAAAGCATTATTCCCTAACACGTACGGAATGCCGTTGATTACATTCGAAGCAGGTGAAGCTGTTCAACTTCCTGCCATGAACGTAGGTGTAATCCTTTCCGGTGGACAGGCTCCGGGCGGACACAATGTAATCTCTGGTTTGTTCGACGGTATCAAAAAACTGAATCCGGAAAATAAGCTGTACGGCTTTATTTTGGGACCCGGCGGTCTGGTAGACCACAACTATATGGAACTGACTGCCGACATCATCGACGAATACCGTAATACAGGTGGTTTCGATATCATTGGTTCGGGACGTACAAAGCTGGAAACTGAAGCTCAATTTGAAAAGGGATTGGAGATTATCAAGGAACTGGGCATCAAAGCATTGGTAATCATCGGTGGTGATGACTCTAATACAAATGCCTGCGTATTGGCTGAGTATTACGCTGCTAAAAAGTACGGTGTGCAGGTAATCGGTTGTCCGAAAACGATCGACGGTGACTTGAAGAACGATATGATTGAAACTTCCTTCGGTTTTGATACAGCTTGCAAGACTTATGCGGAAGTGATTGGTAACATTCAACGTGACTGTAACTCAGCTCGTAAATACTGGCACTTTATTAAGTTGATGGGTCGCTCGGCTTCTCACATCGCATTGGAATGTGCTTTGCAGGTACAGCCTAACGTATGTATTGTTTCTGAAGAAGTAGAAGCAAAAGATATGTCTCTGGATGATGTAGTGACATCTATCGCTAAAGTGGTGGCCGACCGTGCTGCACAGGGAAATAACTTCGGTACAGTGCTGATCCCGGAAGGATTGGTTGAATTTATTCCGGCAATGAAGCGTCTGATTGCTGAGTTGAACGACTTCCTGGCTGCTAATGCAGAAGAGTTCTCTCAGATTAAGAAGTCTCACCAGCGTGATTATATCATCCGTAAGTTGTCTCCGGAAAACTCTGCTATCTATGCAAGTCTGCCGGAAGGTGTAGCTCGCCAGTTGACACTGGATCGTGACCCGCACGGAAACGTTCAGGTATCACTGATCGAAACAGAAAAACTGTTGTCTGAAATGGTAGCTACCAAATTGGCTGCATGGAAAGAAGATGGCAAATACGTAGGTAAGTTTGCTGCTCAGCACCACTTCTTCGGTTACGAAGGACGTTGCGCCGCTCCGTCAAACTTCGATGCTGATTACTGCTATTCTTTGGGTTACACAGCTTCTATGTTGATTGCCGACGGTAAGACTGGCTATATGTCTTCTGTACGTAACACAACTGCTCCTGCTGCTGAATGGATTGCCGGTGGTGTGCCTATCACGATGATGATGAATATGGAACGCCGTCACGGTGAAATGAAACCGGTTATCCAGAAGGCATTGGTGAAACTGGATGGTGCTCCTTTTAAAGCATTCGCTGCACAACGTGACCGTTGGGCTGTTGAAACGGATTATGTATATCCGGGTCCGATCCAGTACTTTGGTCCTACGGAAGTTTGCGACCAGGCAACTAAAACTTTGCAACTGGAACAAGCTAAATAAGTAAACTTCACAGAGTTGTTGTATCAAGCAACGTTGTGATGAAGAGTTATTCAGGCACGGATTACGCAGATTAACACGGTTTTAAGAAATAGTATGCTAAAACTGTGTAATCCGTGTAATCCGTGCCTATCTTTCATATATTTATTCATCAAAACAAATGTCGTCACGTAATAATCCGATTTCTGCTGTCCAAAAGAAAAGAACAGTTGCCACTACCAGAAAAAAGGGGACCGTTTCTTCTTCCAAACCTTCCCGTGCCCAGAAAAAGGCACCGATGAAGCATGGTTATTCGATGTCCGGCTGGCTTCGCAATTTATTGGCTGTGGTGATTATCGGTTGTTTCTCCGTCATTTTCTATTATTTCTTTCTTCGTCCTTATGCCTATCGGTGGAAACCTTGCAATGGCATGAAGGAATACGGAGTCTGCATTCCTTCCGGATATGACATTCATGGGATTGACATTTCTCATTATCAAGGAAAAATAGACTGGGGAAGACTTTTACAAAATAAGCAGACGGCTACTCCTTTGCATTTCATCTTTATGAAAGCGACTGAAGGAGGAGATCATAACGATACTACATTCGAAGCCAATTTTGTAAACGCACGTAATCATGGTTTTATTCGTGGCGCTTATCATTTCTATATTCCCGGTACAGATGCTTTGAAACAAGCGGATTTCTTTATCCGCACAGTTAAACTGGATTCCGGTGACCTGCCCCCGGTACTCGATGTGGAAGTGACCGGACGAAAAGAGAAAAAAGAATTGCAGCAAGGCATTAAGCGTTGGCTGGATCGTATAGAATCCCATTATGGAGTGAAGCCCATTCTTTATACTTCTTATAAATTCAAGACCCGTTATCTGGACGATTCTATTTTTAATGCTTATCCTTACTGGATTGCCCACTATTATGTCGATTCAGTGAAATATCAGGGTAAATGGCATTTCTGGCAACATACGGACGTTGGAAACGTACCGGGTATTAAAGAGGATGTAGACCTCAATGTATTCAACGGGACCTTAGAGGAACTCAAAAAGTTGACAATTAAGTAGCGGGTACGTTTCTTGTCATACAACTAATCTCTTCTTTCATTTGTTATAATCGTATTATTACTAAAAAGATACGATTATGAAATTTGATATAGCTATTATTGGTGGTGGCCCTGCTGGTTATACAGCTGCCGAAAGGGCGGGAGCTAACGGACTAAAAGCCGTTTTGTTTGAAAAAAAGGCAATAGGAGGAGTGTGTCTGAATGAAGGATGTATTCCTACTAAAACATTGCTATATTCTGCTAAAATACTGGATAGCATTAAGACTGCTTCCAAATATGGAATCTCAGCGGAGTCTCCTTCCTTTGACTTATCCAAAATCATGAGCCGGAAAGATAAAACAGTGAAGATGTTGACAGGTGGAGTGAAGATGACTGTTAATTCTTATGGTGTGACGATTGTAGAAAAAGAAGCGGTGATAGAAGGAGAATCCGGCGGACTGATTCGGATTGCTTGCGATGGAGAAAAGTACGAGGTCAAATATTTATTGGTTTGCACCGGTTCTGATACAGTAATTCCTCCGATACCCGGATTGTCAGAGGTTAGTTACTGGACTTCCCGAGAGGCACTGGAGATAAAAGAACTTCCCAAAACATTGGTGATTATTGGTGGCGGAGTAATCGGTATGGAGTTTGCCTCATTCTTTAACAGTATGGGGGTGAAGGTACATGTCGTTGAAATGATGCCGGAGATTTTGGGTGTAATGGATAAGGAAACCAGCGGTATGCTTCGCTCGGAATATGCAAAGCGCGGAGTCACTTTCTATTTGAATACTAAAGTGGTGGAAGTGAAGCTTGGTGGAGTTGTGATTGAAAAAGAAGGAAAGTCCTCAACGATTGAAGCGGAAAAGATATTGCTTAGCGTAGGGCGTAAGGCAAATTTGGACAAAGTCGGACTGGATAAACTGAATATAGAACTTTATCGGAATGGGGTAAAAGTTGATGAACATTTATTGACTTCTCACCCGAGGGTATACGCTTGTGGAGATATTACGGGGTATTCCTTGCTGGCACATACGGCAATTCGTGAAGCGGAAGTAGCTGTCAACCACATTTTAGGAGTGGAAGATCAGATGAACTATCATTGTGTTCCGGGAGTCGTTTATACAAATCCGGAAGTAGCCGGAGTGGGTAAGACGGAAGAGGAATTGATTCAATTGGGGCTACCTTATCGGGTTACTAAACTACCGATGGCATATTCCGGCCGGTTTGTTGCGGAGAATGAACAGGGGAATGGTATCTGCAAGTTGATTCAGGATGAGGAAGGGCATATCATAGGTTGTCATATAATCGGGAATCCTGCATCAGAACTGATTGTTATAGCCGGTATTGCTATCCAGAAGGGATATACAATCGAAGAATTCCAGAAGAGTGTATTTCCACATCCTACGGTTGGGGAGATTTACCATGAGCTACTCTTCTCATAAGTAATTCTTTTGAAAGAATAAGGAGTATACATTATGGTTCGTTGTATTCATAGTCCTTTCACCGATATTTACTTCCATTTGGCGGCAGAAGAATATCTGTTGAAGCAGGGAGCTGATGATGTTTTTATGCTTTGGCAGGATACGCCTTCTGTGGTGATGGGCAAACATCAACGTGTACAGTCGGAAGTGGACCGGGAGTGGGCGGAACTGCAACAGATTCATATTGCCCGTCGATTTTCGGGAGGAGGAACGGTATATCATGATTTGGGCAATGTCAATTTGACTTTTATTGAGACAGTGTCCCGTCTGCCTGATTTCAAGACATATCTTCATCGCGTATTGGAATTTTTCGTTTCAATTGGCTTAACTGCCGAAGGAGATGAACGACTGGGCATCTATCTGCATGGCTTGAAGATATCGGGGAGTGCTCAATGTGTATATAAAAATAGAGTTCTGTATCATTGTACTTTACTCTATGATACGGATATGACCATATTGAATAAGGTTTTAAATCCGGAAGGAAAAATAGAAGAAAAAGAATCAGTGCCTGTATATGCCGTTCCTTCTGTCCGAAGTGCGGTCACTAATATTTCCAACTACTTGCCTATGGAGACGATTGAGGATTTCAAAAAGACTGTTTTCCAATATTTTAGTAAGGGGCAATCGGCTGTTGCTTTCAATGAATGGGAGCTAGGGGTTATTGACAAACTTCGGAAAGAAAAATATATCCGGGACGAATGGATATTCAGCCGCTGAAGTCCGGTTAAAAATACTTTAACTTAAAACTTTCTATTTCAGCGGGTTGTTTTAATATATCAAGGTTGAATAATAAATTTACTGTCTATGTCAAGATTCGAAATAAAAATGCCCAAGTTGGGCGAGAGTATAACCGAAGGGACTATTGTTTCTTGGTCTGTAAAAGTGGGGGATATCATTCAGGAAGACGATGTTCTCTTCGAAGTAAATACTGCAAAAGTCAGTGCGGAAATTCCTTCTCCGGTAGCCGGGAAAGTAGTGGAAATTCTATTTAAAGAAGGTGATACGGTTGCTGTTGGTACTGTGGTTGCTGTTGTGGATATGGGAGGAGAGGAAGATGATTCTTCTCAGGAGAATGTTAGTGATTCTCATGAAAAAGTATTTGCAGAGTCTGAGATTCAGAAGGGAAATCAGGAATCTATTGAGACAAAAGAGGAACGCTGGTATTCTCCTGTTGTCATTCAGTTGGCACGGGAAGCTAAAATTCCGAAAGAGGAACTGGATTCCATACAAGGTACAGGATACGAAGGGCGGTTGAGTAAGAAAGATATCAAAGATTATATTGATAGAAAGAAAAGAGGACTTTCCGGAACGCCGGAGCCTGCACCGTCTGTGCCCTCTGCATCGTCTCCAAAAACGGCATCACCGGTAGGCAGTGCACCTGCTGTATCTGCAAGTGTTGCACCTGTAACAACAGCACCCGCTGCTGTTGTATCATTCGCGGCGTCCAACATTCCGGGAGTGGAGGTGAAAGAAATGGACCGGGTTCGCCGTATCATTGCAGATCATATGGTTATGTCAAAGAAAGTATCTCCGCACGTAACCAATGTTGTGGAGGTCGATGTTACTAAACTGGTTCGCTGGCGTGAAAAGAATAAAGATGCTTTCTTCCGCCGCGAAGGAGTGAAGTTGACATATATGCCTGTAATAACAGAGGCTGTAGCAAAAGCACTGTCCACCTATCCTCAGGTAAATGTATCGGTCGACGGCTACAATATCCTGTTTAAGAAGCATATTAATGTGGGCATTGCTGTTTCTTTGAATGATGGTAACTTGATTGTTCCTGTGGTACATGATGCCGATCATTTGAATCTTAACGGATTGGCTGTTGCCATCGATTCATTGGCAATCAAAGCGCGTGACAACAAATTAATGCCTGAAGATATTGATGGAGGTACATTTACTATTACCAATTTCGGTACTTTTAAGAGCCTTTTCGGCACACCGATCATAAATCAGCCTCAGGTAGCTATCTTGGGAGTGGGATACATTGAGAAGAAACCGGCTGTCATAGAGACACCGGAAGGAGATACAATTGCCATCCGTCATAAAATGTACCTGTCTCTTTCTTACGATCACCGTGTGGTAGATGGTATGCTGGGGGGCAACTTCCTGCATTTTATCGCCGATTATCTGGAGAACTGGGAAGGTTGATACTTGATTATTTTATTCATTAAGAATTGCATTAACCATGAAAAAGAAATATGATATAAAGACAACAGATGTAGAAACCCTGAAAAAATGGTATCATCTGATGACACTAGGGCGTGCTTTGGACGAAAAGGCACCATCTTATCTGTTACAATCACTAGGCTGGTCTTACCATGCTCCTTATGCCGGGCATGATGGAATCCAGCTGGCTATTGGTCAGGTTTTCACACTTGGAGAGGACTTTCTGTTTCCTTATTACCGTGATATGCTGACTGTACTTTCTGCCGGAATGACAGCCGAAGAGGTCATATTGAACGGTATTTCAAAAGCGACTGATCCGGGTAGTGGCGGTCGCCATATGTCCAATCACTTTGCCAAACCGGAGTGGCATATTGAGAACATTTCTTCTGCTACCGGCACACATGACCTGCATGCAGCTGGTGTAGCGAGAGCAATGGTATATTATGGTCACAAAGGAGTGGCAATAACTTCACACGGCGAATCCGCCACTTCCGAAGGATTTGTTTACGAAGCTATTAATGGAGCCAGTCTGGAACGTCTTCCGGTGATCTTTGTTATTCAGGATAACGGATATGGCATTTCCGTACCTAAATCGGAACAAACTGCCAACCGTAAAGTTGCCGAAAACTTTTCCGGCTTTAAGAATTTGAAAATCATCTACTGCAACGGAAAAGATGTTTTTGATTCTATGAATGCTATGAGCGAAGCTCGTGAATATGCGATCAACACCCGTAATCCAGTGATAGTACAAGCCAATTGTGTTCGTATCGGTTCTCACTCCAATTCAGATAAACATACCTTATACAGGGATGAAGATGAACTGGAATATGTGAAAGAGGCAGATCCTTTGATGAAATTCCGACGGATGTTATTACGTTACAAACGTTTGACGGAAGAGGAATTGCAACAAATTGAAGTCGAGGCTAAAAAAGAACTGTCTGCTGCCAATCGTAAAGCGTTGGCAGCTCCTGATCCCGATCCTAAGAGTATTTATGACTTTGTGATGCCCGAACCTTATCAACCTCAGAAGTATAAAGAGGGGACTCATCAGGAAGAAGGGGAGAAAACTTTCCTTGTAAATGCTATTAATGAAACTTTAAAAGCTGAGTTCCGACATAATCCGGATACCTTTATTTGGGGACAGGACGTAGCAAACAGAGAAAAAGGGGGAGTTTTTAATGTGACCAAAGGGATGCAGCAGGAGTTCGGTGAAGCACGTGTGTTCAGTGCACCTATTGCCGAAGATTATATTGTAGGTACGGCCAACGGAATGAGTCGCTTCGACCCTAAAATTCACGTGGTGATAGAAGGGGCGGAATTTGCCGACTACTTCTGGCCTGCTGTAGAACAATATGTAGAGTGTACACATGAATATTGGCGCAGCAATGGTAAGTTTGCACCGAATATTACTTTGCGACTGGCTTCCGGAGGATATATCGGTGGTGGATTATATCATTCTCAAAATATAGAAGGTGCACTGACTACCTTGCCAGGTGCACGTATCGTTTGTCCTTCTTTTGCTGATGATGCAGCCGGACTGTTGCGTACCAGTATGCGTTCTAAAGGATTTACGCTGTTTTTGGAACCGAAGGCATTATATAATTCGGTAGAAGCAGCTGCCGTTGTTCCCGAGGATTTTGAAGTTCCTTTCGGAAAGGCACGTGTTCGCCGTGAAGGAACAGATTTGAGTATTATAACTTATGGTAATACTACTCATTTTTGTCTACATGCGGCTGAACGGCTGGAAAAAGAAGGAGGATGGAAAGTTGAAGTCATCGATATCCGTTCGTTGATGCCATTAGATAAAGAGGCGATTTTTGAATCAGTGAAGAAGACTAGCAAGGCATTGGTTGTTCACGAAGATAAAGTGTTTTCAGGCTTTGGGGCAGAGCTGGCAGCCATGATTGGTTCGGAAATGTTCCGGTATTTGGATGGTCCGGTACAACGTGTCGGTTCTACTTTCACTCCGGTTGGCTTTAATCCTATTCTGGAGAAAGAAATTTTGCCGGATGAAGCGAAAATATATGAAGCTGCCAAAAAGGTGCTGGAATATTAATCGAATAAAATGGAGGTATAGTTTATGAAAAAGATTGGTTTGTTTTATGCCACCAAAGCTGATAAGACTACTTGGGTGGCAGAGAAGATTCAGAAAGAATTTGGAAAAGATAAGCTAGAGGTTGTTGCTATAGAACAGGCGTGGCAGAATGATTTTACAGCATATGATTGTTTTATAGTAGGCGCTTCTACCTGGTTTGATGGGGAACTCCCAACCTATTGGGATGAACTCTTGCCGGAACTTAGGACGCTGAATCTAAAAGGGAAAAAAGTTGCCATCTTCGGATTGGGTGATCAGATACGTTATCCCGAAAACTTTGCAGATGGCATCGGACTGCTTGCCGAGGTATTTGAAGGAGATGGGGCCACATTGGTCGGTTTTACTTCTTCCGAAGGATATACTTTTGAACGTTCCCGGGCACTGCGCGGAGATCGGTGGTGTGGCTTGGTGGTAGATCTGGATAATCAGTCTGAGCAGGCGGAAAAGAGAATCAGGGAATGGTGTGAACAGGTAAAGAAGGAATTTGAATGATGTTGCCTGTGCTATGTGATTGAAAAAATAATAAGATAGCTGCGGTGATATCGCTATACTCCTTTTTTAGTATTGAGGGACATATTGCAAGAGATGCTGATCTCGTGCAGTATCAGATGAACATCTCTTGTGTGACAAGATGGGTATGTGGTACTGTACAAAATCAGCATCTCCTGTATTTTATAGTCTGAGACTGATAAAAATGTCTTAAAGATAAATTGCAAATAGCTAACCTTTGCAGACGAACTTAACCTCTGCCCAGCGATTTTTCTCCTTATAATGGACGAAAACCAGCCCATTTTTTTCTGCCTCTTCTCGGATAGCATGAATATCATCTATGTAGAACCCACTCATATAGAGTTCGGACCCCGGATGCATACAGGCAATGTAGTGTCTCATGTCGTTCAGCAGAATGTTCCGGTTAATGTTAGCGATAATCACATCAAAAGGACCTTTACCGACAAGTGATGAAGCATCTCCTTGCGAAACTGCAATTTCGTTTACACCGTTCAGTTCGATGTTTTCAATAGAGTTGCGTACACACCATTCATCAATATCGATGGCAGTACAGGGACGGGCACCTCTCATGCGTGCAAGTATGGCAAGGATCGAAGTTCCGCAACCCATGTCCAGCAGGGATTTGTCTTTTAGTTCGCTGTCCAGCAACTCTTCGATGATGAGGCTTGTCGTTTCATGATGTCCTGTGCCGAAAGCCATTTGCGGGTTTATTACAATATCATATTCTGCTTTCGGAACATCATGGTGGAATGTACTGTGAATTACACACCGGTCTCCGATAACAATCGGTTGGAAGAAATTCTTTTCCCATTCTTCATTCCAGTCCTTGTCTTCTGCCTCAGTGTAAGTATAGGTGATTTCTGTATCGGGCAGTGGAAAGTCTGCGATAGCATTTTTAATACTTGTTTCGTCACACAAGGATTGTTGAATATATGCGGTAAGTCCGCCTTCACATTCCATAAAACTCTCAAATCCGGCTTCACCAAGGACGGCTGCCAATACATCGTTCACCGTTTCGGTGCAGGGATGTGTACGGAATACAAATTCAAAGTATTTCATAATCTTTCTTTATTCTGAATAATGTGCAAAGATACTCAAAAAACGAATTATTAGCTAAGTAATTGTGTTAAGTATATGCTGCTATTGTTTTTTTGTATCTTTGTGTGAACGGTCGATAGGCAGAACCTGTTTGATAAAGAAACATGAACAAAAGAACATTCGTATTATTATTGGGCTTGGCTACGTATTTATTTACGGGTTTAGGGAATGCTGTCAATGCCCAATCCATTCATAAACTACCTCATTTATTATCTCTCTCAAATCGTAATCTGATTTATTCCACTACTTCCGTATGGAAAGATTCTATCTTGGCATTATGTGCGGAGGTAGAACAGGAAGCTTGGGAGTCAGAAGATTGGAATACTGCATTCCTGGCGGCACAGATAAAAGTCAATGCTACCTGTCTGAAAGGAGGAACAGGCGAGGCGATTGTTCAGGCGCAGGAGATGTATGAAAAGGCTAAACTGTTAAATTCATCACGGGGAAGAGCCTTGTCATTGCAGGCTATTGGGGATACTTATATGCATACAGGGCTTTATGCATTGGCAGTTGAGACGTTTCTGTCAGCCGAAGCAGAATTACAAAATAATAATGATGCCTTTATAAAGCTTCGCTTAGTTATTCAGCAGATTTATGCTTATTTGAAAATGAATGAGGTGGAGAAGGCAATGGAGTATCTGGATATAGCCGAGAGGCTTCTCCCTCAAAATTTAATAGGGAAAGAAGACTTTGAATTCTATATCCAGTCGTATCGCACACTAGGATATATTCAGGTTGGAAATAAAGAATTGGTTGAGAAATATTGGGAAAAGGCGACGAACTTGCAAAGAACAAATGAGTACTTGTCCGAATTATCACTGGATTTATATATCAGCTATTATCTTTTTCAGAAAAACTATACGAAGGCAGTTACTTTATATGATTCCCTGATTGTAGCTACAAAAGAAAGAGGGAATCTATATGAATATAAGAATGCTTTGCAGTCGAAAGGAGCTTTGTTGCATATTTTAGAAGACTTGCAACAGGCCGCTGTGCTTTATCATGAGGTGAAGGAGTTGAATCGCTCTTTAGAAACGGAACGTTTTGCAGAAGCTTTGGATTCCATACGTTCAACGTATATAGCCGATCGTATGAAATTGGAGAATGCGGAGGTATATGACGGGCTGTTGGCACGGATCATATGTTATACTCTCATTGTGCTTGTTATCATCGGAATATTAATTGTAGTGATTAAAAGAAATAATAAGGAATTAGACAAGTCACGCGTAAGATTGTCTGAAGCAAATGAGAGAGCTAAGCGGTCTATTTTATCTAAAAGTATGTTCCTCTCAAACATGACGCATGAAATCCGGACACCGTTGAATGCTATTGTCGGGTTTTCGGAAGTTCTTTCGTCTATGGGAGATGCAATTGATGATGAGACAAGGCAAATGTGTGGAGATAGTATCAGGCAAAATGCACAATTATTGCATAAACTAATCAATGATGTGATGGAATTGTCCGAACAAGAGGAGAACAATATGTCATTTAACTTAGAACGGCACGAAGTTGTAGCCTTATGTCAAAGAACCATAGAAACGATTGAAAAAGTAAAGCGGACTTCAGCAGAAATTGTATTTCATACATCGTTGAATGAATTGGTTTTAAAAACAGATAGTACCCGTTTGCAGCAAGTTCTGATTAATCTGTTGATTAATGCTACGAAATTTACTCCGAAGGGACCATTGCCCTTTTGCTTGATATCGATACCGAAAAGCAAGAGGCTGTCTTTACTGTGGAGGATACGGGGTGTGGTATTCCTTTGGATAAGCAGCCTGCTATCTTTTCTCGTTTTGAGAAGTTACATGAGGGAATTCAGGGTAGTGGAATCGGACTTTCTCTTTGTCGGTTTATTGTGGAACACCTGAAAGGGAAAATCTGGATTGATCCGAAATATACCTCCGGTGCAAGATTTGTATTTACACATCCGTTAGAAAATGATAGCCATGAGAATGAATAAAATAATATTATTGTTATCTTGGATGTTCCTTGGGGGGGTGGCGTATGTATACGCAGGTGATAGCAGTGCGAAAGAAATATTGATGCAAAAGTTGGAATCAACGGGACATGATACTTTACGATTGAAAACGTTATGCGAACTGGTTGATGTTTGCAAACCGGAACCAATCGTTAGAAAACAATATGTTGACGAACTATTGAAAGAAGCCGAGTCTCAAAAGGATAATCTTTATAAATGTCGTGCCTACCTATATCATATTTATATATGCTTCAATGAGAATAATCGGGAAGAACTTCGAAAGTGGCTTGATTTATTGGTGCCTTTAGCTAAGAAAGAAAAGTATTACGATTTAGTCTTTTTGGGAGAACAATGTGACATTGATTTATTAGTATTGAATGAGAGTTTTGAAGAGCTTGAAGACCGAGCTACGGATATGTTGCACGAAGCTCAGGCATTGAAGAATAATAAAGGCATTGTATTGGCATACCAAAGTATAGCATGAGCTTATCGTGTGACCGGTAGAGTGAAACAAGCTGGTGATATGCTGGAAAAGGCTTATGCTCAATCTCTGGAATTTAATGATTATACAATATCTGCTGATATAAATAATAGCCTGATAATGGTATATAAACTGCTTAAAGATTATCCCGGTCTGTTGAAATGCATACAGGAACGGGAGAGAATCATTCAGAATGAGATTCGCAGGCAACCGGATATGGAGCAAATGTTGCATCTTGATTTTTTTTATTTATATGTATCTTATGCCGAATATTATTTTGCAATGGGAGATTTGCCAAATGCAAAGAAGTATATTCAGTTGACCGATAAATATTATTCTGACAGATATTTTGTTAATAAATTGAGATACTACGAGATAAATAAAGCCTATTATGCGGCAACGGAGCAATGGGATGAGGCGATAGCCTGTGTGGATTCTCTTATTATCGGTTATCGAAAAGTTGACTATTCTTATTATAATAATGCATTACTCGATAAAGCTGATATTTTTCTGGATATGGAAGATTACGAACGTGCCTTGCCGCTGTATGAAAAGGCATTAAAGGCTAATGATTCAATTTCTGTTTCGATATACAACAAGCAGGTCAATTTTATTCGGAATACCCATGCTACAGAGAAAATCCAGTTGCAGACTTTACGTTTCCGTTATTATATAAGCATGTCCGTATTAATTTTGATGGCGGTGATCATTATTGTTTTATTAATTTTTTCCATTCTTAAATATCGTATCAACAGAGAACTGCGCAAGTCAGAAAGAAAAATGCGACGAATAGCCCAGGAAGTAGAAAAGGTAAATAAGGTAAAGGAATCATTTATTTCTAATATGAATAATGCGATACGGGAACCGTTGACGGAAGTTGTGGACTGCTCTCTGGCATTGGCTTCTGATAAAGAATTCACTGATGAGCAGAAGAACCGCGCCGCAGGTGTTATATCTAAAACGGCTACAGAATTATCTCAATTAATAAATGATATACTCGATCTATCCCGTTTAGAAGCAGGTATGATGAAGTTTCAGACAGCGGAGTTGTATTTTAATACTTATCTGGAAGAAGCTATCGGGACGGCTTCTGTTAATAAAGAGTTACAGATAAATAATAAATTGGAACAAGGTGTTAATTACTTGATTCGTTATGATGGAAACTGGTTGTTCAGACTTATGAAGACAGTGTTTATTCCAGTTGATGAGGTACCACGTGAGCCATTGAGAATTCTGATAGAAACGAATATGGTTAAGAATGAGATTATGGTTACTGTATATAATTCTATTTTTATCACCACTTCTCCTGTACAGAACATTGTGATTCAAAGTGAAATGAATCGTATGCTTGTGGAGCATTTCGGAGGAGCCTGGATTGTAAATGAGGAATATGTACAGTTTACTATTCCATTTGTTTGATAGACTGATTGCGGCAGTCTTGATATAACAAAATAATCTTTCCCCTTCATAAAAGTCGTGAAAATAGGGATTTCCCTATAATCGTTTGGGGAAAATCTCCCCTAAGTGGTAAATCTCTTCCTTATCTTTGTAATGTGAATAAGTTTAAGTAATTACATAAACCGAGATGATATGAAAAAGATTGTTTATTTCTTGCTAATTGCTTTATGCCTCCCTATAGGCTTGATGGCACAAAGCGTTGATGACGACCTTTATTTCGTACCTTCTAAAGACAAGCAGGAGAAGAAAGAAACGACTCCAGTGAAGAAGGAACCGAAAAAGCAAGTCACGACCAACATCTATACATCACCGGGCACTACTGTTGTTGTTCAGGACCGTAAGGGAAACACACGGGATGTAGATGAATATAACCGTCGTTATGATGCAAAGGATAATGAATTCGTATTGGATAACGATACCTTATACATAAAAGAGAAAGATCAGCCGGATTTGGATGGAGAATGGGTAACTGGTGAATTCAATGGTACACAGGATGACTATGAATATGCCGAACGCATAATCCGTTTCCGTAATCCGCGTTTTGCTATCAGCATTAGCAGTCCTCTATATTGGGATGTAGTTTACGGACCTAATTCATGGGACTGGAATGTATATACTGATGGCATGTATGCTTATGCTTTCCCGACATTCAGTAATCCTCTTTGGTGGGATTGGCGTTACAACTCTTACGGTTGGGGATGGAACTATGGTTGGGGATGGAATCGTCCTTACTATGGCTGGGGATATTACCCGGGTTCATGGGGCGGCTGGTATGGTGGCTACTGGGGTGGCTACTGGGGTGGCTTCTATGGCGGCGGTGGCTATTGGGGACATCATCACCACTGGGGTGGTGGTCCTAGCTGGGGCTGGGGCGGTGGAGGCGGCAGCCATTGGGCTGGCAACTCATATACAAATCGTCGTTCTTATGCTCCTAACAGATCAATCTCTACCTCTCGTCGTTCAGATTATAACCGTTCACAGACTCGTAGAGCAACAAGTGTAACTTCGGGCAATCGTACCAGTACGACAGGACGGGTAGTTTCAAGAAGAGAGTCTGCCGTACGTTCAGGAGTAAGTACTCGCTCAGACGCATCTTCTTCAAGAAGGAGTACCTATACACGCCCAAGTAGTACTCGGAGTAGTTCTACCTATAATAGTACACGAGGAAGTAGCAGTACACGTAGTTCGTCTACATATTCTCCTTCTTCTTCATCGAGAAGAACTAGTTCTTCTACTTATAATAGAGGAAGTTCTACATCACCTTCACGTACTTATTCAGGAGGAAGCAGTACACGTAGTAGTTCTTCATCTACTCGTAGCTATACTCCTAGCAGTAGTAGCAGTTCTCGCTCAAGTGGTAGCTATTCATCAGGAAGTTCTTCTTCCCGTTCCAGTGGCGGTAGCTATTCTTCTGGTGGTAGTTCATCTCGTTCTAGTAGTGGAAGTAGTGGCGGTGGCGGGTCTTCCAGCAGAAGTAGCAGACGATAAAGTTGAGTAATATTCAAATGAATAATTTAAGATTATGAAAAAGATAATAACATTAGCATGTGCTCTATCTTGTATAATAGGTGCTAGTGCGCAATCTATATATGATGCTGCAAAGTTAGCTGAAAAGGATTTGAATGGTACTGCCCGTTTCGTAGGAATGGGCGGAGCAATGGGAGCCTTAGGAGGTGACATTACTACAATGGGGACAAATCCTGCCGGTATTGGTATATATAGAAGTAACGATGTGATGACTTCATTTAGTTTCTCTGCTTATGGTGCAGAAAGTAAATATGACAGAGAAACTTTTAATAATGATAAGAATCGGTGGTCGTTTGATAACATTGGCTTTGTTTTCTCTACCAAAGTTGGTAATGAAACTCCATTGCGTTATGTGAATTTTGGTTTCAATTACAAACGTTCGAAGTCATTGTATAAGAATATGTCAATGGCTGGATTTATGGGCGTATATGGTGATAGACCTGTATCACAGGCTAACTACATGGCGCAACAGGCTACTGACGCTGCAAAGTATGTTTGGGATTCATATAGAGAACCTCTGGACTATAGTAACAGAAATATCTATAGTGATAATGAAGCGGGATGGCTAGGAGCAATAGGATTTCAAGGTGGAATGATAGAGAAGGATAGTAAAGATGAAAATTTATATCATCCGTTAAATTATGGAGAACCTTATTCAGTTTTCAATTCTAGAGAACAAGGCGGAGTTGGAGAATATGATTTTAATATTGCTTTTAATATTAGTGATCGTGTTTATTTAGGTGTGACTGTCGGAGCCTATGACGTTAATTATAAAAAGTACTCAGGCTATGATGAATCGTATGATAATGATGAAGGTTATTTACTGGATAGCTATAGCAAGATCAAAGGATCGGGATTTGATATAAAGCTGGGAGCGATCATTCGTCCCTTTGAGAATTCTTCTTTCCGAGTTGGTTTTGCCGTACATACACCGACTTTTTATAAGTTGACTTATGCAACAAGTGCTCGTATGACTACTGATTACAAAGCGTCAACAGGTGATTGGGATCGTATAATCGTAGATACTTATGATTATGTAGGCGATATGGAACGGGATTACCGCTTGAATACTCCATGGACATTTAATGTAAATATGGGATATACAGTTGGAAATTCTTTAGCTTTGGGTGCAGAATATGAATATGAAGATTATTCTACAATGAAGTTTAAGTATCCCGGTAATGAAGGAGGAGGAGATATGGAATTTGAGACAGCTGAAGCTAAGAACTGTCTGAAAGGTACACATACATTCCGTTTAGGAGCCGAATATAAAGTAATTCCTCAATTTGCATTCCGTTTAGGATATAACTATACGTCATCAGCTTTTAAAGATGAGGCTGTGAAATATCTTCCTTCCAATTCTATTATGACTGATACTGATTTCTCTAATAAAATGTCACAGAATGTATTTACATTGGGTATAGGGTATAGGGGAAGTATATTTTATGCGGATTTAGCATATAAGTTTTCTGCATATAAAGAAGACTTCTATCCTTTCTTTAATGAATTTCAGGATGCTAAGTCTGGCGAATGGGCTTTAGTAACGCCACAGGCAACCAAAGTAACCAATACACGTAGTCAAGTACTGATGACTTTAGGTTTCCGCTTTTAATTAGAAACTGTTTTCAATTTCAATAATAACTTTTGTGTGTTAGAGTCCCTGGAATGCTGAGTGTCTACAGCGGTTCCAGGGATTTCTTTTTTTATTTTTTATTTGCTGACAAAACAGATTGTCGATGTTTCGTATATCGTAATATTCTCAGTGGATATAATTATTCTTTTTGTTTAAAGAAAAAAAACTACTTATTTTCTTGTTATTTAAAATAATTTCATATTTTTGTATTTGTAGTCAGAACCAAACTATGAAATATTGACGTCCTCTCTACACACAAACTTATTTTTATTAACCTTAAAAGAGCAGTATTATGTTTAAACCACTCAGATCAGTAAGTGTGCTGTTGCTCTTGTGTGCCATGCCGGCAGCAATTTCCTATGCAGCCTCTGACAATGGAGCAACAAGTGTGAATGTCACACAGCAAAACGGTACGTGTAAAGGTGTAGTAAAAGACAAAACAGGTGAAGCGGTTATCGGAGCTTCAGTTGTAGTCAAAGGTACTACAAATGGTGTAATTACCGATCTTGACGGTAATTTTGTTCTATCCAATGTTCCTGATGGGGCAGTTATTCAAATCTCTTATGTAGGTTATAGCCCCCAAGAAGTTAAATATACGGGCAAACCTTTAGACATTATCTTACAGGAAGATACGCAGACACTCGATGAAGTTGTAGTAACAGCTTTGGGTATTAAACGTCAGAAAAGGTCTCTCGGTTATTCTACTACGACAGTAGGAGGAAAAGACTTCACCGAAGCCCGTACTACTAACATTGGTAATGCCCTTTCCGGTAAGATTGCCGGTGTTTCCGTTTCCGGAAATGCAACCGGTCCGGGTGGTAGTAGCCGTGTCGTTATTCGTGGTAATGCTTCATTGACAGGAAACAACCAGCCACTCTATGTTATTGATGGCGTTCCGTTTGATAATACCAATATCGGTAGTGCCGGTCAGTGGGGCGGTAAAGATATGGGTGACGGTTTGTCAAGCATCAATCCGGATGATATTGCTGATATTCAGGTGCTGAAAGGTGCTGCTGCATCTGCGCTTTATGGATATCGCGGTGGTAACGGTGCTATCTTGATTACCACTAAATCGGGTCAGAAAGGGAAACCGGTTTCTGTTGAATTCAATAATAACCTGGCTTTTGATGTGATTTATGATTACCGTGATTTCCAGGATACCTACGGGCAAGGAACGCAGGGCAATCGCCCGCTTTCTGCGGATGTGGCAAAATCAACTGAAACATCCAGCTGGGGTGAAATAATGGATGGAGGAAAGGCTGTAAACTTCTTGGGCAAGGAATATGCTTATTCTCCTGTTGATAACTGGAAGAACTTTTATCGTACAGGGATTAACAATACGACAACCTTGGCTGTGAGCGGTGCTTCCGATAAGATATCCTATCGTTTTGGTGTTTCCAATATGGCGGTAAAGGGGATACTTCCTAATTCCAGTATCAGTCAGCAAGGTATCAATATGAATACGACTTATGACATTTCCTCGAAAGTTCATTTGATGGTGAATGCTAATTATGTATTTGACAAGAATAAAGGTCGTTCAAATTTGTCTGATGGTAACAGTAATACAAATGCCGCACTTCTTTATCATGCTAATTCTTTTGATATCCGTTGGTTGGAACGCGAAAATCCGGATTGTGACTGGGGTACCGGTGCTGACGGTAAAGAACTGTTAGGTGGTACAAACGGTTATTTCAATAACCCGTATTGGTTGCAGTATAGAGTTACCAATGAAACAAACCGTAATCGTCTGACTGGTGGTATGACTTTGAAGTATGATATCTTTGATTGGTTATACATCCAGGGTGCCGTAACACGTGACGGTTATAATCTGGAATATTCTGAAGTGAAGCCAATCGGTTCTGCTTCTCCGGAAGACCCGCGTGGTTATATAAAGGAATATACTCAGAACTTCTCTGAAATGAACCTGAACTATTTGATCGGATTCAATAAGACATTTGGCGACTGGAGTGTCGGTGCTACTTTTGGTGGAAACCGTCAGAGGAACATTACAAAGAAATATGGTCTGGACGATAAGGCATCTTCCTTCTTTGTTCCAGATTTCTATTCAAGCAGTAACACAGCGAAGCATCTGTACAAGAAGGAATATACAGAATACCGGGTAAATTCAATTTATGGTACCGCAGATCTTGGTTACAAGAATCAGGTTTTCTTGAACTTAACAGGACGTAATGACTGGTTCTCCACTCTGGACCCGGATAATAATCATTATTTCTATCCTTCTATTGGTATGTCATGGGTATTTAGCGATACATTCAAGACTCCCGACTGGTTTACTTTCGGAAAGATTCGGGCATCTTATGCTGCTGCATCTAACGGAACAAAAGCATATCAGAACCTTCTTACCTATAAAGTAGATAACTACCAGTCTAACGGACAGCCTGTGGTGACGATCAATAACTCTACCGTACCCAATAAAGGCTTGAAACCTGTTCAAATCTCCGAATGGGAAATTGGTTTGAATCTTTCTTTCCTGGACAACCGTTTATCATTGGATGCTGCTTATTATAAGAAGACAACCAAAGATGATATCGTACAGGTGACCACCAGTGGTGCTTCCGGATTTGAATCAGCGATTCAGAACGTTGGAGAAATCAGAAATAGTGGTGTGGAAGTGATGGTGAATGCTGTTCCTATTCATACGAAAGACTTCAACTGGAATTCTACATTCAATATAGCTTATAACAGCAGTGATGTAAAATACTTGGGAAAAGACGGAACGGGAGAAAACATAAAGAGACTGACACTTGATGGAGCTACCTCACGTTTAGGAAATGTTTCTGTTCAGAATATATTGGGACATCCTTATGGTGAATTAGTAGGTTATGAGTACAAGCGTACTCCGGACGGTCAAGTTATTTTTGAAAACGGTCTTCCCGTACATTCTGATGAAGTTCAGGTATTAGGAAACGGTGTTTATAAAGTAACCGGTGGATGGCGCAATGAATTTACTTACAAGAATATAACTCTTGCTTTCTTGATTGACTTCAAGGCAGGTGCTAAATTATTCTCCGGAACTAATTTGTCTCTCTATAGCAATGGTTTGCATAAGAATACTTTGCAGGGACGTGGCGCTGACGGTAAGGGAACAATGGTAGGCGATGGTGTAATGTCTGACGGTAAAGGCGGATATGTGAAGAATACTGTAGCTGTTTCTGCACAAGACTATTGGCAGGCTATTACCAATCAGAATATTGCTGAAGAGTTTGTTTATAATGCAAGTTTCATAAAACTGCGTGAACTTTCAATCGGATATACTTTGCCGCAGGCATGGTTGAATAAGCAGACACTTATAAAAGGTGTGACTCTTTCTTTAGTAGGTCGTAACCTTTGGACTATTTTGAAGCATACAGATAATATTGATCCGGAATCTGCTTATAATAACGGTAATGCTCAAGGTTTGGAATTGAACGGATATCCGGCTACGAGAAATGTGGGATTCAATGTAAATGTTAAGTTCTAACATCTTAAATACTGTAACAATGAAAAAGTTTACCTTATATATTTTGACAGCTTTCAGTCTGATGGGATTGACGACGAGCTGTAATGATTTTGGGGATGTGAATAATGACCCTATGAACCTGAATCCCGGAGTAGTGGATTATAAGATGGAGTTTACTCAAGTACAGGCGCAGATATGTGGTTCCGACTGGGATGTGTGGCGTAATGGCTGTATCTACACAGCCAATATGATACAGCATACAGCTACGGTGGACTGGGTGTATGGATCTTTTTATACATGGAGTGATCAGTATAGTGGTGCTTATTGGACAGGATTCTATTCCGGTGGTCGTGCGGCTATTCGTAATATAATAGATGTGATGAATAATTGGGAAGGAAATCCCGCTTATGAAAATGAGTATCAGATGTGTCGTATTATGAAAGCATATATGTTCCAGAATATGACCGATCTTTACGGTGATGTTCCTTATTCTGAAGCAGGTCAGGGATATTCTACAAATCCGATTCCGTATCCTAAATATGACACGCAAGAATCAATCTATAATGATTTGCTGAAAGAACTTGATGAGGCACAAGCCGCATTGAGCACCTCTGCCAGTAATACAATAGGAGCTGCGGACGTTATCTACGGAGGTGATGCTACAAAGTGGAAGAAGTTTGCGAACTCACTGATGCTTCGGGTAGCAATGCGTTTGACCAAAGTTGCCCCTGATAAAGCGAAGACATGGGTGGCTAAAGCAGTAGCGAATGGTTTGTTTGTAAGTAACGATGATAATGCAATTGTCAGACATGCCAATGGTTCGCCGAGTGATGACTCTGCAGAACCTTATGGAAAAGTATTTTCCAGTCTGGATACTCAGGCATTTTTTATCAGTGAAACTTTTATAGAAATATTGAAAGACGATCCTCGCCTTCCTTTGATTGCTACGGTTTGTACTAAAGACCCGAAGCCAGGATGGGGTGATGCTGATTTTGATTTGGGAGATAATGCTTCTGATAAACAGAAAGGTATGCCGGTTGGATATGATTCAAAAGGAGGAGACTGGGATATCAGTAAAGCTCCTGGCTATCCGGGTGATGATTGGAGAAAAACTTATTCTGTTCCTAATCGCACAGTATATGCACGTCCGGATTCACCATCTATGCTTGTCACTCATGCCGGCAATCTGTTGTTATTGGCAGATGCGGTGAAACGTGGATTATATACAGGAGATGCAGAAAACCTTTATAAAGAGGGGGTGACTGCCGCCATGAAGCAATTCTCTTATTATGAAAAAGCCACTACTACAATTACGGATGCTGAGATAGCCGCCTATCTGGATGCTAATCCATTGAACGCTGATACGGAGAAGGCTTTGGAACAGATTAATACGGAATATTATATCCACACATTCTGTAATGAGTATGAAGCCTTTGCAAACTGGCGTCGTACCGGATATCCTAAGCTGACTCCGTCCCAAAATGCAGCCAGCTATCCTAATAATGTGACAAATGGAGAGATTCCTCGTCGTTTCATTTATCCGACAAGTGAAATAACAGCTAACCCTGTTAATTACAACGATGCCGTAAAGAGACTTAGCGGAGGGGATAAGATGACATCACGCGTATGGTGGGATAAACAATAAAATGTAATATATAAGCCAGCCGGTTCGCCTTGAACTAGCTGGCTTATTGTATAGTTTTTAGGTATAAACAAGAAAACGGGATTCGTGATGAGTCCCGTTCTTTTATGAATATAATCAGAAAGATTTCATTAATGTTATCTGTACAATGGAACATTACCATCGATAATACCGCCCCCGATTCTTCTTGACAGTCTGACAGAAAGTGTACTTCCTGCTTTTAAATCCAAATCTTCTACCGCACTGATTTTCTGAACTACTCCTCCGATAGTGATAGTACCGATTTCTTCTCCGGCATTGATCTTTTGCGGAAGCACATTGGTAACAGCACCTTCGGATACTTTCTTTACTTCGATATTCTCTGATAAAGCATTCTCGTTGACTTCAATAATACCGTTCAATAAATCCTGTGTACCTTCGTTCTTCAGGCTAAGTTCGACTTTAGCTTCCCCTTCATACGGATTATCATTTTCATCCAGTATAATAACCGGTACGGTCATTCGTTTGAATTTTAGGGATACATTCCGACTACCCGGAACGGCTTCTGCTGTTCCGAACAAATGTTCTTGTCCTCCTTTTAACAGGCGTTTGTTGCCACTTGATCTGGTAGCGGCTCCATCCGTCAGTGCAGGATAATGGGCGTAGAATGTAACTGTGCTTGTTGTAGCACTTATTTCACTCCAAGTACGGCTATCTTGGCCGACAATGAATGGGGTATAGTTCTGACCGGAAGCAGCCATAGAGATAACTTCTCCTGTGGTGATGCTGTTTTTGGCAGGAAACAGATCACTGCTGGTGCGGGTAAGCGGGTCAGAAAGAGCGTCGTCGATAGAGATTGAGAAGTTGGTTGCTTCTTTACTTGTTTCTTGCAGTTCATCCTGTTGCTGGCAACTGAACAAACATCCTGCGGCTAAAAGAACTAAAAAGTTTTTTCTTTTCATTTTACTAAGTATTAGTGAGTTTAAGTGAGATTTGGTGCTAATATTCTACTTTGTCTTCTTTAGACATCCAGGCTTCGAAGGCAGTAATGGCTTCGTTATGCAGCAGCACTTCGGAGGGAAGTTTTCTGTCGGCAGGCTTTAGAGCCAGTTCATCATAAATAAAGGAATCGTCGAAACCGATGTTCTTTGCATCCGTCTTATTATTACCATAATACATTTTGTCCAGTCTTGCCCAGTAAATGGCACCCAGACACATGGGGCAAGGTTCGCATGAAGTATAGATTTCGTATCCGCTGAGGTTGAATGTCCCCAATTTGGCGGCTGCGGCACGTATGGCACTTACCTCGGCATGAGCGGTGGGGTCACACGAAGAGGTTACTCTGTTGACTCCTGTAGCTATAATTTCCCCTTCTTTGGTTGCAATGACGGCTCCGAACGGGCCTCCACCATTAGCAACGTTTTCTTTGGAAAGCTCGATTGCTTTCCTCATTAGTTCTTCTTTGGTCATAGTTATAAAAAATAATATCGTTAGTTTTGCTTTTATTGCTACCTTTCGCAAATATAAAGAAAACTAACGATAGAATATAGTGATTAAATTATTTTAAGAAACAAACAAGGGCAGGCTTCTTCTTAAAGCTTCCCTAATATTTTGTCCATTACCCAGTTAGTCAAGGTAGCACTTTCTCCGTTGCAGGAACAAACGGACTTACCCAGCAGATGATCTACTACTGCCTGTATAAGTGGCTGTTGTACATGTTCGGGATTGCCGATGCAAATTTCTTCACGTCCTCGTTCGGTGTGCAGACCGATCGGTTCGTAAGTAAACACAGAGAAGCAGATCATTCCTTTATCTCCGATGATTTCGATACGGTCCTCACGGGCAGAATCATGGGCAACAAAGCACCAGGAGCCGCTGCCAACCAATCCGTTATCAAACTGAAAGCAAGCGCTCAGTGTATCTTCGGCGGGGTAAAGCCCTCCGCGGTTGCTTTTATATCCGCTGGCTTCGAGGATGCAGCCGAACATGTCTTGCAGCAAATCAATCTGGTGCGGGGCAAGATCATAAAAGTAACCGCCTCCTGCAATATCAGCCTGTACGCGCCAGGGGAGGTTTTCACGGTTGTAATCCAAATCACGTGGCGGCTGGGCAAAACGGACTTGTACGTTGATGACATTACCGATAGAGCCATTCTCCACCATTTCTTTCACTTTCTGGAAGTAGGGAAGATAGCGGCGGTAATAGGCTACGAAGCAGGGAACCCCTGTTTCCTGAGAAATACGGTTGATGCGTGTACACTCCTCATAAGTGACAGCCATTGGTTTTTCAATATAGGCAGGTTTTCCTGCTTTCATTGCCATAATGGCGTAGGTAGCGTGTGAAGAAGGAGGAGTAGCGATATAAATGGCGTTTACTTCCGGATCGTCAATCAGTTCCTGGGCGTCATCATACCATTTCTTGATTCCTCTTTCTTTCGCATAAGCCTTTGCTTTGGCGCCGTCGCGGCTCATTACAGCTACTACTTCAGAATGTTCTACCTTTTGAAAGGCGGGGCCACTTTTGGTTTTGGTTACTTCTCCGCAACCGATGAAGCCCCATTTAATCATCTTTTCATTCATAATATACCTATTGTGCTTGTTTTAACAACTCCCAAAGATAAAGCTATTTTTTATGAAGAACAACTTTATTGATTGTTAACTGTCAGAAATAGGTAAGGGGATGAGTTTTACTTTACCAGTACCAGCATACTCCGAAAGAGAAGGGATAAAGTTCGGGACCTTTGTTCTTCTCAAAAAGCCCGTATGTAGAGTAACGCATATATACACCCAGATCTGCATAACCGGCTTGCGCAAGTAAATTGATACCCAATGGACGTCCGTTCAGTCCCTTGTCAATCGTCTTCTTTGACCCGTTAACTTTTGCTTTCGATCTGAATCCGTGACGGATTTCAGCTTCGGGACCTACAGCAAAGAACAGAGGGCCTTTGCCATTGAGCCGGGTTTGCCACTCGATAGAGAGCGGAATACGGAAGTAGAAATAACGCAGACGACTTTTACTGTACTCTGTAGGTTCTTCTGCCTCTTCCCCGGAATAGATTTCGGTCACTCCGTCTATTTCACGGAATGCATAATTGCCATCCAGACGCATACTGCGGTATCCCCATCCCAATCCGATGGTAATTCCCCAGTTATAGGTAGGCGCAAAGGCGTGCGAACCGGTAAACAGATTACCGCCTATTTCCCACGAATGGCTGGAATTGAGATCGGCACCACTCGACGGATTGAATGAGAGAAAGTCATTGGACAGTCGGGTGTAGCCGATATAGAATCCGCCGGCATGAGGTTCAAATCTGTTTTTCTTGTTGTTCTTTTTGGAGAAGGGGAGGGCGCTCAGTACGGTGCGGCTTTCCGTACTCTGTCCGTTCAGGTAGACTCCTTCGAAGATTTGCGCGTTCGTTATCGTATCTCCGCCGGATGCGCGTTCGTAGAGTTTCACTTTGATCTTGTCACCTTGTTCCTTGATAACGATCTTTCGTCCGTTGACGTAAAGTGTTGTATCCTGCGGAGTGCTTTCATTTTGTGCCATGCCGCTCATTGGAGCCATCATGAGCCATAGTAATAATAGTTTTTTCATATTTGTATTTCTTAATCTGTTTTTATTCTTTCTTCATGAATAGCATGGTAATCAGGTCGTCGGCATCCAGTTCCCCTTCGATATAGATCAGGGTAGCCGAATCTTTCTTTCCGGTTTTGAAGAGGATAAACCGGTTCACATCCTCCTTAAGTTGGGGAAGCTGGTAATAACCGGATTTGATTTGCCCGTTGGAAACAACTTCTTTCACTTTCTTCGCTTTCTTCTTATCGGCTTCCAGGCAACGGAGAATAGTGGGAAGTGCATTGTTGACATCCTTGAAAACCAGACTTTTATAGAGAGTCATCTGGTAAGTTTCCAGCATTTCATTGGATAGCTCTACCATAGTCACCCCTTTTTGCTTTCCGTACTTCTGAAAGATGGTGGCAATCTGTAGTCCCTGTTGGGCGGCTGCATGGGCAGCGAATGTAAGTAACAGGGCGATTAGTGTGGTACGAATGATTTTATTCATCATAATTATATGCTGTTTTTATATTATTCATCAAATAAAGTAGCGAATATTTCTTCCTCGCTGAGGCTGACGTCACGGAAAGCGACCATCGCCTGTTCGCGGATCAAATGAACGTCCGTATATTCCTTGCCGTCAATGATCACATAGTTTGCCGGTGCGGGGGATATATGGCGGTAGATGCCCGATATGCCCAGTAATAACAGGAGGGCGGCAGCGGCAGCACCGAGGCTGTAAGTCAGATACTTTCTGACCGTTTTTGTCTTTTTCTCGAATATGGCAAGTTCAGGCATTTCGCCGGCATTACATTGACCGGAGACTTCCGTAAGTTCCTCCTGCTCTGCTTCGAAGAAGGCAAACATCGGGCGATATACCTCCAGGTGTTCCGGTACAAGGCCTTCGGCAAAGAAACGTCGTAGTCTGCGTTCTTCCTCGCAGGTGGTTTCTCCCTCGAAATATTTGTTGAGCAAGGTTTCTATATCTTTCATGCTTTGTTCCTCCTTTTTCGTTCTTGTATTGTTTGCAAATAGACTTCTCTTACTTTCTTGCGGGCTCTTGACAGATTGCTGCGAATGGCTTCTGCATTGCATCCGGTGATTTCGGCAATTTCTTCCGTTTCGTACTCTTCGATGTCTTTCATGCGGATGATTGTTCGTTGCAGCGTAGGCAAGGAGTCGATAATCTCCCGCATCAGTCTGAACTCATCTTTCTCTTCCAGCAATCGCTCCGGAGTAGCCGAAGGGGTGGGAGCCTGTACCCGGTCGAGTGATAAAGTGTCCGGTCGCTTGGCACGCCACAAGTCCATGCAAAGATGATGCGTCATGGTCATGGCTACAGCTTCGATGCTTCTGTACTCGTCCAGTTTCTGACGCAGATTCCATAGCTTCAGCATGACTTCCTGTACGGCATCTTCCGCATCCGAAGGATCATCAGTCATCCTCCGGGCATAGTTCAGTATAAGGGGGGAGAAACGATGCGTGTCAAAGTTCGGTCGGTCTGAAAATATCTGATTGCTTTGGTTTTCAAAGCGTTAGAACGGGGTAGGAGTGAGCTGGGTGGAAAAACGAAGCGTTTACATCGCTTTACATCGAGCTTACATTTGAACCTTGTTTGAACGCCGTTCAAATGAATCTCTTTACATTAGGAGTGGAGTAGGGGAGAATTCAGGCAGTATGGTATTATTTCACTCCGATGCTTTGCCCAGGCCATACTTCCATATACAAAGATAACCAAATGGTGTAATTTATGCAAGTGGAGTAGGGGAGCGCTTCGCTTCTCTCCTATTTTTATTTATTAAAATTATTCCATATAGCTGATATTTGGTATATTTGCAGTGAAATAAATACTATATATCATGAGTAAAGTTATCCATGTACATTTGATTTTTGAGAAAAAGAACATCTACTTTGGTAGTATATCGGCCATTTTTGAAACTCTGACGGAGAAACAGGTCGGAATCACTAAGAGTAGTCTTTTACATGCTGGACTGGTTGATGACATTGCCAAATACACGAAACGTGCAATGATTATTCAGTCTCGCTTGATAACATGTACCAGAAAGGGATAAAATGCCTTAGAACGCAATTAAAAGCCGCAAAAGCGGCTTTTTTTGCCCTTATAAGTGTCAAACTATGATGGAAGGCTGTATTTATCCGTTTGAACGCTTTGAACGTCTTAAAAAGTGGAAAGGTTATTCACTTGCTTATTCATTTGGTTATTCATTTAAGCTATTACAAAAACGAAATGTTTTGATTGCTTATTCATTTGGTTATTCATTTTTGTGCCTATTTTGTTCTAATAAAACGGGGAAATATCTTTTTTTTATTTGGTATTCATCGGTTTTTATAATATTGTAGGGGGTAAATTGTATATAGATAATATTTATTTACTCCCCTGTATTTTTATATATTCTGCTGTAAAATAGTGATTTAACTGTTTTTACCTCCCTTTCCCCATAAAACACGTTTTAGATGGCATTGGCAACCGTAGAATCGCTTGCATCCGAAACACGCCCCGACTTGTCCTGTTTAAGTTGTGTAATTGTCTGTTTGAGCATCCCTATTTCCTCTGCCATTTCTCGAATGGTGGAGTCTTTTTCCCTTAAAACATCCAGAAGCTCCCTAAAATTATTGTTAGCTGTTTCTGGAGGAGCTGTTTCCGTTACTACTGGTGTAATTTTTTCGGCTTCTATATCTTTTAAAAGAAAGTCGTCGATTGATATTCTAAAAAACTTAGATATTTCACATAACAAACTCAATTTAGGTTCTGTATTACCCAGTTCATAGTTTGACATTGTACCTTTTTTGATGCCCAGAAACTCAAATTCATCTAATTTAAGTCCCCTACTCTCCCTTAGATATCTAAGATTCTTAGAAAAAACGCTCATAAATCTAAATTATTTGGATTAATACTTTGTTGTCTAAGAAACTTAGACTATATTTGCCACGTGATTAAAGTTTAAACACGCCCCAAAGCTACAAAAAAGGCTTGAGGTAACAATGAGAATTTAAAAAGAAGCAAAATGGAAGTAAAATTTAAAAAGGGACAAAGTGTGAGAATCACCAAGAGAAATGGTGAGATCATTGATGGTATAGTTCGTGACTGGGATTATAACATTTGTACGTTCGTGCGGGAATATAATATCGATTATATGAAAAATGGTCAGGTTTGGACTGTAATATGTGTTCCGGAGGATGCGATAAAGGAGCTTTAATAATTTTCTCGGGCAGTTAGTTCAGCTGGTAGAACAAACTAAACTCCTATAATGGAGAGGTTATGGTCCGCGGTTCGAATCCGCGACTGCCCACTACGATAATTTAAATATTAGATAGTATGAAAGAACGAATAGTTGTAGAATACGGTGAGGTGAATAAAATTGCCGAACTGATGGGCTGTACAAACGTGATGGTGAGTCATGCGCTTGCCTTCCGTAAGAACAGCAAACTGGCCCGTTCCATTCGTAAGCTCGCCATTGAGCGCGGTGGATCCAAAGTAGGTGGTAATCCTCAAAATACAAGTAGCCATGAAAAATGATTTGATGACATTGTTCAGCGACCAGCTGCACTGGTTTGCTCGTCTGAAACGAAAACAGCGCTTTTGCGTGCTTTACTTCTGTATGAGTTTCGGGATCCTGCTCTCTATTTTTTTTATTAATCCGCTGCTGGAACTTCTCGTAGTGTTGAATTTCGGGATCTCCGTGCGGCTGCTGAAGAAGCATGTCCCTTTGAATGATTTAGAGGATTGATAATCAAGCTGGGAGATGGAATACTTTGATAATATATTGTGTGTAACTTACAAAGAGTTGCTGGATATAATGCCCAAAGGCACTTTGAATAGCCAGCTGTCCCGAGAAAAACTGGATGTCGTTTCCCGTGGCGGGGGGGAAAATAATCCGGCTCTGTATGCCTATTCCTCCCTTCCCGAGAAATACAAGAAACGTTGGGTTGAGCGTCATGGCGAACCCGAGAAACAAATGAGACAGGAAATGATCCGTAACATAGTGAAGAAAGACGAGAAGGCCGAGAACTTTTTCGAGGATTACCGTTACGACAAGAACGGTGAGATGGTCGCTCTTCCCGAGGATGTGAAGAAGGAATACACCTGGAACGCTTCGGTGCTGAACGCGTTGATGGAAGAGTTCAAACGCTTGAGTTCATCCAATAACAAGCTGACCGGTTTCCGCCGTAACCTTTGGGAACTTCTGCTTGTCACGAGTGAGGAATGGCGTCCGGTGTACGGGCACAGTCTTCCGGGCAGTGTGGGGCGTTTGAAAGCCCTGATAAACAAGTTCCGTCCCGACAACTACGGTGTGCTTGTGAGCGGTAAATACGGCAACAGCAACACGCTGAAGATCGAGGAGGACGGCGGGCGTTACCTTGTAGCATTGAAACGCAGCCGCGTTCCGGTTTATACTGACATGGAGATCTTCGAGGAGTACAACCGTGTCGCTCCGGAACGTGGCTGGAAGCCCCTGAAGAGTCCCCGCAGCCTCCGCGAATGGTTCAACAGCCCGCGTGTCGAACCTCTGTGGTACGATGCCGTTTATGGGGAAATGAAGGCACACCAGCGTTATGACCGCAAGCACCGGACCATCCTTCCGGGCCGTCGTGACAGCCTCTGGTATGGCGACGGCACGAAGCTGAACCTCTACTATCGTGACGAGAACGGAAACAAGTGCACTACAAGCGTGTACGAGGTGGTGGATGCCTATAGTGAAGTCCTGCTCGGTTATTACATCAGCGACAACGAGGACTATATCGCCCAGTACCATGCTTTCCGCATGGCTATCCAGACGAGCCGGCACAAACCCTACGAGATCGTGTGCGATAACCAGGGCGGTCATAAGAAGAACGCGGCGCTGGGCCTTTTCTCGAAGATCAGCCGTATCCACCGCCCGACAGCTCCGTATAATGGCGAATCTAAGACGATTGAGAACATTTTCTACCGCTTCCAGAGCCAGGTATTGAAGAAACGTTTCGGTTTCACCGGGCAGAATATTACGGCAAAGAGAGATACAAGCCGTCCGAATTTGGAATTCATCAACGCGAACATCGACTCCCTCCCCACATTGGAGGAACTGAAGGAACAGTATGCCGCCGCCCGTGAGCAGTGGAATTCAATGAAACACCCTGCCACCGGCATCTCCCGGATTGAGATGTACAATACCAGCGTGAACGAGGCTACCGATGCGGTAAGTGTGTCGGATATGGTGGAGATGTTCTGGTACACGACCGAGAAACCGTCGCTGTTCACCGCCAACGGTATCGAGATCACGGTACAGGGAAAGAAATACCCTTACGAGGTTTTCTCCGCCCCCGGTGAGCCTGATCTGGAATGGCGCCGACGTAACACCTACAAGAAGTTCTATGTCCAGTACGATCCTTATGACATGAGCAGCGTACGTCTGCTGTACAAGGATAAGGGCGGAGCGATGCGCTTTGAGTGTGTGGCTTCGTTCCCGCTGATGATCCACCGTGCCCAGCAGGAGCAGACGGAAGCCGAGAAACGTTTCATCCGCGCCCAGCAGGAGGCCGTCATCAACGAGCGTATAAACCGCCAGGTCGTTGCCAAGGACATCGAGTACGAACATGGTGTCGCACCGGAACAGAACGGTCTGCGTACCCCTGACCTGAAAGGTCTCGGAAAGGAGGCGCAACGCCAGATTGACCGTCGCACAAGAAAATACAGCCAGCCGGCCCGTCCTTCCATCGGCCGAGACATGAAAGTCATCAGCAACGTGACATGGGACAGCTTTGAGAAGAAGGAAGTGAGCATCCGCAAGGTGGTCGGGAAATTATAAGGAACAGATTTATAACAAGATAAAAAATATTGATTATGGAAATTACAATGAAAGAAAAGGACGCCATCAGTGAAAGCCTCCGGGCTTACGTGGCGAAATACCCGAGCCAGACGAAGGCTGCTGGCAGCCTGAAGGGGGTTAGTGTAGGTACTGTTAGCAATATCCTGAATGGCCGTTATGAGAATATCAGCGACGAGATGTTCCGTAATGTCGCCTCGCAGGTCGGTGGTGTAAGCGCTACCGGCTGGCAGATCGTGGAGACCGGTGCTTACCAGGAGATCACGGCTGTACTCTCCGATGCGCAGCGCTGGCGCAATGTTACCTGGGTGACCGGCGAGGCCGGTTGTGGCAAGAGTACCACCGCCCGTGTTTACCTCCAGGAGCATAAGGAGGTTTTCTATATCCTCTGCTCTGAGGACATGAAGAAAGGTGACTTTGTCCGCGAGATCGCCCGTACGGTCGGAATCCGGACCGAAGGGTATAATATCCGTGAGGTGTGGGGGCTTATATTGGATGACATCATCCAGATGGACGCGCCCCTGCTGGTGTTCGACGAGGCGGACAAGCTGACCGAACCGGTGTTCCACTATTTCATCAGCCTGTACAACAAGCTGGAGGAGAAATGCGGTGTCGTGTTCTTGAGTACCGATTATATTGCCAAGCGCATCAGCAACGGCTTGCGGTACCAGAAGCCCGGCTACAAGGAGTTCTACAGCCGTATCGGACGGAAATTTTATGAGTTGGAGCCTACGGACGTGAACGACGTGTTTGCGATCTGTTCCGCCAACGGTGTGACTGACAGGAAAGACATCGATAAGGTGATAAAGGAGGCTTCGACATGTGACTTTGATTTGCGGCGTGTGAGGAAGTCCATTCACAAGGTGAAACGCATGACGGGGGAATGACCCCCGTTCAAATACCGTTCAAACGTAATTTTAAGGATATGGAAAACAAATTTGAATACTTAAAGATCGACGGTCGCGAGCAGCTTCCCGCTCCCTGGAGCGATTACCCAGTCTTGAGGGAATACGAGACGGTGACCGTTTACCGGAATGGTCGCGACTACCTGGACGCCCTTGTGGGACAGCAGGACGGCTGGTGGGTTGCCGGCGTTCACATGGAGGTGGGCGGTTCCGGCGGTGGTTTCAACCCGGGACGTAAATGGGGACAGTTTGCCACCCGTGAGAATGCCCTTTTGTGGGCACTCGGCAGGATGCTCTGCCACGAGAAACTGCGGGGTGCCGCACGGCAGGCCGTACTTGACCGAATTGACAATATCCGACAACTAACACTGTTCTGACCATGGAAGAAGAGAAAAAGGATAATAAAAAAGCGGGCATGAGACGTGCCTTGAATGTCAGGGACATCCTGAACAAGAAGTATGACGTATTCCCTTTCGAAGGGAAATGGAAGGATGCCTTCGACACTCCGGAAGTCCGGGGCTGCTGGTTCGTGTGGGGCAACAGCGGTAACGGTAAGACCTCTTTCGTGATGCAGCTCTGCAAGGAACTTTGCAAGTATGACCGTGTGGCGTTCAACTCCCTGGAGGAAGGAACTTCTCTGACAGTCCAGAATAACCTGCGGCGCTTTGGTATGGCCGAGGTAAGCCGCCATTTGGCGTTCATCAAGGAGGACATCCCCACCTTGAAGATCAGGCTCCGGCGTCATAAGAGTTTCAACATCGTGATCATTGACAGCTTCCAATACACACAGATGACGTATCGTGACTATATCCAGCTGAAGGAGGAGTTTCCGGACAAGCTGTTTGTTTTCATCAGCCATGCCCGTGGCAAGAATCCTAAAGGTGATGCGGCCACGAGCGTGATGTATGATGCCGACCTGAAGATATGGGTAGAGGGCTACGTCGCCTTCAGTAAGGGACGTTATCAGGGGGCCACTGGTGAATACACAATCTGGGAGAAGGGCGCCTATGACTATTGGAATGTGGCGGGACCGAAACAGAAAGGAGGCCAGGCATGAGCAGGATAAAGAAACAGCTGGAGATTTGTCCTCCCGCCTATATGTGTAAGGGGCCTAACCGTGAGAACTTCGTCAGTACCGGCCACAAGTGTGGTTACTGCAAGGGCAACGGCTGGTTCTGGGGAACGGAAGAGGGCAGCCGCGAGGACGTGCATGTATCCTGCCCGGTGTGTGGCGGCAGCGGTGAGCTGGATGCGATTATAACAGTGGACTGGAAACCTTCAAGCAAGTGAGCCATGAGAAAGGAGTATTACAACTACGTTGTGAAGCTGCCCGTTCTGCTTCATGAACTGTTCCGCGGGAAGGTTGCCGACTATCATTTTTCCGACATGACGGTAGTGATGAACCACCTGGTGAAGTCCTACATCCGCATGACGGATGGTGGCAGGGTCTCCACGGCCACCCGGCGCATCCTCCTCTGCATGGATCGTATTCCGGACATGTCGTTCTTCTTCCGCCGTCAGGAGAAGTCGGTGCTGTTCTTCGAGATGGATCCGGCCGTTGCCGGCAGCCTGCAGCGTGCCATCATCGCTGGCGGCTGGGGCAACCGCCAGCGTCTTGTCGTCCGCCTGGTGTGCGCCTTCTGCTGCGGTGCCGGTGTGACATTGAACAACCTTTCGATGGAGCTTGCCTCCGAAGAGGTGTTCCGCCGTCCTGAAGGCTACCTCATACATACCTACGTGAGCAATTACCAGTACGTGTTCCTGAAGGAGACGGCCGCTGCCCAGCGCATGAGCGTGGAGGGTATGCTGACGGCTGCTGCTGAACTGCTGGTGGGAACGGATGACGAAGGTTCCGGATACCATATTCCGGAGAGTCTCGGCCGTATCGCTGACCGCGTGTTCGAGGTGAGGGGCAGCACGCTGAAGGACTTCCGCCGGCAGTGTCTGGTGAGCATCCGCACGAACACTATCGGTCCGGACCGTATCGCCTCCTTCATGGAAAAGCACGGCATCGCCTCCGCCCGTGAGTTCCTGCGCCGCGTGGTCCTCTTCTTTCTGGAGGCACGGTATCTGATTTACCGTAAGGAGGTAGAACTTGATGAGGATGACCTTCCGGAGGAGGAAGAGACGGATTGGGAGGAAACTATGTACAGCCAGTATCAAAAAAGAGATTTCGCGATTTCAACATATAATTATTAACCATTAAAATTTAACAGAAATGATTACAGAAAAACAGAAAGAGGCAGTAAAGGAACTCTGCCAATACGTGGATAACTTTTGTAAGGAAAACGATCTTAGTGCCTTTATGAGCGTTGCGGTCAGTGAGGACCATCCAGACGGGCTTGAGCAGATAGCCGGCTCAATCATTACCGGCAAGACTGAACATATTGTCGGCTCTATTTCCGGGGTTGTCAAAGCGAATAAGAATGTCTATATGCTGCTTTCCGTGGGACTTATGCAGGCCTACACGAGAAAGGCTGACATTAATACTATTCCGTTCGGTGAAAATTTGAATATGAACTGATGAATGCAGCATAAACAGCTATGAGTGAAAATAACAACAAGCAGAAACGTAAACGTGTCTGTCCGCATTGCGGCCGAAAGTTGTGGATGCGTGAGTTCTATCCGTTGAAGAATGGGGGACGGAGTTCCTGGTGTCATGAATGTGTGCTGGTGTACAAGCGTGAACAGTACCGCAAGCACCGGAAGGTTGCTGACGGTACTTTCATGCACCGGACACTGGGACGGCTCGTCGAGCATAAGGGATATTCCACCCGTATCTTTTGGAACGGTAATATGCTTTCCATCATGCGTCGTCACTATCACAATACCCTCAACCGGGAGCTGGCTGAAATGCTCGGTGTTTCCGAACGCAGCGTCACCCGGAAGGCCCGAGAGATGGGACTGGAAAAGGACAAAGGTTTTGTAGCCTCCCTTAGCCGGGAACATTTGTTGCTGGCAAACGCGAGAAGCAAGGAACTGGGATATCCGGGCGGCTTCACCAAGGGGATGAAGTTTCGGGGAAACCAGTACACCGGGAGGATAAGAGTTGAATAACATACAGCACGGTCAATATTATGAGTAAAAAAATGGTAATTGTGGTCACCGCAGTTGGTGTCCGTAAAGTAGTGGAAAAATGGCTCTGTGAGAATATGACTTGCGAGCTGGTTGTGTCACGTAACGCACGCCATGAGTGTTGTGTGGAAGTCATCTATGATAGCGGAAACCCTTCGGTTTTGCGTACTCTTCTACGCTCTGCCGTGGGTGAAATCATAGAGTTGTGCTGATGTGGTATGAATAGTTTGAGTTAATGAAAATCTGAATAGAATGGGCATACTTGAATTTTTCGACCAGTATAAGTGTACAAAAAATGAAAAAGAGCATCTTCTTGATTATTTGTGTACTATCAGAGTAAAGAGAGTGATTAAGGAAATCAATGACCTTAAAATAAACAAAAAAACAGTATAGCCATGCAGATAGACATCAACAGCCGCAAGCAGTTAAATAAACCCGAGAATTATGCGGCGTTTTACAGCCTTTTGAACCGCCTTCCGACATCGGATCGTGACGCACTGAAGGAAAGCATCGTTTCCCAGTACACGGAGGGACGTACCACGAGTCTGCGTGACATGACACTGAAGGAATACAGTGCCGCCGTGTCCGCCATGCAGAAGCTGGTACCGCCCACTTATCAGGAACAGCTCCGGAAGATTCTCCGTCAGAAGCGTTCCGCGGTACTGCACCAGATGCAGCTGCTGGGTATCGATACGGCCGACTGGGACCGGGTGAACGCCTTCTGCCGGGACAGCCGTATCGCCGGCAAGGAGTTCCGTGAACTTGACTGTGAGGCGTTGGACACGTTGCAGGTGAAGCTGCGTGCCATCCGCCGTAAACGTGAGAATAAACAACAATAGCAACCATTTAATTTTTTAGCTATGGATTTGAAAGAACAATTAAAAAGCCTGTCCGCCCAGGACAGGAAGGAGCTTTTGAAACAGCTCCAGCAGGAAGAGAAGGAAAGCAAGCGTAACCGGCGCGATGCCTATGAGGGCCTCCGTGCGCAGTTCATGCTTGAAGTGAAGAACCGGCTGCTCCCGGTTGTGGATGACGTGAAGGCGTTCCGCGACTGGGTGGAGAAAGAGGCCGCCGCCTTCCGTGCGGTGATGCGTGAATACGGCCAGCTGCGTAAGGACGAGCAGGCGAGCTTCACCATCGTGGACGGTGACATGAAGCTGGAGGTGAGGAGCAACAAGGTGAAGAGTTTCGACGAGCGTGCCGACCTTGCCGCCGAACGCCTGGTGGATTACCTGAAGCGCTACGCCATGGGGCGCGAGCTGGGTACCGACGACCCGATGTACCAGCTCGGCATGACCATGATCGAGCGCAACCGCCAGGGCGATCTGGACTACAAGTCCGTGAGTAAGCTGTACGAGCTCGAGGACCGTTTCGACAGCGAGTACACGGAGATCATGGACCTCTTCCGTGAGAGCAACGTGGTGTACAAGACCGCGGTGAACTACTATTTCCACAAACGTGACGAAAACGGTGTCTGGCACCGTATCGAACCCTCATTCTGCCGGTTGTAGTCATGGAGAAGACGAAGAACATCGCGCCGCACGTCATGGCCTGCAAGCGTTGTGAAGGCAAGGGACGTATCTTTTACCTGGACCAGGGAGGAGCTCCTTTATCCGCAAAATGTCCGGTCTGTAATGGCAGCGGGCGGGTGAAGGTACAGAGCAAGGTGATCACCCGCATCGAGCCGTTTGTTCCGGGTGAGGATGACACCGAACTGATGACCATGTGATTTTGTTCACACTCTAAACAGAAAAACGCCGCATTCATACACGATGCGGCGTTTTTTTATTAACATCCCCGGTTAAATGCCTAATTTTGCAGCATATACCTGAACTTATGGCTAAAGGACGAGACAAAAAACTGATAGAACTCCGTGATGAAGCCCTGTGCCGCCGTTACTATTACTGGACGGAGGTGCAGCGCCTGCGTTTTGATGATGCCCTGAAAGTGTTGTCCCGCCAGGAGTTTTTCATTTCCGAGGAGCGGATCATGTCCATTATCCGGTGCAAGTGCCGGGAGCTGAAGGACTTGGAGGTGAAGCCCGTCCCAAAGGTTAAGAAACCCCGCCTGACAGCCGTCCAGCTTTCCCTGTTCACGGGGGAATGAACCTTCCCCTTACTGCATGGCCGACTCGTCATGCAGCGTGAAAGAATAAACCGTCTCGTACACCTTGATGTTTCCCGGCAGCGAATAGTCCCGGCTCTTTACCCTGACCAGCGGGCTGGTCTCTTCCGTGCACTGGAACTCCTGCAAGGCTTTGTACAGCTCTTTGGCCTTCAGCTGCCGTTCCCTTACCTTGTCATAGGTTCCGGAGGTGTAGTGGGTGTCATCGTAGCAGTCAATGGCCAGTCGTATGGTGATGAGTGACTCGCTTTTCTGTACCCCGTAACCGAGGTCATTCCAGTCCGATTCGGCGTTCCCGACAAGCACGCAGGGGAAGGTTACCGGATAGTGGTCCTCCTCCGCCCCGGCTTCAAGCTGTCCGTAGTCCTCGTCAATGTATGACAGTTCAGGCATCTTTTCGGCGATGCGTTCCATGATCGCGATAAAAATTTCTTCCATGTTGTTATAAGTTTAAAATATTTCTGATTTCATTCTCCATTTTACGGTCTATCTTTTCGGACAGTTCCCGGCTTTCCCCGATAAACTGGCGTTGCGGTATTTTTATCCGGAGCTTTTTCTTTTTGGTCAGCGCCAGCCTTTTCCATTTCAGCGCTTCCTGATTTTCCTGCGGTTCATTGTTTGCGGCAGAACCCTTCTTTTTGCCTTTTCTTTTGCCCGTGGCGGCTTTTTTAGCCTTGCCTGAAGCCTGGTAATACTTCGCCCATGCAAAACGCCGCATTTGGGGCGTAACAGTCGGATGAACTTCTCCTCCCCAGTTATTGACCGGCGCATAGACGAGTTCGTTTGCCACCCTCACCCGGTATTCTCCCGGCATGTATTTGACGGAGCTGAAGAGATGGTTCCTTCCGGAGAGCAGCGTCCCGTAGCTCCCTGCCGCATCGGTCCGTCCCGAGGACAGCCTTTTCGCTTTCGGCCACGGGTGTAATCCTCCGTTTACGAAACCTTCCCGGCGGAAGTTGTCCTGGAAATGGTCTTTTGCCATTCGTCCGGCGATAACCGGCATCTTCCGTTTCATTAGCCCATCCAGTTCTTTCCGTTTGGCTTTTATCAGTTTTGAATATTCTTTTATGTCCATGAATGACTGAATTAAAAAATAATTTTATACTTTTGCAGCAAGGCGTTTTTTATGTGCCTTTTTGCGTTATGGAAATACCTAAACAAGTGTCGGAATTAGCAAACAGTAGCGGTTACAACTCCGTTGTCTTATCAGCCAGTTCCCCTGAAGGAAGCATCTATTCCGTGGGCTGTGTTGACGGGGCTGGTTTTGAGTTGCCTGTCGGTCTTCCCGCCTTTATTCTGTTCGACGGCCAGTCCTGCCGTCTGGTGGACGGTGAGGAGGGGCTGGCACTTTCTTCCCGTTTATTTGGTGATGAATAGTCCCATGATTTTGGGATTTACCAGTTTGTTGTCTATTCTTATCACTCCCACACGGCCCGCTTTCATGCTCTGTATGTAATTGCTTGCATCATCCTTTCCGGTTTGCGGGTCGAAGAACCTTGTCTTTCCTTCAGTCACCTCTGCGCAGAACACGTGTGCGGAGCCGCCTTTCCAGGCACAATATATCTCGTATATTCCATCCTCTCTGAATTTTTCCCTGAAGTATTCCTTCAGCCGGTTTGCATTCATTACTTGATATCCCTTTCTGACCTGCCATTTATAGGTATAGTCATAATCCGGCTTTGTTCCGTCCCGGTTCAGGAAACGTTCTTCCCATGTGATACCTTGTTTTGCCATTTCATTGTATGCGCTTTGTCTGATGTTGGGTTTTGCCTCGATGTCAAACCCCAACCTTCTGAGCATGTGTGTCACGGTGCAGGTCTGGCAATTCACGCGGTATCCTTCCTCTTTTCCGAATTTCGGGTTCTCCTTTCCCTTGTTCGCCTGTTCGTATGTCATCGGCTTGCCTTTGGTAACGCCGAGTGCCTTTTCTATCTTGAGATTGTTGCGGGCGATGTCGGTTTTTTCCTCCAGCGTCAGGTTGTCCGGCATTTCGGCTATCATTTCGTTGATGCGCCTGGTCAGTGCGTCCACGGCTTTTTTTGCTCCCGGATGCGCTTCAGTAATGTAGGGGTGTTTGTCTGAAAACAGTTTGCCGTCTTTTCCCGGATTGTTTTCCAGACCGTCATGTGCCTTGTTCTGCCCGTTTTCGTCCGGTACCGCTGTCGGCGCTTCATCCGTTGATGAGAGCGTGCACTTGCAGTTCCATCTGTCTCCGGGCCTGTGCTCGTTCCAGAACGGATCATCTATCGGACGTATGGTCCCCCAGAAAATCTGGTGGTCGGCTCCCGGCGTCACACTTGTGGACGGCATCCATTTGAGGTTCGGCAATACATCCTTTTCCCTTTCGAACTGTCTCCAGTCCGCGGCCTGGTGTGCCCGTATGACGGCCGTGTCGTATTCTGTACGCAGCCAATGGATCATCTGGTGGTCGGCTATGGGCATGGCTTCCTTCACCCACTGTTCAAACGGCTTTAAACTTCCGTTTTTGTCCAGCAGCAGCGCTGCCATGTCGTTCTGTGCCCTGTGTACCTTGAAAGCTGCGAACACGGCGTTGTTCATTCGGATTTCACGGTAGAAGTCATAATCCGGATCATCGGTTTTCCGTGTCCCAAACCCCTTGTCGGTGGCTTTGTTCATCGTTTTCCACGTGGCCTCGAACAGGTTCTCCTCGATGTCGGTCATGGGATGGAAATCTTTGCTGTATATGTTCTTCAGGGCTTTCTTCAGTACCTCTTCATCGAACGAGAATAAAGTTTCCACCTGTTTGTCCTCCATTCTGTAGAGGTCGTTTATCACCATTCTAAAGCTGCCCCGTCTCTCCCCGGGGCTTTCCCGAAAAAACGTTTCAGCCAGTTGTATGCGTTTTTAAGGGCATTTTTCTTTTCTTTGGGTGTTCCTTTACCGTGCTTTTCCAGTTCCGGTTCTTCTTCCGGATCCGGTTCATCCTCTTCCGCCTTTTCGGTCTCTCGGGCCTTCGCCGCCTCGATTTCCGCCGCTTTCTCCTCCTGACGTTTCTTCAGCTCGTCATAGTTTGCCGGTTTCTCGATCCCGAATTCCTCGTAGAGGTAGTCGTCACCTACCGGCAGGTTGAAGTTCGTGCGCAGCTGTGTGAGGATGGACATCTTTTTCTCCGGTTCGATAAGCTTCTTTTCCGGATAGCAGAACTCCCCGCCTGTGGTGTCTATTCCGAGCATTGCGAATATGTCGGCCATGTCATAGTTGAGCACGTCGAGGATGTCCTGCCTGTCGGAGAGCGTCACTTTCTCCTCCACGTCCTTGTGTACGGTTCCCAGTGCCTGTGTGCCCTTGTCGGAGGCTTCGGTGGTGAGCGTGTTTCCGAGGAACAGCTTTGAGATTTCGTTGTTGCAGCGCTCGCAGAGCTTGTCGTAGAGGTCCGCGCTCCCTGTCTTGTTCGCGGCTTCCACGAGCTTGAGCACCGTATCCTCCGCGTGCACGAAAACCGACAGGCTTCCGGTGCTGTCCGCGTCGTCCAGCGCCCTCTGCCGTGCCTCGTCGTCATCCGTGGGATACGTGTACTCCCTGATGGGCGCTCCGAACACTTCCGCGAACTGTGCCCAGTCCGCCACGTCGTTACGTTTGTATATCACCCAGATGGCTGCTTTCACCAGCAGTCCGGGATCGTCGGGTGAACCGATGAACAACAGGTCGGGGTACTCGTCCCAGGACGTCCCGGTGGTGTCCGTCTGGTGCCGCAGTATGAGCCTGCGCACGGGATCGACGTGTTTGCGCGGTATCAGGTCGTAGTTCACCCATTCCCCCTTGCGGTAGAACTGCACGAGTGAGAACCCCCAGAATTTGGCGTCCAGGATGTCCCCTATGAACTTCCGGAACCATGGGGACCTGATCTGCTTGTTCACCTTCTCGTCCGGCTTCCCGTTCCTGCGGAATTCTATGGAAGATGCCAGTGCGGCATTCTTCCGTTTCTCTATGACACTTGTCAGGTGCGTGTCCATGAGTATGTCGCTGAACAGGTCGTACAGCCTGAAGCGTCTGGAGTAGTCCACATTCTCGAAAGCCCTTACCGCGAGCATGTAGTCCGCTATGTCTATACCGAACCTTCTGGGCTGTGTCAGTATGATGGTTGCGGGTCCTTTCTGCCCGGGCCTCGGCAGGTTCCCGCTTTGGGTTATCTTTCCGGCCCCTTTCTTTCTTTTGTTCATATTACCAATGGTTTACACGTTTACGGTTGCTTTTGATAAGGAAATTTGATTTTGCCGCCCTCGTCTCTTCGGACAGCAGGGGCAGGCCGTCCACCGATATCTCCTCGGCCGCCACGGCTTTCAGCCATTCGACCGCCCTTTCGTGGCGTTCCTTCCGCAGCGGTGACAGGTTCCTCGGGTTATGTATGCAGAAGATGTGGTACACGGCTATGTCGATGGCCATCATCAGGACAAGCTGGTTGCGTTTGTCACCGGTTGCCGTGAATATTTTGTCACAGTCGTAACGTCTGGAAAGGTAGCAGCGCATCTCGGCGACGGCGCGGTCCTCGCATATCTCCACGACGGCGTCGTCCTCCCTTGTCAGTGCGTCCAGAATCTCGCGGTGTATGCTCGCGTCGTAGTCTGAAAGTTCGATAAATTTGCTCATAATGATAGGTATTGAAGTTTACACTCTGTACTTGTTTTGTGACCGCGTGCTTTTCCTTGTGACAATGACGGGCTTTTCCGACTGTCTGGCCTTGCGGTCTATAATTCTGTTTCCCCCCTCCACGCAGTCGGGTCCGTCTGCCGGATAGGTCAGTTGCAGGTTGAACAGCTTGAACTGTTCCGCCATCCGTTTCATGTGCGGGTTGTCCTTTTCGGCCTCGTTGAGTACCAGGTTCCCCTCCCGGTTGAGCGGTTCCAGGTTCGCCTCGATACGTGTGGCCTTGTCGGTCTTCTTCTCCTCGTCCCCGGCGATGTACAGTGATATTTTCCTTTCCCTGCGTATCCGCCGCACGATGGGCTGGAATACCTGCTGGAAAAAAGGATCCTGTAATTTGTTGTTCTCCATGTAACAGTATACGGTGGTTTTCCCGCCCACGAACTCCAGCAGCTTGATGTACCACTCTACAAATTCCGCGTTCAGCCCCCTGTCCAGGAACGTTTTTATCAGATAAAGCCTTCCCGCGAGTTTCCCGAGCAGGCACACCGTTTTGGTGGAACTTTTTTTCGTCTTGTTCTCTCCCGGTGCGGGGTCCCCGTATATCACCAGGAACTTGAACTTGGAAAGTGCCGGCACTTTCCCGTAGGTGATTTCCGCGAACACGCCGCCGTCCACCACCGGGTTGTTGAAGAACTCTTTCTGTGCCGCCGCCGCGCTGACCAGTGAGAGGAAGAGGTCTATATCCTCCTCGGAGTTCTTTTCGGGCCATACGGACAGCCCGTCCTTTCCCCGGATGTTGATGATATCCACGTGCCCGATTCCTTTCGCCTTCAGTTCGGTTGCCTTTTCGATGGCCCTTTTGATGCAGCAGTCCGGCGCGATGATGTTCCCGTTGAACAGGATGCGGTAGTTTCCCGATACGGACATGGTCGGTATCAGCGCCTCCTCCAGCCATTTCCATTTGGTTTTGATCCGTTCCGGATTCCGGCACTCCTCGTCGGTGTCTATATCGTCCACCAGAATGAAGTCCGGCCGGAAGTTCTTGTTACGCGTACCGCGCGGTGACTGCCCGGCTCCGATGGCGCGGAAGGAGCATCCGGACATGCAGGTGAACTCCCCGGTTTCCCACGCTCCCGGTTTTTTCTGCTGTCCGTAGTCCTGTATGATCCGCTGGTTCTCCTCGAAGTTCGCCATGAACGGCAGCAGTAGCCTTTCCGCATTGTCTGCCGAGTTGGAGATCAGCAGCACGTTGCGTATCTTTTTTGTCAGTGCCAGTTTGGATATCTCCATCATGGAGCGTGCGGATTTCGCCAGCTCGCGTGACCAGGCCCTTACCTCGTACCAGCGGTTGTTCCTCATCAGCCGCCCGGTGGCTTTTTTGTGGAAGGCGGCGGACTCGCAGGTGCAATACATGGCGAAGTAGTATTTGAACCACTCCTCGTCGTTCTTCTCCAGTCTTTCCCGCCTCTGCCTGATTTCCGTTTCCGTGTCCGCGGGGTTGATGTCCGAATGTTCGCGCACGGATGCCACCAGCTCGTTCCAGTTGTCCAGTGCGATCCTGTCCTGGGGTGTGAGTCTTTTCTTTGCCATGTCAGGATAATTTTGATTTGACAAACGCGTCCAGAAGCGGGGTGATCTCCTTCGCCTGCGTGGAATCGTAGGTCCGCACCCATTTGAGCAGGTCGGAGAACACGGAGATGATGTCCGCCAGCCCCACTTCTGTTTCCAGTTTCTTGATGGCGTTCGACAGTTTGGAAATGGTGTCCGCTTCCGCGGCGTTCGGGAACCGTTCCCCTTCCGGCTTTCCCATGATGGCGTTGTTGAGTTCCGCCAGCTGCCGGTACAGGTTCTTCAGCTGCTCCTCCCGTGTGATGGTTATGGAAGCCTTCAGCTGCTCCCAGTTTCCTTTGCCTATCCAGTTGTTCACAGTCACCCGTGAAACCCCCACACGCTCGGCTATTTCCGCCTGCGTGAGCGTTTCGCGGGTGTAGAGCGTTTTCGCCCATGCCTTTTTCTGCTCGTTTGTAAGTTCGGCCATATTACCTCCTTTTTTACGTGCAAAATTGATAAGGAAAAGGAGCGAAAAAAAACGCGCTCCGCATGATGACATTTTAAAGCGTCATGGCAATCCTTTAAAGTCTCCATGATGAAAACGCGGTTTGAAAAAGGCTTTTAATCCCCCTAATTTCGCACCGTAAACTTTGCAGGGAAGGACCTGCCAAAACGATAGTGACATGAGTAGATTTTTCAATATGATACCCGGAACCGATGCCTGTTGCATCCTTCTTTACGGTGACATCGGTGAGTACGATGATAACGTGCGCAGCGGTGATATTGCCCGTGAACTTCTGGAAGCGGAAGCCCTGACCGGGAAGGTGGACGTGCGTATCAACAGCAACGGCGGCGAGGTTTATTCGGGCATCGCCATTTTCAATGCCTTGAAGAACAGCAAGGCCGACATTACCATCTACGTGGACGGCATCGCCGCCAGCATGGCCTCCGTCATCGCCCTTTGCGGCAAGCCCGTGCAGATGAGCCGTTATGCCCGTCTGATGCTTCACAGTGTCCAGGGCGGCTGTTACGGCAACAAGGATGAGATGAAGGACTGCATCCGTGAGATCGAGGCGCTTGAGGATACCCTTTGCGAGATGTATGCCACCCGTATGGGCAAGGACAAGGAGGAAATCCGCGCGATGTATTTTGACGGCAAGGATCACTGGCTGCGTGCCGACGAGGCGCTGGCGCTGGGGCTTATCGACGGTATTTATGACGCTGACCCGGTACCGGAGGACAGTACCCCCGAACAAGTATTTCAAATATTCAATAACCGGCTGCACAAGCCACAAAACGAGAATAGCATGAATTTAGACGAACTCAAGAGACGTCCGCGGTTCAAGAACTGTGCGACGGATGACGATTTCCTGCGTGAAATCGGACTGCTGGAAACGGAGGCTGGCAAAGTCCCGGCCCTTGATGCCGAGGTCACCCGCCTGAAGGGCGAACTGAAGGTGTTCCAGGACAAGGCGGATGCGGATGACGCTGCCGCGCGTAAGAAACTGCTTGATGATGCGGAACAGGACGGCCGTATCGATGCCGCCACCCGCCCCATCTATGAGAACCTTCTGGCAAAAGACCGGGAGAACGGGGAAAAGGCATTGGAGAAGCTTTCCCCCAAACGTAGTGTCATGACCGACCTTCGTGTGAATCCGACGGGTGAAAGCCCCTGGAACAAGCGCATGAGCGAGATTAAGGACAAGTTGAACCATAAATAAAAACATTTGCCATGGCAATAGTAGTAAGAAACACGAATTACAACGGCGAGGTACTGGAGAAAATACTGGTCCTGGCCACCACCGGGAATGACCTTGTAGAAAAAGGTCTGATCATGGTGATCCCCGGTGTGGAGAAAAAAATCAGCCTGCCGCGTATCAAGACGGGCAAGATGCTCCAGAAGCGTAAGGAGAACCCGACTTTGGAAGACTCGAAAGGCAATTTCAATTACTCGGAGAAATCACTGGATCCGGAGGACTTCATGGCGTTCACGACTTTCAATCCCCGTGCCTTCGAGCATGTTTGGCGCAAGTGGCAGCCGAAGGGCAACCTCGTGTTTGCCGAACTTCCCCCCGAAGCGCAGAACACGCTTCTGGATGAACTTAGCAAGAGTGTGAAGTTCGAGCTGGGCTGGCATTACCTGAACGGCGAGTTCGGTTCGGACGACGACCACCTTTTCAACGGTATCCTGACCCAGGCGGCTAAAGATCCGGATGTGATCGTGGTTCCGGCTCCTTCCGATACTTCCATGATCGGCAAGTTGAAGGCTGTCCGCAAGGCTATTCCAAAAGCCCTGCGTGAGAATCCGAACCTGCGTATCCTGATGAGTATTGACGACTTCGACAAGTACGATGACGAGCTGACCGAACGCGAGTACAAGAACACGAGCGAGACGGACATCAACAAGAAGCGTTACAAGGGTATCACCATCGAGACGCTGAATTCCTGGCCTGATGGCCTTATCGTAGCCACGCTCTGCTCGATGAGCGCTGACGGCAACCTTTTTGCCGGTGTGAACCTCCAGGACGATGAGGAGGTGATCCAGATTGACAAGTGGATGAACTCCAGCGAGCTGTACTTCTTCAAGCTGCTTATGAAGGCCGACACGGAAATCGCCTTCGGCGAGGAGTTCGTGGTGCTTGACACCCGTGAGACTCCGGTGTTCAAGGTAGTGGAACGCAGCATTTCTGCCGATCCGGCCGCTCTTTCTTTCAAGGCCGCCGGTGAGAGCAAGGAGGTGAAGGTCACTGCCTCCGGTGATTACAGCGTGGTTTCCATTCCTGCCGGTTTCACGGCAGTCGGTACCGATGGCTCTCTGACGGTCACCGCCGGTGTGAACAGTAGCGGCAAGGCGGTATCCGGCACACTTGTACTGGGCCTGGACGCCGATCCGGAGAAGAAGGTGGAGATAGCACTGTCCCAGGCGGCCGTTGATGAAGAGGAAGGCGGTGAGTGATGGGAAAGCTGAAGTATCTTGTCATCCATTGCACGGCCACTCCTGAAGGGCGTGAGGTAAGCGGTGCGGAGATTCGCGCCTGGCATACGAACCCCGTCTCAAAGGGCGGCCGCGGCTGGAAGCAGGTCGGATATACCGACCTGTTCCATCTGAACGGCGGAGTGGAACGCCTGGTGAACAATAACGAGGACGCGAATGTGGACCCGTGGGAAGTGACCAACGGCGTGGCCGGTTACAATTCCGTGAGCCGCCATATCGTCTATGCCGGCGGGTGTGCAAAGGATGGTAAAACGCCTGCGGACACCCGTACCTCCTGGCAGAAAAAGGCGCTTGAGAAGTACGTGAAGGATTTCCATCGTCGTTTTCCCGATGTGAGAATCGTCGGTCACAATGAACTGGCGGCCAAAGCCTGCCCCAGTTTTGATGTACAGAGATGGCTTAAACAAATAGGTATAACTCAATAAATCAACAACAACATGAAAAGATTTCTTTTATTCTTTGTGCTGATACTCGGATTCGTGTCAGCAACTTTTGCCCAGACCGGTACAGTACCGGAAGTCGATTATAGCGCGATGATCACCACCTTTGCCGGTTTTGTCGGTGGCGTGGTGTTGCTCACGGAAGGGATCAAGGCCCTGTTTCCAAAAATGCAGGGCTTGGCGACACAGATTGTCAGCTGGTGTGTGGGCATTGTGGCCGCCATGCTTTTATGGTGGCTGGATGCGGGCTTTGTCGCTGATGCCACGTGGTATATCGCGTTGTGTTACGGGTTCGGTGCGTCCCTTGTGTCCAATGGTGTTGCCGATACGGGATTTGTCCAGTGGCTCATCGGACTGTTTGCGGGTAAGGATGCCGGTAAATAGGCTTTGACCTGAAAGACCAGTGTGCGTATGGACTTCAGTGCTGTCATGAATCTGGTGCTGGGCGGTGGTCTGGTAGCCACGATAATAGCCATCATCACCCTGAAATCAACGGTCAGGGAAGCGAGGGCGAAAGCGGAGAAGGCTACCGCCGAAGCCGAGACGGTACGGATTGACAATACCGAACATGCCACCCGTATCCTGATCGAGAATATTGTAGAACCCTTAAAAGAGGAACTGAATGAAAACAGGAAAGCTTTGCAGGCGACCCGGCGTGAAATGGCACGCCTCCGGAAAGCCATTGATACTGCCAACAGTTGCAGGCATCATGATGATTGTCCTGTTCTTTACGGGATGCGCGAGTACTCGAAAGAGCAGGACGGAGGTGAACCGGAACAGCAGCCTGTCGTCAAGCGCCGACAACGTGTCAAACGTGAGGCGGGGGTTGTTGATGGCGGGGATTCCGAAATCGGCGGTGAGCCTGACGATCCCTCCGGACAGCCTCCGTAAACTTCCCTCCGGTTCGTCCTACCATTCCAGGAACGGGCAGGCGGGCCTGACGGTGAAGAGCGATGCGGCCGGCAATATCATAGCGGAGGCATCCTGCGACAGCCTCCAGCGGCTGGTACTGTGTTATGAGGAGGAACTGACCCGTATCCGTAATGAGACACATGAGGACTCATTCACAGTTGAAACGGAATTTGAACGTCGCTTTAGTCCCGTTAAAATAGCGCTGGCCGCTTTTATAACCGGATGTGTTGCCGGCATAGTATTAACTTTCAAAATCAAGAAACAATGAATAAGAATTTCATGTACGGCGTCGGTGCCGTGAAATACAAGGACTTTGTGGTGGGTTACATAGAGAAGAATTCGTTTGACATGGGCGGGCAGAAACCCGAATCCGCCAAAATCGAGGCGGAGCAGGTGCCGGGAACCCCGGTGCTTATCATTCCCCAGTCGAATGGCAGCATCGCCCCCACGTTCAACGTTATCCAGCTGAACTACGAAAACCTGCATAGCTTGCTGGGTGGTACCATGCACTACAAGGAAGAGGACTCGGAAAAGAAAACCCCGATTGGTTGGACGGCCCCGACGGCAGCCGTGTTGCTGACCGGTCCGTGGGAAATAGCCCTTGTTTCGGGGCAGAGCATCCTGATTCCCAATGGCACGCTACTTTCCAATCTCGGCGGCAAGCTGACCCTGACAGAAACGGCGAAAATCGAATGCACGCTGGAAGTGGCCATGCCGGAAGACGGCTCCCAGCCCCATGGCGTATTCAATACGGATTCTATCCCGGAAGAGTGGAAACAGTATAAACTGCCTCCTGCTGAATCTGCCGCTGCTGCTTCCACTAACCTGGCCGAGGAGTAGCGTATGGACGAAGCTGTCATCAAGCAGATCCAGCGTGAGGGTGCGGACGCGCTGCTGGATATCGGTGTGAGCGTCCCGCTGAAAGCGTTTCATATCCCTTTCAGGAAATCCCCGCTGGAGCTGCGCGTGACCATGAGGCGGCCTTATATGTCCGGTCAGATTCTTTTTGCCCGGACATATTTGTCGATGGGGATCACCAGTGAGGAGATGTGGGGGTTCAGCAAGGAGGAGGAAATGCAGTTTCTGGCCTCTCACGGCAAGGCGGTGAGCCGTATGGTGGCCTATACCCTTTGTCGTGGCCCTTTCAGCCGCCGCGTGCTTTTGCGCCCGGTGGCATGGCTCATAAGGAACTTCATGGAACAGCGTTATCTGGTGGGTGCGATCAAGCGTTTTGTCAGCCTGATGGGTACCGACCCTTTTATACCTATTATCAGATCAGCCGAGCGGACGAATCCGATGAGCTTGAGACTGAGCCAAAGAAAGAAGGGGAGTTAAAGAGCCGTTATGAAGGCTCCCATAGCCCTTTCGGTTTTGTGTGGCAGATTGCCAGTGCCACCGGCTGGAGCGTGGACTATATACTGAACAAGGTGAATTACCAGACCCTGATCATGATGCTTAGTGACGCTCCCCGGTATGTCCGTGACAAGTCCGGATCTTCCGGTCCTGCGGATGAGCGGAGCGCCGAGGATGAAGCGGATGGAATAGTAGGATTTTTTCAAAGCAAGCTAAAATAGATGAAACCGGTACAAATAGAATTCCTTATGGTGGACCATTTGAGCGCCCGTCTTGACAAGGCCGTGGGCAAGATCGAGCGGATGTCCCAGCAGGCATCGTCCGCCAACAGACAGATCCGGGAACTTGACAGGAGCGGTTCCCTGTTGAACAACACCGTCGGCAAGCTGGCGGCCGCCTTTACTATCAAGGAGCTGGTGTCGAACATCACCAAGGTACGCGGCGAGTTCCAGCAGCTGGAGGTGTCGTTTCAGACCATGCTCGGCAGTGCGGAGAAGGCCGACACCCTGATGCAGCAGTTGGTACATACGGCCGCGACCACTCCTTTCGGCCTGGAGGATGTCGCGCAGGGTGCCAAGCAGCTTCTTGCCTACGGGTTTGGAGCGGAGAAAGTGAACGAGACGCTGATCCGCTTGGGTGACATCGCTGCCGGACTTTCCATCCCTTTGAACGATCTGGTCTATCTTTACGGCACCACCATGTCCCAGGGACGGCTTTATACACAGGACCTGAACCAGTTCACCGGCCGGGGCATCCCTATGATCGCCGAACTGGCCAAGCAGTTCGGCGTGGCTGAAAGCAAGGTGAAGGAGCTTGTGGAGGAAGGCAAGGTCGGTTTTCCCGAAGTGCAGAAGGTCATAGAGAGCCTGACGGACGAGGGCGGAAAATTCGGTGGTCTGATGGAGGCACAATCCAAAACGATAACCGGACAGATCTCCAATATAGAGGATGCCGTTTCAATGATGTTCAATGAAATCGGGCAGCAGTCGGAAGGTGTCATCAACACCACGCTTTCCGGTGTTTCCTACATGGTGGAGCATTACGAACGTTTCGGTCGTATCCTGCTCGGGCTTGTCGGCACGTATGGTGTGTACCGGACTGCCGTCATGACAGTCACGGCCGTGAAAGGCTGGGCGGTGGCTGCGGAGGCGTTGCATTACAACTGGCTCCTGCTGGTTGAGAAAGCGCAGAAAATGCTCAACCGGACCATGCTTTCCAATCCCTATGTGCTGGTTGCGACCCTGCTTGCCGGTGTTGCCGTGGCACTGATCTCCATGAAGACGGAAACCGAACGTTTGCAGGAATCCGAGGAAAGGTATCAGCAGCAGAAGCAGAAAACCATAGAGGCCGAGGAAGAGCACAGGCGCAAAATAGAGGAACTGTGTTCCATTGCCGGGGATGAAGCCGTGTCCACGGATGCCCGGCGTGAGGCGCTAAACAAGCTGGAACAGAAATATCCGGATATATTCTCCAAATACGACACCGAGTATGAGAAACTGAAGAATATCAAGAAAATCAAGGAAGAGATAGCCCGATTGGAAGCCGGTGAGTCCATATCCAATCCCGCCAATGAATTGAAACGTGTGGATGACAGGATAAAAGAACTTGAAGGCAAGACCCGGTTGGCAACCGAATATTACCAGGACAGCTACGGGCGGCAAAGAGCCCGATATGTCCGGAAATCCGCACGTTCAAGGGATGAGGAGGCAGAGCTTCAGAATCTGTACGGAAAACGCAAGAGCCTGAACGGACAAATCCGCAAGGACGAGGTAAATGCCTATTTCGAAAACCTGACCGGTGTGAGTAACGAGACCCTTGCACAGCAGATAAAGCAGCGTAGAACCCTGCTTGCCCGGATGTCTGTCCAGGAGAAGGAATACGGAAAGATTACGCAGGGTGACGAAAATCTTACCGGAACTTATTCCCGTGACGAACTGAAGTATCAGCTGAACAAACTGGTTTCGGAACAAAACCGGCGTAACCTGCCCACGGATTCAAGCACTGACTGGGTGGCTGCGGCAAAAGAGAAATACCAGGATGCGCTCAAGGCTTATAACGCCTTTCTTCAGGAAACGTCCAACAGCCTTTCCCGTGAGGAGTTTGAGAAGAAGGCGAAAGAACTGAAGGATGCCGTCGATACTGCCAAAAAGGAGTACGACAAGGTCAAGCCCGGTGAGGATAAGGATTCCGAGGCCGAACGGAAGAAGGCGGACAAGGCGGAGAAAGAAGCCCAACGCCGCAAACAGGTTTCTGAAAAGCTGGGCCAGGAACTCGCCGGGCTGCAAAGGAAGAATGACGAGGCGGAGATTGAGATGATGACCGAGGGGCTGGAGAAGAAGCTGCGCCAGATAGACAATGAATACCAGGCACGCAAGGATGAAATAGCCAGGCAGGAAGCCGGTTGGAAACGTGACAACGCGAAAGCGGGGCAGTCCGGTTCGCTGTCGGAAGATCAGCAGTCCGAAATAGACAAGGCCCGTGAGCTGAACGAGTCCGGCCGACAGAAAAAAATAGCGGAAGCTTATCGGGAAGAGTTCGGAGTGATGCAGGAATATTTGCAGGCCTACGGCACCTTCCAGCAGCAGAAACTCGCCATCGCGACCGAATATGCGGAAAAGATACAAAAGACGACATCCGGCAGCGAGAAGCTCTCTCTCGGTGTTGAACGTGACAGCAAACTTGCCGGCATCGAAGTGCAGGAACTGAAAGCCCGTATTGACTGGGGTACTGTCTTCGGTGAATTCGGCGGGATGTTTTCCGATATGATAAAGCCTGTATTGGCGGATGCCAGAAAATACATGCTCACTGACGAGTTCCGAAATGCCGACCATGCCAGCCAGGACGCGCTTGTCTCTGCCGTCCAGCAGATGGAGAGGGCTTTGGGCGGTTCCGGCAAGGTCAGTTTCAAGAAACTGGGTGCCGAGGTTACTGCCTACCAGAAAGCCCTTTCAGACCTGAAGGAGGCACAGGCGGTGTATGCGGACACCTATACGGCACTCATTGCCGCCCAGAAATCATACATTGAGGCGCAACAGTCCGGAACCGAACAGGAGAAGGAGTCCGCCCGGCAAGCCCTGGAAACGGCGCAGGCTAATGCCGATGCCGCGAGTGAGAATATAAACGCCTTGCAGGAAACGGCTGACAGTGCCCGGCAGTCCCTCTCGAATACTGCCTCCGGTCTGAAGGCCAGTATGGAGAATGTGAGGGACGGATTGCAGCAGATTGCCTCCGGCAGTATCAGCGGGGCGTATAATGGCCTGATCACACTCGGCAAAGGTGCCAAGGAAGTGGACGGCAAACTGGGCGAGGCTTTCGGAAAGGTTTCCGAAACACTTGAGGATGTGCCTGTTGTCGGCTGGATTGTAAGTATTATAGACCTTTTCAAGGATGGTTTGAGTGTGGTCATCGGTGGCCTGCTCGACGCGGTGTTCAATGCCGTGAGCGGTATTCTTGACGATGTGCTTTCCGGTGATCTTTTTGTGACTATCGGAAAATCGCTGCTTTCCGGTGTGGGCAAGATATTCGACGCATTGACCTGGGGCGGATTTTCCTCCTGGACGACTTCAAGCAATGCCAAAGAGGTCCAGGAAACCATCGACCGGCTGACCGAGCGCAACGAGACCTTGCAGACGGCTATCGAGGACCTGACGGAGGAGATCAAGGCGAGCAAGGGTACAAAGTCCGTGGCCGCCTACCGGGATGCCTACAGGCTCCAGCAGGAGACGAACTCGAACTATCTGGACATGGCCATGTCGCAGGCCGGCTATCACGGTTCGCATCACAGCTGGAATTATTACTGGGGCGGTTTCTCACAGGAACAGATTGACCGTTTGAGCGGTCAGATCGGGCGTAGCTGGAACGGTGACATCTGGAACCTAAGTCCGGAGGAGATGAAGAAGTTGCGCAGTAACGTGGACATGTGGACGCAGATCCAGGATACCGGCAAGGGCGGATATGGAGGTCGTCTGACCGAGAAGCTGGATGACTATATCGACCAGGCGGGCAAGCTGGAGGAACTTACCGACCAGCTGTATGAAGGTCTCACCGGTATTTCCTTCGACAGCATGTACAGCAGTTTCGTGGATAACCTGATGGATATGAAGTATGATGCCGCAGCCGCGGCGGAGGACATATCCGAGTATTTCATGCGTGCGATGCTGTCAAACAAGATCGGTGAGCTGTATTCCGACAAGCTGAAAGGCTGGTGGGAGAAATTCGGCAAGGCGATGGAAGACAATGACCTTACAGAAGCCGAGCGTAAGGCCCTCCAGGACGAGTACATGAAGTATGTCGAGGAAGCCGTCGCTCTTCGTGACAATCTTGCCGCGGCCACCGGGTACGATAACTCGGGCGGTACGAGCCAGAGCGCCAAAACCGGCGGTTTTTCAGCCATGACACAGGACCAGGGTACAAAACTGGACGGCATGTTCACCAGCGGGTTGCAACACTGGTCGAGCATCGATGAGAAGATGGAGAGCGTCATCGACAAGATGAACACCGCCGAGGGGCATCTTGCCCGTATCGAGGAGAACACCGGCACGAGCGCGTCGCACCTTGGCAAAATAGAGGAAGAGATTCGTAAAATCAATCGTGACGGAGTAAAATGCAAATGATATGGAAAAGATATTAGGCGGTCTGGTACTTGTCAACGGTACCGACATCTGGAGTACATACGGGGTGTTCCTCGTTGAGGACAAGCGCGGCGGGATGGATAACCTGACCGCTATCCTGACCCCGAGCAAGACGAAAACGGACACGGCTGTGAATATCCGGGAGGAGGACGGGGAGAAATATTCCTCCGTGCTGACGCCCAGGAACGAGGCCCGTGACGTGACGCTTCATTTCGCCCTGTTTGGCAAAACGCAGGCCGGCTGGCTGAAGAAGTATTTCGAGTTCATCAATTTCCTGAAGAAAGGCCGTGACGGGTGGCTTGAGATTTCCTTTCCCCAACTTGCCCTGACTCTCCGTGTGAAATATACGGATTGCAGCAAGTTCCAGCCTCTGACCTATCTCTGGAAGGAAGGCGTGCACGCCGGCAAGTTCAAGGTGAAGTTCCGGGAACCTGTCCCGGTCATATAAATGTGATTCAAACCCTATTCAAACGACGTTTAAACAAGATACAGACATGCTGACCATCTATGACAGCAACGGCAACAGACGGACCGATATCGAGGCGGGCGACAGCTCCACCCAGGTGAAGGAGGTGCAGGGTGACAATGTCCTGACACTCTCTTTCACGCATTACGAATATATCGCCCTGGACGTGAATGACCGGGTGGACTTTGAGGGTGAGCGCTACTGGCTGACCGAACGGTACACCCCGAAGCAGAAGAGCGGCCAGGAGTGGGTATATGATTTGAAGTTTTACGGTATCGAGAGCCTGGTGAGACGTTTTCTTGTGCTGGAGACCACCGACGGGAACACCGAGCCTGTGTTTACGCTGACAGCGACTCCGCGTGAACACGTGGCCATGATCGTGAAGTGTATCAATGACGGAATGAACCACACCACCGACTGGAAAGTGGGGCGGGTGGACGGTACGGACCTTATCGTCATCGATTACGAGGGGAAGTACTGCAACGAAGCCCTGAAAGAGATAGCCGAAGCGGTCGGCGGGCAGGCTGAATGGTGGGTGGAAGGCCAGACCGTGAACGTGTGCCGGTGTGAGCATGGCGAGGAAATAACGCTGGGCTACGGGAAGGGACTGACCGGAATCGAACGCGACACGACGGGTACCGACAATTTTTATACCCGGTTGTTCCCGGTAGGCAGCACGCGGAACATAGATCCGTCAAAATACGGGCATAGCCGCCTGATGCTTCCGGGGGGCAGGCAATATGTCGAGATACATACGGAGGAGTACGGCATCTATGACCGTTACGAGCAAGACGCCTTCAGCGGCATTTATCCCCGCAGGATCGGGGCTGTCAGCAGTGTGCGCAGCGAAGATGTGAAAGATGACGACGGCAACCCTTTCACGGTCTATTATTTCAGGGACGACAGCCTGAACTTCGATCCGAACGATTACGAGCTGCCCGACGAGACCAAACGTGTATCGTTCCAGGACGGTGACCTTTCCGGACTGGGGCAGGGTGAGGACCACTATTTCGAGGTGAATTTCAACAGTGCCACCCGTGAGTTCGAGATTATTACGATATGGCCCTATGATGATGACACGCAACTCCCCGGCGGCAAACTTATTCCGAAATCCGGTGACCGTTATACTCTCTGGAATATCCGTATGCCGGACGAATATTACCCGCTTGCCGAGGAGGAGTTTCTTACGGCGGTGGAACAGTTCAATACCGAATGCTGGCAGGATCTTGCCGTTTACAAGGCCCCGACCGACCATGTGTGGATTGAGGAGAACGGTGTTTCCCTGTCCGTAGGCCGCCGTGTGAGACTTGAAAGCGAGGAGTATTTCCCCGAAACCGGTTATCGCAGCAGCCGCATCACGAAAATTACCCGGAAGGTGAACCAACCCGGGGAGATGGACATCGAGATCAGCGATGCCCTGCATAGTGGTGCGTTTGAACGGGTGAATGACAGTATCGGGGAACTGAAAAACTATACGAAGTCAAAGGCGGAGGGTGCCGCGCTTCCTGACATTATCCGTAGCTGGGACAAGACACTGCCTACGGACAACAATCTTTTTTCCGCGCGGAGAAGTCAGGCGGAACACATCAGCAAAAAAAAGAATGACCGTGCAAAGGGGAAGATCACCTTCGAAGCGGGAGCCTCTTTCGGACAGGAGGATAATGCGGGTATTGATGACAAGGGCAATGCCGGGCTGCTGACCCTTGTCGTGCGTGAGCTTCTTCGCAGTCCGAAATTCGTGGACGGTCTTTTCGGTGAGGGGTGGCGGCTCTGGATGGAGGACGCTTTGTCCCATCTGACCATCGACAAGCTGACGGTACGCCAGGTCATGGTAGTATTGGAGCTGCTTATCGAGAAGGTGCGCAGCGTGGGCGGCCAGCTTTGTGTGAGCGCCGCCAATGGTAAGATAAAGACCGCCGTACTGGAAGACGGATACTGGAAGATCACTTTCGAGCAGGATAACACGTTCGCTGCCCATGACCTGATGCGCTGCCAGACCTTTACCGGCGGAAACCTGAAAGGCTACTGGGTGGAGGTGGCCGGTGTGGAGGGTGACTCCATCCTCGTGCCTGAAGGGGAGTTCGGTGCTTCCCTTCCGGAGGCGGGCGACGAGTGCGTGCTGATGGGCAACACGGAGAACCCTTTGCGGCAGAACCTGATCCTGATCTCCGCCACCGAGGACGGGCAGCCCCGCGTGGACGTGATGGACGGGGTGAAGGCGAAGAACTTTTCGGGCTGCCTGCGTGCGCGCCTGGGCAACCTGGACAGCATCAGCGATGACTGGTTCCCGGCCGACAACCAGCCGCACGGCAACGGCCTTTACAGCGACAATGCCTACCTGCGCGGCACGTTCCTCTTAGTGACCGGCGAGGATATCAAGACCAAGTTCGAGATCGTGGAGGGACGCATCACCAGCGCGGTGACCGCCCTTCGGAACGACTTCGCCACGGAGAAGGGCTACCTGAACAACCCCGCCTTTGACGACGGCCTGGAGAAATGGAACACGGAGAACGAGACGGTGTTCTTCCTTGCCGGTAACCGTTGGATCTGGGCGAACAACAACGTGCTGGCCAGGAAGGGAGACGGGGCGAGCGTGACGGTGGATGACGGGCGGACGGTGGTGCGCATCCGTAACAAGTATATCCTCCAGAAACGCGCGAACCTGAAAAGCATCCCCTCCATGCCGGTGAACGGTGACGGGGAGAAGGAGTCCGTGCCGGTGTACCTTTCCTTCTTTTACCGCTGCGCAACCAAAGGGACTCTGAGAGTCCAGTTCGTGGATGTTGACAAGACCGGTTTTGCCAATTTCAACAGCCTGGAGGTGGAGGAGGAACTGGATGTCACGGACGGCTATGTACAGTACACGTGCAGTGGCCTCTGGAACGGTACCGGTGATTTCAAGCTGTCCTTTACCGGCGACATCTACCTGTACATGCTGGTTCTTTCCACTGACAAGGTGGAGAGCCTCGCGCACCGCTACCGGACGCTTTTCGAGCAGTCGGAGCGTCTGGTGAAGATAACGGCCGCCGTCTTTGACCGTGACGAGAACATGCTGGAAGAGACGGGCCTTGTGGTGAAGCCGGAGGGCGCGGGCATCTACGCCCAGGACGCAGACGGGAAACTGGCGCTTATCGGCGTGAGTGTGGACGAGACGGACGCTGACGGTAACAGGATCAGCGTGGTGAAGCTGACCGGGGACCGTGTCAAGCTGGAGGGCCTCGTGACGGCCAACGATAATTTCAAGATCCTGGAGGACGGGAGCATCGAGGCGAACGCGGGCACGTTCTCCGGGCATATCCGTACGAACTTCCACCTTGTGGAGTCGAGCGACGCCGTCCTGACCTCCTGCTCGGGCCGCGGCGAGTCCGGCTACCTGATCGGCCGCGAGCTGAGCCTGAAGGTGGACATGGCCGGTTCGTCGAACGGCGCGGACATCATCCTTCCGAACGACGTGCGTTATATCGGTTCGCGCGTGACCCTTTACAACGGCTGCCACCCTCCCTATACGCGTACGGTGGGCTCTATCCGTTACAGCTCCGTCCGTGTGGACGACGGCACGCTGCTCCGCGGTTCCAACGTGAACCTCAGCAGTGATTCGCTGCTTTCCTATTCCGACCCCTACAAGATCGAATGGATCAGCGGGATCATCGAGCTGGTCGGTACCCCCGAGCTGAACGGGAGAATCCTTGCGGACCTGATTTCGTGGCGTGGGGCGTCGGCCGGTCCCCCCGCTTCCCCCTCGAGCGGATGGCTTTACTACGACACGAAGAGGAACCGCAACTACCTTTACTGGTACGGCGCGTGGGTGGAGTTCCCCGTTTACGGCGGCGCTTCCGATGATCTCCGCATCACGTGGAAGGGAGAGCTTTCTTCCGCCCCAGAGAACCCGGAGAGGAACTGGCTGTACGTCACCTCCGTGAACCGCTTCCTCCTGCTCTATACGGGCGAGGACTGGGAGGAGCCCGCCATCGTTTACAGCCTGAACAAGTGCGGCTGGTGCATCCTTGGCTTCAGCGCGCTTTCATACCATTATTACAATGACTGACAACAATAAAAAAAGGAGGAATAACTTATGGCACTTACAGAATCGGAGAAAACGGAACTTAAGAACGACATCCTGAACGCGATCAAGGCGGAGAGCCAGGGCGTGAACGAGCTGACCGAGGTCACCTCGCTGGACAACATCAAGAGCCTCCCGGCGTTGCGTGGTACCGAGCTGGTGAGCGCCCCGCTTACCCTGCTGGGCAAACCCGCCACGGATGCCGCGGCCACAGCCAACGCCGCCGCCACGAAGGCGAACAATGCGGCAACCAATGCCGCGGAAGCCACGAGTGCCGCTGGCAGCGCTGCGGCCGCGGCGAACGAGAAGGCCGGCGTGGCACAGGCCGCTGCCGCTGCTGCCAATGAAGCCGCCACAAAGGCAAAGGATGCCGCCGACGCGGTGGAAGGCAGCCTGGTGGGCGGCATGACGGCCGTTCCGGACGAGGAGAACGATACGGTAAAACTCACCCTGCTTGGTAAGACTGGTACGGAGATTGCCTCGGTGGACATTCCCGGTGGCACGGGCAGCGGTGGCAACACGTACAACGTGACGGAGGAGGTCCCGCTGCAAAGCGGTTACTACACCTTGGCGACGGCCATCGTGGCGGTGGACGGGAAATACCGTTACAAGGGCCGCTGCATCACCTACGAGGTATCGCAGGGCAAATGGGAGACGAAGCAGTTCACGGGCACGAGCCTGACGGCGTGGGAAAGCACGGGCGCGTGGGAGGACTTCGGCGGCGCGGGCACGGTGAAGAGCCTGACGGTGAACGGTGAAAAACAGAATCCCGATGCGGAGGGTAACGTGAGCCTGACCATCGAGAAGGTGGAGGTGGACGGGAGCCTGAACGCGGACAGCACCAACCCCGTGCAGAACGCGGCGGTGGCGGCGAAACTGTCCGAACTGGGGGCTAACACCATCTTCGGCGCGGACGCCGAGCTTAGCGACGACGAGAGCAGCGTGCGTCTGACGCTGACCAACAAGAGCGGCGCGGAGGTGGTGGCCGTCGATCTCCCGGCAGGCGGCGGAAGCGGTGGCGGTGACACCTCCACCACACGGATCGTCCTGGGCGCGTCGGTGGACAACGCGACCGTCAAGGAGGGCGGCAGCGTGAAACTCACGTGGAGCTACGACCACCAGTACACCGCCGGCGACGAGAAAGGCGAGAGCACCGGGCAGAAGGCCACGGTGCAGATCACGGTGAAGCGCGGCGCCACCACCACCTACAGCGAGACGATACAGGAGGCAAGCAAGGGCACGTACACCCTCGACCTGACCAAGTACCTGCTGCTGGGCACGAGCGACATCTACGTCGTGGCCACCGCCACCGACCCGTCCACCGGCAAGACGCAGAAGAAGCAGGCCTACGTCAGCGTGAAGTCCGTCACCCTGAGCCTGTCGAGTTCCTACAATATCGCCAGCGGCCTCGCGCAGGGCGGCCTTGGCGCTGACGACACCGCCACGATCCCCTACGCCGTGACCGGCACCGGGACGAAGACCGTGACCCTCTACGTGGACGGGGCGCAAAAGGAAGCCCACTCCGTGACGCGTAGCGGCACCACCAACGGCACGTTCAGCCTGGACATGTCCGGACTGTCGGTCGGCCGGCATACCGTGCAGATGGTCGCCGAGATGGAGACCGACGGGCTGACGCTGAAAAGCGAGAGCGTGTATATGGATATCCTTAAAAGGGGCAGCAGTGCGCCGTTCATCGGCACAAAGATCACCCACGCCGACGGGCGCATCCTCACCGGAACCGGCCACACCGTCCCGACCATCGAGGTGGGACAGTACGAGCAGTGCTCCTTCAGCTTCGTGGCTTACGACCCGGCCACCGTTCCGGCCACGGTGGAGATCTGGCGTAACGGCAGCCTCTCTCGCAGCGTCAGCGTGCCGAGAAGCGTGCAGACGTACGGCAACCGCTTCACCGAGAAGGGGACACAGACAATACAGCTGAAGCTCGGCGCGACCACCTACACCCTGGACATCGACGTTACCGAAAGCGGCGTGGACATCGCCGAGGCAAGCTACGGGCTGCTGTTCAAACTGGACGCTGCCGGTCGCAGCAACGGGGAGAGCGACCCGGCCGTATGGGAAGCCGGCGGCGTGAGTACCACGTTCGAGAACGTGGACTGGAGCAGCAGCGGCTGGACGGGAAACGCGCTGAAGCTCGTGAACGGGGCGAAGGCCACCATCGGGTACAAGCCCTTCGCCACCGACGTGAAATCCACCGGGCTGACGATAGAGATTACCATGAAGGTGAGCAATGTCACCGACCGCTCGGCCGCCGTTGTGAGTTGCATCAACAGCGGCAAGGGACTTCTTGTCACCACACAGGAGGCGGGCTTCCGCACGGGGCAGACCGTGACCTACACCAACGAGGACGACGAGCAGGTGACGCGCGAGGTAAAACTTGCCACGAACTACGCCGACGGTGAGGAGATGAAGGTCGCCCTGATGATCGGCACGACAGCGGAGAACCGGCTGATGCAGCTCTACGTCAACGGCAACCGTACCGGCGCGGACCTCTATGACTCCGCGTTCAACTTCCAGCAGGACACCCCGCAGGAAATCACCCTCGACAGCACAGGTGCCGACGTAGAGATACGCAGCATCCGCGTCTATAACCGCGCGCTCAATGACGACGAGGAACTGGAGAACGCGATGGTGGATGCCGACGGCACGGACACCATGATGGCGCTGTACGAGGAGAACGACATCCTCGGGGACACGGGCGATGTCGACCTGGACAAGCTGCTCGCGCGGGGGAAGGGCGTGCTGCGCATCGTGCGTCAGAACAAGCTGGATGACGTGTATGCCGAGAACAACAAGAAGACCGACTTCCTGGCCGACATCTATTATTACTCGCCCCTCGGAAGGGAATACGACTTCATCCTCACCAGCTGCTACATCCGTATCCAGGGAACGAGCTCGACGAAATACCCGAGCAAGAACCTCCGCATCTACTGTGCCAAGGGGAGCGAGCTTCTTTCGATGAGCGGTCAGCATGTCAGCGCGGGGAACAAGTACACGATGCGCCCCGGGGCGGTGCCCGTGAACCTGTTCTGCTGCAAGAGCGACTATTCCGACTCCTCCATGTCCCTGAACACCGGCGGGGCCAAGCTGTTCAACGACGTGATGAAGGAGCTGGGGCTTCTGACCCCTCCGCAGCGGTACCAGTACGAGCAGGCCGGAAACAGCCTCGCAGGCATCAATATCCGCAGTGCCATCGACGGCCTTCCGATCGACATCTTCTGCGCGGAGACCGCTGACGGCGAGAACAGCTACTACGGGCAGTACAACTTCAACAACGAGAAGAGCAAGAGCGGTGCTGTGTTCGGCATGGAGGGCGTGGACGGCTACACCCCGGCGTGCCCCGTCACCCTGGAGATGCTGAACAACACCTCGCCTATATGCCTTTTCGCCACCACGAGCGACACGCAGATGGAGGCCGACTTCGACGCCGGTGCGGAGATCAACTACGGCATCGACACGTCCGGCAAGGCGCAGAGCGACGGCGACATCACGTGGAGCGGCCTTTCCACGGCCGGGCAGACCGCCCTGAAACGCCTGTACGGGTGGATACGTGCGTGCGTCCCCTCCGGTGCCACCGCGAATGACCTCTCCACCTTCGTGAGCGGGAAGTTCAAGGACGAGATAGACAGCTATTTCGACCGTGACTACCTTCTGACCTACTACCTCTTCACCGACTACTTCCTTAGCGTGGACCAGCGGGCGAAGAACATGATGCTGCGCACGTGGGACGGGCTTAAATGGTACATCACGTACTACGACGGTGACACGCAGCTCGGCAAGCGAAACGACTGCTTCCTCGTGTACACGTACACCACCGACCGGGATACTTACGACGCGGAGGCCAGCAAGTACGCCTTCGAGGGCCACGACTCGTGGCTGTGGAACCTGGTGCTTGCCAACCTTCAGGACGACCTGAAGCGGTGTGCCGCCAGCTTCCGCGCCGTGATGACGAACGAGCGTGTATTGTCCATGCTGAACGACGAGCAGAGCGGCAACTGGTCGGACAGGGCTTTCAACAAGTCCGGCTACCTGAAATACATCGCCCCTGCCGTGCAGGAGATGTACGGCAAGGTATGGCCCTTCATCTACGCCCTGCAGGGCAGCAACCGTTCGCACCGGGAGTACTTCATCAAGAACCGTTTCGCGCTGCTGGACGCGAAGTACGGCACGAGCAACTTCACGAGTGACAACATCGACCTGTACCTCTCACGCTCCTCCGATGACACGGCGGACACCCTGAAGATTACTGCGGGTGAGCCCTACGCCTTCGGCTACGGCACGAACAACAGCCCGAACATCGCGGGTACCGGCATCGTGGACGAGGGTGACACCGCCACGCTCTCCATCACCGGGGCGTACACGGTGAACGACCCGCTGCGCGTGTATGGCGCGAGCCGCATGAGGGTACTCGACATGACCGGTGCGGCCGACCACCTGAAGAACGCCCTGGATCTGGGCAAATGCACCGTGCTGCGCGAGCTGAACCTGCAGTCCGCCACCACCGGCTCCACCGGCTGGTGGCTGTCAATAGGCAGCTGCCGCCAGCTCCGGAAACTGAACGTACGGAACCAGGCGCAGGCGAAGACCGGCGGCAGCACGAGCACGGCACTTGACCTGACGGAGCAGACGAAACTGGAGGAACTGGACGCGAGAGGTACGAAGGTGCAGAGCGTGACCTTCGCCAAGGGCGCGCCCGTAGCGAAAGCCTACCTTCCCGGTACGCTTACCACCCTGCGTCTGGAGTACCTTCCCAAACTGACCGCGGCGAACCTCACCCTGGAAACATGGAGCAATGTCCGGACGCTTATCTTCGACACCTGCCCCGGCCTGAACTGGGAGACTATACTGAACCGCTGCGCCAACATCGACAGGCTCCGCGTCACCGGCATCGACCGGGAGGACGACGGCACATGGCTGAACAGGTTTGTAAACACGGGCGGCGTGGACGCGGAGGGCAACTCCACGGACACCTGCGCGTTGGTGGGTACCGTACGACTGACAAAATACTTAGATGAGGACACCTATGCCGCCTATATCACCCACTTCCCGGAGCTGAACATCCGCCAGCCCGAGTACACGATGATCGAGTTCGACGACGACGTGGCGGACGACGCGAACGTGAGCAACCTTGACAACGGGACCGGCTACAAGTACGGTGGCTCCTACGTGGCGAGCGGCCATATCGCCGCCATCCTCGCCAAACGCCACCGAGTACTGGCGAAAGTAACGAAGAAGCCCACGACGCGCAGCGTGAACATGGCGAACGTCGATACCACGGTGAATAACCTGGACGGTGAGATGACCTACTACCCGCTGGACGACACGGACAGCAACAAGTACGCCGACGGCACCGCCGCCGCATTGGACGGCAGCGAGGGTGACTGGATGATGTACGAGCCCTTCTTCTGGAGCAAAGGCGTGAATGACTACCTGAACGGAAAACATTACTCCTGCTACAGCAGCAACGGCAGTGACAACATGCCTGAAGTTCCGGAGGCGACCGTCCTCACCCTGGACGATATTAAAGGTACGAGCGGCGGCTATCTTTCCGGGCGTAAGATCATGAGCGGCAAGTCCACGTTGTCAGAGAGCTACAGCATTGACAGCACGTATTCGGTTTGCAAGGTAAGCGTCGCCGGTTACAAGAAAGTTCGCTTCCCGAGCGTTCCCGGCACGAACCTGGTGGGGAGTATCTTCACGGACGATTCCGGCACGGTCATCAGCTCCATTGTCGTGCCTACGCTTAGCAACAAGTTCGAGGCTGGCATGTATCTGATTGCCGAGGTCCCCGACGGTGCCACGGCATTGCATTTCTCGATCCTGAACACGGCGGAGTTCGACAAGGTGGTATTATCGAACAGCGACAAGATCGAGGACATGGAACCTGACTGGGTTGCCAATGACGAGCACCTTTGTGCGGTTGTGGGCAGCTCGGTAGTGGGAACGAAGCTGCGCGCCTGCATTACCGGCGGCAGTACCACGGCGAGCATGAGCTGGACGGATTTCCACTATTACTCGGCCCAAAGAGGCATGCAGCAGATAGACGCCCTGATGCACTCGCGTATCGCGAACCTTTTCTACGCGAAGTATGGCAGGCGTGACAGCCAAGAGCAGTGCGGCGCGGGTTCTCATACGAACAACCGCACCACGGGCGGCACGGCCAGCCGCGGTATGACGGACACGATCGGCTACGAGGAAGCCAGTTCCATCAATCCGAACGTGACGAACAGCCTGATAGAAAACTCCGTTCACCAGTACGCCTGGTACCGTGACTCGGACAGCTACGGCGGTGCGACGGTGACGCAGGTGAACAACATCTGCTGCCTTGGCTACGAGGACATCTACGGTCATAAATATGACATGATGGACGGTGTGGACCTTCCCAATGACACGGGTAACTCCGGCAAGTGGCGTATCTGGATGCCCGACGGCAGTACCCGCCTGGTAAAGGGTTCCGTGAGCTCCGGTATCTGGATCACCGCCGTGGCGCACGGAAAGTATATGGACGTGATTCCGGTGGGCTCCGTTTCGGGTTCCTCCTCGACGCATTATTGCGATATCTACTATATATCCACTGCTGCCAGCCGTGTGGTTTATCGTGGCGACAGCAGCGCGAACCCGGGTGGCGGTGTCTCGATGTCGAATGCGAGCTCCGATTCCTCGTATACGTACGCGAGCCTCGGTTCTCGTCTGGCCTTCCGCGGCCGGCTCGTCAAGGCGTCGAGCGTCGCTGCGTTCAAGTCGGTAAGCGAGGTGGCATAAGCGGCAGCGTAAAGCGTCAAAGCGGGAGCGAAGCGACAAAACGTCCGGTGTTTCCCGATGAGGGGAACACCGTTCTTTACGGGCGTAAGCCCGTCGAATTTTTTGTTGTTTCCAGGTTTTGTACCAGTTTGTTAAATAATAATTTATGAAAAATCGTACTTTTGCATTCAAATTAAAAGGTGGCGCTTCCCCATAAGCCGTGTGGTTTATCGTGGCAACAACAACGCGAACCCGAATGGCGGTGTCTCGATGTCGAATGCGAACAACGATTCCTCGAATACGAACACGAACATCGGTTCTCGTCTGAACAACAATCGAAAAGAAATTTTAATCGGCGTACAACACCGGGGACTTGTCCCCACCGTGGTGCCGAGGGAAGCAAGCCTCAGTAACAGCAGCCTTTTTGGGCTGGAAAACTGAAAAATAAAGTGTCGGGAGGGTTCGGTAGGCCGGAAACGGTTCGAAGAAGCAGTGCCCGGGGGATTGAAGGCCCCAAAATGGAAAACAAAGGAAATATGCACAGAGCAGGTTTTGTAATTGAGGAGATCGTGAAGCCTTCCAACATGTCGGAGTCATTCAATCAGGTCCTTCGCGGCAGGAGGCGTAAACGCAGCCGCCAGGGACGCTACCTGCTTGCGCATAAACCCGAGGTGTTGAAGGAACTGACCGCGCGTATCTCGGACGGTACTTTCCGTGTGAAGGACTACCGTGAGCGCGAGATTTTCGAGAGCGGCAAGTTGCGTCGTATTCAGGTAATCCCTATGTACGACCGTATTGCCGTACATGCCATCATGACGGTAGTGGACTGCCATTTGCGGAAGCGTTTCATCCGCACCACCTCCGCCAGTATCAAGAAACGGGGGATGCACGACCTTTTGGCGTATATCCGCCGCGACATGGTTGAGGATCCGGACGGCACGCGGTACTGTTACAAGTTCGACATCACCAAGTTTTACGAAAGTGTGAAGCAGGATTTTGTGATGTATTGCGTGAACCGCGTGTTCAAGGACAAGAAACTCATCGCCATGCTTGACAATTTTGTCCGGTTGATGCCTGACGGGTTGAGTATCGGCCTGCGTAGCTCGCAGGGCTTGGGTAATTTGCTTTTGTCTGTGTTTTTGGACCATTATTTGAAGGACAGGTATGCCGTGCGTCATTTCTACCGCTATTGTGATGACGGCGTCGTACTGGGCAAAACGAAAGCGGAATTGTGGAAGATTCGTGATGCCGTCCATGGGCATATTCAGCGTGTCGGTCTCCGGGTAAAGGGGAACGACCGTGTGTTTCCCCTGGGCGAGGGCATTGACTTTCTGGGATATGTGACTTTCAGTGCGGACCATGTCCGCCTTCGCAAGCGCATCAAGCAGAAATTCGCCCGAAAGATGCACGAGGTAAAATCGAGAAAAAGGAGGCGTGAGCTGATAGCGTCGTTCTACGGGATGGCCAAGCACGCCAACTGTCATACGTTGTTTAAAAAATTAACAGGCAAAGACATGAGATCATTTAAAGACTTGAACGTCGCTTATAAGCCCGAAGATGGCAAAAAGCGATTTCCCGGTGTAGTGGTAAGCATCCGGGAACTGGTAAATTTACCGATTGTGGTGAAGGACTTCGAGACAGGCATCAAGACCGAGCAGGGAGAAGACCGCTGTATCGTGGCCATCGAGATGAACGGCGAGCCGAAAAAGTTCTTCACCAACAGCGAGGAGATGAAGAACATCCTCTCGCAAGTGAAGGAAATGCCCGACGGTTTCCCGTTCGAGACCACCATCAAGACGGAAACCTTCGGCAAAGGTCGAACCAAATATGTATTTACATGACATGAAACGAGTTGAAGGAACATCCGGGGTAAGGCTGCTGGAATGCGTGAACCCGGTGAAGAACACGTGGCGCGTCCGTTGGGACGTGCGGGAGAAAGAGGACGGTTCCGCCGACTATATGGAGGAGAACTTTTTAGGGAAGCCCTCCGGTGAGATAATAAGAACCGTTATTCTGGGCTGGTACAACGAACAGATTGACCGGGAGATACTTTCCGGCTTTATTTACGAAGATATGCCGGTGTGGCTGTCGAGCGAGAACCAGTTCAACTATAAGGCGGCCCATGACCTTGCCATACAGACCGGTGGCGCAACGCTTCCGGTGACATTCAAGTTCGGGACGGATGAGGAACCCCGGTACCGGACGTTCGGGGAACTGGAGGAACTGACGGACTTCTACACGAAGGCCATGAAGCACATCCAGGATACACTGGTTGACGGCTGGAAGAAGAAAGACGCTTTTGATCCGGAGAAGTACCGGGTGGAATAAATCCTTCGGGGGAGGATAAGAAAAAAGCCCCCGGCCTGTTAAAAATCATCTCACCTACTTTTAACAACAAGTACGCCGAAACGCACGACCGGGGGCAAATACCCCTGTCGCGTTTCGGCCTTTTTTATTATTGTTGCAAAGTAAGTGAGATGGCGCAAAGATACAAAAAATATATTTTATGAAAGTGATTGAGATACTAAACTTTAACCGGGAACTGTTGAAAAGGCTTCAGGCAGCCGGTATCCGTCTGGAGGATGCCCGGTATATCGACCTGTATGTGGACTATACCCGCCTGCTGGATCAGGGTGAAAAAGTCTCGTATGCTGTGGCCGTATTGTCCGAAAAGTATTCGGTGAGTGAGCGCAAGGTTTATGCCCTTGTGAAACGGTTTCAGAGTGACTGCAAGACGCTTGCAGTGTGAACGGGTTGTTTTATGCCGTAGGGAGTGCCGTTTCCCCTTATCTTTAGGGTGTTTCAAATTTAGAAGGAGGAAATGGCTATGAACAAGTATTACTGTATTCTGGACAAGATTCTTGCCACGGGAAAAACGCAGACCAACAAGAAGGGAAACATACAATACCTTCTGAACGAGCAGCTCTCGCTGACACCGGCGGACCTGCTTGACATATTCGAGGGGCATAATATCGCCCGCAAGAAACTCCGCAGCGAGCTCCAGCTGTTCATGCAGGGGGAACGTAATGTGGAGAAGTACCGGGAGGCCGGCATCAACTGGTGGGATTATTGCGGTTCTATCCTGGTGAACAGTTACCCCACCTATTTCGAGAAGCTGCCCCCATTGATAGCGAAAATCAACCGGGAGAAGCGCAACAGCAAGAACTACGTGCTTTTCCTGGGTGAGACCGGTGCCGAGAGCAACCAGGCGCCCTGCCTGAGCCTGGTGCAGTTCCAACTGGACGGTGGTGAACTGGTGCTGTCCGCCTACCAGCGCAGCAGTGACGCGAACCTCGGGCTGCCCTCCGACATCTATCACCTTTACCTGATGGCCCGGCAGATAGAACTTCCCCTGAAGTCGATCACCCTCTACCTGGGCAATGTACATATCTACGAGAATAATATCCCGGGCACCCGTGCGCTGATCGCCGGAGACGAGACGGTCCGCTTCGGGCTGAACGTGTAGTTTGCTGTATATGTCTTGCAGCGGGAACAGTTCATGTTTCCCGCTGTTTTTCGTTTATTCTGGGGACCTTTGCGGCCGTTTTAAAGCAGAATGAAATGAAAAAGATGTATTTGTCCGCCCCGCTTCCTTTCGTGGGGCAGAAACGCATGTTCGCGAAGGAATTTATCAAAGTGCTGGGACAGTTTCCGGACAGCACCGTGTTTGTGGATCTGTTTGGTGGATCAGGCCTGCTGTCGCACATCACCAAATGTGTCAGACCTGATGCCACCGTTGTATATAACGACTTCGACAACTACCGCCGGAGGCTTGCGAATATCCCGGCCACCAATGTGCTGTTATCCGATTTGCGCTGGATAGCTGAAGGGGAACCCAGAAATAAACGTATAACCGGGGAGGTTTGTGAAAAAATGTTTGCCCGTATTGAGAGGGAGGAAAAGGAACGTGGCTATGTGGACTATATCACGCTGTCCTCGTCCCTGCTGTTTGCCATGAGGTATATGCTCTCCCTGGAAGATATGAGGAAGGAGACACTTTACAATAATATCCGGCAGACAGACTATCCCGAAGCAAAGGATTATCTGGAAGGACTGACTATAACCGGCGAAGACTACAAGGAAGTGTTCAAACGTTACAAGGATGTTCCGGGTGTGGTGTTTCTGGTTGATCCGCCGTACCTCTCCACCGAGGTGGGTACTTACAAAATGTATTGGCGTCTGGCTGACTATTTGGACGTGCTGACCGTTTTGAAAGGGCATCCGTTCGTGTACTTCACCTCGAACAAATCCTCCATCCTGGAACTGTGCGACTGGATAGACCGGAACCCATTTATCGGTAGCCCGTTCAAGAACTGTCGGAAAGTGGAGTTCAATGCGCACATGAATTATAATTCCAAGTACACGGACATGATGCTGTACACAAAGCCGGATGAAGTGTCGGGTATAGCAGCTTAACACTGCATAAAGATAGTGAATTATTTTGAATCTGCAATGGTTTTCAAATGATATTTTAAGGTCGTTCAAAGAGGGTTCAAGTGAAAGAAAAATGGTGGGCTTTGGTCGTGCAGAATAGGACCGCGCTCACCGTTTTTCTTGTACGCGTCGTTTTTGTACTTTTTGAAACGCATCGTTTTTGTTAATCGGCACGTCTGGTTTTTCCGGATTTAAGTAGCTTATCTCGAAGGGGCACAACGGTTATTTTAAATTGTTTCAGTTCCATTTACACTGATAAGACGGTGCCAGATTAAAAACGTGACATCAAAAAGAGATTTTTTTCAAAAGTAGAGCAATTTTTTGTCAAGAGTAACTTTATTGATTGTTAACTCTTTGGGGGACAGAGCTTCTGTTTATAGAGAATAAAGCATACTACATTCAAATACGAAAGTCAAGTCCTCGGGGGGGATCTTCACTTATTTAGTATAGTATTTCCGGTAAATTTTTTGATACTCTTTTTCTTTCTGGAATTTGTCCAGCCATGTATTCAGGCTATCGAGCAATGCGGGTGATTGTTTGCTGACTGCCCATGAATAGAACTGGGTAAAGCTGATTGCAGTATTGATGTCCAGCTGTGGCAATGAATCAGTCACTGCGCGGGCTATGCTTTCGTCGCAGACCGCATAATCGATATCTCCGTGAGCAACTAACGAAATCAGTTGCTCTGAACCGTATTTTTCTATTTCCTTTATATAAATGGTATCTCCGATTTCATTACCCAGATTATGAATACGCAGAATAGAAGGTGAGCCTTTTACCACATGAAGTGTCTTCTTGGCAAGGTCTAATTGGCTCCGGATATAAAGTGAATCATTTTCTCCGTTCGCTTTTCGCTGTACCAATACCTGCTTGTTGAGTATAATGGGAGAGGTGAGGAGCAGTGAATCCTTCAGCTCACTGGTTGCCAGTATTCCGTAAGCTATCACGTCGTAACGTCCGTCGCTCAATCCTTCCAGCCGTTCGTCGAAACTCATGACAGGAGTGATTTCAGTTTTTAGTCCCTTATCACGTGCGAACGCTTCTATCAGTTCATAGTGGAATCCGGACACAGTATCACTGTCTACATAGAAACTGATTGAATTATATTCGGTAGCTACACGTAAGATACCTTCTTTGGCAATAGCTGCATAATCGCGCGGATGTCCCGAAGGCTTTTCCTGCTTACCGCAATAGCGGACAGAGAAGATGAGTGCCAATACAATGACTACCGGCAACAGATATCTGAATAGTCTCAATTTCGGGCGCGTTTTCATAAGCCATAGAGATTTTGTTAATCATAGAAGTTCCATGAAAGTCCGAATTTCAGCACACGTGGATTGATGGGGTAATGAGGAGCCAGAAAATAATTGGGTTTGCTCATTCCCTGGTTGACGTGATACATCATCACATAAAAACGGGTACGTTTCAAGTGTAGGTTAGCATAAACATTCACTATCGGATAGCCGCCTATCTCTACTTTGCCTTCTTCCGGTTGCAGGTAGAACTGCTGTGTAGCAGGCATATAGGCAGGAGCGTCATACTTGGTGAAATAACGTACATCGGCACCTAACTGTACGCTCAATACTTTCTTCGCCAGTTTAAACTGCATATAGAAATTATGATACAGTGAGAGTTCCGGCAATGGCAGTACAGCCTGGTCACTGGATTTCTGCCAGATTACTTCATTGTCCAGATGAAAGATTCCCACCTTGAAATCCTGATTGAAGCAAGCCGACAAAACTTGCAAACTACCGCCTTTCTGTGTCGGCAAAGCCTGCTGGTTGAAGTAAGTATAGTTCTTTATATTTTCAACTCCGGCTCTCAGGCGTGTCCCCCAATTGGCTATGTTTAGTTCACCTTCGATGCGGGTGCGGAATTCTTTATCCATATCATCGTCCCACCAAAAATGTTTGGAATGATAATGGCGCATGTAGAATGGCGCAAGTTTATTACTGATTTCTCCGCGTGCAATTACACTCACTGTATCTTTCCATAAAGGGATATTTAAGTCGATATCTCCTTTTACATTAAACTGACCAATCGCTTTTCCTGCCATGCCCACTTCACCAATCGCGTGATAATGAAGAACGTTTCCTTGCTTTTTAGTCAGTTCACCGCCTATATAGATTTCCGTCTCGTTGTATTTATCCTGTCTTAGCGGGTCCAGGCTCATCAGCGAATATTTGCTCAGCTTATGGGAGGCAAAGGCTGTCAGTCCTGCTTTTGCATATTTATTGAAGCCTTCGAGGAGGGCGATACCTATTGTATTCTTTATTCCGACATAAACGGTACTGTCCCTGACGAATGTGTTTTCTTTGTCGAGATGGGTATCACTATAATAATCCTTTACGTTATCGTCCGAACGGAAATTATGGCGTGAGCGTTCTACCTGAATGGTGTGTATAAAGCTGGTGACCGGAACGAACTCTTGTTTGGCAGGCATCGTATCATTTTCCGCTTGTGGAATATCCCGCTGAAATCCCAGATTATAGCGTTGGGTCAGAAATACGTAGAAGTCGTGGTTACGGTTCGCACTGGCGTTGAGTACGGTAGGAATATTGACCGATTCATATTCCTTTCTTCCTTCTGCCATTTCTTCCGGTGCGGTAATGTAGCGGTCGTCAGTGATACCACCGTTCTCGTTTGTTTTCAGATAATTGTTGCTGTATATTCCTTGAATCTGATAGCGGTCGCCAATGTAACTACCGAAAAGTGCAGCATTAAAATAAGAAGTATTTTGATTGTTATAGTAGCCCCGGCCATACAGATAGTCGATATTAAAGCCGAAAGCCAGCTTCTTGTTTACATTGACTGAGAAATAGGATTTGAAACGTTCTTCTCCATTTTGCTTATTACCCGCCTTGTGATAGGTCAGGTTGGTATAAGGTACATTACTGTTTGTAAAGTTGAACTCCGTCGGACGAATGAAAAAGCTGGAGAAAGGCTCCATAAAGATGGTCGGTTCCGGATAATTGCGTTCAAAGAAGATACGCGACAGACGCGGAGAACCTAAATTGGCCAGGTAATTATAATGTCCGGTAATTCCGTCTGTAAGGTTTGTGTTTTGGAAATGATGATAAGTCGTATCTGCCGGAATCATTGTCCGGTCGCCTAATTGGTTCTTGATACGCCACATATATAGCGTAGGCGGCAATCCCTGTACTTCAACATTAGCACTGTCCAGTTTATCCGGAATCATGGCAGGGTCTACCTGATTACCATATTGGTCGCGTCCGTTTTCGTCGATTTGTTGGCGGGCAGGGTTGAGCTGCGCATGAATAGCACTCAATCCTACAACGGAAAATAATATATATAATAGTAAGATTCGTCTCATAATTGGAGGCAAAGATACATGAAAAATTGACAATTGACAATTGGCAATTGACAATTAACGTCTATATGCGTTATTTTGCCAATTTATGCCGATTGTAAATTGTCAATTAGTATCTCTAATTATCAATTGTCAACTGTCAATTGTCAATTATTTAGACTTCGTGGATTAATTCCATCCCTTTTTTGATCGCTTCCTCGTTCATGGGAATCAAGTGGTGATGGCGTTCCGGAAGAGTTTTCTTCAGTCCTTTGATGACATTTTCCAGTGTCACGATAGGACGGAGTTGCAGCAGTCCGCCGAGTACGATCATGTTGAAGGCTTTCGCGTTATTCATTTCGTTGGCAGCATCCATTGCGTCGATGCGATATACTTTGATATCCTTGCGGGTAGGCGGGTTGATAATTCCATATCCGTCGTAGATCAGGATACCGCCCGGTTTTACCTTGCTTTCAAATTTCTCCAGTGAAGGTTGGTTCAGTATGATCGCCGTATCATATTTGCTCAGGATCGGTGAAGATATCTTGTCATCGCTTACAATCACTGTCACATTGGCTGTTCCGCCTCGTTGTTCAGGACCATATGCCGGCATCCAGCTTACTTCTTTTCCTTCCATCAGTCCGGAATAGGCCAGAATTTTACCCATAGACAATACGCCTTGTCCACCGAATCCTGCAATAATTATTTCTTCTTTCATTGTTCTGTTGACTTTTGCGTTATTCTTTATCTTTTAAATCACCCAGCGGATAGAATGGGAACATATGTTCCTCCATCCATTTATTTGATTTTTCCGGAGTCATCTTCCAGCCGGAGCTGCAAGTAGATACGATTTCAACGAGGTTGGAACCTTTGCCGTTCATCGAATTCTCGAATGCCTTGCGTATCGCTTTCTTGGCTTTGCGGATGGCAGGTACTGATTGTACCGACTGACGGGTTACGTAAGCCGTTCCTTCCAGTTGGGCGGCAATCTCGGTCATTTTCAATGGATAGCCGTGCAGTTCTACATCACGTCCGTAAGGACAGGTAGAACTCTTCATGCCTACCAGTGTAGTCGGAGCCATCTGGCCGCCGGTCATACCGTAGATAGCGTTATTGATAAAGATAATGGTAATATTTTCGCCGCGGTTCAGTGCGTGAATTGTTTCGGCAGTACCGATACAAGCCAGGTCGCCATCACCTTGGTAAGTGAACACGAGACGGTCCGGCCATAGGCGTTTGACGGCAGTTGCTACAGCAGGAGCACGTCCGTGTGCTGCTTCTTGCCAGTCAATATCCAAATAGTTGTAGGCGAAAACTGCACATCCTACCGGAGAGATTCCCACCGTTTTATCTTCCATGCCCATCTCTTCTATCACTTCGGCGATGAGCTTGTGTACCACACCGTGACTGCAACCCGGACAGTAGTGCATGGCATTATCGTTCATCAGAGTCGGTTTCTTGTAAACCAGATTCTCGGGTTTGATTATTTCTTCTTTAGTCATAACTTCTTCTCCTTATCTGTTGGTGAACCGTATAAAAAACTCCATCAGCTTGACAAAGATTGCCGCGCCGCATATGTAGATAAACATTCTAAAATCTTCCTTTCCTGCTACGAAGTAAGTGATGATGGCGGCAAGTGCCAATATCATGAAAAGGATGTTCAGTACGTTCCTTATTTTATCGGGATTCATCGTCTTTCGTTATTTGATTATTTTTTCTTCCAAAGCAGTAACAATCTCGTCGGGATCGGGAACAATACCACCGAGGCGTCCGAAGTGTTCTACCTTTATTTTACCATTAACAGCCAGGCGGACATCTTCAATCATCTGTCCGGCATTTAATTCTGTAACGAGCATACCTTTTACTTTGTCAGCATAGGCTGCAATTGCTTGGGTCGGGAACGGCCACAGAGTAATAGGACGGAGAATACCGACTTTGATACCTTTTTCACGGGCCATTTCCATTGCTTTCTGGCCGATACGTGCCATTGAACCGAAAGCAATGATCAGATATTCTGCATCTTCGCAGTTGATTTCCTCAAAGCGTACTTCGTTTTTTTCAATTTCGCGGTATTTAGCCTGGAAGCGGAGATTGTTTATTTCCATCGCTTCCGGTTTCAGTTCCAGAGAAGTGATAATGTTCGGTTTACGGCCTTGGGTTCTTCCGGTAGTAGCCCACGGGCATTGTTTGATGATTTCCTCGTCAGTGCGACGTGGTTTCTGTGCTGGGAGAACAACTTTCTCCATCATCTGTCCGATTACACCATCGGCAAGAATGATAGCAGGATTACGATATTTGAATGCCAACTCGAAACCTAATGCAACGAAGTCCGCCATTTCCTGTACGGATGCCGGGGCAAGTGCGATCAGTCTGTAGTCACCGTGGCCACCACCTTTTACAGTCTGAAAGTAGTCTGCCTGGCTCGGCTGGATTGTTCCCAGTCCGGGACCGCCACGCATTACGTTTACGATCAAACAAGGAAGTTCGGCACCTGCGATATAGGAGATACCTTCCTGTTTCAAGCTCACGCCCGGGCTTGAGGAAGAGGTTAATACCATCTTTCCGCTACCTGCGCCTCCGTATACCATATTGATAGCTGCTACTTCACTTTCTGCCTGGAGTACTACCATGCCGGTTGTTTCCCACGGTTTCAGTTCGGCCAGCGTTTCCAGCACTTCCGATTGGGGAGTAATAGGGTAACCGAAGTATCCGTCCGCACCGCAACGGATGGCTGCGTGGGCGATGGCTTCGTTCCCTTTCATTAATACAACTTCTTCTGCCATATTCTTTTTCTTTTATTCTACTTTTACTTTATACACTGAGATACATCCGTCGGGACAAACTGTTGCGCACGAGCTACATCCGTTACAGGTATCTTCTTTTACTTGCCAGGCATAGTTATAGCCTTTCATATTTACCTCTTTATTGAGGGCGATTACATCGAGCGGACACGCTACTACACACAGGTTACACCCTTTGCAACGCTCCGTGTCGACTACGATTGCTCCTTTAATTTTTGCCATAATCTCTATTTTATTACGTTATCTTTGAATTCGATTATTGATTGAACATATCTTTGTGGTAGAAATTCAGGATATCTATTGCCATTGTTCTTGCCTGAACAGCGGGACTGTCGGGATTGAGATCAATAGCATACTGGTAGTTATCCAGCGCTTGCTTCCAATCTCCTTTTTTTCGGTAGGCATTTCCCCGTAAATAGTAGAGCATATCTTTATCTTTCTCGACAGAATCGTCTTGGAGAAGTTGGTCCAGTTGCTTAATCGCTGTGTCCACATCCCCTTGATTGATAAGCTCTTTTAGGTTGTCTATTTGCTCCATTTTCTTTCGTCTTTCGGGATTCTGAGACGCAAAGATAGTTTTTATTTGTGTAAATGGGGGTAAATGCGGAAGGAAATTTGCGTCCTTTTGTTTTTATTGCATATTGGGTGAATAAATAGTCAATAATAAATATGCCTTAAGATAATTCTTGAGGATGAATGACAGAATTGAGAGGGAAGTAATCATATTAATAACCGGTAAAAACGTATATTTGCAAGCCGTTTGTTGATAAACAATGTATAGCAGGCAAGATGAATTACATCTTTTTTATGTGCTGAATCAAAGAATAATATGGAAATAAAAGAACGTATACAGTTGCTGCTGTCCGAAATGAACAGGGGAGTGTATGAGAAGGAGGCTGAAATCGGCTTGTCTTTGCTGGCTGCTTTGGCGGGCGAAAGTATTTTATTGCTGGGTCCTCCGGGAGTGGCGAAGTCGATGGTGGCACGGCGGTTGAAGAGAGCTTTTGTTGATGCGAGGGCATTTGAGTATCTGATGTCCCGTTTTTCTACACCTGATGAAATATTTGGACCGGTGAGCATTAGTCGTTTGAAGGAGTCGGATAAGTATGAGCGTGCTGTGAACGGGTATCTGCCTACAGCGGATGTCGTCTTTCTGGATGAAATATGGAAAGCGGGGCCGGCCATTCAGAATACGTTGTTGACGGTGATCAATGAAAAGTTGTTTCGGAACGGAGATACGGAGTTAAAGCTTCCGTTGAAACTGCTGGTAGCCGCCAGTAATGAGCTGCCTACGCAGGGAGAAGGGCTGGAAGCCTTGTGGGACCGCTTTTTGATTCGTATGATCAGTACTTGTGTGAAGCAGGAGGAGGCGTTCTATCAGATGTTGCTGGACGATGGTGATGAAGAAGAACAGGAAACGTGCCAGTGGCAGATTTCGGATGAGGAATATGCCGGGTGGCAGAAAGAGATAAGACAGATCACGGTAGCTGCCGAAGTTCTGTCCTGCATCACGGAAATTCGCAGAAATCTGGAGAAAGTCGGGATCCAAGGTTCGGAAATACATCGGAATGTCTATGTAAGCGACCGTCGCTGGAAGAATATCGTGAAACTGCTGAAGGCTTCTGCTTTTGTTCACGGACGGAAGGAAGCTTGTCTGACAGATTTATTACCCATTTATCATTGCTTGTGGAATGAGCCGGACGAGTGTGCAGATATCCGGCAGATTGTTGTCCGTGCACTATTTGTACCCTGCGTAAAGGAGATTGCAGCTATCAACTTATCGTTAAAGTCGGATCTGAAAGTAAGCCGCGTGCGTGAAGCATTGGAGAAGGCCCGGCAGAAAGGGGATCGCAGGGACGATGATTTGATGATCATCGACCATTTTTATTATCAGATAGAAAATCACGGTACGGGGAATACCTATATCTTTATTGTGGACTATAAGAATCTGAAAGAATATAGTCCGAAGGATGCTCCTGCGACAGGAGTCATGTATGCTGATCCGCTGAATCCGAAGCGGACGATTATACGCACTTTCTCCGATGCCTCCAAAATGAAGGAACAAGGTGCCGAAAGGGTGACTCTTTACAGAGATGAAAAGAATCTTTATATCAATGGTGTCCGTTTTGCGATGCGGAGACTGAAAAGGGGAGAACAACAGCAGTTGTGGCTGGGCAATATGACTCTCACCGACCGGGATTATGAAACGGAACTGGAGACGGCCCACGGTAGGATAGAGAAATTAGTAAAAGATTTGTCTGAGAATATTTTCGTTTCTGAAGAAGACAAGAAAGGGGTTGCACAATATGTGGCGACCATCCGCAAAGAGATTGCCTGGGCACGCGTGGATGTCCGTAAACTGAGATACGGCGATGAGTCTTAGATATGATGCTGCATTTTATGTGCAGGTGTTGGATAGGTATGTAGCGACCGGAGAGTGTGCGGAAGCGGACAATGAACCGTTGTATGCCTATCTGCTTTCCGTCATGAACGATCCGATGATAAGGATACAGGTTTTGAGTGATGAGGTCTGTGCCCGAATTTTCTACGATGCGATGAGTCAGTTTATCCGGCTGAACCTGGAGAAACAAAGATACAATATGCAGAAAAGCCAGTCGGAACAGCAAGGAATGGAACTTGCCCTGGAATGGTCGGAGGTCAAACGGAAAGACGGATGGCAGGCTTTGCTTCAGCAAGTTTCCGACAAATATGGAGGCAATGGCTTCGACCGTGCGTTTTATCAGGGGCAATTCGGTAATGAAGGGAAATATGCCGATGATGAAGTCTGGGAAAGGATGGTGGACGACTGGAAAGAGGCTTTCCAACGGGATTTGCAGGAACAAAAGGAGAAAGAAGTAGAACAGCGCAAGGATGATTTTGAACGCAGGCTCCATGCTAATCTCAGGAATATTCCCGAATATATCCGGCAGAATAATATAGAGAAAGACGAGTTCTATCAGGCATGGGGATTGATGAGCGGTATGTGGAATACCATAGACTTTGAACGGATACGCAAAATAGTCCGTATTCAGAAAGAATATCCGGAAGTAGTCAAGGTAGCCAACAAGATGGGACGTATGGCAGACGATGAAGGAAAAGATCAGTTGCATGTTGCGCAGGGAGATGTGTATAAGATGGAGCATTCATCTAAAAGCGATATTCTGGGTATTACGACAGGGAATGACCTGAACGCATTGCTTCCTACGGAACTGGCGCATTGTGCCGATGATGAACTGGAAGATTTATTTGTCTATAAGTATATTACCCGGAAACTCCAGACTTTCCGTTATAAATCTGAGATTATGCAACCTGCCCGGCGATTGGAAATAAAGCCTGCCACGCAGAAAGGACCGATGATTGTCTGTCTCGATACTTCCGGCAGTATGGTAGGGAAACCGGAAAAGATTGCATATTCACTGTTGATTAAAATATTGGAAATAGCCGACAGGCAACGTCGGGACTGTTTTCTGATTGCTTTTTCTGTTTCCATCAATCCGATTGATGTCCGGAGAGAGAGGGCACGGCTGCTTGAATTCTTCTCGACCACTTCCTGTGGTGACACGGATGCTACCCGAATGCTGAAAGCTACATTCCGGTTGCTCCAGTCAAAAAAGGAATATATGAATGCGGATGTATTGTGGATCAGTGATTTTAAAATTCCGTTGTCTGTGCCGGAACTGACTGACCAAATGCTGGAATATAGAAAAGTGGATACACATTTCTACGGATTGCAGCTTGGAATTGCGGAGAATGAATGGATGCCTTTCTTCGATCGTATATATAGGATCGATTATACTCCTTCTCGCCGTTATTGACAGTTTTTGGAGGATTCGGTTTATTTGCTTAAATTGCTGCCGGAATAGAGGTTCTTGCTGTTCGATAGTATGAGATGTAAACTGATGAAGCAAGGATACGTATTACTTCTAATAGAGTAACTATGTTAGATATTATTTTGATTATACTAGGTGTGCTGTGCCTTATGACGGGATTGATGGGGTGTGTTCTTCCATTTCTGCCCGGTCCTCCTGTCGCATATCTGGGACTGATTTTCCTTCATTTCACGGATAAGGTGCAATATTCCACAACGCAGCTGATCGTCTGGCTGTTGATTGTTGTCGTCATACAAATATTGGATTATTTTACCCCCATGCTCGGCAGTAAATATAGTGGCGGCAGTAAATGGGGTAACTGGGGCTGTATCATTGGGACGCTTGTTGGCCTTCTTTTCTTGCCATGGGGAGTTATTTTCGGTCCGTTTCTGGGGGCAGTGATAGGTGAACTGATTGGAAACAAGGAATTTTCTCAGGCTCTTAAGTCGGGAGTCGGTTCATTAATCGGCTTTATGTTGGGAACCTTATTGAAGTTTGTCGTTTGCGGTTATTTCTGTTACCAGTTTATAATGGGCTTTCTTCGGTGATTACCTTTGGATCACTAACAATCTACCTTTTATTAAAAGTCATTTGAAAGCTACTTCAAGACAGTTTGATAGTAGTTTCAAAAAGTTTCAAGCGCTTGAAACACTTTGTTTCGTACGGTGAAACACTTTGTTTCATTGCTTGAAACACATTGTTTCAAAGCTTGGAACACTTTGTTTCAACCGATGAAACTGATCTTGGAACTACTTGTTTCGTTCTTTTCCTATAGGTACTATAAATCGGGCGTGTATATCTCCGCTAAATGGGCAAACTTAAAGTGACAATAAACGGGTGGATTTTTCTTATTGTCACTCTATTGTCACTTCCTATTATCACCTTTATTGTGTTGCAGGTCAATGTGTTAATGGCGAAAAGTGATAAGTGACAATAAGAACAGTCACTTTTTGCATGAGTAACGGTGAATAATTTTTGGATATCGATCTGTTTTTTGTAAGTCAGACAGAGTACTAAATGGATGTGTGCCCGTCCTAACTATAATAGCACATTGAGATAGTACCATGAAAAAGACTTTTACTGTTTTTGTTTTGATGGCTTCTTTGAGTATGTTTTCTATTCTTTTTGCTGGGGAGATTTACGTATCTCCTCGTGGAAATGACAAGAATGCAGGTACAAAAGAAGCTCCTTATCTTACCTTGAACCATGCCCTCAAGCAGGCTCGTGAATGGAGAAGGCTGAATGCTCCCGAAGTAGCCGGAGGAATTTCTATCCGGTTGGAAGACGGGATCTATGTACAGTCCACTCCTTTGTTTATCAGGCCGGAAGATAGCGGTCGGCCCGATTCGCCGACACTCATAAGTGCAGTGGAGAATGCGCACCCGTTAATCAGTGGCGGAGTTGCAGTTACGGGATGGAAGCGGGGAAGCGAAGATCTGCGGATTGCCAGGGAATTAAGATCAAAAGTTTGGGTGGCAAAGGCACCTCTTGTCGGAAATAGAATGGTAGAAACCCGCCAGATGTGGGTGAATGGCAATAAAGCCCGGCGGGCGTCACAGTTCCCCGATGGAATGATGGAACGAATGATTGACTTTAATCCGGAAGAACAGACGATTACGATTCCTACCCATCAGATAGAGAAGTTGCAAAATGCCGGGCAACTGGAAATGATAGTCCATCAGCGTTGGGCAATTGCCATTCTGCGTGTGAAGAGTATAGACGTCAGAGGGGAACAGTCCGTTGTTTGTTTTCATCAGCCGGAGAGTCATCTGGAATTTGCCCATCCCTGGCCCCAACCTGTCATCGGAGAAGAAAAAGGAAATTCCTCGTTTTGCCTGACAAATGCTTTGGAACTGCTGGACCAGCCGGGAGAGTGGTTTCAGGAATATCCGTCGGGAACAATCTATTATTATCCCCGTTCGGGGGAAGACATGGAAACGGCTGAAGTTATCATTCCGGTTCTGGAAACATTGATGATTGCGGACGGTACGTTGGAACGTCCGATACGGCATATCCACCTGGAAGGAATCACCTTTGCCCATACCTCGTGGATGCGTCCTTCGTATCAGGGACATGTTACTTTGCAAGGGGGATTTCCGCTATTGGATGCTTATAAACTGCATGAACCGGGACTACCGGAAAAAGCGGAACTGGAAAATCAGGCATGGATTACCCGTCCCGAAACAGCAATACGTGTCAGGGGAGCCGAGTATTTTACGTTCAATCGCTGTACGTTTCAACATCTGGCGTCTACCGGACTGGATTATGAATGGGCGGTTTCGTCCTCCGGCGTAGAGAATTGTGTTTTTTCGGATGTCGGAGGTACAGGCATACTGGTGGGTGCATTTCCAGACGGAGGTTTCGAGACACATGTACCTTTTATCCCTTTGGACCAACGTGATTTATGCACGGATATCACTATTAAAAATAACCTGATAACGGATGTGACTAATGAAGATTGGGGGTGTGTGGGTATCGGTGCGGGATACGTGAGCGGTATCGATATTTCCCATAATGAAGTCTGCCACTTGAACTATTCGGGCATTTGTGTAGGGTGGGGATGGACCTCGCTGCAAAGCGGAATGAAAAATAACCGGATAGAAGCTAACTATGTACATCATTTTGCCCGTCGGCTGTATGATGCCGGAGGACTTTATACACTTTCCAGCCAACCGGGCTCTGTGATGCGGAATAACCGGATCGAACATTTGGAAGAAGCACCTTATGCCACCAACGACAGGGCTTTTTATATCTATCTGGACGAAGCTACTGATGGATATACGATTGAAAACAACTGGTGTCCGGCTGAACGCTTCGACTCGAATCGCCCCGGTAACAGGAATGTATGGAGAAAAAATGGTCCGCAGGTGGCGGATGAGATAAAAAATAGTGCCGGAAGAATGAAATAGCACTTGAATCGATCAAGTAACTGAGATAGATCATAAATTAATAAGATAGATTGCAGATGAAACCTACTAATTACCATTTGTTTGATTTCCTTGATTTTGATACTGAGTTATCAAGGGATGAGTCGCTCTGGAAAGCATATAAACCGACAGCCGTTTATGAAAAGGGCGGGGATGTCTGTGTGACAGTCCCTTTTCAGAAACAGCAACTTGCCAATGATATGGCGGCGGATACCACTGCCCCCCAAGAGGAATATACATTAATAATACGTCAGTATAGTACAGGCATTACCCGTTTGTTTCTTGGGTTTGGTGAATATGAACTGACGGACCGGTCGGAAATGTTGCAATTCAGTGAGCGAATCCGGAAAGTTCCTTTGTCTGTGGAGAAGCAGGAAGGTAAATGGGTTCTTTCGACCGAAGACGGAACGAAGCGTGCCGTTATCAATGTGGAACCACCGGTCCTGGACCGGTGGAGTGAGTTATTGCCCGACCCTCAGGAAACACTGGACATTACTTTATATCCTGACGGAAAGCGGGAAATCCGTCTGGCAGCTTATGACCATTTCTCACCTCCCCGCTACGACGGACTGCCCATTGCCTTCTGCAAACGGATGGGGAAAAAGGAACGTGCCACCCTCTCTTTTGAGAGCAAACCGGATGAGTGTTTTGCAGGGACCGGAGAACGTTTCTTCAAGATGGACTTAAGCGGACAGACACTTTTTCTGAAAAATCAGGATGGGCAGGGAGTAAACAACCGGCGTACCTATAAGAATATACCTTTCTATCTCTCCAGCCGGATGTACGGGACTTTCTATCATACGTGTGCCCACAGCAAACTTTCGCTGGCAGGACATTCCACCCGTTCCGTACAGTTCCTGAGTGATCAGGCTATGCTGGATGTATTCATCATAGCGGGTGATACGATGGAGGAGATACTTCGTGGCTATCGTGACCTGACCGGATATCCTTCGATGCCTCCTCTCTGGAGCTTCGGAGTGTGGATGAGCCGGATGACTTATTTCAGTGCCGATGAAGTAAATGAGATCTGCGACCGTATGCGCTCCGGACATTATCCTTGTGATGTCATTCATCTGGATACCGGTTGGTTCAGAACCGACTGGCTGTGCGAATGGAAGTTTAACGAGGAACGTTTTCCCGATCCGAAAGGATTCATACAGCGGTTGAAAAAGAATGGTTACCGTGTATCTCTATGGCAGTTGCCCTATGTTGCCGAAAATGCAGAACAGATCGGGGAAGCAAAAGCGAATGATTATATAGCTCCGCTGACCAGGCAGCAGGACACGGACGGCTCTAATTTTTCAGCTTTGGACTACGCGGGGACTATCGACTTTACTTATCCGAAGGCAACAGAATGGTATAAAGGACTGTTGAAGCAACTTCTGGATATGGGAGTCACTTGTATTAAAACTGATTTCGGAGAAAATATCCACATGGATGCTGTCTACAAAGGTATGAAACCGGAACTGTTGAACAATCTGTATGCCTTGCTCTATCAGAAAGCGGCTTATGAAATAACGAAAGAGGTGACTGGAGATGGCATTGTCTGGGCACGTGCAGCCTGGGCAGGTTGCCAGCGTTATCCTTTGCATTGGGGAGGGGACTCTTGCAGTTCATGGGACGGCATGGCGGGTTCGCTCAAAGGAGGTTTGCATTTTGGTCTGTCGGGGTTTGCTTTCTGGAGTCATGATGTCCCCGGATTCCATACCTTGCCCAACTTCATGAACTCAATCGTATCGGATGATGTCTATATGCGCTGGACACAGTTTGGAGTATTCACATCACACATCCGTTATCATGGAACCAACAAGCGGGAGCCTTGGCATTATCCGGCTATCGCCCCGCTGGTGAAGCAATGGTGGAAACTGCGTTATTCGCTGATTCCCTATATCTTAGAGCAAAGCAAACTGGCAATAGAGAGCGGCAGTCCGTTGTTGCAGGCACTGATCCTGCATCATCCGGAGGATAAGATCTGCTGGCATATCGACGATGAGTATTACTTCGGCAATGAGTTTCTGGTGGCTCCGGTGATGAATAGTGAGAACCGTCGTGACGTTTATCTTCCCGAAGGGCAATGGGTGAATTTCTTTACCGGAGAACGTCTGCAAGGTGGATGCTGGCTGAAAGATATATATGTGCCATTGGAAGAAATGCCGGTATATGTGCGCGAGAATGCCGTGATCCCGATTTATCCGGAAGAAGTGGATTGTACGGACGAAATGGATTTAAGCAAAAGTGTTGTTTTGCACATTGATCAGGATTACAAGGGATTTTGGAAGATATGAAATTGAACAATTAAAAAAGACTGGCAGAGTATGAAAACTTGGAAAACGAATTTAGAAGAGACTCAACAACGTTATATAAACTGGTGGAATCATAAAGGAATTATTCTCTCTATGTGGGAACACTTTCAGGAAGGTGTGAAACCGCATGCGGACATTGCTCCGCCTGCCCCGGCAAAAGACCTGGCGCAGAAGTGGTTTGATCCTCAGTGGCGGGCGGAATATCTGGATTGGTATGTCGCTCACAGTAGTCTGATGGCGGATATGCTCCCTGTTGCAAATACTCAGCTGGGACCCGGCTCTTTGGCTGCAATCCTGGGCGGAGTTTTTGAAGGAGGTGAAGATACGATCTGGATACATCCCGACCCGGACTTTAATGATGAGATTGTATTCAACCCGGAGCATCCCAACTGGATTTTGCATAAGGAACTTCTGAAAGCCTGCAAGGCTAAAGCCAACGGGAATTATTTTGTCGGTATGCCCGACCTGATGGAAGGACTGGATGTGCTGGCTGCTTTGAAGGGGACTGATATGGTATTGCTGGATACGGTCATGCAGCCCGAAGTACTGGAGCAGCAGATGCAGCAAATCAATGATATCTATTTTAAAGTATTTGATGAACTCTACGACATTATCCGCGAAGGAGATGAAATGGCATTCTGCTATTTCTCCTCATGGGCTCCGGGTAAAATGAGTAAGTTGCAGAGCGATATTTCTACCATGATCAGTCAGGATGATTATCGTCGTTTTGTACAGCCGTTTATTCGCGAACAGTGCCGGAAGATAGACTATACACTTTATCATCTGGATGGAGTAGGAGCGATGCATCATCTTCCTGCCCTGCTTGAAATTGAAGAGTTGAATGCGATCCAGTGGACGCCCGGTGTTGGTGAGCCGCAGGGAGGTTCTCCAAAATGGTATGATTTGTATAAGAAGATACTGGCAGGAGGTAAGAGCGTCATGGCTTGCTGGGTGACTCTGGATGAGTTGAAACCTTTATTGGATAATATCGGAGCGGACGGGGTGCATCTGGAAATGGACTTCCATAATGAAAGAGAAGTGGAGCAGGCGATGAGGATTATAGAGGAATATACCGGTTCTTCTGTACCTGTGCCGGCGGATACGGATGGAATCCAACAAGAGACAGGACAAAGTAATGTGCAGGAAAGTATTCGGGTCAGAGAAGAAAAGGATCGGGAAAAGGACCAGCTGAAACCTTTGTATGATGCTATCGTAGCCGGAAAACTGGAACCGGCAGTTGAAGTCACCAGGAAAGCTATCGCTGACGGAGTAGTACCGCAGGATATCATCAATGGATATATGATAACAGCTATGGGAGAAGTCGGGCAACGTTTTCAGGACGGCAAGGCCTTTGTACCGCAACTTTTAATGGCAGGGCGTGCCATGAAAGGGGCTTTGGAACTTCTGAAACCTTTGCTGGCTGGTAATGCGTCAACCACAATCGGAAAAATTGTAATCGGTACTGTAAAGGGGGATCTGCATGATATTGGAAAGAATCTCGTAGCTTCCATGCTGGAAGGCTGTGGCTTTGAAGTGATCAATATCGGCATTGATGTTACCTGTGACAAGTTCGTTGAGGCAGTCAAGGAAAACAATGCTGATATTTTGTGTATGAGTGCCCTGCTGACTACTACCATGACTTATATGAAAGATGTGATTCAGGCATTGGAAGATGCAGGCATCCGCAGTCAGGTGAAAGTGATGATCGGAGGGGCTCCCGTCAGTCAGGGATTTGCCGATGAGATTGGCGCGGACGGATATAGTGATAATGCTAATACAGCCGTGGCAGTAGCTAAAGAGTTGATGGGAAATAAAAAATAACAGGCATGGATTACCTGGTTTTTAACTATATAGTTTATTAAAACCGTGAAATCAGTGTAATCTGTGCCTGAAAGAGAACTATAGTTGAACTTACGTTACTTATTTAATACTTGAATTATGCATGTGAAATTTCTGGATACATTGGATTGGGGTATTCTGATTGCCTATTTTCTGATTCTTATCGCCATAGGTGTTTGGGCAAGTTCCAAACGAAAAAAAGGGAGCAGTCTCTTTTTGGCGGAACGTTCTTTGCGATGGCACCACATCGGATTCTCTATGTGGGGAACGAACGTGGGACCTTCCATGCTGATTGCATCTGCCAGTGCCGGTTTTACTACCGGTATTGTCTCGGGCAATTATGCTTGGTATGCGTTTGTCTTTATATGTCTGCTTGCCTTTGTTTTTGCTCCCCGTTATTTGGGAACCCGTGTTTCGACTCTGCCGGAGTTTATGGGAAAGCGGTTCGGGCAGTCTACCCGCAATATTCTGGCATGGTATACAATTGTTACGATATTGATTTCCTGGTTAGCATTGACTTTATTCGCAGGTGGTGTTCTGATTCGTCAGGTATTCGATATACCGATGTGGCAGTCCGCTTTGATCTTATTGATTATTTCGGCATTCTTCACAATGCTCGGAGGATTGAAGGCTGTTGCCTACACGAATGTCTATCAGATGATTCTGTTGATTCTTGTTTCAGCTACACTGGCTATCGTAGGAATCTGTAAGGTTGGAGGTATCTCTGCCTTGACAGATGCTGTTCCGGCAGACTTCTGGAATCTTTTCAGGCCGAATGATGATCCCGCTTTCCCGTGGCTGCCGATTATTCTGGGATATCCTGTGATGGGAGTATGGTTTTGGTGCACGGATCAGTCAATGGTACAGCCGGTATTGGCTGCTAAGAATTTGAAGGAAGGACAGTTGGGAACGAACTTTACCGGTTGGCTGAAAATATTGGATGTTCCTCTTTATATTCTTCCGGGTATCATCTGTCTGGCTTTGTTTCCGCAGTTAGAGAATCCCGATGAGGCGTATATGACTATGGTAACTCATTTATTCCCTGTTGGAATGGTCGGGTTGGTATTGGCTGTATTGACAGCTGCCCTTGTCAGTACTATCGGGTCGGCACTGAATGCTTTGAGTACTGTGTTTACGATGGATATTTATGTGAAGAAGATCAGACCACAGGCCGGGCAAAAGGAGACCATTCGGGTCGGCCAGATAGTGACGGTAGCCGGTGCGCTGATATCGGTGATTATAACGATAGCCATTGACAGCATTCATGGATTGAATTTATTTAATGTTTTCCAGTCTGTATTGGGGTTCATTGCACCTCCGATGGCAGCGGTTTTCCTTTTTGGTGTTTTCTGGAAGCGTACGACTACTTTGGCTGCTAATGCAGCCCTCACAGTTGGTACGGTATTCAGTATCGGAGTAGGTGTGTTGTATCTATGGGTATTTCCTGCCGACCAGTATACTGCGTGGCCTCATTTTATGTTATTGTCTTTCTATCTGTTTGTTATTATCGGGATAGGAATGATGGTTATCAGTCTATTGGATAAAACCCCTCAGGCTGAGATATTGAATATGGAGAAGATAGAAGCAAAGCCTGCCCGGATAGTACTTGTCTTATGGGCATTGCTTATCGTGACTATGATAGGGCTTTATATCTTTTTTAATGGTCATTAAAGAAGAATTCTCCGGTAAAAGATGAATCATTCGGTAAAGAATAATAGCTTTATTGGTGTTTTCTTTTGCGATAGCAGTTTTCGTAGGTACACAGTCCGCAAGTATACTCAAGCTTGCGGACATCAGTACCTACACCGATTACACCGCTGACAGATTTGATAGGTATCATGAGGCTGGAATCTGTTAACCGAATGCCGCAAGGAGAAGTGACGGGAAACAATGGAAACAGTTTTTGTTGTTCCGAAACGTGCCATCCACAGTAGCCCGGACTATATCGGTTGGTGTGTTTCCAGTTCTTGCTCTGTATATATTCCGCTAAAGCGACTTCCATACAATCAGCTGTCTTTTCTGCGATGACGCTTCCTAATGAATCCGCGATGTATATTTTGACCATATCTCCTTCTTGTTGCAAAGTATGCTGGAATTCCTCAAACTCTATTCCGGCAGTAGCTGCAAAAAAAGCAAAAGCTTCTGAACCTCTTAATTGACGGGCGATGGTTTTACCGATAGAGAAAACGGTATCATGCGTATGCAGGGATTCTTTCTCTGTATCAACCGTACCTTCCGTAAGAAAGAAAGTGTATCGTGGACGAAGCCGGGGGATGACGCGTTTTAGCAACGTATGAGTTTCTTCTATCACCATTGGGTCCGGTATAGAATCTTTGTATCCCATCGCTTCATAAATTTCGGACGATGGGATATGTAAGTCTTGATAAGTGAGTTCTTGTTCAAACATCGTTAAATAGCATTAGCCGGATTATAGGCTAATTCCGCATTGCATTGAATTCTTCCAATGCAGCATAAAAGGCGTCTATATTGGCTAATGGTGTATAGGGTGGCACATCGCAACCACTCGACAAGACGAAGTTTGGATGTGCGCTGGTAGCTTCCAGAAGTTGAAGAGTTGCTTGTCTCATTTCCTCGGGACTTGACATCTTGAAGAGACTGACCGGGTCAAGATTGCCCATTGCAAGAGCATGAACAGGAACTTCTTTTAATGCTTCCTCCATTTTGATTTTATTACCGAAATGATAGGCTGCAGCATCGGTATATACCATAGCTTGCGTACAATTTCCGGTATTTCCGCAATTATGAAGTACAACGGTGAAATGATCATCCTGTACTTTCTCTACTATCTCTTTAACGAATACAGAAGAATATTGCAGGCAATCTTCGTTGGATAACAATCCGGCGGCAGGTTCCGCCATCACAACTCCGTTTACTCCGGTTGCTTTCAGAGCCATGCAATAACGGATAATGAAATCGGTACATTTTCGTAGTAAAGTATTGGCTGCTTCGGGATTGATATAAATCAGCATCATGATTTCGGACATATCATACAATCGTCCCGCTAATGAATAAGGACCGATGCAGCCTGCAAATACCGGACGATCTGTTATATTTCTTGCAGTCAGCATATTCGCTTTAAGGTATTGTGCGATGCGTCCTTTATTCAGTGCCGGTATTTCCAATGCCTCAATAGCTGTTTCGTCTGTCAGCAATCGACCGGATACACTTGGAACTTCATTCTCCGGAAATACGATTTCCGCTCCGAATGCCTCTGCTTCCACTGTTAAATCCATGATAACTGTTGCAGCAGCGGTAGGATATTTATCACAGAGTGCCTTAATCGCTTCATAATGGACTTGTCCGTTTGTTACTGCATCATGGACACTCTTTCCGATAAGCTCAATGCCCGGATGTGTCATGATAGGAATTGCGATCGTTTTTTTATTCTGGATCGTTTGGTCGATCCAGTCTTTCATATTCAGTTTGCCCATAACTTCTGTTTTTAACTTCGTCATATAATAAGACGATGCAATCGCTCTTTTGTAATCAGTATCTACAAATAAAGCTGTTCTCCGAGAAAGAAGAACAGCTTTATCTATATTTAAATTGTTATTAGGCTTTATTTAACAGGAATCTTATCAATACGATTCTGATGACGACCTCCTTCAAACTGTGTCGAGAAGAATTCAGTCAGTATCATGTCCGCTTCTTCTGTGCTGATAAAGCGTCCCGGCATCACAAGAATATTGGCGTCATTATGTTGACGGGCCAAGTGTGCAATCTCTGCATTCCAGCAAAGAGCAGCACGTATTCCCTGATGCTTGTTCAGAGTCATGTTGATTCCGTTTCCACTGCCGCAGATTGCAATACCGGGATAACATTCGCCCGATTCTACTGCGATAGCCAGCGGATGAGCATAATCCGGATAATCTACACTTGCGGTAGAATTAGTTCCGAAATCTTTGTAAGCCCAGCCTTTTACTTCCAGCCAGCCGCGAACATATTCCTTCAGTTCAAAACCGGCATGGTCGCATGCTAATCCGATTGTTTTCATTAAATCATTGCTTTTACCTGGTTATATACGTTCTCGGCAGTAAAACCAAGTTTTTCATCCAATACTGTGTAAGGAGCAGAGAAACCGAAAGACTCCAATCCCCAAATTTTACCGTGGCAACCTACCAAACCTTGAAGAGTAACAGGCAGACCGGCAGTAAGACCGAAAATCTTAGCGTCAGCCGGAAGAATAGATTCCTGATATTCTTTAGACTGGCTGCGGAACAGACCTTCTGATGGAGCAGATACGATACGAACTTTCACACCATCTTTGCGGAGCAGTTCCGTGCCGGCAACCAAAGTAGATACTTCGGAACCTGAAGCTACCAGGATCACATCCGGATTTTCATCAGAACCGGCTACGATATAAGCGCCCTTAGCTGCTTGTTCGTAATCAGTTCCAACCGGCAGGTTGGCGATATTCTGACGAGAGAAGATCAAGCCTGTAGGGGTAGACATATTTTCCATTGCAAGTTTCCATGCAATAGTTGTTTCTTCTGCATCAGCCGGACGAAGTACCAGCATAGAGTTGTGTCCCTTATGATTTTTCAGCTTTTCCATCAGGCGGATTTGAGCTTCCTGTTCTACCGGTTCATGAGTAGGACCATCTTCACCTACGCGGAATGCGTCGTGAGTCCAGATAAATTTCACAGGTTGTTCCATCAAGGCAGCCATACGTATAGCAGGTTTCATATAATCGGAGAATACGAAGAAAGTACCGCAAGCAGCGATCACACCACCGTGGAGTGACATACCGATGCAGATACAAGCCATCGATAATTCGGATACACCGGCTTGGAAGAATGCACCGCTGAAATCACCTTTCTTGAAAGAATGAGTTTTCTTAAGGAAACCGTCAGTCTTGTCAGAGTTGGAAAGGTCGGCAGAAGCAACGATCATATTTTCTACTTGTGTGGCAAGAGCTCCCAGAACGGTTGCAGAAGCAGCACGAGTAGCAGTACCTGCTTTTTGTTCGATAGCAGTCCAGTCTATTTTCGGAGCTTTGCCTGAGAAGAATAATTCCAGCTTAGCGGCCTGTTCCGGATTGGCTTTAGCCCATTCGGCTTTTGCTGCATATCTTTCAGCTACGATTTCTTTTAATTCTGCCGCGCGTTTAGCATACAGTTCGGCAACTTCCGGGAAAATTACGAACGGATTGGTAGGATCACCGCCCAAGTTCTTGATTGTATTTACATAAGCGTCGCCACCGAGCGGAGCACCGTGAGTAGCACAGTTAGCTTCATAGCTGCTGCCGTCTGCCTTGCGTGCGCCTTTGCCCATTACCGTTTTACCGATAATCAGTGTCGGACGTTCTTTTTCAGCCTGCGCTTCTTTGATAGCTGCACGGATTTCGTCCGGATCATTACCATTGATGCTGAGTACATTCCATCCCCATGCTTCATATTTCATGGCGGTATCTTCAACCGTTACATCTTTCGTTTCTGTAGAAAGCTGAATATCGTTGGAGTCGTAGAACATAATCAGGTTGTCGAGTCCCAATGCACCGGCAATACGTCCGGAACCCTGAGAGATTTCTTCCTGAATACCACCGTCGGAGATGTATGCATAAATCGTCTGATTCATTACCTCGTTGAAACGAGCTTTCAGGAATTTAGCTGCGATAGCGGCACCTACAGCGAAAGTATGTCCCTGTCCCAGCGGACCGGAAGTATTTTCAATGCCACGCATGATGTCTACTTCCGGATGTCCCGGAGTAGGGCTTCCCCATTGGCGGAATTCTTTCAGTTCGTCCAGAGTGAATTTACCGGTCAATGCCAAAGTTGAATAGAGCATCGGAGACATATGACCCGGATCAAGGAAGAAACGGTCACGACCTTCCCAACGCGGATTTTCAGGATCGTATACTAGAAACTCAGAGAAGAGTACATTTACAAAGTCAGCACCACCCATGGCGCCACCCGGGTGACCGGAATTGGCTTTCTCAACCATTGAAGCAGCAAGAATACGGATGTTATCCGCTGCACGATTCATAAGTTTATTATCGTTCATATCTTTAATAATTAATAGATTTGCTAGTCTGTCAATGTGCCAATTACTTGGCATATTTCTCATAATGTTGGCAAAGATAGCTCTTTATGTGTAATTAACCATCCAAAAGAGCTATCTTTTTTGTAGGCTTTTTAACAGACTTCTTGTTTACAATACAGTAAGTATTTACTATTAGATTACTGTAACTCTAAAGTAACAATTGACTTAGCCGGTAGTTTTACCTTCATAATTCCTTTATTGATTTTTACCTCTTTGAAGGAAGCCGGTTTTACAATATTAGATTTTTCGAAAGAGTTGTAATCGGTCAGATTAGCAGAAGTCAGGATTTCTCCAATCGCCTTTTTGGCATTTACGTCCGGAAGATTGACTGTGATTTCCTGTGCGTTGTCTGCATCCACGTTGGAGAGAGAAATATGGATCACTCCGTTCTTGTCCTTAGAAGCTGTTGCGCTGACCATAGGAACTGTACGGTTATCGCGTACGTTCATTTTCTCGCAAGTCAGGTCGAGTGGAAGATAGGTTGCATCCTGATGCACTTTGTACATCTTAAATACATAATAAGTAGGAGTAAGTACCATATCTTTGTCTTTAGTCAGGATCATAGATTGCAGAACGTTGACTATCTGAGCGATGTTCGCCATTTTCAGACGGTCGGTATATTTGTGGAATACATCGAGACTTAAAGAAGCAACAAAAGCATCACGCAATGTGTTTTGCTGATACAGATGACCTCTGACCGTTCCTGGTTCTTCGTCCCACCATGTGCCCCATTCGTCAAGCAAAAGGGCAATCTTCTTGTCTTTATCATATTTGTCCATGATGGCACAATGTTTTTTGAGTACATCTTCCACTTCAAGACATTTGCCCATAGTCCAGTAATAATCGTCTTTGTTGAATTGGGTTGCCGCGCCTTTGCTGCCGCTCCATCCTGTAACTGTATAGTAGTGTAAGGATAGACCTTGCATCCGGTGACCGACACGATTCATCAGTACATCCGTCCAGTTATAGTCGTAATCACTGGCACCACTGGCTATCTTAAACAGATGATTACCGTCATAGTTACGGCAATAAGTAGAATAACGGCGATACAGATCGGCATAATATTCAGGGCGCATACTACCGCCACATCCCCAGCTTTCATTTCCTACGCCGAGATATTTTACTTTCCATGCCTTGTCACGACCATTCTTACGGCGCAGGTTTGCCATCGGAGAGTCACCGTCGGAAGTCATGTATTCCACCCATTTAGCAAGCTCTTCTACCGTACCGCTACCTACGTTTCCACTGATATATGGTTCACAGCCCAGCATTTCACAAAGATTCAGGAACTCGTGTGTTCCGAAACTGTTATCTTCAATCGTGCCTCCCCAGTTGTTGTTCACCATCTTCGGGCGATTTTCTTTGGGACCGATTCCGTCCATCCAGTGATATTCATCGGCGAAGCAGCCGCCCGGCCAGCGAAGAACAGGAACGGACAACTCTTTTAATGCATTGAATACGTCTGTCCGGTATCCTTTGATATTAGGAATATCCGAATTTTCGCCTACCCAAAGACCACCGTAGATACATGAGCCCAGGTGTTCGGCAAATTGACCGTAGATTTCCTTCGGGATGATTTCTTTGCCTTGGTCGGCATGTACAGTGATGGTAGCATTCTTTTGTGCAGAAAGAGATACGGAGGCTGCCAGAAAGGCCGTGCTGACTAATAGTTTTGCTTTCATAAATGGAATTTGTTTAAATGGTTATATAGATGTTTGATTTTTATAATGGTCATTTTCTCATTCTTACGCTTATTTCAACAGACGTACTTCGTAAATGGCAGAGGTCCACTCTGTACCATCCGGCTTCAAAAGAATCTCACAACTTCCTGCTTTTAATTTTTGAGGCAGAAGATAGTTGAGCGTGATAAAGCCGTCTTTGTCAGCTTTGCTGATAGTCGGAGTAAGGGTTAGTCTCTCGTTATTCAGTAAGATCATTGTCTTATTCCGATCCTCTTTTCGTATGGTCAGCATTAATTGACTTGCTTCTTTTTTTACTTTCAGATTGTAGCTGAACCACTTTTTAGCACGACGGAAATGGCGGTCTTTATGGGTTCCGGTCTCAGATTCTTCATATTGAATCCCATGATCGGATTCCGGTTGCTGTTCACCGGGGAAGATTAAGTCGACTGTCTGGTTAGCCAATTCTGTCGCCTTTCGCTCGGCTGTAGCCATTTCTTCCTGAATCGCCTTGAATTGCTCTTCACTGGTTTGGCGGAAATAAACAGCATAACGGGAATTATGCAGGCGGAAGAATGGAACAAGTTCTAATGGTTTACCCATCTGTGCCGGGTAAATATTACCATCATAGCTGAAAGCTAATTTGTTTCCGTTCAGTTTATGAAGAGAAGTACGGATAGAGACGGGATTTCCAATCAACATCGGAACCTCTTGCAAAGGAATCTGTTTGCCGTGAGCAATATGGCCGCCACGGCTGTCGTCTGCATAGATGCCGTCAAGATGTTCCGTTCCTGTAGAAGCTGCCAGAACGATGGGGCCATACAGGAAAGCATAGTAATCTTTCTTGTCCGGAATTTGTTCCAGGCTGACCTCCATCGGCAGATTGAAGGTGATCACATCTCCTTTTTTCCATTTACGATGGATGGGTAGGTAAGTACTGACTCCCGGACGTATGGCATACTTCTTTTTCTGACCGTTGATCGTGATTGCATAATCTTTAGAACTTCCTGCCCATCCTGGTATACGAATCATTAATGTCAGTTTCTTTTTAGATGCTTTATCTATTCGTAAGGTTACTTTTCCATCATCGGGAAAGAGGGTTTCCTGTGTTAATGTCACACCCTGTTCTTTCCAGTTCAGTTGTGAAGGAATAAAAAGATTGACGTAAAGTGTATCTTGCCGATGTGCATAAATAAACTCACCATACTTAGTGTGATTTTCCAGACCTGATCCTACACAGCACCACATCGATGTTTCCGGTTGCGAATAGACCCGGTAATGCCCGGGACGCATTGGAGTAAAGTAGACGAATCCGCCTTTATCCGGTTCTTGTGATGACAGGATATGATTGTAGAGTGCACGTTCATAATAATCTACATAACGTGGGTCCGGTTTGTTGGAGTTGTCAACGTCTCCGGAGTTCTGATAAAGCATTTTGGTCAGCCGGAGCATGTTGTAAGTATTGCAAGTCTCCGGTCCCTGAACGTCATTCAGCATAGACGTAAAGTTGTCCGATGGATGAAAATGTTCGCGTACGCTATTCCCGCCGATACACACGGAACGGTGATTGACTACGGTATTCCAAAAGAAACGGGCTGCATGATCCCATTCTGCTGCATGATTCCAGTCTTTGTCATCCTTTGAAACTTCGGCTACCCGTTTGTATCCGATTACTTTAGGAATTTGTGTGTTAGCATGCATTCCGTTTAACCTGTCTTCGTCTTTGATAAGCGGGTCGAGAATGACTTTATGAGAGAAACGGCGTGCCAGTTCCAGGTATTTCTTATCGCCTGTTATTTCCGCTACATCCGCAAACGTTTCATTTAAGCCGCCGTGTTCACTGCGGAGCATATCCTGCATTTGGCTGTCGCTAAGACCGGAAGTAATATCAATCATCCAGTCGGTGAGATCAATCAGCATCTGACGTGCCAGATCGCTGTGGGCATACAGGTAAGCGTCCCGCAGTCCGGCATACGTTTTGTGTATATTATAGAGGGGTACCCATTTGCCGTTTAAGCTGAAGCCTCCGGCACGAATGTCACCCGCTTTGATTTCTTTCCAAAGTTGGAGGCTACCGGGTGTTCCTCCGATAAATCCTGTGCCGACAGCTTGCTGTGCACGGTGTAGTTCGTTGAGCATATAGTTGAGACGGTGGTATATCGCCGTATCTCCGGTGGCGGCATACATCATGGAAAGTGCGGAAAGGTAATGTCCGCCGATGTGGCCGTCCAGTCCTGTATTCTCCCAGTTGGTATAGCTTGGGGCTTTGGGTGTCAGTCCGGCTTCGCGAAGGAAAGGAGCCGATAATCTGTCCGGATCGAGAGCTAAGATATAATGTAAATCAGTCTGTTGAGCTTGCAGAAAAGGACTGCTTAATAACTTCACATCTTGAAGGGAAAAGTAAGAGACCTGATGGTTCGTCTGGGCTTTTCCGATGGAGATGGATATAATAAGGGCAAGTATGAACGAGGTGGTTTTCATGATAATAGCTTCCCCCTGACCCCCTCCAAAAAGGAGAGGGAATGAGGATATTTATGTTAATACTAAATTCAGGGAAAGGGGGAGAAAGGTCTCCGTGAAGCCGCTTATTTGAATTTGACGGCTGCTTCTTCTATAGGCAAACCTGCCTTGTAGCTTTCGATGTATGTGTTGAAGCCGGCTACATCTTCGGGGGTGGGTGATACCTCGACACCAGCATCGCTGACAAATACACTTTCATCCAGGAAATCGGCAAGAGATTGACCCTTTTTATTGTTTACCAGGTAAGAACCCAGCAGGGCAATTCCCCATGCACCGCCTTCACCGGCTGTTTCCATAACAGATATGGGCGAGTTGATGGCTGCTGCAAGTACTCTTTGACCGACTCCTTTGGTTCTGAACAATCCTCCGTGGCCTGTGATTCTGTCGACTTTGATCTTTTCTTCGTTGAACAAGATGTCGTTGCCAATCTTGAGAACTCCGACTGAGGCGTACAAATGAGCCCGCATAAAGTTTGCGAGGTTGAACTTGTCATTGGCCGAACGTACGAACAAAGGTCTTCCTTCGGCAAGTCCCGTTACAGGTTCACCTGAAATGTAGTTGTAGGAGAGGAGACCACCGCAATCGGTATCACCGGTGAGGGCAATGTTATAAAGTTTGCCGTAGAGTTCATCCATATCTACAGGTATACCCAGAAGTTCCTGGTATTCTTTGAACAGGTTGACCCATGCGTTAAGATCCGAAGTACAGTTGTTGCAATGTACCATGGCTACGAGGCTTCCGTCGGGAGTGGTGACCATGTCGATCATTTCGTATGGCTTCGACAATTCTTTTTCCAATACGATCATAGAGAAAGAAGAAGTACCTGCCGATACGTTGCCGGTGCGTTGCTTGACGGCGTTGGTTGCTACCATGCCGGTGCCTGCGTCTCCTTCCGGCGGGCAGACCGGTATTCCTGCCTTCAGATGACCGGATGCATCAAGCTTTTTACAGCCTTCCGGTGTGAGGACACCGGCATTTTCACCAGCCGACAATACTTTGGGCAGAATGTCTTCCAGTTTCCAACTGTATTCTTTCGAAGCAATCAGATTGTCGAATTTGGCCACCATTTCGGCGGAATAGTTGTTGGTAGTCGGATCTATGGGGAGCATACCCGATGCGTCACCAATGCCCAACACCTTTTCGCCTGTTATCTGCCAATGTACATAACCTGCAAGAGTTGTCAGGAACTTGATGTCTTTGACGTGCGCTTCGTTGTCCAGAATAGCCTGGTACAAATGAGAAATGCTCCATCTCAAAGGGATGTTATAGACAAATAATTCGGATAATTCTGCCGCAGCACGGCCTGTATTGGTATTTCTCCAAGTGCGGAAAGGCACGAGGATTTCTTCTTTTTCATTGAAAGGCATGTAACCATGCATCATGGCGCTGACACCGATGGCTGCCAGAGTTTCGATCTCTGTGTCGTATAATTTCTTCACGTTGGAGCGGAGGTCGGCGTAGCAATCTTGCAGTCCGGACCAGATGGCATCAATGCTGTAAGTCCAAAGTCCGTTGACCAGTTGATTTTCCCATGTGTGGCTGCCTTGAGCGATAGGTTTGTTTTCCTGGTCAATCAGAACAGCTTTTATTCGTGTAGAACCGAGTTCTATGCCAAGGATGGCTTTACCTGTCTCTATGGTTGATTTTGCATCTAATTTCATGTTGAAACCGATATTTTAAGGTATAACAATAAGTGTGGAGAACAAAAACTGAGTCTGCTTTCAAAAGGCGGAAGTGTCTTTAACTCGGGTTGAATTAAAAGTCGCCAGTATCCATACTGTGTGTGACTAAAAAGTCGGTACCAATGGAGATGGTACCGATTTTTTTAAGTGGACTCAGTGATTGGTTTTTAGCAAAGCGCTTTGTTCAGCATGTAATATACTTCATTCATGCGAAGTTCTTTCTTGAAGCAGCTGATAGTCGTATCTTTATTGATATGTACCATTTCGATGCCTGCGATTTCTGCATAATCTTCCCAGTATTCTGCTGTCAGGTCGTATGAGAAGCAAGAGTGGTGAGTTCCACCGGCCAGAATCCATGCGCCTGCACCTACTTCGAGGTTAGGCATCGGAATCCAGAGTGCGGAAGCAACCGGCAATTTCGGAAGTGGTTTCGGTTCGATACATTCTACATCGTTTACGATCAGACGGAAACGGTTACCCATATCCACTACAGTTGCGGTGCAGCCTGTTCCTGTCTTTGAAGTGAACACAAGACGGGCAGTCTGGCTCTTACGGATACCTATGCCGAGGAAGTGTACTTCCAGACGAGGCTTGTTAGCTGCGATAAGCGGACAGATCTCCAACATATGTGACTGTAGGATAGAACTGTTGGCACCATCAAAGTTCAGTGTATAGTCTTCGAGGAATGAACAGCCTTTCGGAAGTCCTTGATTCATTACCCATACAGTACGATAAAGAGCAGCCGATTTCCAGTCGCCTTCAGCACCGAATCCGTAGCCTTCTGCCATCAGGCGTTGAGAAGCCAGTCCCGGAATCTGATCGAAATAGCTACCGTCAGTCTGACCCAGATCGTCAAAGTTGGTAGTGAATCCTTTGGCGCCTTTCGCTTTGAGGATAGCACGGAGAGCCAGTTCGGCTTTGGCAGCATTCCATACTTTCTGATAAGCTTCGGTTGATTTGTCTTCCAGAGAAGCGTCGTGATCGTAATCATTGAAGTAAGTAGCTACCAAAGCATCTACATCAGCATCTTTGATTTCTTTGTGATATTCCATCAGTTCGCTTGCCGGACAGTAATCCACGTGATAGCCCATGCGTTGTTCTGCTTCTACCTTGTCACCATCGGTTACGGCTACATTATTCATCTGATCGCCGAAACGGATGATCAGCATATCCTGAGAGTCAGCCCAACCTGCGCAAACACGCATCCAGACAGCAATCTTATGCAATGTTTCTTCTTCTTTCCAGTAGCCTACCACTACTTTGCGACGGATGCGCATACGGGTACAGATATGTCCGAACTCGCGGTCGCCGTGAGCTGACTGGTTCAGATTCATAAAGTCCATATCCATTGTATCCCAAGGAATTTCCTTGTTGAACTGAGTATGCAGGTGCAGCAATGGTTTCTTTAATTGTTGCAGACCATGAATCCACATTTTAGCAGGAGAGAAAGTATGCATCCAAGTGATGACGCCTACACATTTGTCATCGTTGTTGGCTGCTTTGAATACAGCTTCCACCTCTTTAGAAGAGTTGGCCGTTCCTTTGTATACTACTTTAACAGGAAGTTTGCCCGATTCATTCAGACCGTTAACCATTTCGTTAGAGTGTGCGTCTACTGCGATTACTGCATCACCTCCGTACAAGAGCTGTGCTCCTGTTACGAACCATACTTCATACTGATCAAATACGTTATTCATAATTTATTGAATTGACAATTGACAATTGACAATTGACAATGAGAGAATGTCGAAAGTCAAATGGCAATTGCGGGTTATTATTAATAGTTTTTTGTTGTTTTAATTATAGATATTAATAATTTGTTTATTTCTGTGCTGTCATTATTGATGCTCTCATATTGTTCCCGAGTGATATACTCTGTTCTAATCAATAATTCCAGCCAATACTCTGTTTCGTTCGCTTCCTTAAGTGCTATATTCAACTTATTAATAAAATCAGCCCGACTTTGTGCTTGCTCAGCCTCACGAATATTGGCACCAATACTGGTCCCGGATCGCAATATTTGCTTACTCATCACAAACTCCTTTTGTTCATTTACTAAAAACTTATATAAATTCACAATCCGAACAGCGAACTCCAAACTTTTATCTTTTACTACATTATCCTTCATGTCCTCTCGCATTAATTGTCAATTGTCAACTGTCAATTGTCAATTATTTTATTGTCCGTAGTAAGCGTTCGGACCATGCTTGCGGCTGAAGTGTTTCTCTATCAGCAGCGGGTTCATTGTTAAATTCGGATTTACAGCATAGGCAATACTTGCCATTTTGGCAACTTGTTCCATCACTACTGCATTGTGTACTGCATCATGTGCGTCTTTTCCCCAGGAGAAAGGCCCATGATTCTTGACCAATACTCCCGGTGTATGTACAGGGTTCAGGCCTTCGAAACGTTTTACGATCACGTTTCCGGTTTCCAGTTCATAGGCACCTTTTACTTCAGCTTCCGTCATGTCCGCTGTGCAAGGGATGGCATCATGGAAATAATCAGCGTGAGTTGTTCCGATATTAGGAATGTCACAACCGGCTTGCGCCCATGCGGTAGCATAAGTAGAGTGGGTGTGTACCACTCCGCCGATTTCGGGGAATGCTTTGTAGAGTACCACGTGAGTAGGAGTATCTGAGGATGGCTTCAGCCGTCCTTCGACGACTTTGCCATCCAGGTCCACTACTACCATATCTTCCGCTTTCATATCATCATAACTGACTCCACTGGGTTTGATGACTACCAGTCCCGTCTCGCGGTCGATGGCAGAAACATTTCCCCATGTGAAGATGACTAATCCATGCTTCACCAATTCGAGATTGGCATGAAATACTTTTTCTTTCAGTTCTTCCAGCATATTGATTATAATTTAAATTTCGGGTCCTTGCGGTAGGCTTTGCCGTTGAATTTATACAAGGCTGCACCCCGTTTGGAACCCAGTTTATCTATTTTATCCGTCTTTTCGATAAAGTCCATTTCTGCGACACGCTTGCGGAAATTCCGTTTGTCCATCGGTTCGCCGTAAATAGCTTCGTAGAGACTTTGCAGTTGGGACAGTGTGAACAGTTTCGGCAACAGGTTGAATCCGATAGGCTCGACAGATGCTTTCTGTTTCATCATCTCCCGTGCTTTATCGACCATCTCCGGATGGTCGAAAATCAGTGCGGGGAGTTCGTTGATGTTTACCCAGTAAGCATTGTGCTTCTGAACCAGTTCGCGGTCGTACTCATTGATGTTGATCAGCGCATAGTAGGCAATCGAAACTACCCTTTCGCCCGGATCGCGGTCGATGGCGCCGAAGGCTCCCACCTGTTCCATGTATACGTTTTCCAAACCTGTAAGTTCAGCTAGTACACGTTTGGCAGCATCGTCCACGCTTTCGTCTTTTTGCACGAATCCTCCCATCAGTGACCATTCGCCCATTGCCGGTTCGAAGTTTCTCTTCAGCAGTAGCAGGCTTATTTCGCCTTCATTAAAACCGAAGATGATGCAGTCGATACCGAGATAGAAGGTAGGATTCGAACTATAATAGTTTTTCATCGTTTGAATGAATTTATTTAATTACCAGAAATACCAGTAGAAAGCAGCAGTGATAGCAAGGATGATTGCTGTATGAATAATATCCCAGTGATCCCAGCTTGCACGGGTAGCTGCTTTTTGTTCTTTAGTAGCTGTGCCGAATACCAGTCCCTGAATCTTTTCCGCTGTCGGAGCTTCCGTGGCAAGGCTGACTACAATAACTACGATGATACAGAACAGGAACATCCATCCGCAGAAGAACAGCCAGTTCATATCGTAGAATAAATATTTGAAGGTAGAATCTGCCACTTCACCTGCGTTACTGTAATATACTTTGGCACCCAGACGAGTCAGACCGATGACCATACCGGCGATCAATCCCCACATACCACCTTGGGCAGAAGTACGTTTCCAGCAGATACCCAGCAGGAAGGCAGCGGCAATACCCGGAGCCAATACAGACTGAACATCCTGCAAATAAGTATAAAGTACGTCACCTACGCTACGCATGATAGGAATCCAGAGAATACCGAGGATTACGATCACTACAGTTGCTATCTGACCGATACCTACCAGTTTCTTTTCCGGAGTCTCCGGACGGAAGCGTTTGTAGAAATCGATTGTAAACAACATGGCAGATGAGTTGAACAGTGAAGCCAGCGAACTCATCAAGGCAGCGAGGATACCGCATACTACCAGACCTTTCACACCGGCAGGAAGCAATTTAGCTACCAGAGTAGGGAAGGCGGCGTCAGCGTTGGCAGTACCATTGGCAAGCATCGGGAGGAAACCTTCGCCACCGGCACCGATATATTTCTGATGTAATGCGAAAGCAATCATACCCGGAATCAGGAACAGGAATACAGGCAACAGCTTCAGGTAAGCGCCGAAGATAGTACCACGACGAGCCTCTTTTTCATTCTTTCCGGAAAGTACACGTTGTACGATGAACTGGTCAGTACACCAGTACCAGAAACCGATAATGGCAGAACCGATAAGTGCACCCAGCCAAGGGAAGTTCGCATCATCGTTGCTGCGGATCAGATTGGTCATGGTGTCACCATAATCGTTTACCGTCACAGCACCGCACACTCTCATCATTTCGTCCCAGCCTCCCAGTTCTTTGAAACCGAGCACAAGGATAATCAACGAACCTAACAGAAGAATCGGAGTCTGAAGTACAGAAGTATAAAGTACCGATTTCATACCACCGAAGATTGTATATAGGGCAGTGAGAACTACCAGTCCGATGGCAGCAATCCAAAAGAAGTCAATTCCCCAGAGTTCTTTGATACCGAATACTTGCTGGAATACCAGACCTCCGGCATATACTGTAACCGCTACTTTGGTCAATACGTAACTTACCAGAGAAATGACCGATAAGATGGTACGTGACTGAGGATTGTAACGGCGTTCCAGAAATTCCGGCATCGTGTATACCATGCTTCGTGAATAGAAAGGTACGAATACCCATCCCAGAATCAGGATCATCCATCCCTGAATTTCCCAGTGAGCCATCGCCATACCGCTTGAAGCTCCTGCTCCCGCCAGGCCGATCAAGTGTTCCGAACCGATGTTTGATGCGAAGATAGAGGCACCGATCGCAAGCCATGTTGCGTCACGTCCGCCTAAGAAATAATCTGCCGAGTCATTTTGTTTTTGTCTGACTACCCAAACAATAATACCTATCAGAGCCAAAAAGAAGACTCCAATTACTAGCCAATCTAATGCTTCCACAATAAATTTGATTTATAAGTTAATATTATTTCTCTATCGAGAATTTAAAGATACATTCGCTGTTGTACGTTTGTCCCGGTTCCAACACAACGGACGGCCAGTCGGCTTTGTTGGGGCTGTCGGGGTAGTGTTGTGTTTCGAGGCAGACAGAAGCACGTTGGTTGTAAACGATACCTTTCTTTCCGCTTACGGTTCCGTCGAGGAAGTTACCTGTGTATACCTGAATACCCGGTTCGTTGGTATATACTTCCAGTGTGATTCCGGTTTCGGGAGACGTCAGTCTGGCAGCTACCTGAGAGATGTCACCCTTGGTGTTGAGCACCCAGTTGTGGTCGTATCCGTTGCCGTTCTTCAGTTGGACGAAGTCGTAGTTGTTGATATCTTTGCCTACCGCTTTCGGAGTAGTGAAGTCCATCGGAGTATCTTTGACCGGAGCGATTTCGCCGGTTGTCATGAAGGTGCTGTCTACCGGAGTATAGTAATCTGCATTTACATACATGATGTTGTCTGTCGATGTTTTTGACGGATCACCAGCCAGATTGAAGTAAGAGTGGTTGGTCATGTTGATGATTGTCTTTTTGTCGGTAGTAGCGCTGTATTTGATATCGATGGCATTGTCATCTGTCAGTTGATAGGTTACTTTAGCAGTCACATTTCCGGGGAAATTCGCGTCACCGTCCGGAGAGATAAGAGTCAGTTCCAATGTTGCCGGATCGATAAGGTTGGCTTCGTATACTTGGTATTGCCATCCTTTCGGACCTCCGTGCAGACAGTGGCCAAAGTTGTTTTGCGGCAGTTGGATGGTATCTCCGTCCAGTACAAAACGCCCTTGGTTGATGCGGTTGGCGTAACGGCCGATAGAAGCACCGAAATCACTGGGTACATTAATATAATCAGCAATGCTGTCAAAACCTAAAACTACATCCTGCATCTTGCCGTTCTTGTCGGGCACCATGATGGACACGATGCGTCCGCCGAAGTTAGTGATGCATACTTCCATACCCGCCTTATTCTTTAAGGTATAAAGAGCTGTTTGGGCATTGTTCACTTCTGTTTGAAATTTTGCCGGGTCAAGACCGGATAAAGTCAGCTCGGAAGCCGGCTTGTTATTGCACGCGGCAAGCATCAGCGCGGCAATTCCTGCAAGTAGAAAATGTTTTTTCATGGTTTTATTTTTAATGTAAATGAGATGCTTATCTTATTTTGGGTGTAAAAGTAACACTTTTGTTTGGTGTATCAAATACACTTGTATATGTTGTGCAACATAAAAGGATAAGAACTTTACTGTTACGTATAAAACTATCGCATGTTCCCATCTTCGGAGCGGGATCGTTGTATTGCATTTTCTCTTTCTATATAGAGCTGGATAGTTTCTAGGGCTTGGAACCAGAGTTTCTTCAGCTTGAAACTAAAGTTTCCTCTGCTTGAAACTAGAGTTTCATCCGCTTGGAACCGTTGGTTCCGGCATATGGAAACGAATGGACCTACGCATGACCTGTCGGCAAAGTCCGGTAGATATAGCAGCACTGTGACGGCAAAAATTGCCATCACAGTGCTGTCACTGGTTGCTGTCACAGCTTTACTTCTTCATTATAAGCGAGTTATGCTCTGTTTTGTGACGGTGACAGCAAAACACATATTTATTTTTCTATAGAGAGTTATTGGAGTTTCTTCCCCCAATATGTCTTTTGATTACCCTGGGCCGCATACACAATCGTATGTGTCCGCGGACTGGCTTCCCAGTCGACTTCGCGTTGCAGATAGAGTACTACTCCGGCGCTTGTCGTGATGGTTTGAGTCGCTGCATCAAATGTCCATGTAGCATTTTTCCAGCTGCCGGAAGTTATCTTATGCGTGTCGAGATCATAGGTCATCGTTTCGGAAGTCCGTTGGGTGCCTGTATTGTTGGTCAATGCCAGATGTTCCCAGTCTCCCGCTATTTCATTTTCCGTGATAGGTGCTTGCGGAACGGCTCCATAACGTTCGGGCATAACGAGAGGCCATCCGTTGGCATCCCAGCGGATGCTGCGTACATGTCCCATCATGATGGCGTTGGAGTATTCATTGCCGCCTACGTTCACGGGGAAACGTCCTTGTGAAGTATAGAACCAGTTGCCGGCTCCGTCATCGAAGATGCCGCAATGGGAAATTCCTACCCAGCCGTAGCTGTTGTCGAACCGGTAAGGAGCAGTCAGTATCGGATATAGTTGCGCGCTTCCCATAGCGGAATTTCCGTGTATGTCTACATAAGGGCCGTCAATGTTTCTGGAACGGCAGACACGTGTATTATATTCTACCGACAGTGAACCGTAAGCCAGGAACAGATAGTAATAACCGTCACGATAGATCACTTCGGGACCTTCGGATGCCTGCCAGCGGCTGGTGCCACGTGTGGCGATTATCTTTCCATAACCCGAATTGTCTTCCCCTGTGATGTCCCAGGGATTTCCCAAAGCATTCAGCGGTTTGCCGTCTTCCGGATTTACCTGTAGGGCAGCGATACCGCTGTGCCATGAACCATAGATCAGCCAGTGTTCGCCATTTTCCGTTATTATATAAGTAGGGTCGATCGCATTGATTTTAAAATACCCTTCCCAGTCATTGATGCTGCTGCGCCCATAATCCGTCTTTCCCTTATCGCTGGCAGAGCAGACAACGAATCCTTTGTCTTCCCATATATTACTTGCCGGATCGGAAGTTTCCATCAGTCCGATAAACGCGCGTTCGGTCCATGAACCGTCAAAGTTGCCGTTGTTCTCAATTTCCGGTTTTCCGGTTTGGATGTAGTTCGTGATTACGATGGAATAATACATACGGTATTTTCCGTTCGATACTTTTCGTGCAACAGGTGCCCAGTATCCGTAAGACGGATTGTCAATCGGTTCCAGTCCCATCTCTTGACGGTAGGCATTCAGCTTTTCTTTGATCCATGTCGGGGGTGTTTCACTCATGGTTGCTCCCAGGTACTCCCAGTTTACGAGGTCTTTGGAACGCCTTGCGTGGAAGTGTCCGTTTCCGCTGTGCGCGTTTCCGTAAGAAGCGTCTGTCTGATACATATAGTAATATCCGTCATCGGCTTTCATTACCGTAGGGTCGTGTACGTTGGCAAGGTTCCAGTCATAACGGTTGCTCCAGGCTGAGAAACTTGTGTAGTCGTCTACATACGTGGGTGCTTCGTACGCTGCCAGTTCATCGCTCAGTGTCTCGGCGGGAGTCGTGAAAGAAGTTTCCTCCGAGTATCTGGGCTCTTCGTTGTAAAGGGTGACAAAGGCTCTTACGTAATACGTCGTCTGTGGAGTCAGGCCGGTCAGGGTCGTACTGATTTCCGATCCTCTGACTTCGGAGGTCGTGTCATAAATGTCCGGATGGGATGCCGTGCCATAACAGAATCCCCGTTTGACGATATTCATTCCTTCCGTTCCGCTGATATTGGCGGATAAGGTTGCTTTGTTGTACCCCACATTCGTATATGCCGGCGTTGTGATGCTTAAAGCTCCTGATGCGGAGTTTTCATCATCGTCACTGCACGCTGCCAGAGCGAGCGTGCAACAGAGTAGAAGATAGATGGTCTTTAAGTATTTCATATCTCAGTCTTTCTTTTTTTAGATTGTTTTGATGTTTATTCGTTAGAAGCGCTTCCGGTGTCCCATCCCGGATTCTGTCCCAGATTGGGTGCCCGTTTCACTTCGTTGGCAGGTATCGGGAAGTAGTAACTCTTGGGATTGACAAACGTGCGTGAATTGACCGTTTCTGCCAGTCCGAAGGTATAGGAGGGAGTATCTGCGCTGCCGGTGACTTTCACTCCATAAAGATTCAGCAACTGGTTGTAACGGGGCTTTCCGGTTTCTCCCGTAGAAGTAACATTGTCATATAGTTTCCAGCGGCGTACATCGAAGAAACGATGATCTTCGAAAGCCAGTTCGATGCGTCTTTCGTTGCGGATACGTTCGCGGAGTTCACTTTGCGACATATCTGCATAGGCCGGCATACCGGCACGGGCGCGTACCTCATTGATATAACTGTATGCCTTGGCAGGTCCTTCCGCTTCATTATAGGCTTCGGCGGCATTCAGCAGAATTTCGCCATAACGGAAAATCATCCATGCGTGAGGATAGGTGGCCGGTTCTTTGCAGGAAATGTTATTCACGAACTTTTTCAGATAGTATCCGGTGTAGGTGCCTCCCATGGCTGAGGTGTAATCCACTCCTTTGTCCGCATCCGAGTTGTAGCGTACATCGATGGCGCGTCTTTCTTCTTTGTCGGCACGTCCCCACATCATGCCTTGATAGAAGATGGTTTGTGCCAGACGCGGGTCACGGTCTTTATACGGATTGGCGGCATCGTAGGTACTGCCGTTCTCATCGATCCGTTTGCCGTTGCTCATTTCGTAAGCGTCCACCAGATTCTGTGTCGGGTTGGTACGTCCGTTTCCGGAGAAAGAACCGGTAAAGCCTACCGGCAGGAATACTTTTTCTACCTGATTGGTATTCCATACGGAGCGTGCAAGGATAATTTCATTGTTGTATACCGGATTGGTCGTGAAACATTCGTAATAGTCATTCTCCGGATTTCCCGTATTGTACAGTCGGTAAGGATAACTTTGCTTGTTATTCTGAGTGATGAAGTCGGCTGCTGCCTGTGCCGCATTCGCCCAGTATGCGGTGTTGCCGTCCGGATTGTTCAGTTTGGAAGCACGGTAGAGCAGGGCTCTTGCCTTTAAAGCATAAGCGGCGGCTCCGTTGACACGTCCCCAGTTGGATGCTTCATCGCTGTAGCGGAAGGGAAGCTGGTTTTTGATCTGGTCGCATTGGTCGGCTACCCATTCAAGTGCTTCGGCAGCGGGAGTACGGGACATGTTCATTGCCGAAGGATCGGACAAGTCGAAGATGATCGGTTCGCCGGATTCATCTTCCGCAATGACAGGGGCAGCGCCGAACCAGCAGATTAAGTCGAAATGGAAGATAGCGCGAAGCAGTCTGGCTTCTGCGCAGTAACGGTCGTAAAGGCGGTTGTCGTCGCCGTCCTTCTCCGTATTTCCTACTACGGATGCCTTGGCGTTCTTCAGAAACATATTACATTTCCGAATCCCGTATAAGTCGGTGTTCCAGAAGCCCAGCAGGGGATGGTCGCCGGCGGTGTATCCGTCGCTGCCGATCTTTGTATAATAATGAAGTCCCCAGCAGGTCACTGCATTATCCGTCATACAGTCACGTGAAGCACCTGTGAACTGGTCGTCCGACAGTGGCGCCAGTCCGTCCGGCAGATTCGTGTAGATGTTGGCGAGGAACTCGCGTGTCAGGTTCTGGTTATTGAACACTTTCTTTTCAGACAAGGAGGCATCGTACTCTTTGTCGAGGTAGTCGCTGCACGAACTGCCTGCGAGTGCGAGGACCAGAGTAACTATATAAGTTGATATTCTTTTCATAATTCTTTGTTGTTTTATTGAATGATTAGAATCCGATATTCACACCGAACGTAAATGAACGTGTCTTGGGATATGCCCAGATATAGTTGGTCGGGTTTTCCGGATCAAAGCCTTTAGGCAGATGGCTCCAGTTGCACAGGTTGTAGCCGCTGAAGTAAAGACGGCATTTCGTCATATTGACTTTAGAAATCAATCGTGCAGGAAGCGAGTAGCCGACTTCCACATTGCGCAATGAAAGGAAGTCTCCGTTGACTACCCAGATGGTAGACTCATTGTATGGATAGTTCCGGTCGAGGTCACTGAAGGAAGTAGACAAACGCGGATATTTGGCGTTGATATTGCGTGGGTCTGTCGGATCATCGGTATAATATCCCCATGTATTGGTGATTTCGTGAGTGGAAGTACCTCCCCAGCCGAAACCATAGTCCATATTCTCGCGACAGGGAACGGTGCGGTTCAGATAAGCCGTCAGTACGGCACGTGCATCAAACCCTTTCCAGCTAAAACCTAAACGGATGGTCGGGATTAATTCCGGTATATTCGTGTATCCGGTCGGTACTTTGTCGTAGCTGTCTATTTTACGGTCGCCGTTCGTATCCTGGAATACGGCATTGCCGAGCTTGTATTTACCGGCAGCGTTCCACGGATATTTCTGAGGATTGGCAACGGCATCTTCATACGACTCCGGAATCAGGTCGGGATTACTGGCCCATTGTTTCCAGATCAGGAGCTGGCTTTGGTCGATACGGTTGCCGGTTCTTGCCTGATAAGCGTAATCGGGAGTCAGTTCATCCATTTCGGTGATCTTGTTGGTGTTGAAAGTCAGCATACCGTCGATATAGTATTCAAAATCACCGATCCGGTTGCTATGTCCTAAAGTGATCTCAAAACCTTTCGTTTCGGCCTTGCCGTAAGAGTCTTGCGGAGCGTTTACACCGAATAAGCCGGGCACGGTGGAACGGGATACCAGAATATTGGAACGCCATTCCTTGAAGAAGTCCACAGAACCGTAGATTTTCTTGTTCCATAAGTCGAAGTCAACGCCGAAGTTTGCCATATCCGAGATTTCCCATTTGATATTCTTGTTGCTGGCTGTCGATTCATATACACCTTCCGTGTAAGATTGGGAAGTACCGAAATTATATCCGCCTCCTTCGGTGAATGTACCTTGGTACGGGTAGCGGCTGACGCCTGTCACAGCTTGTCCCGCCCGTCCGTAAGAAGCACGGAGTTTCAGGAGATTCACGAACGAGTTCTTCAGCCATGATTCTTCGGAAAGTACCCATCCCACGGAACCGCCGGGGAATGTTCCGAAGCGTTCGCCGTCGGCATAATTATCACTGCCCATGCGGGAGATATTACCGGAAAGGATATACCGGTTGTTATATACATAGGTAGCCTGTGCATTATAAGAGAGGTAGCGGTTGGATGATTCCTGTCCGCGTACTACATTCTGATAAGTACGGATAAAAGCCTGGGCATTGACGGCATGTTTGCCGAATGTATGTTCGTATGCCAGTCCGCCGTTCATATTGAGATTATAGTAATAGTCACGTGGAGAAGTGGTGGCATTGGGCAATGCTTTGTACGTTCTCATGCGTTGGTATGTATATTCCGACGGGTCGTTGACATCAGCCATATAGTTATAGTAGTAGACATTGATATCGGCTTGCTGCACCTTCTGGAATGTTTCGTAAGAGTCGAAACTGAACGTCATCTTGGCTTTCAGTCCGGGAACGAGGGCATCCAGGTTTCCGGTAGCCGTTACGGTTGTATAGAGGTTACGGCGGCGGTTCTGTTCCACACCACGTCCGGCGATTTGTGCGGCACCGTTTTTACTGTCGCTGCTGGTCGGCATAAAGAATTCACCGTTCGGGCAGAATACGGGATACACCGGAAGGTTTTCGCCGGCTCCCCAGGTAAAGAGGTTCCATACGTCAATGCCCGGTTGGGAGATATTGTCGATACGTCCGCCCAAGTCCATCGATACATTCAGGAACTTGTTTACATCGATGTCGATGTTCGAACGCAGGTTATAGCGGTTCAATACTTCCTGTGTGCTGTAGCCTTCGTTCCATTCCGTCCATTTGGTGTCGAACAAACCTTCCTGACGGAGATAAGAGAAGGAGACATAGTAGCGTGCACGTGCGTTACCGCCGCTGACAGACAGGTTGGTACGGTATTGCGGAGCTGCATCCCGCAGCATGGTGTCGTGCCAATTCGTATTGAAGTATTTGTATTTGGCCATTCCTTCCAACTGCTCACCGTTGCAGACACGACGGTAGTATTCCAAGTCTTCATCGGAATATTCGGGACTTAATCCGTCCAGGTATCGTGCCTGATTACGGCTCAGCGCATAGTTATAAGAATTCTGGCTTTCGGGGATTCCGGCAATAGTCTGGAAGCCGACTTCTTGTGTGAAGTTGATTTTAGTCTTACCGGTTTCTCCACGTTTGGTCGTTACGAGTACTGCGCCGTTGGCTCCACGCATTCCATAGATAGCGGTGGCGGCAGCATCCTTCAATATCGTAATCGATTCAATAGGGTAGGCATCGAGGAATGAGAGGTCACGTTCCACATTGTCGACGATGATCAGCGGACTGCGTGCGCTGGCATTCATGGTACGGATGCCACGGATATACATAGCCGTTTCACTCCATCCCGGTTCGGATTGCGCTTCATACGTCTCTACACCGGTGACAGTGGAGGTAAACGCATTCTGCAAAACGGTTACCGGATGTTTTTCCAGTTCTTCTCCGGTGACGATGGAGGTGGACTCTGTCACAAACTTCTTGGGTTTGCGGTTGAAAGGAAGCGGAGTTGTATGAGCATATTCATCCAGGTCGGCATCCATGACAATCTTGAAATTCTCTTCGAAGTCGGCAATGGCCGTTGTCGGCAGATAACCTACGCTGCTTACATAAAGCTCGTCGGCAGGTTTTACATTCTTCAAAGTGAAGAAACCGTCCTTGTCCGAGAGTGCGATGCGGCTTGCTTCCGCTACGTTGACCACCGCACCTGCGATAGGTTCACCCTCTGCATTTACGATTCGTCCTTTCAGTACTTTAGCATCTTGCGCCCATCCGTTGCCCAGCATGAAAACTGTGGCTACGGTGAGCAGGATTCTTTTGAATCCTGTCTGTATGTTATTTAATTTCATCGGTTGCATATTCATTCAGTTAATTGTTCCAACCCGGGTTGTTTTCGATATTCGTTTTCCATACTTCTCCTTCCGGTATCGGGTAGAGATACATTTTCTCTGTAAATACCCGGTTCTGGGCAACTTTACGTGTATAGACAAACTTTCCGTTTTCCTTGGTAATCTCCATTCCGTAGATAGGACGTGCCAATGCTTTTTCCGCTACATTCCAGCGACGTACGTCCCATGCACGATGATCTTCAAAAGCGAGTTCGACGGTACGTTCCTTGCGGATGAAGTTACGGCGGTCGGCTATGGTCTGAAGATCGCTGCGGTCTGTGAGTTTGGCAGTCATCCCTACACGGTCACGGAGAGGCTGGATGGCATTCAGTACGTCCGTACGTGACCCGCCGGCTTCATTCAAGGCTTCTGCGTAGTTCAATAAGATTTCCGCATAGCGGATGATAATCCAGTTACGATAGTTGCTGCCGGTATGGTTATTGTTCAGGATCACTTCCGGAATATACTTGCGGGTATAGTATCCGGTCGGCGTTGCATTTGCATTTCCTTGCGGGTTATCCCGTTGTCCTTTGAGTACATTAATTATACCATTACCCCAATTCACACCGTTGTAGAGTACGGTAGCCGCCAGACGCGGGTCGCGGTTGCTGTAAGGATCATTGCTCTTGTATCCGCTGGTGTTGTTGATGGCGGGAGTGGCTGTTCCATTATAAACAGGGGCACCGGTTTCATCATAACTGCTGAAAGGAGACTGCCCGTTTGCCATATCGTACATATCCACTAAATTCTGTGACGGGCACAAACCTCCGTTGCCGCCTTCGCCTACCGGCGTATCGTTATAGATCGCTCCCCATCCTACAGCCACATCATTACGCCAGAAAATCGTTTCGTTATTTTTCTCGTCATGTGCGTTCTTCAGAATAGCATTGGTGTAGCAGGTCTTCGGATCGGTGTCGGTCGTGTAAAGTCCGTAGAGCGTTCCGTAATCCGTCATGAAGCTTTGCGCTGCATCGGCGGCTTGCTGCCAGCTGATACCCGATTCGCTTCTGAAACGGTCGCTTGCCATGTAAAGCATAATGCGGGAATACAGTGCACGAGCCATTGGCTGGCTGATACGTCCGGGGTTGCCCGATTCGGCAGAAGTAGCTTTATCCATCAATCCTTCTTCGCAATCTTTCAGTTCTTTCAGAATGAAGTCAACTACATATTCTTTCAGGGAAGGGCGGGTGGTATAGTTGCTCAGCAAGTCCCCGTCCGGATCGAGTACATCTGTCACCAGAGGGACGGGGCCGTAGCGGAGAAACATTTCCCAGTAGAAATAAGCGCGGAGGAAATGAGCTTCCGCCTTGTATTGTTTCACATAGGTAGCGTGTGCTTCTTCCGAGTCGTCCGTAGCTTTGGGTACGTTGTCGATATTCTTTAACAGCATATTGCATTTGCGGATACCCCGGTAATAGTGTTCCCATGTGTCGGTGAGTTCAGTGGCGGCACTGCTGGCATAATAGTTACCGATGTTGAAACTTGTACGCGTGCCGCCGCTGGCGTAGCTGGTTTCGGCTAAGTCGGTGGCTGCATCCATCCATGAGTTGTTGATGCGGCAGGCACCGTGGCGCAGGAAGTTGTAAGTATCGAAATGGAACTCGCGGGTAGTAGTCCACTGGCTGAATACCTCTTCTTCTGTCAGTTCGTTGCTGGGCTGTTTGTCCAGAAAACCACCGAATATATCTTCACAGGAAGTCAGGGCGATTCCGGCGGTTGCCAACCAAAAGGCGGTATATATGATTGTCTTTTTCATGTCTTATATCTGTTAGAATTTAATGTTTACACCAAAGTTCACCGTCTTCATAATCGGGTAACGGTTGGAACCTTCACTTTCCGGATCGCAAAGACCATCCAGTTTATCCCATGTGATGAGATTGTTTGCATTCATATAGACGCGGCATTCGTTCATGGCTACTTTTCTGATCCATCGGGCCGGAAGCGAGTAGCTTAGTTCGATATTCTTCAGACGGAGGAAGTTACCGTTTTTCAGGAAGAACGAGTTTTTACGCTGGTTATGGTCACCGTAGCTGTCATAATGGAGCAGCGGATAGCTGGCATTGGCAAGGTTGTATGCTTCCGACTGGTTGGGATTCCAGCGGTTCAGATGATGTTCTTTTACCTTACCGCCATTCACGAAAGCGTACATTGCCTCTGCATCATAATATCTGGAAACATGATCTACTCCCTGAAACATGATGCTGAATCCGATGCCTTTGTATTCGCATCCCAGAGACAAGGCGTAAGTGTTTTCGGGAACATCGCTATAGCCGATAAATGTTTCATCACGGCTGTCGATAAATCCGTCTCCGTTCATATCACGGTATTTCAGGTCGCCTGCCTGTACGTTGCCGAAAGTAGAAACCGGAAAATCGGGATTGTTCAGGTCGGCTTGGGTCACAAAACCATCGCATACCAGACCGAAGTATTGGTTGATCGGATGACCTTCCTGTTTGCGATATGCTGTCTTTGTGGCGGGTTCGTCCATGTTCCGGATTTCATTGCGGGCGTGTGAGAAAGTCAGACTTGCATTATAGGTAAAGTCCTTTCCGATATGGTTCGCATGTTTCAGTTCGATTTCGAAGCCCTTGTTGTTGGTCTCTCCCAGATTGCCGGCAGCCATATTGACGCCTACCCATTGCGGACGGGTGAGGTAAGGAGTCAGGATATCGTTTCTCTTTTCGTAGAATACGTCGATATTACCGTTCAACAGTCCGTTCCATAAACCAAATTCCAGTCCCAGGTTGTATTTGTGAGCACGCTCCCAAGTCACTGCATAGTTAGGGTACTGGCTTTCATAGATACCGGTATATCCGGTTGTTCCGAAGTGATAGTCGTTGGCTATCTGTGTCCACACTGCCTGATACAGGAAACGTTGTTTTACGCCATTCACTTTGTATACATCGTTACCTACTTCACCATAGGATGCACGGATTTTCAGATTGTTCAGCCAGTCTTCCGTTCCTTTCATGAAAGCTTCGTTGCTGATTCTCCATCCTACGGAGAAAGAAGGGAAGAAACCGAAGCGTCTGCCTCGCATGAAGTTTTCCGAACCGTTATAGCCGAAGTTGACTTCTGCCAGGTAACGGTCGTCGTAGCCGTATGTGGCACGCCCTACCAGTCCTTGGTAGCGTTCGGCAAGGTCTGCCTGATAACGGTAGTCATTCTGGTTGTACAGTGCCATGGCGGTGATATCATGTTTCCCGAATTTGCGTGCCCAGTTCAGCTGGAATTCCATATAAAGTTTATAAGTAGTAGTCTGGTTATTGCCCAGATAAGCAAGTTCCGTATCTGTATTGAACTGGGTATAAGCGTCTATTGAATTATAATTAGTACGGTCATTCAGCTCATAAGTGGCAAAGTCGGCATTGAAAGCACGCATATAGTAAGCGTCGTAGTCGAAAGATACCATTCCTTTTGCTGCCAGCCCTTTGGTGAGCCAGTCCATCTTATAATCCACAATGAAATTTGTTTCATTGATCGTATTGGTGGAGCGGTAGAAACCGGCTTTGGCTAAACGTGCTACGATATTATTCTGATATTGTGAGCTGCCGCTGTATAATGTCTTTTGGTCTTCGCCTTCACCCACGGTGTAGGATACCGGGAACAACCATCCCGGAGTATGATTCATTTCGTAAAAAGCCTGACTGTAGGATCCGTCCCTCGCTTCATTCGAGTTCGGGCCTCTGCGTTCTTCGAAACGTGTTCCGAAGTTGACTGAAAGAGTCAGGTCTTTGGTCATCAGAAAGTCGAGATTGGCACGGAAAGCGAAACGCTTGAAGCTTGAGTTCGACTTGTTTCCGTATTCGTCCTGACTGAATTCCTTGAACAATCCCTGTTGGTTGTAATATTCGGCAGAAGTAAAGTAACGCATACGTTTGGTACCGCCCTGTATGTTGACATTGTAGCGTTGTGCCGGTGCACTGTTGCGCAAAACGGTGTCATACCAGTCTACATTCGGGTAGAGGAGGGCATCGATTCCGCTAAGTTGTCCGGCTGAGGCTCTTTTATACATTTCGATATCGGATGCCGAATATTGAGAAGGTAGTCCGTCATTAGCCAGCGCTTCTTCCAATAATACAACCGAATTGTAAGAATCCAGGTAAGTATCCTGGCGGGTAGGGGACTGTATTTGCCAGTTGGCGGTCAGGCTGACAGTTGGTTTCTGTTCCTTACCACGCTTCGTTGTAATCAGCATCACACCGTTTGCACCACGTACACCATATACGGCAGTAGCGGAAGCATCTTTCAACGTAGAGATCGATTCGATATCATCCGGAGCAATCTGTGAGAACTCGCGTTCTACGCCGTCTACCAGAATCAACGGTTGGTTGTCTCCTGCGAAAGAAGCACGGCCACGGATATAAATCTTCATATCGTCAGCCCCCGGCGCACCGGAAGTCTGAGAAGTGATTACACCCGAAATCTTACCGGCAATCGCCTGTGAAATATTGGCTGCCGGAGATTTCAACAGTTCTTTGGAAGAAACCTGCGAGATGGCACCTACCACACTCTCTTTCTTCTGTGCACCGTAGCCGACTACTACGACTTCATCCAGCACTTCCGTGTCTTCCTCCATAGTGATATTCAGTTTCGTCTTGTTGGCTACAGGAATTTCCTGTGTCTTATAGCCGATATAACTGATTTGTAACACGGCTTTCGGTCCGACCGTCAGTTTGAAGTTACCGTCAAAGTCGGTAATGGTTCCGTTCGTAGTTCCTTTTTCAAGTATGCTTGCACCAATGGCGGCTTCGCCTTTGGTATCAACTACCCGTCCGGTGATCTGCTTGTTCTGCGCATACACCCATTGGCTGAATGTGGCGAGGCAGAGTATCAGTATAAAATTCTTCATGTATACTAAACTTTAAGGTTTAATTCTTTTTCTTTTTCATAATAGCCTGTATCTCATCGATTGTCAGTGCTTTGTTGTAGATAGCGATGTCGTCGAACATAAATCCGGGATCCGGATCGCCCCATGTCCATGCCTGATTTCCGCCCAATGAGATGTATTTCAAGTCTGCACCGTTGGTGAATATTCCGGAGATGGTATTGCCGTCACCGCTGCCTGATACTGTCCATGAATTAGCGACTTCTCCGTCGAGGTAGATTTTGCAGGTGGTAGTCGTGAGAACAGCCGTGTAAAGATGCCATTCATGATCCTTCAGCCAGTCTTCCTCACAAACGATTCCATCTGCTGCATATTCCGAACAATAAACGGTGTTGACACCTTTCTCGTTCTGTGCGGCGGTGAAGTCTGTCCATCCGTTACAGTTTATTTGGGCGAGTCCGCGGGATTGCAGGACAAACAATGGCCATATATTCTCTGATCCTGCTGACGGCTCATTTCCGTACGCTGTGAACAGCGGTGAATAACGGTAATCATCCGACCCTCCGGCATTCTTGGCATTCACCCATACACTGATACTCACTTCCTGAGATTCTACGGAGTGGGAAAGAGCATCCTGAGGCAACATCAGATAATTAGTGCCTTTAGAGCCGGCTACGTTCTGGAATATTTGTCCGAAACCTTTGTCTTCCACTGAAACTATTTTGCCCGAACCTACGATTTTTGCATCTCCGGCTCCTTCTTCAAAGGTATTGATGTAGACGGGAGTCGGCAGAGCCAATGTCTTGTCTTCCATAATCTGCTTGATCTGTTCCGGAGACAATTCTTTGTTATAGACTGCGAAGTCGTCAAACATGAATCCCGGATCGGGATCGCCCCAGTCGAACGCCTGATTTCCGCCTAAAGTGATGTATTTGTAGTTGGCACCATAAATGAATGCACCTTCAATTGTATTGTTATCTCCGGTACCTGCCACCTGCCATTCGTTCTTCAGTTCGCCATCCATATATACTTTGGCGGAAGTAGCGGTGAGAGTTACTGTATAGTAATGCCACCCATGATCGGCTAACCAGTCAGTGGCGTCATGATATAGAGCATTGGTACCATTTACATTCTGTGCATCATCAAAGTTGCACCATCCGGCATTATTCAGTTGTAATGTTCCTCTTACATACAATGCAAACATAGGCCAGTTGTCTGTATTGGCAGTACCTGCTATGCCCGGTGCCTGTCCGTGAGCGCTGAATAATGGTGACCACATATAAGTGGATGAGATTCCGGCATCCTTCGCATTCACCCACATACCGATAGACATTTCCTTCGTTTCGGCAGAATGTGACATAACATCTTCCGGAAGCAACAAGTAATTCTGACGCATTCCTCCGGGGATATTCTTGAATACAGTTCCGAAGGCGCTATTATCATCCGTAACAAAGCTGCCACCGCCAATAATCTGTAGTCCGGTAGTCGTTTCGAAAGTAGCTTGATAAACAGGATCCGGCACGTATACTCCGCCACCGATATTCGGTCCCTGAGCGTCGCTGTCCGAGAAGGTATTTGTCCAGATCTTCAGATCATCATAATAGGCTTCAGCAGTTTCCGTATCCGAACCATAGCCTACATATATATAGGTGGCAGATGACAATAAATCGATCATATTGGAATAATCGAAGTCACCTACGCTCACAGCCCTTGTCTTTCCGGAACTGATGCTGGCATGGTTGTTGGTGTCGTATTTCTTGGTGCCATCGATATAAATGGCGTATCCTTTCTCTGTGAAAGTCAAGGCAACATAATGCCATGTCCCGTAAGGCATTGCGTTCGTTACACTGACTTCCGGATCATTTACGTCCAGATAGCCTCCTGTGCCGGTATAGCTCAGAAAAGCATTTGCAGTGAAATACAGTTTGTTCGTTCCATCACTGAAAGAGATCAGTGCACCTGTATGGTCTGTTTTAGTCGGTTTTACGAAGAAACTGAATGAGACTCCTGTCTGGATATCTGCACCGATAAGAGGGTTGGGAATGCGGAGGTATCCGCCGTTGGCGTGCATAACTCCACTTTCTCTTTCATCATCCTGTACGATTTCCGGAATCTCTTGATCTGCACTGTATGCAAAACCTTCCCCCGATATAGGTGTTTCGCCTTCGGTGGCAGTAGAGTTGAAATCCTCGTCAAATGTAAATTCAGCTATTAATTTAGCGGAGGTATCCGGCTTTGCCGGAAGTTTTTGATTTCCTGCCGGTGGATCGGCTTCTCCCCAATCCTGACAAGAACTCATGCTGAGAACGGTAAGAATTGCCATAAGTAGTAACGGCCATTTCCTTGTCTTCATAGATATTGATATTAATGGTTCAACAATAATTCTACTCGTTGTAGTGTCGCAAAAATACAACCGATGAGTATATTAAAGGTGGACAAATGAATTTTCGAGGTGGATAAACGGTTATATAAGTGTCTTTTTTACACTTTGAGTATAATCTTGGACGGATGTCTCTTAAAATGAGCTCATTTTAAGACGAAGGGCTGCTATCATTGTTTCATAATAGCAACCCTTATATCAGTTATTCTTCGTTATTCAGCAGTGCGCTTGGTGTCACATTGAAATGTTTCGTGAAGCATCTTGTAAAATATTTGGGATCATTGAATCCTACTTCGTAGGCAACTTCCGCTATATTCATATTCTTTGTTTCCCGATTCTTCAGAATCAATTCCCGTGCGATGTTCAGTCTGTAATTCCGGATGAACTGTCCGGCGGACTGACCGATTAAGTTTTGCAGTTTTTTGTTCAGCAGGCTTTTGCTTACCCCGACGGCTTCACAAAAATCACTGACTTCGAAATACGAGTTCTTGTAGTTCTCTTTGATAACCTCCATTATCTGATTGAGGAACTTCTTATCACCGGATTCTTCTTCCATATTGAGTATGTCCACATCCATATCAAGTGTAAATTTACGCTGATATCGTTTCCGGTTCTCCAGAATATTCTGAATACGGGTCAATAATAATGTTTCATCAAAAGGTTTCAGCAGATATTCGTCCACTCCCATACGATAGCTTTCCAGTCGGGCTTCTTGTGAGGTCTTGGCGGTCAGCATCAGGAAAGGAATATGCGAAATGGCAAATGTTTCCTTTACCTTTCGGGACAGCTCGATTCCGTCCATGACAGGCATCATCAAGTCACTGATAATAAAGTCTATTGGATTACTGTTAAGTATATGTAGCGCTTCTTCGCCATTTGCAGCTTCCAGCACATGATACTGTTCACGAAGAATAGAGCGGATATATCCCCGCATATCAGCATTATCCTCCACAACCAGCATATTTAAAGCTTCTTTCTCTTTGGGAGAGCCGTAATCCTGAACAGGGATTGAGGACGAATCGTTGTGATCAATAATGATTGTCTTTTCGTCTTTTCCTTCTTCCCGTTGCAAGGGGAGGAGGATGCGGAAAGAGCATCCTGCATGACGGTTATTGAATGCTTTGATCTCTCCGCCGTGCATTTGTACAATCCGTTTGCAGAGGTATAAACCGATGCCTGTTCCTGCTTGTCCGTATACCGGATATTTCACTTGATTCTGCGACTGGTAGAAACGGTTGAAAATTCGGTTGAGGTCTTCTTCAGGGATGCCCGAACCACTGTCTTTGACACAAATATACAGAGTCTCTTTTTTACTGTCTTTGGCGAAAAGAGCAGATAGGTAGAGAGACACAGTTCCCCCGTTCGGAGTAAACTTGATAGCGTTACTCAACAGATTGGTGACCACCTTACGCATTGCTTCCTCATCGTACAAAATCTCCGGCATCTCCATCCGGTAATAGCGTTTGAGCACAATGTTCCGCTCTTGGGCGAATACTTCAAACGGAGTGATCAGTGAATCGATAAATTTCAGAAAATTTCCCCGAGTCTTCACAATCTCCAGTTTGCCGGACTCTACCTTCCGGAAATCCATCAACTGATTGACGAGAGACAATAGATATTTGGAATTGCGTTCTACGAAGTTTAATTGCTCAATGACTTGCGGATTGTAGCTTAATTTCAATGCACGTTCGATAGGACCGATAATGAGAGTAATCGGCGTGCGGAATTCGTGGGTAATATTCGTAAAGAATGAAATCTTGTCAAGCGTCAATTCCTGCACTTTGCGGGACATACGAATCAGTTGTGCCTTCTGCCTCGTGATTTTCTCATTCTGCTGAATCAGCATCTGATTTTGGCGCGACAGTTCTTCCGTTTGATTCTCTAACAGATGCTTCTGCTGTTCCAGTTCATGAGTGCGCTCTTCTACCGTGCGGTGCAGATATTCTTTCTGCCGTTTCAGATTGCGGATGCGCCATTGATAGAATTGCCATACACTGACAGACAACAATGCGATGGTGAGTAGAATGAACCATACAGTCTTATAGAAATAAGGTACAATCGTAATCTTCAGTTCCGTTATGTTTTCTCCCTCGTTCTCACCATCAGGAGTGTATCTGACCTGTAGAGTATATGAACCGGGAGGTAAATTCGTATAACTGGCGAAACGACGGTTGCCCGGAATCTGTACCCATTTATCGTCAAAGCCGACCAGACGATAACTGTATATGGCTGTATTGTTTGACTCAAAGTTGAGCGCTGCAAATTCGAGTGAGAAAGATTTTTCTTTTTCATGCAGCCTCAGTTCCGTCGTTATGGCAATGTCTTCCGACAGGTATTCGCTGCCCGGCAATATTTCTTCATTACCTATCCGCAGGCGGGTGAAACGGACTTTGGCAGCCGGAAGAGACGCCGCCGGACGATTGCTTTCGATTGCAACCAATCCGCCTACACTGCCGAAATAGAGTAAGTCATGAGAAGAACCGCATGAGGCGTTCCAATAAAACTGTGTGTCAATCAGACCATCCTGTATGGTATAGTTAATGAAGCGATTCTCTGCCTGATGATAACAGGAGAGTCCATTATTGGTGCTGATCCATAAGTTACCGTTGTTATCTTCCAGTATTCCCCGAACACTGTTGTTCGGTAGTCCTTGCGCTGTGCTATAAGAGATAAACTGTTCTTTTCCTTGAGCATCGATTTTTCGTTGATAAATGCCATATCCGTTACTGCCCAGCCATAAAGTACCGTCCTTACCTTGATAAAAGCAGGTTATTTTCTCAATCAGGCGGGAGGACGGATCGTCCAGTTTGTAGTTCAGGTGCCTGTACTGGAATTCTCCTTTAGAGGAACGGGAATGCAGATCGATGATATAAACCCCTTCCAGACAACCGACCCAAAGTTTACCCTCCTTATCAATAATGGAACCGATACAGCCATGAATATTTTCAGCAGCCTTATCCGGTAACGGAGCAGTTATTTCCTTTTTTACCGGATCATAAAAATAGAGTCCTTGATTGGCGCCTATCCATATACCTTCATTAATAGGGTCATAATTCAATACTCCGATAAAGTTAATCGGAAAGCCTCCGCCGGTCTGTGAGGAAATTACCTCCAGTATTTGTCGGGGAGCTTTCAGATCAAGCAGGTTGAGACCTCCTCCCCATGTGCCAATCCATAGGTGGTTGTCGGCATCGGAAGTCAGGGCACTGACGGAATTGTGACTCAGTCCTCCGTGTTCACGTGTATAATGGGTAAAATCTTCGCTGTTCCGTTCTTTTCTGTTCAGTCCGCCTTCCACTGTCCCTACCCATAAGGTTCCGTATGCATCTTCATAAATTGCATTGACAGGATTATAGGATAGACTTGACGGGTTTTCCTTGTCATGTCGGTAGCTCCGTATCGATAGTTGTCGTGGATTTAACAGATTGATACCTCCGGTTTCCGTACCGAACCAGATATGCTCTCCATCAGTCAATATGCAATTAATAAAGTTGCTGTTCAGCAGATTGGTACCGCCATTCGGAAGGTCACAGGCTATACGTTCAAAATTATCCGTCATCGGGTTGTAGATATTAATGCCACGTAGCGTCGCGACGATTAACTGTTTGTCGCTGGTGATAGCTAAACTTGTCAGGTAATTTTGCGATAGCGAATAGGAATTGCCGGAATCATGCTCATATCGTTTTATCACATTGCCGCTTTTATTATAACGGAATAGTCCGCGGTCACTGGAGATCCAGACTTCATTCTCTTTGCAGAGGAAATCCGAAATATAAGTTCCCGTTTCGAACTTCAGGCAGTCGGCTATGGGGATGGTTATCAGTCTCTTTTGCGGACTTAATGCCACTTTTCGTATTTCTCCATTGTTTCCCATCCATATTTTTCCATCCTCGTCAATGTCTTTCAGAGCAATGTCCGGACCATTCAGATAGACGGGACTGAGGGTAGACAGGATTTGCACTTCTCCTTTGTCATTGAATTCGATACGGTGAAGGGCATTGTCGCAATGAAGCCAGATACAGCCTTGCGTATCTTTCATGATACGGGTAGCCGGTAGTTCCAGTATCTTTGGAAGTATCCCTTTCGGGTCACGGGGGATAATCGGTTTTAAAGTGGATAAGTCAATAATATCCGTTCCCCCTTCGGAGACGATCCAAAGGCGTTGGAAGGCGTCTTCACAGACATTGCGTATAAAGTTGCTTTTTAGTTTGCATTGGTGATTATTGGGAGTGTAGTTTACAAACTCATAGCCATCATAACGGGAAAGCCCGCCTCCGGCAGTCGAAATCCACATAAATCCCCGGCTGTCTTTGTACAGATCGTCGATAAAATTATGTGGAAGCCCCTCGTTCATGGTCACATACGTAATATTATAGCGGTCGGCAAAACGTTCCTGTGCCCGAACCTGCCCGGCCAGTGAACAGATACTATATATTATTAGGTATATAAGTAGGTGTTTTTTCATATATGTACGTATTAATAAGGGCAAAGTTAGAAGAATCTCTTCAATCACAAAAATGAGAAGAACTTCTTTTCAGCAGATTATCGGATTGTCCACCAATCGTGTTCGTATGTCCACCTTCCATAGGGGAAACGGGACGTATTTTTGTAGCATAATTGATGAACGAATACACAGATATTATGAAAAACTTGTTTTTGCCAGTTCTTTTAGTAGCAGGCAGCTTCTTTGCAAGTTGCACTTCTGCCGTGTTTACTCCGACTCCTTCTGCTAATCCTTGGGATGATAATTATTTATCAGTAGCCAAAATGGAAGATTACCGTCAATGGGGAACATACAATGTACACGATCCGTCCTGCCGGAAGTTGGGCGACTATTACTATATGTATTCTACAGATGCAATTTTCGGTGAAAACCGGAAAGAGGCGAGAGAGAAAGGCGTGCCGTTGGGATTTATCCAGATGCGCCGTTCCAAGGATCTGGTACACTGGGAGTTTCTGGGATGGGCATTTCCGGAAATACCGGAAGAAGCTGTCCAATGGGTACAATCTCATGCGAATGGGCAGGGAGCAACTAATATCTGGGCACCATATATCATTCCTTATAAAGATAAATACCGCCTCTACTATTGCGTATCCGCATTCGGACGTAAGACATCCTATATCGGACTTGCCGAATCAACTTCTCCCGAAGGGCCGTGGACGCAGAAGGGCTGTATCGTTAAAACAGATGATTCTACCGCGATGAATGCCATCGATCCAAGTGTTATAGCCGACGAGAGTACCGGTAAATGGTGGATGCACTACGGCTCCTTCTTCGGTGGTCTGTATTGCGTCGAACTGAATCCGGAAACCGGATTGGTTTTAAACGAAGGCGATTGGGGCCACCTTGTAGCACGACGTGCCAACTATCGGAAGGATAATCTCGAAGCACCGGAAATTATCTATCATCCGGAGCTGAAACAATATTATCTTTTCACTTCCTATGATCCGCTGATGACGACTTATAATGTACGTGTCAGCCGTTCGGATGCCGCCGAAGGTCCGTTTACGGACTATTTCGGTAAGGCAGTGAAGGATACAACCAATAATTTTCCGATACTGACCGCACCATACCGTTTTGAGAATCATACCGGATGGGCGGGTACTGCACATTGTGCTGTCTTTTCAGATAATGAGGGAAACTATTTTATGGCGCATCAGGGACGTCTGTCACCGCAAAATCAGTTAATGGTGTTGCATATACGGCAGTTGTTCTTCACTCCCGAAGGCTGGCCAGTCGCTTCTCCCGAGAGATATGCAGGGACTGCTTCGCGTCAATTCAGCAAAGAAGATCTGGTCGGTGAATGGGAAATCATACGAGTGCAGGAACCGGCATACGAACGTCAGCTGGAAGCCGGACAGATTTTATGGGGAGAAGGAGAACTGAAAGAGAAGGAGTGGAACCTGTCCACCCGAATGACTTTGGCAAAAGACGGCACGTGCAAAGGGCAGATGACCGATAACGAATGGAATATAGTTCAAATGAATGGAAAATGGTCCTTTTTGACCGAAAAACATCTATTAATGGTAGATTTGAACTCGGAGAAGATTGAGAATCTGGTTATCTTTGCAGGACACGATTGGGAGAACGAAACCGAAACAATTCTCTTTACCGGACTCGATAGCCGGGGACGTTCTGTCTGGGGAAAAAGAATCAAATAACTATATATAATTTTATTGAAAACCATGAGAAGATACACAGAATTACTGGCTGCATTAGCCTTATCTACCGGCATGGCACTTCATGCACAAACCAATGAAATGGTGATCCAGGCTAAGAAGTTGGGTGCTGAAATCCAGCCGACAATGTACGGACTCTTTTTTGAAGACATCAATTATGCTGCCGATGGCGGACTTTATGCCGAACTGGTAAAGAACCGTTCATTCGAATTTCCCCAGCGTCTGATGGGATGGAAGACTTATGGAAAGGTGACTTTGCAGGATGACGGTCCTTTTGAACGCAATCCGCATTATGTGCGTCTTGATAATCCGGGACATGCCCACAAGCATACCGGACTGGATAATGAAGGCTTCTTCGGCATCGGGGTTAAGCAAGGTGAAGAATACCGCTTCTCCGTATGGGCACGTCTGCCGCACGGAGGTACAGGTGAAAAGATACGTGTGGAACTTGTAGATACCAAGTCTATGGGCGAACATCAGGCTTTTGCCTCTCAGACACTGACCATTGATTCCAAAGACTGGAAGAAATATCAGGTAATCTTAAAAGCGGGTGTTACCAATCCCAAAGCAACGCTTCGTATTTTCCTTGCTTCCCAGGGTACGGTAGACTTGGAGCATATTTCTCTTTTCCCTGTCGATACTTGGAAGGGGCATGAGAACGGTCTTCGCAAAGACCTTGCGCAGGCTTTGGCGGATATTCATCCGGGAGTTTTCCGTTTTCCCGGTGGTTGCATCGTTGAAGGTACGGATCTCGAAACCCGTTATGACTGGAAGAAATCCGTGGGCCCGGTAGAAAACCGTCCATTGAACGAAAATCGCTGGCAATATACTTTTACCCATCGTTTCTATCCGGATTATTATCAAAGCTACGGACTGGGATTCTATGAGTATTTCCTTCTTTCTGAAGAAATGGGAGCGGCACCGCTTCCGATCCTGAACTGCGGGCTTGCCTGTCAGTATCAGAACAATGAAGAAAAAGCTCACGTAGCAGTTTGCGATCTGGACAGCTATATTCAGGATGCACTTGATCTGATCGAATTTGCCAACGGAGACGTGAACACGACTTGGGGGAAAGTACGTGCCGATATGGGACATCCGGCACCTTTCAATCTGAAATATCTGGGCATCGGTAACGAACAGTGGGGAAAAGAGTATCCCGAACGTCTCGAACCGTTTATCAAGGCTCTTCGCAAGGCACATCCGGAAATTATGATTGTAGGTAGTTCCGGTCCGAACTCCGAAGGAAAAGAATTCGATTACCTGTGGCCTGAAATGAAGCGTCTGAAAGCAGATCTGGTAGACGAACATTTCTACCGTCCCGAAAGCTGGTTCCTCAGTCAGGGAGCACGCTATGATAACTATGACCGCAAAGGACCGAAAGTATTTGCCGGCGAATATGCTTGCCACGGAAAAGGAAAGAAATGGAACCACTTCCATGCTGCCTTGCTCGAAGCAGCCTTCATGACCGGATTGGAACGCAATGCCGATATCGTACATATGGCTACTTATGCGCCGCTTTTCGCTCATGTAGAGGGATGGCAATGGCGTCCGGACATGATCTGGTTTGATAATCTCAACTCGGTGCGTACCGTAAGTTACTATGTGCAGCAGCTGTACGCACAGAACAAAGGAACGAATGTACTGCCTCTCACTATGAACAAGAAACCGGTAACGGGGGCGGAAGGACAAAACGGACTTTTTGCCAGTGCAGTTTATGATAAGGATAAGAACGAACTGATTGTCAAAGTAGCTAATACTTCCGATAAGACACAGCCTGTATCCTTGACTTTCGAAGGTCTGAAAAAGCAGGATGTATTGTCCGAAGGACGTTGCATCACTCTTAGCTCACTCGATCAGGACAAAGATAATACGCTTGAACAACCGTTTGCCATCACTCCGCAGGAGACACCGGTAACGATCAATGGTCATGCGTTAACCACCGAACTCGGACCGAACACATTTGCAGTTTATAAATTCACGAAGAAATAAAATGAATAGCGTTAAACTAGTTATGATTTCATGCGCATTGGCAGCCTTTTCCGGGCTGTCTGCGCAGAATGACACTACTTTTGTAGCCAATGGCAATCCCATCATAAAATATAAATATACAGCCGATCCGGGTGCTATGGTGCATGACGGTAAGGTGTACATTTATGCCGGACATGACGAATGTCCTCCTCCCAGAGAACATTACCAGTTGAATGAATGGTGTGTATTCTCGTCTCCCGATATGAAGACATGGACGGAGCATCCAGTTCCTTTGAAAGCCAAAGATTTCAGTTGGGCAAAAGGGGAAGCATGGGCTAGTCAGGTGATAGAACGTGACGGAAAGTTCTATTGGTATGTGACAGTGGAACATGGCACTATTCACGGAAAATCCATAGGCGTAGCCGTATCTGATTCGCCTGTCGGTCCTTTTGTGGATGCCCGTGGTTCCGCACTGATCACCAATGATATGACGACCGAATTTACCAAGATCTCCTGGGAAGATATCGACCCGACTGTTTTTATTGACGACGACGGACAGGCATATCTTTATTGGGGGAATACCCAATGCTACTATGTCAAACTGAAAAAGAATATGATTGAGCTGGATGGTCCTATCGTACCGGTTCATCTGCCCCGATATACGGAAGCTCCGTGGATACATAAGCGTGGAGAGTGGTACTACCTTTCATATGCTTCTGAATTTCCGGAAAAGATATGTTACGCCATGAGCCGTAGCATTACCGGACCTTGGGAATACAAAGGCATCCTTAATGAGATAGCCGGCAATTCCAATACCAATCATCAGGCTATTATCGAGTTCAAGGGCGACTGGTATTTCATTTATCATAATGGAAGCATCAATACAGCCGGAGGCAGTTTCCGTCGTTCTGTCTGCATCGACCGCTTGTATTATAACGAGGATGGTACCATGAAACGCATTCAGATGACAACGGAAGGCGTACAATAAACAGTAAATTATAGGGTTAGGTTAGATAATAGGTTTTAGCTTTTTTGTTAATTGAAAAGTAAGGGCGTCCTTCCATTCCGGAAAGACGCCCTTCTTATTTATTCTGATGAATAATAGCTTATTCTACTCTGCGAGAACCGTCACCGATTACCACATCGTATACTTTCGGACTTCTGCCGAATTTAGCTTTGAAAGCTTCTTTTGTCTTTTCAACGAAGTTGTCATACAGTTCGTTCTTGACAAGGTTGATAGTACAACCACCGAAGCCGCCACCCATTACGCGTGAACCGGTTACACCATATTCTTTAGCGCAATCGTTCAGGAAGTCAAGTTCTTCGCAGCTCACTTCGTACAATTTACTCATACCGTGGTGAGTTTCGTACATCTTCTGACCTACTGTTTCGTAATCGTCTTTTTCCAGCGCGTCGCAAACGTCAAGTACGCGTTGGATTTCTTCGATTACATATTCGGCACGCATATAATCTTCAGCACTGATGTCAGCCTTAGCTTCTTCCAGCATATCCATTGTACAGTCACGCAGGAATTCTACGTGCGGATGTTTTTTCTGGATAGCAGCAACAGCAGCTTCGCAGCTCTGACGACGCTTGTTGTAAGCAGAAGAAGCCAGTTCGTGTTTCACTACTGAATCCATCAATACCAGGCGATAACCTTCCGGATGGAATGGGAAATACTGGTATTCCAGTGAACGGCAGTCCAGACGGATCAAGCTGCCTGCTTTACCGAATACAGAAGCGAACTGGTCCATGATACCGCAGTTTACACCGCAATAGTTGTGTTCAGTAGCCTGACCCACTTTAGCCAATTCAAATTTATCGATCTTACCTTCACCGAACAGTTCGTTCAGAGCGAAAGCATATGTACTTTCCAAAGCAGCTGAAGAAGACATACCGGCACCCAGAGGCACATCGCCGGAGAAAGCAGTATTGAATCCTTTCACGTCTACGCCACGTTTGATCATTTCACGGCATACACCGAAAATGTATCTTGCCCAGCTTGCGCGGGGAGCATCCTCTTCGTTCAGGCCAAATTCTACATAATCTTTCAGGTCGATAGAATAAGCTCTTACTTTGTCAGTGCCGTTCGGTTTGATTTCAGCAAGCATACCTTTGTCCACAGCTCCGGGGAATACGAATCCACCGTTGTAGTCAGTATGTTCGCCAATCAGGTTGATGCGACCCGGAGAGGCATATATAAATCCTGTAGTTCCATCAAAATGCTTAATGAAGCGACTTCTTACGTGTTCTATATCCATGATAAATCAATTTTATAAGGTGAATAAATTAAATTCAGAGTTTTATTCTACTGGAATATCTTTATTTACATTTTTGCAACCTACCAGACCGTAGTACAGCAAGTATGCCAGAGCAATGATGATTACCCAGTAACTTGGCATGAAACCGGCAACGTCAGCTACCCATCCCTGGATAACAGGCAGGATACCTCCACCACATACCAGTACCATAAACAGACCGGAAGCAGCAGCAAGATATTTACCCAATCCTTCTACAGCAAGGTTGAAGATACCACCCCACATGATAGAAGTACAGAAACCGACTAATACTAAGTACATAGCGTTGATGGGCACTTCTGCAAAACCGAATGACAAACCGCCGGTTGCACTTTGTTGAAGTACAGGCAGATTAACCAATGTTCCTGTAGAAGAGAAGATGGCAAGGAATACTAAAATCAATCCCAGTCCAGATGTAAATGTAAGCATCGCTTTACTGGAAACTTTTGCACCGAGTGAAGCACCGGCCAGACGACCGATCAACATCAGGAACCAATAAGTTCCTACTACGAAACCGGAGATAGTAGAAGCGATACCGGCACCGCCTTTTTCTACAGGGTCAGTAAGGAACAGGTTCAGAGTACCCGGTACACCTACTTCAATACCTACATATACAAAGATAGCGATAGCACCTAATACAAAGTGACGGAACTTCAAAGCACCTTTCATCAGTGTGCTGATCGGTTCAGTTGTAGTAGCAGCGTTTGGTTCCGGAATACGTACAAACAAAAGTACGAAGAAAGCGAAAGCGAACACAGCCATTGCAGTGTACATTACAGGGAAAATCTGAGAAATAGTAGCTTTTTCGATAGATCCGGCGATCAAGATACCAACGAACATCGGAGTAATGGTAGCCATTACTGAGTTGAAAGAGCCGCCCACCTGGATAAGCTGGTTACCTTTGTTACCTTCGCCACCCAGTTTGTTCAACATCGGGTTTACTACAGTGTTAAGCAAACACATAGAGAAACCTGCTACGAATGCACCAATCAAATAAACGGCAAAAGCCATTTCCGGGCTTGAATGACCGGACAGGAATTGGATACCTACGCCGATAAAACCGATAGCTACTGCAATGAGGGCTGTTTTCTTATATCCTACACGTTGCAACAAGATACCGCTCGGGATACCCATTACTGCGTAAGCTATAAAGTTACCGAAGTTTCCCAGCATACCCAAGGCATTGGATACGTCGAATTGATTCTTCAGCACAATACCCATAGGAGCTGCGAGGTTAGTAACGAATGAAATCATACCGAAAAGGAAAATCATCGTGATAATGGCAATGATTTTTCCATTCTTTTTTTCTTGTGTCATGGTTCTATTAAAAATGTTAGTTTATAAAATTAGGTTAGTTATTTTTTCATCTTTTATTTTTCCACACCGAATTTGTAGATAGTCACCTGCTGGTATTCGTCACCCGGCAATAAAGTAGCCGAGGGGAAATGCGGTTTGTTCGGAGTGTCGGGGAAACATTGTGCTTCGAAGCAGATAGCGCTTCTTGCAGGGAATGTTGCTCCGTGAGCACCTTCGAATCCGTTCAGCCAGTTACCGGTGTAAAGCTGTACGCCGGCTTCGGTAGTATATACTTCCATGGTACGACCGCTATTCGGCTCGAAACAAGTAGCAGCCAGATCCAGTGAACCTGTTTCGATTTTGTTCAGTACATAGCAGTGGTCATATCCGGCACCGTAAATCAGTTGTTGGAATTTATCGTTGATGCGTTCACCTACGGCATGCGGAGTGGTGAAGTCCATCGGAGTACCTTCTACTTTGGCAATTTCTCCAGTCGGGATGGAAACCTCATCAATAGGCGTATAGAAATTAGCGTTGATAGTAACAATGTTGTTTTCGATAGTAGGAGTAGGATTGCTGATACCAGCCAAATTGAAGAAACCGTGATTAGTCAGGTTGACTACAGTAGCTTTGTCCGTTGTGGCACGATATTCGATAACCAATGCATTTTCTTCTTCTTCCAGGCGATAAACCATTTCAACCTCCAGGTTGCCCGGGAAACCTTCTTCGCCGTCGGCTGAGATATAATTGAATTGGATTATATTTTCAGCCAGTTGATCGGCATCCCAGACGCGGGCGTGAAAACCGGTGGGTCCTCCGTGCAGGGAGTTGGGTCCGTTATTGATAGTGAGCTCATGCTCTTCTCCATACAAAGTGAATTTTCCTTTGGCGATACGGTTGCCGTAGCGTCCGATAGTAGTGCTGAGGAATGGTTCCGGGCTGTTGACAACGTGGTCTATGCTGTCGTGTCCGAGGACAACGTTTGCATATTTTCCATTTTTATCCGGTACCATGATAGCGAGAATGGCGCATCCGTAGTTAGTTACGGCGACTTCCATTCCCTTTTTGTTTTTGAGGATAAATAAATCAGTTTCTTTATCATTTATCTCCTTTTGGAAATCTTTCCGGCTGAGCCCTGATAGATTCCCTTCTGTTGGGAATGTGTTATTCATGTCTGGTATTCTTAAAATTTTCTTGCAAATAAAGGTAAATTCTTTGTTACTCACAAATTATTCCGGCTAAATATAGTGGGTAGTTTAGGAAAGTTTAGCGTTCTCACTTAGGTTTCTGTATTTTTCATCCTTCTTTTCTTTTAAAGTGAACATTTTTTCGTATGTTTGTTCCCGGATTATAATAATCCGGGAGAATTTAATCTAAGTTTATTAACAAGAAAAACAAAAATGTATCCATTAAAATTCGAACCTATTCTGAAGCAGACGCTTTGGGGGGGCGACAAAATTATTCCGTTCAAGCATTTGAACTCAGACTTGAAAGGAGTAGGAGAAAGCTGGGAGATTTCCGGCGTAGAGGACAATGAATCTGTTGTGGCTAATGGCCCGGACAAAGGTTTAACCTTGGCTGATATGGTGAGAAAATATCGCGAGGAACTGGTTGGCGAAGCGAATTATGCTCGTTTTGGTAACAAATTCCCGTTGCTTATTAAATTCATCGATGCGAAGCAGGATCTGTCTATCCAGGTGCATCCGGCGGATGATCTGGCAAAGAAGAGACACAACTCAATGGGTAAAACGGAAATGTGGTATGTAGTGGATGCTGATAAAGGAGCGAAGCTGCGTTCTGGCTTTTCCGAGCAAATCACCCCGAAAGAATATAAAGAGCGTGTGTTGAACAATACGATCACCGATGTGTTGCAGGAGTATGAGATTAAGCCGGGAGATGTATTCTTCCTTCCTGCCGGACGTGTTCACAGTATTGGTGCCGGTGCGTTTATTGCCGAAATTCAGCAGACTTCGGACATCACTTACCGTATCTATGACTTCAACCGTAAGGATGCAAACGGAAAGACTCGTGAATTGCATACCGACCTGGCGCGTGAGGCCATCAATTACGAGGTGCTGGATGATTACCGTACCAAATACGAGGCAGTGAAAGATGAGCCGGTGGAACTTGTGGCTTGTCCGTACTTCACTACTTCCGTGTATGATATGACCGAAGAAATCAGCTGTGATTATTCAGAACTCGATTCATTCGTGATCTTCATTTGTATGGAAGGTGCATGCAGGATAAAAGACAATGAAGGTAATGAACTGAAAGTAGGTGCCGGAGAATCTATTCTGCTTCCTGCTACCACACAGGATGTAACAATTACTCCGGAAGCTGGAAACGTAAAATTGCTGGAAACATACGTATAAATAATAGACAATATTATTGATAAAAGTATAGACCGGGCAGGCGAGAAAAACTTTCTCGCCTGCTTTGCGTTATAGAAAGAAAGGTGTGCTGAAGAAGCCATCAAACAGATTAATGAAAAGCATTATGCACTTCCTTAGTTTGCTATTTTATGGTATTAGCCGGATTTTACCTCCACTTTATTTTTGATATTTTTTGGAAAGGTTTAAAAATCTGTTGTTAAATCGCTTTTTTCGTCTTATACTTGTATAAAATTACTAGTGATTATATAAGATGAATAAAAATGGATTTAGCCGTTGTGCAGAGTTGTATATCGGTCGTTTACGAAAAGAAGGGCGCTATTCTACTGCCCATGTTTACAAGAATGCCCTTTTCTCTTTTACCAAGTTTTGTGACACAAAAAGTATAGCTTTCAGATACATCACCCGCGAGCGTTTGCGGCGTTATGGGGAGTATCTTTATGAAGCCGGTTTAAAGCCCAACACCGTTTCTACCTATATGCGTATGCTTCGGAGCATTTACAATCGGGGGGTGGAAGCCGGTAGTGCTCCATATGTGCACCGTTTGTTTCATGAGGTGTATACGGGTGTGGATGTTCGTCAGAAGAAGGCATTGCCTGTAGGTGAGCTTCGCAGACTTCTCTATGAAGATCCCAAGTCAGATTATCTGCGGAATACGCAAATGATTGCTGCTTTGATGTTTCAGTTTTGCGGAATGTCTTTTGCCGATCTGGCTCATCTGGAGAAATCATCTTTAGAACAGAATGTCATTCGATACAATCGCGTCAAGACCAAAACGCCTATAAGCGTAGAAATCCTGGATACAGCTAAAGATATGATTAATCAGCTTCGCAATCGTCAGCCTCCTCATCCGAATTGTCCCGACTACCTATTTAATATCCTCTCGGGAGATAAGAAGCGTAAAGATGAGAGTGGCTACCGCGAATATCAGTCTGCTCTCCGTCGATTTAATAATCGGCTGAAAGGGCTTGCGAAGGCCTTGCGCCTTACTTCTCCCGTGACTTCTTATACGCTTCGTCATTCTTGGGCTACTACGGCAAAATATCGGGGAGTTTCCATTGAAATGATTAGCGAGTTGTTGGGGCATAAATCAATAAAGACGACACAAATCTACTTGAAGGGTTTTGAACTGCGGGAGCGCACGGAAGTAAATCGAATGAATTTATATTACGTGAGGAGTGCTCCGAATTCTCGGGTGTAAATATTCAAAATTTTAATAATCAACACTAAAGTATGTATGTTACTTCTTAGGTAACGGAATTGATTTTGACGCAAAGATAGACAAAAACATAAATAGAGAACAAATAAAACCACATTTTTTTTAGTTTTATCCGAAATATAAAGCAAAAATATATTGTGACATGAAAAATGCTTATTTTTATGTCCAGCCACTTATATACCTAATTTCCACTGGAATATACCCCTTCTCTTAGGGTGTACACGCCCTCATTCATTTATTTGTCTTTGTTTTTAACTTTTCTCTTTTGGTACAGTATAGTTATGATTTTTTCCGTTACCTAAGAAGTAACGGACAAACATGGGGTAATAAAAGATGATTTTAACAAAAGAAAAATCAATTAATGCTGGGCCTATTCATGGGACAGGGGAAGGCGTAGCACACTCAAAACGCTGGTATGTAGCATTGGTCCGTATGCATCATGAAAAGAAGGTTTCGGAGTATTTGAACAAGGTTGGGATTGAAAATTTTGTGCCTGTTCAGAAAGAAATACATCAATGGAGTGACCGCCGTAAATTAGTTGAATCCGTACTGCTTCCAATGATGGTGTTTGTGCACGCTGATCCGAGGGAACGTATGGAAGTCCTGAATTTTACAACAGTGAGCCGCTATATGGTGATGCGCGGTGAGAGCAGTCCTGCTGTTATTCCTGACGACCAGATGGCCCGTTTCCGCTTCATGCTTGATTATTCGGATGAAACAGTCTGTATGAATAGCTCTCCTTTGGCACGTGGTGAGAAAGTTCAAGTAATTAAAGGACCTCTGCAGGGGCTTGTGGGTGAGCTTGTCAATGTAGATGGTAAAAGTAAGATTGCTGTTCGACTGAACATGCTTGGTTGCGCCTGTGTAGACATGCCGATTGGTTATGTTGAGCCTGTTGGCGAAAAAAACTAAGTAAGTGATGACGGGTTCCAGTCTACAAGAGAAAATCGATAAACTTCAAAATACTGTTCATGCTCTGCTCCATAAAAGTCATAGTATGGAGTGTGTCTATATTGATGATATTGCACGACTGAACAAAGAAATTCATGAACAGATCAATGATCTGTATCCTTGTCACGGTACGACAGCCGAGCAGGAAGCTGCTTTGTGTCTGTCTCTTCTGATGGGATATAGCGTGTCTGTCTATGCCAATTCGGAGGATGAGGTAAAGAAAAGAGCTGTTCTGAGGCGTTCGCAAGAGATTATGAAAAAACGGTTGCCTTCACCATTGAAAATTCAGTTACACACAATCTACGATAAACTATTGTCATAGCAAGTCTATGAATTATGTTCTATAAAAGACTTTATAATTTATTGGGGTATTAAATTATGAAACACGCATTTGACCGTTTAGTTCAATATTTGCAGAAAAACTACTTTAGCTATTGGATTGTATTGGGAATTGATACATTCATAGCTTTGGTTTGTACCTGGGTGT